>Ga0207648_10000485_pt1 | contig 44215 bp, 39 predicted proteins | sample KBSMisM32_FD_184310 | JGI IMG/M metagenome (GOLD analysis project Ga0207648, IMG submission 184310) | Miscanthus rhizosphere microbial communities from Kellogg Biological Station, Michigan, USA - KBS Miscanthus M3-2 (SPAdes) (version 2) | ecosystem: Host-associated > Plants > Roots >... | reverse complement strand
CTGGCCTCCGAGCAGAAGCTCGCGCCGGCGCGTGAACGCATCAATGAACTGCGGCTGAAAGAGCAGGAGGCGCGGCTGGCTGAAGAAAGCTATGCGAACCAACTGGCTGAGGTTCAGGCCAACGAGCAGGAATTGCTGGTTTTGCTAGAGGAGGGGGTGCGCGCCAGCAAGCTGCAAAGCGAAATCAACCGGCTCAACGAAGAGATCGCGGCGCTGGGCGCCGTGAACCTGGCAGCGCTCGATGAATTGTCGACCGCGAGGGAGCGAAAGAGCTATCTCGACTCGCAGTCCCAGGATCTGACTGAAGCGGTGCAAACCCTGGAAACTGCGATACGCCGGATCGATCGCGAAACCCGGGAGCGCCTGCAGGAAACGTTCGATGCCGTGAACAGGCATTTCGGCGAAATGTTCCCGGAGCTGTTCGGCGGCGGGGAAGCCAAACTCGTGATGACCGGCGAGGAAATCCTCGATGCAGGGGTGCAGGTCATCGCGCGCCCCCCAGGCAAGCGCAATGCATCCATCCATCTGTTGTCCGGCGGGGAAAAAGCGCTGACCGCGTTATCGCTGGTATTCTCGATGTTTCAGCTCAATCCCGCGCCGTTCTGCCTGCTGGACGAAGTCGATGCGCCGCTGGACGACAGCAACACCGAACGATTCTGCGGCCTGGTCAAGAAAATGTCGGCCAAGACCCAGTTCATGTTCATCACCCACAACAAGATCACCATGGAAATGGCCAGCCAGTTGATCGGCGTTACCATGCAGGAGCAAGGGGTCTCGCGGGTGGTTGCGGTCGACGTCGACGAGGCATTGCGCATGCGCGAAGAGGCGGCGGCTTGATCCGGTACTGCGGGGCACGCACAGGGGCTTAAGCGATGAGTGATTTGCAGATCGGTCTCGTGATGCTGGGAATGCTGATCGTGGCTGGCGTCCTGGCGTTCAACTGGTGGCAGGAGCGCAGGTTCCGCCAGCGTGGGGAGGAAGCCTTTGCGGGCCAGCACGACGACGTTCTGCTCGGCCAGGCGGCCGGACCGGCCGCAATGGTAACCAGGGCGGCCCGCCACTCCATCGATGAGTCCCGCATAGAACCGCGCATCGAACCGAGCATGGACCAGATGGAACCCGCGCAGAGATTCGACCCGGCCCCGAAGGAGAAGGAAAAGCTGGGCGATGTCCCGCGCGAGGAGATCGATTACATCGCCGAACTGCACGCCGGCCGATTCATCGCTGCGGAAAAACTCGCGAAGCTGCAGCAAATGTCCGGCCTCAGCCGCCGGATCAGTTTCGCTGGCCTCAACCCCCAGACGAAAGCCTGGGAAGCCTTGAAGCCCGATGGGCGCTACAACGCAGTGCGCGTCGCGCTGCAGATCGTGGACCGTTCCGGACCCGTCACCGAACAGCAGTTGCAGGCATTTGCCGAGGCGGTCAAAGCGGTAGCGGGCGAAATGTCCGCCACCGCGGAATTGCCCGACGTCGCCCCGGTCCTGGAGCAGGCTGCGGCGTTGGACGAGTTTTGCGCCGACGTGGATGTCCTGGTCGGAATCAACGTGATCGCCAATTCCGGACAGGTGTTCCACGGCACCAAGATCCGCGCGCTGGCCGAGGCGGCCGGGCTGCATCTGCAGCCGCGCGGCGTGTTCCACTGCGATGACGACCACGGGGGCACCCTGTTCTCGCTGGACAACCAGGAATCGGAGCCTTTCCTGATCGACCGGATCCGCAATATCACTACGCCGGGCATTACTTTCCTGCTTGACGTGCCGCGTGTGGCCAATGGCCCGCGCGTTTTCGACAAAATGATCGGGATGAGCCGCAGCTTTGCGGATTCGCTCGACGGCACGCTGGCCGACGACAACCGCGTGCTGTTGAACGATTCAGGGCTGGATCGGATCCGGGCGCAATTACGCGCGATTTACGCCGCCATGGAGAAACGCGGCATCGAGGCCGGCAGCCCGCTCGCGTTGCGTCTGTTTTCCTGATGGCCGTTTCCGGTGCGATTGCCGCGCAAGCCGAACGGCTGCGGCGCGAAATCGAACTTGCCAACTTCAACTACTACGTCAAGGATGCCCCGACTCTGCCGGATGCGGAATACGATCGTCTATTCCGCGAATTGCAGGGCCTCGAGCAGAAATATCCCGAACTGGTTACGCCGGATTCGCCCACGCAGCGGGTCGGCGGCGAAGTCCGTTCGGATCTGCCCAAGATTCAGCACGCCGTGCCGATGCTGTCGGTGCGCACGGAAACCGATTCGCAGGCCAGCGGCGCGATTGCCTTCGACAGCCGCATGCGCCGCGAGCTGAAACTCGGTCCGGACGATCCACCGATGGAATACAGCGCCGAACTCAAATTCGATGGCGTGGCCATCAGCCTGCGCTACGAGCGCGGCGTGCTCGCCCGCGCGGCGACTCGCGGCGACGGCCGCATCGGCGAAGACGTGACAGCGAACGTCAAAACCATCCGTAGCGTGCCTCTGCGGCTCAGGTCCAAACATCCGCCGCCAGTGCTCGAAGTGCGGGGCGAGATTTTCATGCGTCGCGACGAATTCGAAAAGCTCAACGACCGGCAGCGGGAAGCCGGCGAGAAAGTATTCGTCAATCCACGCAATGCGGCGGCCGGCTTCGTGCGGCAACTCGATTCGCGAATCACGGCTGGCCGCCCCCTGTTTTGCTACGCATACGGACTGGGCGAGATCGATGGTTGGGAGTTGCCACCCACCCAAAGCGCGATCCTGGATGCGCTGGAGGACTACGGCGTGCCGGTTTCGGACGAAAGGACGGTCGCGCGCGGCGCCGAAGGGCTACTCGCCTTTCACGAGCGCGTAGCACAGCACCGGGACCAGTTGCCCTTCGACATCGACGGCGTCATCTACAAGGTCAATGCCCTCTCCCTGCAGCGCGAACTCGGCTTCGTCTCGCGCGAGCCGCGCTGGGCGGTGGCGCACAAGTTTCCGGCGCAAGAAGAGCAGACCCGGGTAGTGGGCATCGAGGTCCAGGTCGGACGTACGGGAAAGCTCACACCGGTGGGCAAGCTCGAACCGGTGTTTGTCGGCGGCGTTACGGTCAGCAACGTCACGCTGCATAACGAGGAATACATCAAAAGTCTCGATCTGCGCATCGGCGACACCATTGTCGTGCGGCGCGCCGGCGATGTGATCCCACAGGTCGTGGCCGTGCGTGCTGAACTGCGCCCTGCGGGTGCGAAGCGCTTCTCGATGCCAACCCGCTGTCCCGTCTGCGATTCGGAAGTTGTCCGCGACGAGGACGGGAAAGACCATCGCTGCAACGCGGGGCTGTTTTGTCCGGCGCAGCGCAAGCAGGCTTTGCTGCATTTCGCCGGGCGGCGCGCGATGGATATCGAGGGGCTGGGCGAAAAGTTGATCGATCAACTGGTGGAAGCCAACACCGTCAAGACGCCCGCCGATCTTTATCGCCTCGATTTGGCGACCCTGGTGAACCTGGAGCGCATGGCGGAAAAATCCGCCGCGAATGTGCTCAAGGCGATCGAAAAAAGCAAGAACACCACCTTGCCGCGCTTCATTTTCGCGCTCGGCATCCGCAACGTCGGCGAAACGACCGCCAGTGATCTGGCACGCCATTTCGGCAAACTCGAAGCGCTGGCGCTGGCGACCGAAATGGAACTGCAAGAGGCACCCGACGTCGGGCCGGTCGTGGCGCAGAGCATCGCGCGGTTTTTCGTCGAACCGCACAATCGCGAAGTCATCGGCCAGATGCTTGCGGCCGGCGTGCATTGGCCGGAAATAGCGGTCGTGCCCGCTGAAAAGTTGCCGTTGTCCGCGAAGACCTTCGTGCTGACCGGAACGCTGCCCACGTTGACTCGCGAAGAGGCCAAGGAGCGCATTGAAGCCAGGGGAGGCAAAGTGGCCGGCAGCGTTTCGAAGAAAACCGACTATGTGGTGGCAGGTGCGGAGGCCGGCAGCAAATTGGAACGCGCGCGGGAACTTGGCATCGCTGTGCTGGACGAAGGAGGGTTGTTAGAATTGCTCGAATAACCCAGGATCGGATAACCATCCGGATAAATCGGCGCTGGCATCCAGCACCGCAAGGAAACCAATGACCAAGATTACGAAGGCGGTATTTCCCGTAGCCGGCATGGGCACCCGGTTTCTTCCCGTCACCAAGGCCAGTCCAAAGGAAATGCTGCCGGTTGTCGACAAGCCCTTGATCCAGTATGCCGTTGAGGAAGCGGTCGCCGCCGGAATCACGCAAATGGTGTTCATCACCGGGCGCAACAAGCGCGCGATCGAGGATCATTTCGACAAGGCCTACGAACTCGAAACGGAGCTTGCCGCCCGCAACAAGAAAGAGATGCTGGAGCTGGTGCAAGGCATCCTGCCGAAGGAGGTCAACTGCATCTATGTGCGCCAGACCGAGGCACTGGGCCTGGGGCATGCCATTTTGTGCGCGCGGCCGGTGGTCGGCAATGAACCGTTTGCGGTGATCCTTGCAGACGATCTCATCGATGCCAATCCGCCCGTCATGAAGCAAATGGCCGATGTGTACAACAGCGAACGTTGTTCGATTCTGGCCGTGCAGACGGTCGCGCGCGAAGAGACTTCGAGCTACGGCATTGTGCGCACTGAACCAGGCGAGCGCGGCATGCATCGCATCACCGGCATCGTCGAAAAGCCCAAACCCGACGTGGCGCCTTCCACGCTGGCGGTCGTGGGTCGCTACATCCTGAACCCGGAGATATTCGATCATCTGGAAAATGTCCGGCCTGGCGCCGGAGGCGAGATTCAGTTGACGGACGGCATTGCCGCGCTGCTCACCCAACAGCGCGCCGTGGCCTACGAGTTCCAAGGCGTGCGTTACGATTGCGGCTCCAAGCTGGGCTATCTGCAGGCCAACGTGTTGTTCGCGATGCGCCATCCGGAAATATCCGCCGAGTTCTGCGATTTCGTCGATTCGCTCAGGTCGCGGGAGAAAAGGGCGAAGACCAGTGCCAAGTAAGGAGGAGGCCTGGCAAATACTGCGCGACTCAGACTTGTTGTTCGATGAGAGCGAAGTCAACCGGGCGGTCCGGCGCCTCGCGGTCGACATCACCGCGAAGCTTGCCGACAGTTACCCGCTGGTCATGCCCGTGATGGGTGGAGCAGTCGTATTCACGGGTCACTTGCTGCCGCTGCTGCGTTTCCCCCTGGAGTTCGATTATCTGCACGTGACCCGTTACGATGGCAAAACGCGAGGCGGCCAGATCCAGTGGAAGACGAAGCCGCACGTGGATGTCAAGGGCCGTACCGTGCTGGTGCTGGACGACATTCTTGATGAAGGCAATACTCTGGCGGCCATACGCGATCATCTGATGGGCGAAGGAGCTGCGGTTTTTTGCAGCGCGGTGTTCGCCGAAAAAGACCTGGGACGGGACAAGCCGATAAAGGCTGATTTCGTCGGCCTGACCGTACCGAATCGTTATGTGTTCGGATTTGGCATGGACGCGGCCGAACATTGGCGCAACCTGCCGGCGGTGTACGCGCTCAAATCCTGAGGAGAAACGTTAGTGCTCGGAATCATCGGCGGCACGGGGCTCACCCAATTGTCCAGCCTGGAAGTCACGCGCCGCCAGATCGTGCGCACGCCGTACGGAGATGCGTCAGGCGCGCTGACCTTCGGCAAGCTGAACCGGCATGACGTCGTGTTTCTCGCGCGGCACGGTTATGGCCACACCATTCCGCCGCACGAAGTGAACTATCGCGCCAATATCTGGGCGTTGCATTCCGAAGGCGTGACACGGGTGGTGTCGGTGGCCTCCGTCGGCGGGATCCGTTCCGACCTCCCGCCTGGCGCACTCGCGATTCCGCATCAGCTGCTCGACTACACGTGGGGCCGCAAGCACACCTTTTTCGAGGGTCCCGATCAACCGGTAACGCATGTCGATTTCACGCATCCCTATTGCGACAGGCTGCGCGAGCGGGTGCGCAAAGCCGCGGCCGCCGCCGGCCAGTCGGTCGTGATGGGCGGCACCTACGCGGCCACCCAAGGCCCGCGTCTGGAGAGCGCCGCCGAAATCGACCGGCTGGAGCGTGACGGTGCCGACATGGTCGGCATGACCGGGATGCCGGAAGCGGGGCTGGCGAGAGAAATAGGATTGCGCTATGCCGCGATCGCCGTGGTGGTCAATCACGCTGCGGGGCGGGGCGACAGCCGCGAGGCGATACACCTGGAACAGATCAACGCGGTATTGCAGAGCGCGATGGTCAAGGTCCGCGTACTGCTCGAAAAGCTGGTGGAAAGCGATGATTAAGCCGGTTTTGAGAATGGGAGACCCGTTGTTGTTCGCGCGCTCGGCGCCGGTCACACAATTCGATACGCCGGAATTGCACGCGCTCTTGCAGGACATGGACGACACCATGCGCTCGAAAAACGGAGCGGGCATCGCCGCGCCGCAAATCGGGGTCGGCCTGCAAGTGGTCATATTCGGAGTCGGCGCCAATCCACGCTATCCGGATGCCGAGGAGGTGCCCTACACCGTGCTGATCAACCCGGTGCTGGAACCGCTCGGCGAGGAGATGGAGGACGGATGGGAAGGCTGCCTGTCGGTGCCGGGCATGCGCGGGGTCGTTCCACGCCACAGCGAATTGCGCTATCGCGGCTTCGACCAATTCGGCAATGTCATCGAGCGCACCGCCCGGGGATTTCATGCCCGCGTGGTTCAGCACGAATGCGACCACCTGTTCGGCATTCTTTATCCGATGCGCATACGCGACCTGCGCTTGTTCGGCTTCAACGAGGAATTGTTTCCCGGACAGAAGATCGTGGACGAATAGGCCGCCGCCGCTCCTTCCCCTTCAAGGAGAAGGTTGGGATTATGGGCACAGCCCGGTACCCTTGGGGGGATGGGTAACAGAAGCACGTGTCCCGATGAAACCTTCGAGCTAGGATTGCAGTTCCTGCACCAGTTCGGTTTCAAGGCGCAACACCTGCTTGGCATTGCGCAACGCCTCGCCGTCGACCAGGAAGGTATCTTCCGCGCGCTCTCCTAGCGTATTGATTTTCGCGGTATAGAGATTGATTCCATAGTTGTCGAGCAGCCGCGCAATCCTGTATAGCAATCCGGGGCGGTCTGCCGCAACCACGTTGAGATAGTAGTAAGCGCCTTTTTCATCGGGCCGGATGTGAACTTCCGGCGTGATCGGCACGTATTTCACCTGGCGCGACGCTCTGCCTTTGGTCGGCTCAGGCAACGGGCCGTGCGCGAGCAACTGCGATTGCAGTTCGTGTTCGATATAGCTGATCAGATCGCGATAGTGCGATGTACCCCGCGCCGGATCCATGACCTGAAAGGTGTCCAGAGCGTAGCCGTGGCGCGTGGTGTAGATCTTGGCTTCCGCAATGCTGAAGTTGACGCTCTGGAAAAAACCGCAGATGCGCGCGAACAGCGACTTTTCGTCTGGCGCGTAGATCATCACCTGCAGCCCTTCCCCGATGGGAGACAACCTCGCCTTGACTATCGGTACGGCCGTCTCGACACGATAGTTCAGCAGCCGTGTATGCCATACGATGTCCTGCTCGTCGTGGCGCAGGAAATAACTATCGTCGAGCTTGCTCCATAGCCGGCGGGCGGCGGCGTCGGCGATCGCATACGCGCGCAGCTTTACCAGCGCGCGCTCCTGCCTGGCCAGCAGCGTATTTTCCGCGGGAACGCTGCCGGGATTAAGAAGGTGGCGCGTGGCGCGGAACAAATCTTCCAGCAGCTTCGCCTTCCATGCGTTCCAGACTTTCGGACTGGTGCCGCGAATGTCCGCCACGGTGAGCAGGTAGAGTGCGACGAGCCGCCGGTCAGTTCTGACTTTTTCGGCGAAAGCGCGAATCACTTCCGGCTCCGACAAATCCTGCTTCTGCGCGGTCGACGACATCATCAGATGCTGCTCGACCAGCCAGGCTACCAGTTCGGTATCTTCTTTCGAGACGCCGTGCGTGCGGCAGAATTTGGCCGCGTCCACCATGCCGAGTTTTGAATGGTCACCGCCGCGCCCCTTGGCGATGTCATGAAACAGCCCGGCGAGATACAGGACTTCGATGCGATCAAATTCCGCGATCAGGCGGCTGCACAACGGATATTCGTGAGCCATCTCCGGCACGGTGAAACGGCGCAGATTGCGCACCACCATGAGGATGTGTTCGTCCACCGTATAGACGTGGAACAGGTCATGCTGCATGCGCCCGACGATGCGTCCGAAGGCCGGCATGTAGCGGCCGAGCACGCCGTACTGATTCATCCGGCGTAGTGAGTGAGTGATGCCGGTGGGACGCCGCAGGATCTCCATGAACAGCGCGCGATTTTCCGGGCTGCGACGGAACGCAGCGTCGATCCGGTCGCGCGCATGCCACAAGGCGCGCATCGTCGGCACGGCAAAACCCTTGAGTTCCGGATGGTCCTGAAGCACCAGGAAAGCTTCGAGTATCGCCGATGGCTGGCGCTGGAACAGACCGTGATTGGCTTCGAGCAGTTCCCCGTTGACGCGGAAACGCTCGCTCAGTTCGCGCGGCTCCGCCGGCGTTCCGGAAAATATGCGCCGCCGCAGGTTTTGCAGCACGATGGTATTGAGCAGCTGGACGGCCTTTGCCGTCGTGTAGAACTGCTGCATGAGTTGTTCGCTGGCACGCCGCGCCGGCGTATCGGCCAGCCCATACTCCTTGGCGAGCGCTGACTGAAAGTCGAACAGCAAGCGGTCCTCGCGCCGGCTGGTCAGGTAATGCAGGCGCACGCGCAGTACGGCAAGCGTCGCTTCATGACGCTGAAGCTGGCGGGTTTCCTCGCGCGTGAGTATCTTCTGCCGCGTCAGATCCTGCCAACTGTGGCCCAGACCGGCGGCGCGGCTGATCCACAATATGTTTTGCAGATCGCGCAGCCCTCCCGGACTTTCCTTGATGTTGGGTTCGAGGTTGTAGGCGGTATCGTTGAACCGCGTGTGTCGCTGCTGCTGTTCCAGCAGCTTGGCGCCGACGAAATAGGGCACATCGAGATCATTGACGATTGCGCCTGCGAAGCGTGCGTACTGCTTGCGATTGCCGGCGACCAGCCTCGATTCCAGCAACGTGGTCTGAACGGTCAGATCGCGCCGCGCCTCCTCCTGGCATTCGCTGATCGAACGCACGCTATGGCCAATTTCAAGCCCGATGTCCCAGAGCACGCCGACCAGTGCCTCGACGCGTGCGCGGCTAGCGTCCTCGAATTCGTCCGGCACCAGGATCAGGACATCGACGTCCGAATAAGGATAAAGCAGGCCGCGCCCGTATCCGCCCACGGCAACCAGGGCCAGTTCATCCGATTGACCGGTTTCACTCCAGATCGCGCGCAGCGCATCGTCCACCAGCGCGCATTGCCGCTGCAAAACTTTTGCCGCCTCGGGCTTGACCGCGAATTCGGATTTCAGTGCGGCGCGGCCTTGTGCAAGAACCTGGCGCCAGTCGCTCACGTTGGGCGCGAACGCGCCGGATCGCGCGTCACGCCGGAGTGCACCGGATGACATCTAGGCCACGAAGGAGGGCGGCGGCGGCGTGCCCGGCGACACCGTCAACACTTCGAATCCACCATCGGTGACCAGCACGGTGTGTTCCCACTGGGCCGAAAGCGAATGATCCTTGGTGACCACCGTCCAGCCGTCCGCGAGCTGGCGTATTCCCGCCTTACCGGCGTTGATCATGGGCTCGACTGTGAAAATCATGCCCGACTGGAGCTTTATGCCGGTTCCCGCGCGACCGTAGTGCAGCACTTGCGGTTCTTCGTGGAATTTCCTGCCGATGCCGTGGCCGCAGAACTCGCGAACGATGGAAAACCCGTTTTCCTCGGCATGAGTCTGGATGACTTCGCCGATGTCACCGAGATAGGCCCCGTGTTTGACTGCCTGGATGCCCCGCCACATGCATTCATAGGTTATTTCCGCCAACCGGCGTGCCTGAATCGAGGGTTCGCCGACGTAGAACATGCGACTGGTATCGCCGTGAAAACCGTCCTTGATCACCGTGATATCGATGTTAACGACATCTCCGGGCTTGAGTTTTTTCGCCCCCGGCACGCCGTGGCAGACGACGTGGTTGACCGATGTGCAGATGGACTTCGGGTAGGGCTGATAGCCGGGCGGCGCGTAGTTCAGCGGCGCGGGTATCGTGTGCTGCACGTTGACCATGTAGTCGTGGCAAAGCGCATCGATTTCGTCGGTGGTTACATTGGCCCGGACGTGCGGCGCAATGAAGTCCAGCACCTCGGCCGCAAGACGGCCGGCGACACGCATTTTTTCGATTTCTTCGGGGGTTTTGATGGGGACGGACATGATTGAACGGGGCGTTGTGCAGGGAATGATAGCACCCGCCTGATTCCTGCTTCAGCAGCCCACAACTCCAGATAAGGCCAGCCCGCCCCAATATCAACCATGCGGCCCGTTCGGAATGCTGGGCGTGATGCGCGCGACGAGATAGACAGAAGCGGCCCTAACTGTGGTCGCGCGATGTATTGGCCACTGTCAGATGCCCCGGTGTCGGGTGCCACCGTAACAACCGGCTATTTGGAAATCGCACCGGCCGAGGGATCGCTGCACGAAACAGCAGCGCCGAGTGTTTATTTTCAGCACACCATGGTCGGCCATATGTGCGCACGTCGGCGTGTTTTTCACGCTTGGTATGCGCGCCGGCCAATCGGGCGACATCGGATCGAAAGCATGCTAGTGCAGGAGATGCTCCGGCCATCAGGCGGTCACAGGTGTTCCACCTCACTGGGACTGCCGTTGTTGCACGTGCTGGTTGCCGGCTGGGAAGCAGATATCGGCGGATCTTTTTATTGGAGCAGTGTTCGGATGCTTCCCGGTCTGCCTTGCCTGGTCAATGTTTGACGCGATCCATTTCCCATTCCATGTGCTCGGCGTAGGCTGCCGGCGACATGACTTTGACGCATGCACGAACGTCCGCCAACTGCAGCGTCCGATGCCGGGTAAATCCCGCCCGGGAATCGACTGGTTCCCATTCTGTGGAGATCCAGAACATCCAGCATACGCCAAGGGCAGAGTTCTCCAGCAATAGCACGCGGGATCCCGGCCGCCAATCGATCCGATTGGGTCCAATTTTGTTCGCGGACAATTCGAACGTGGCGCCCTCTTCAGTCATCACGTCCAGATAATTCAGCACCTCGTTATAGATACTGACTTGCGAAATGAAGTCCGTTCCAAGCTGACGGATGTAGTTCGCCCAGCCTTCAGGTGCCGACGCGAGAATGTCCTCCTCAGCCGGAAAATCAATGGGATGGCGGCTGGCCGGGTTGGCAGTTTTTTCGTGTGTGGTAATGCCGCGGTCTTTTGTAGGCCGGTTCATTTGGGCTCTGTCCTTTGCGATGGCATCCGCGCGTGCGTGCAGTGGAATTGGCGGATCCCGGGCGCGCATCAAAGCGATGTGCAGCTGCACTGCCCTCCCGGTATCTGAAAGCCGTTCAGTGCGACAGCTTCGCGGTCGTCAATTTTCCTTCGCCGCGGGACAACTTCCTAATCGCCAAAGCGAGCGCGGCGGCTCTGGCCTGCTTCTGCCTTAATTCTTAGGTCTTCTTTTTTGCGGATTAATTCCCTTGCATGGGATTCAACTCTCGAGGGTCATACTGCCACAGTCGAATCTGTTTTCAAATTGGGCTAAACCACTGAGGAGCAGTACGGCCAGCGCATTAGTGGAGCGTAATGGCCGTCCAGGCAATATGAGGTATACCGCGGATCGCCGCTGTGGCAGGGGCAGGGCGCCAGCGAGATCCACGTCATGACGGGCCCGCACGCCGAATAGTCCGACCGGACTATGCTCGTAGGGTTGATCATTGAGGCGATTTGCAGGACAATTCTTACATGCGCACACGCAATGCGCTGACATAGAGCAGATGGCCAACACCTGTTACCAGTCCGGCCAAACCGGGCCAAACAATGTGTAGTCACCCGCCCGAAGTGTGAATGAGCTTATGAGGGTACGCCGCAAGGTCGTGCCCTTTTTCTTTTTCTTCCCTCAGAAACAGTCTTGATCCGCCCGTTTACAGCGCCTTGCCGTATGCGGTAACATGCGCGCCGTTCCAAGATCGTCACACGACGACTTACGACGGACATCGGGCAGTAGTGAGCCCGGGATCATTTACCCATTCCCTGATAGCTCAGTTGGTAGAGCGACGGACTGTTAATCCGCAGGTCCCTGGTTCGAGCCCAGGTCGGGGAGCCAAAATCCCAACGTAGGCGGGATCTTACAGACGCTCTTCTTGCGTCCAACGGTGGAACAAGCGCAACTCCGTAACAGTTCGGGCTATAGCTGTTTCGCCATGCGCTCGGCCTTAACGGCCTGCACCTTATCGTAAAAGCGTCGGAGGCTCGCCTTGGCAGTGGGATTGCCGGCGTCGGAAGCTATCGCAAAGTCCCCCTCGGTAACATTTGCTCCGCGGATGAGCTGCAACTTGCAGGTATCGGCGGAGAGCATGCTCTCGAGGTAAGCAAGCGGCATGGTGATCTTGCCTGGGGCGACAGGCTTGAAACTCGTGATGTTCCCGTTGACATTCACGCGCAACTCATCGAATTCGATAACGATCGGCTCGGCATTGGCGCTTGAGGTGTAGGTTACGAAAACATCGACGATTTCAGGCCTGACGGATTCCCACCGGGCGCCCAGCATCGCGCCCTCGAAACTCGACATTCCCCCGTTCCCCACCACACGGTTGCGAGAGACTTCCACGACTTCACTGCCGTCGATTTCTGACTTCTGATCGCTGACGACGCCAAGGCTGGAAAACTGATTCATCAGTGCCGCGCAGCCAGCAAGAAAGACGGCTGCTGTCGACATGTATAGGGCCCGGTGCGTCATTTTTGTTTTTTCCTCCCGAATCCGGTCGGCCAATCAATCTGGGCCGTCAGACCATGAATCCCCTTAGGTTCGATGATCAAAAACAGCCAATGCCTAAAGCATACTCGTACCGAGCCGATGTGCTAATTAGGCCGCAAGTTCTGACTGCGATCAAGCAGCCGGCTACACCCCTGCATCTGCCAAACGGAACTGACGTGCAATAAACCACCGTTGCGAGGTCTAGGGGGTGACCCTGGTAAAGGCGAGGGACACCGGCTCTATTCCGGACTTGAGTGGCAGCCTGCCCAACGCCGTCAACGCACCCGTCGCCGGGTCGATGGTGAAGCCGGTGATGGTGTCGGAAGTCTGATCTGCCGTGTAGGCGAATTGCCCGGCGGGATCGAGTGTGACAGAGAACGGACCCTGACCTGTAATGTACGGCGAGCCCATTACGCGGGTCAGTTGCCCGGTGGGTTCGACCGTGAAAGCAGAGACGTTGGCGGAGTTTCTATTCGCCACATAGGCAAACTTGCCAGTGGGGTCTAGGGCTACGCGAATAGGAGTCGATCCTTCCGTGATCGGCACGGTTGCAATGGCCGCCAGGACACCTCCCGCATCGATCCTGAAGACCGAAACATCGTTGGAGGTTTCATTCGCGACGTAGACGAACTGCCCGGAAGGGTCAACGGTTACGAACGCAGGATTCGTCCCCGCGGCGAACGGCGAGCCGGGGACGGCGCTGAGTACGCCCGTCGAAGGCTCAATTGTGAAGGCAGAGACATTGCCTGGATTGGCGGTGGGTAGGTCGAACCCCCCCAGATTCGCCACGTAGACGAATTTCCCGGAGGGGTCGACAACGACCGAGATGGAACCCAGTCCCGATACTGCATCAGTCCCGGCACGAAACGGCGAGCCCGCCACGGGTGTGAGCGAGCCGGCTGCATCGATCGTGAAAGCAGAAACGTTGTTGGAGCTCCGATTCGCCGCGTAGGCAAACTTCCCGGAGGGATCGATTGTTACGGAGAAGGGATTTACCCCCGCGGAAAACGGAGAGTTGGTAACGCTTGTGAGGGCACCCGTCTTCGTGTTGATGACGAATGCTGAAATAGTGCTGGAATTCTGGTTTGCGACGTAGAGGAACTTGCCGGCAGGGTGAACGGCGACGGATGAAGTACCCTCCCCGGAGGGGACCGACCCATTGTCAAGCATGTGGCCGGTGGTCAGGACGCTCAAGATGGAGACCGTGCCCTCTTTGAAGTTGGCTGCGTATGCGAAATAACGCGCGGCGCCTGTTTCCGGTGGAGGATTGGCCTGCGGTGGCGGCGAGGTGGTTACCGGTGGGACGGGCGTGCCTCCCGATGACGGACCATTTGTCGTCGGGGAGGGCGCAGGTTTTTCCGCACTACTGCTACCTCCTCCTCCCCCGCATCCGGCGAACAGGAGGGGAAGGAGGAAAACCACACAGTTGAGGACTTTTATGCTGTCGGACCGTCGAAACACGTAAACCTATCTGTATTCGATGGATGCAATACGGCCCTTTGAGGTTCAAGGAGGTTGTCGTTAGCACCACTAAGTCGAGCATACAAGGGCGAATACGCTGGCATTGCGTATTAATCTGTAGTTACGTATGGTCCCTATGCACTACGGGCGTCCGGCCAACGCGTGGGATTCGCCTTCAAATATGCGCGCGGCGCCTTGTCGGTGAGCCGTAGAAGACATTACAGTGGTAGCGGCCGCCCGCGCTGCAGTCGTGTCGAACCAGTCGTGATTTTCCCGCGATGCGCGAGTAGGGTTGAAATTAGCAAGATTCATTACGGCAATCCGTATAATCAATTCATCGCTCACCTTGCCGCTCTTGCCGAGAGCGCCGATCCCGGATTGGGGAATCCAAGTCCAAACCTTGAAGCAATTGTCTGCTGCGCGTGACCCATTCCGGGTGCGGGAAAGCGCGGCGCGTACGTCAGGATGTCAAATCCGATGAAATCCTCCAGGCGAATGCTGCTCGTCGGTGGCATCGCGGCAATCGCCCTCGTTGCGATTCCTTTTCTGTTGCCTCTGGGAATGTTCATTCCCGAAATCGAGCGCGTTGCCTCAGCGCAATTGAAGGCACCGGTAAAGATCGAATCCCTGCGCCTGTTTATTCTGCCGATTCCGCATCTCTCGCTCGGCGGCATCGTGGTCGGCAGGAAACCATTCCTGCAGGTCAAGGAAGTGATCGTTGCGCCGCGTTTGCTCTCCCTCTTCGACAACCCGAAGGTCATCAGGTCGATCAGTTTGCGCGGCGTGGTCATCGGTCAGGCGCTCGTCACCAAGGCTTCCAACTGGGCCGCCAGATCGACCGGCGGCGGACCTGCCGTCGTGCGCGTAGAACACATCGAAGTGCGGGACGCATTCGTCGACCTTGCCGAATTCAAGTTGCGCAATATCGATCTCGATCTCGAACTCACTCCGGATGGAGGGCTTGCGAGCGCCGAGGTGCGTGCCGATCACGATCGTCTGCATGCAACCCTGATGCCGCGCGGCAAGGATTTCAGCGTGGAAATTGCGGCCCGCGATTGGAAACTGCCGGCCGGGCCGCCTTTGCTGATGTCCACCCTCATGGCATCGGGCACGCTCACTCCACAAAAGGGAATTGCGATCACGGCCATTCAGGCGCAACTGTATGGCGGCACAGCATCCGGCAAGCTGAATGTCGGATGGAGCAAAGACTGGACGATCGCCGGTAATCTGGATATTCAGGGTGTGGAGATCCAGCCTGTCGTGGCGCTCTTCACCAAGGACACGACCATCAGCGGCCACCTGACAGCCAATCCGGTGGTCGACATGCGGGCACCCGTCGCTGCGCAGCTTGCGGACGCGGTGGACGTCGAATCGGATTTCAAGGTCGAGCAGGGCATTCTCTACAACATTGACCTGAGCAACGCCCCGAAGGTGCTTCTGAACAAGGAGGCATTGAAGGGTGGGCAGACCAGTTTCGACCATTTCACCGGCCATCTTGGCGTCGACTCCGCCGGCTATTATTTGACGAAGGTCGAGATTGGATCGGGCGTCCTGAGTGCGGAAGCAGAGCTGTTCATCTCGTCGAAACATGAGTTGGCAGGCCAGATCGATGTTGCCATCAAGGGAACCTCGGGGTTGGTCAGCACACCGCTCGTGCTGTCGGGAACCGTACAGGACCCGACGCTCTATCCGTCAACGACCGCGCTCGCGGGCGCGGCGGCCGGAACAGCGCTTCTCGGCCCGGGCCTGGGCACGACAGTAGGAATGAAAGCCGCCCGATTCACACAAAAATTGTTCGGCTCGAAACAGACCAAGAAGAAAAAGCCGGCACCGGCCGAGGCTGAGGCAAAAGGACAAGCAGAGCCGATACCTGCAATCGACAGGAAACCGCCGCGGGAAATTCACACCGGCCGCTGAGCGTTTGCTTGCAGGTGCTTCTCTGCGCAATCCAACCGATCGGTTTGCGCCCGAAAATATCCGGGCTTAGCCGACAACCTTCGCAATTGCGTCGGTGACGTGATCGATGTTCCGGGAGTTCAGCGCCGCCACGCAGATGCGCCCAGTGTCGATCGCGTAGACCGAAAATTCATCGCGCATGCGGTCCACAGCCACTTTCGAAAGACCGGAATAGGAAAACATGCCGCGTTGCCGGATGACGAAATCGAAATCCGACCTGGGCAGGCGTGCACGCAGCTTCTCCACCAGCTGATGGCGCATTTCCCGGATGCGATTTCGCATCTGGCCGAGTTCCTGTTCCCACAACGCGCGCAGTTCGGGATCGGTGAGTACGGTGGCGACGATCTGACCGCCGTGGGTGGGTGGGTTCGAATAGTTGGTCCGCACGATTCGCTTCAACTGGCTCAGTACCCGGGCGGCCTCCGCGCTGTCGCTTGCAACCACGCTCAAGGCACCGACTCGCTCGCCATAAAGCGAGAAGGATTTCGAGAACGAATTGGAGACGAATACGGGGCAACCCGCCAGGGCAAAGCGCCTCACGACCGCCCCGTCGGCGTCTATGCCGTCTCCGAATCCCTGATAGGCGATATCGACGAAGGGCATGAGACCACGCGAAACGACAGCATCGATTACCTCGCCCCATTGCTCGGGCGATAGATCCACGCCGGTGGGGTTGTGGCAGCAAGCGTGCAACACGACGATGCTTCCGGTTGGGAGGTTATTAAGCGCCTTCAGCATGCCGGAGAAATTCAGTCCGTGCGATGCCGCGTCATAGTAGGGATAGGTATTCACCGTGAATCCCGCGTTCTCGAACAGCCCCCGGTGGTTCTCCCAGCTCGGGTCGGATATCCATACCTGGGATTGCGGCAAAAGGCGGCGCAGGAAATCGGCGCCGACCTTCAGAGCGCCGGTGCCACCGAGGGCTTGCAGTGTAATCACGCGGTTTTCCGCAACCGCCGGGCTCCCCGCGCCAAAAACCAAATCCCTCACTGCGCGGTCATAGGCTGGCAGGCCGTCGATGGGCAGGTAACTGCGCGGGGTCGATTTCTCGGCCAACTGGAGCTCTGCCTGGCGCACGCAATCGAGCAGGGGCACCTTGCTGTGTTCGTCGTAATAGATGCCGACCCCCAGGTTGACCTTGTTCGCATTCTTGTCTGCGTTGAAGGTCTCGGTGACTCCGAGAATGGGGTCCTTTGGGGCCATTTGCACGGTGGCGAAAGGCGAAGCGGAGTGCGGAGCGTTCATCGTGATAACATCTAAAATTCCGAAGGCCGCCATTGTACCGTGACAGTAACCTTCCCCAATAGTCCATTCCGCCTTCATCAGCCCTTCGAGCCCGCTGGCGATCAACCAGAAGCCATTGCGGCGCTTGTCGAGGGATTGAACGACGGCCTGGCCTTCCAGACGCTGCTCGGGGTGACCGGTTCCGGGAAGACCTACACGATGGCCAATGTGATTGCGCGCACCGGACGGCCCGCCATCATCATGGCGCCGAACAAAACGCTGGCGGCGCAGCTGTACGCAGAAATGCGCGAGTTCTTCCCCGAGAACGCAATCGAGTATTTCGTTTCCTATTACGACTACTACCAGCCCGAAGCTTACGTGCCCTCGCGCGATCTGTTCATCGAGAAAGACTCGAGCATCAACGAACACATCGAACAGATGCGCCTGTCGGCCACCAAATCGCTGCTCGAGCGCGACGACGCCGTGATCGTGGCTACCGTCTCGGCGATCTACGGCATCGGCGACCCGGTGGACTACCATGGAATGATTCTGCATTTGCGCGAGAAGGAGCGCACGAGCCAGCGCGAAATCATCTCGCGACTGACTGAAATGCAGTATGACCGCAACGATTTCGAGTTCAGCCGCGGCGCTTTTCGTGTGCGCGGCGACGTAGTAGATGTATTTCCCGCGGAAAACTCGGAAGTCGCGCTTCGTATTACTCTTTTCGATGACGATGTGGAAACGTTGACGCTGTTCGACCCGCTTACCGGTCATCTGCTCCACAGAGTGCCGCGCTACACCGTCTATCCCTCGAGCCACTACGTCACGCCGCGCAGCACCACATTGCGGGCCATCGAAGCGATCAAGGAAGAATTGCGTTCACGCATCGAGACGTTTCAGAGTGCCGGCAAACTGGTGGAGGCCCAGCGCATCGAGCAGCGTACCCGCTTCGATCTGGAGATGCTGAACGAACTCGGTTTCTGCAAGGGCATCGAGAACTACTCGCGCCACCTGTCGGGCCGCAAACCGGGAGAACCGCCGCCGACGCTGCTGGATTACCTGCCGCTCAACGCGCTGATGATCATCGACGAGAGCCATGTGACCATCCCGCAACTCGGCGGGATGTACAAAGGCGATCGGGCTAGAAAGGAAAATCTGGTGGACTACGGTTTCCGCTTGCCCAGTGCACTGGACAATCGACCCTTGCGTTTCGACGAGTTCGAAAAAATCACCCCGCAGGCTATTTTCGTGTCTGCCACCCCGGCGGAATATGAACGCGAGCACCAGGGGCAGGTCGTCGAGCAGCTTGTAAGGCCGACCGGACTGATCGATCCGGAAATCGAAGTCAGGCCCGCGGCCACCCAGGTCGACGATCTGCTTTCCCAGATTACCGAGCGCGTCGGGAATGGCGCAAGGGTGCTGGTAACGACGCTGACCAAGCGCATGGCGGAGGATCTGACCGACTACCTTGCCGAGCATGGGGTCAAGGTGCGATACCTGCACTCGGATATCGAGACGGTGGAGAGGGTCGAGATCATCCGCGATTTGCGATTGGGTGAATTCGACGTCCTCGTGGGGATCAACCTGCTGCGCGAAGGCCTGGATATTCCCGAAGTTTCTCTCGTGGCGATTCTGGATGCGGACAAGGAAGGTTTCCTGCGGTCTGAGCGCTCGCTCATTCAGACCATAGGGAGGGCCGCACGGCATCTGAACGGCAAGGCCATCATGTACGCGGACGTGACGACCAGTTCCATGGAGCGTGCGATCGCCGAAACCGATCGCAGACGCCAGAAACAGATCGGCTATAACGTGGCGCACGGCATTACACCCATCGGGATATCGAAACGTATCAGGGATATGATTGAAGGCGTCTACGATTCGTCCGTGGAGAATGACCGCAAGGCCGCCGAAAAACTGGCGTCCTACGGCGCCATGAACGAAAAGGATTTGCTCCGGGAATTGAAACGAGTCGAGCGGGAAATGCTGGAAAGTGCGAGGAATCTGGAGTTCGAGCGCGCCGCACAGTTGCGCGATCGGCTCAAGGATCTGAAGGAACTGGCATTCGGCATTCCGGAGATCGACGATGAACTGGGTGCAACCGGCACCGATGGCAAGGTTACGCCGATTGCGGCTGCGCACAGACGCAAACCCTGATGCAGTGCCACGCCAGGGAGCAAATGTCAGTGCGGCGACCGGCAGGCCGATCGGGGACTCGAATGCAGCACGAGGAATTAGTGGGCGGGCGACAAATTCTCATGCTTCGGGTATTCCACGTGCCGCCCTTGCGTGAAATCTTGCCCCCGGGCAAATTCGTTCAGCGTGTGACGTGCACAACCTGATTGCCTGCCGCGAGTGCGACCTCGTGCAACGCGCAGTCACCCTTTCGCGCAATGCCGTCGCGCTTTGCTCACGTTGCGGCGGCACGCTCTATCGCAGCCATCCCGACAGCATCGAGTACACACTGGCGCTGACGGGTAGCGCAATCGTACTTTTCGTCATTGCGAACGCTTTGCCGATAGTGGGACTGCAGATGCAGGGGCAGTTGACCCAGACCACGCTGTTCAACACCGTGCGTGTGCTATACGCCGACCACTCAAAAACGATTGCGCTTCTGGTGTTCGTCACCGTCATCGCGATGCCCGCGCTTGAGCTCATGGCTCTGACTTATGTCTTGCTGCCGCTGCGGCTTGGGCGAGTGCCGCCGTATTATGTCTACGTCCTGCGCATTCTGCAGGTGGCACAGCCCTGGAGTATGCTTGAGATATTCATGCTCGGCGTGCTGGTGGCAGTCGTCAAGCTGGCCGACTCGGCAAGCATCGTCGTTGGCAATGCGCTGTGGGCGCTTGCGGCTTTGATGATGATCATGTCGGCAATTTCCGTGACTTTCGATGCGCGGGTGCTGTGGGCGAAGGCAATTCCAGAGCGATGACGCTGCCTGCCGCCGCCACTGCCTCCACACTCGGGCTGCTTGCCTGCCACACCTGCGGCCTTTTGTCGCGCAGCCATTCCGAGGGCTCGCATTGCCCGCGCTGCCGAACACCTTTGCATGTGCGCAAACCGTTTAGCGTCTCTCGCACCTGGTCCTTGCTGATTGCTGCGGCCATACTTTATGTTCCCGCCAACCTGCTGCCGATGCTGCACACGAATTCGCTGTTCGACTCGCAATCCGACACCATCATGAGCGGCATTGTGTATTTCTGGCATTCGGGAGCATGGTATCTTGCGATCATCATTTTTTCCGCGAGCATCCTCGTGCCGCTGCTGAAAATGATCGCGCTTGCCTGGTTGCTGGTGTCGGTGCAATTGCGCTCGCGCGGACAGCAGGAGCAACGCGCGCGCCTTTACCGTGTCGTGGAAGCCATCGGCCGCTGGTCGATACTCGATATTTATGTCGTCGCGATTGTCGTCACGCTGGTGCGATTTGGGGTGCTCGGGACCATCGAGCCCGGCGCTGGCGCGGTTGCGTTCGGCGCGGTGGTGGTGCTTACCATGTTCGCATCGATGAGCTTCGATCCGCGCCTGATCTGGGATCCTTCAGAGAGAAGAGATGGCTGACGCTCCACGGAGACCCGACCCGCTCGACTTTCCCGAGGCGATTGCCGCACCGAAATCGCGCACCAGGATACAGTTCGTATGGCTGGTTCCACTTATCGCCATACTGATTGGTGCGTGGCTCGCCGGCAAGGCGATCTTCGATCGCGGCCCGACCATCACGATTACCTTTGACACAGCCGAAGGCCTCGAAGCCGGCAAGACCAAACTCAAGTACAAGAACGTGGACGTGGGCCTGGTCAAAACCGTGGAACTCTCGCAGGATACCAAAAGCGTTATCGTGACCGCCGAACTGCCCAAGCAGGCCGAACCCTATCTGCGCGACGACACGCGCTTCTGGATGGTGCGCGCGCGTATTTCCGGCGGAACCGTGACGGGACTCGGTACGTTGCTTTCCGGTTCGTACATCGGGGTCGACATCGGCAAAGCGGGCAAGCCGCGGCGCGATTTCGTCGGACTCAGGCAGCCGCCAACCTTCACCTCGGATACGCCAGGCCGGGAATTCGTTTTGCATACCGACAATATCGGCTCGCTCGACGTCGGTTCGCCCGTCTATTTCCGGCGGCTGCAAGCCGGGCAGGTTACCGGCTACGAACTCGACAAAGACGGCAAGGCTGTCACCATCAACGTGTTCGTCAACTCGCCGTACGACAAATTCGTGAACGGCGACACGAGATTCTGGCAATCGAGCGGTCTCGATGTCTCGCTCGACGCGAACGGCGTGAAGATCGATACGCAATCGATCGTTTCGATCCTGATCGGCGGACTCGTGTTCGAAACACCGCTCGAATCCGCCGAGTCGCCGCCTGCCACGGCGAAGGCACAATTCCATTTGTTCGCCAACCGGGCGGCCGCACTCAAGAACCCCGAAACCGATGTGATCCAGGCCGTAATGCGGTTCAACGAATCGGTGCGCGGACTTGCCGTGGGGGCACCGATCGATTTTCGCGGCATAAACCTGGGCACAATCACGCAGATCAGTGCCGAGTACGACGACGCCCACCATCGCTTCGACATGAAAGTGGAAACGGAGATTTATCCGCAGCGCATGCGCCCGCTTGGCGCCGGCAACAGCCCCGTGCATACCCTTGAACAACGTCAGGAGTTGATCGATAAGATGATCGCGCGCGGGCTGCGCGCGCAACTGCGCACGGCCAACCTCCTGACCGGCCAGCTTTATGTCGCGCTCGATGTCTTTCCCGAAGCGGCCAAGCCCGAAGCGGCCAAGATCAAACCGCGCCCGCACGAGGCGGTTCTGGAGATTCCGACGATCGCGACCAGCCTGAGCGAGCTGCAATCGACACTGGCATCGATCGCCACCAAGATCAACGCGCTTCCGCTGGAGCAAATCGGCAAAAACGTCCAGCAGACACTGCTGTCGGCGACGAAGATGACAGAAACGGCGACTCAACTCATGTTGCGCGTCGATACCGAGATAGCGCCGGAAGCACGCGCGGCGCTGGTAGAAGCACGCAAGGCGATTGCTTCCGCGGAAGGCGCTCTCAAGCCGGATTCTCCGTTGGCACAGGATGCGCGCGACACCATGCTCGAGGTGCAGCGCGCCGCAGCGGCATTCCGCGCACTCGCCGACTACCTCGATCGTCATCCTGAAGCGCTGCTGCGCGGCAAGAAGGATGAGGTCAGCAACAAGAAAAAGGAGAGCAAGTGACGTTCAAAACCTTGTTCGCCGCGCCACTGCTCGCTGTCCTGGCGCTCTGCAGCTGCAGCACCACGCCGACGGGCAATTTTTACACACTGGGGCATGCTGCGGCGCCGGCACGCAACGACCCGCAGGCGTCTTACAGCGTGGCAATCGGCGCAGTGACATTGCCGCAAGCCGTCGATCGCCCGCAAATCGTCACACGGACCGGCGAAAACCAGGTTGCCTTCGATGATTTCGAGCGCTGGGCCGGCCCGCTCAAGGACGAAATCGCGCGCGCGATCGCTGGCAATCTGACGCAACTGCTCGAAGGCGCGAGCGTATTCTCCTATCCGCAAAGCACGAGAGTCGAAACTGACTACAAGGTGCTGCTCGACGTGCAGCGGTTCGATTCGACGCTGGGAGATGCATCAAGCATCGAAGTCCTGTGGCAGGTGCGCCCGAATAAAGGTGAGCCCAGAAGCGGCCGCTCTGCCGTGCGTGAAGCTGCAGGTGGTCAAGGCTACGACGCGCTGGTCTCGGCGCACAGCCGCGCTCTCGCCGCGGTCAGCCGCGACATCGCAAATGCTATTCGAGCGGCCAGTGCATCATCCAAGTGATGACGTTTTCGAACTAGCCGCGTGCAAAAAAAGAAGCCCGGATTATCGCCGGGCTTCTTCTCTTACGTCACCGTTATTTGAGGTCCTCGGTCAGGTCGCATCGCCGCCGGCAGATTGCTGTTTGCCCGTTTCCACTTGCTGGAGCGGTTCCTCGGGTACCGCGGGGGCTTGATAGCGGGGGCGGGGCGTTCTCGCCGGACGCGGTGTTACCGGTTCTTCCTCGATCACTTGTGCCCTCGACTGCGTTTCGATCATCACCAGGTCAGAGGGCAGGGCGACCGGTTCCATTTTCCAGGCCGCAGCGGCCTGCGGTCTGGCGGAGACCGGTTGCGGTTCGTGGCTTCTCGATGCAGGTCGTTGCTCGGACGTGAGCACTGAAGGGGTGAGTTCCGCTTGCCTTACATCTTCGGCAAATTCATCTCGCATGAGCGGTTGCGGGTGGTCTGTTTGTTCATGCTCTATTGGCCGCTGTTCCTGACGATACTCATTTGTCGCTTGTTCCGGACTTGTCCGCCCTTCCGGACTTGTCCGCTGTTCCGGACTTGTCCGCTGTTCCGGACTTGTCCGCTCTTCCGGACGATGTTCGTCTGCGCGCTGCTCCGGAACCGGTGGCGAGTCTTCACGCGCTGCCGGAGGCCTCTCCCTGCCACGCGGTGGACGGGACTGCCCATTACCCGATTGTCCCGCGGGATGCCGATTTGGTTGCTCACGCGTCTGCTGATTTGGATTGTCCTGATGCTCCGCATGCCGGTCGCGACGGCCTCGGCCGCGTCGGCGACTGCGGCCTTCGTCGCGCGCTCCTTCAGCGGGGCGATCGCCGGGTTGGCGTTGTTCGACTGCGGCTAATGGCTGCTGCTGTTCGGGGCGCGGCGGTCTTTGCGATTGCTGCTGACGTTCCTGCGGCTTGCGCTCGCCTTGCTCCGGATTGCGGTTGCGGCCCTGGTCGCGACGGGCGTCCGCGTCCTGACGCGGACCTCGACGCTGTTCATCGCGTTTTGCGGCATCGCCTCGACCATCCGGACGTCCGTGACGATGGTCGCGGCGTGGTTGCGCCGAATCGCGGCCTCGCTGCGGGTCGCGCGGCCGGGCTTTGACCGGTTCGGGCTTGGCCTGTGGTTTGGTGGTCAGCCAGCCGAATATTTTTTCCAGGATGGAAGGCTTGGCCTCTTCGCGCGCGGGTGCTGACACGGGCGCAGGTTGCGCGGGTGTGATTCCCTGCACGGCCGCTTGCGGCCGTTGCGCTTCAGGCTTCTGCACGGCGGCGGAAGGTGCGACCGCTTCGACCGGAAGGTCCGCCATCTTGTAGCTGGGCAGAACGATATCGTTCTGATTGAGTTCATCGTGGCGCAGGCGTGTAACGGTGTAGTTCGGCGTCTCCAGGCCTACGTTCGGAATCAGCAGCACGTTGACCTTCAGGCGGGTCTCGATAGAGTGGAATTCGTTGCGTTTCTCGTTGAGAAGATAAGTAGCCACGTCGATCGGCACCTGTGCGTGCACGGCCGCCGTGCCGTCTTTCATCGCTTCTTCCTGCAGGATGCGCAGGATGTGCAGGGCAGACGATTCGATCGAACGTATATGCCCGGTGCCGTGGCAGCGCGGGCAGGCAATGTGGCTGGTTTCGCCCAGGGAAGTCTGCAGGCGCTGGCGCGAAAGCTCCAGCAAACCGAACCGGGAAATCTTGCCGGTTTGCACGCGGGCGCGATCGTAACGCAGAGCATCGCGCAAGCGGTTTTCGACATCCCGCTGATTGCGGGCGGCCTCCATATCGATGAAGTCGATCACAACCAGTCCGCCAAGGTCGCGCAATCGCAACTGGCGCGCGATTTCATCCGCGGCTTCCAGATTCGTGCGCGTGGCCGTTTCCTCGATGTCGGCGCCGCGAGTGGCACGCGCCGAGTTCACGTCGATCGTCACCATGGCTTCCGTATGGTCGATAACGACCGCGCCGCCGGAGGGCAGTGGCACCTGCCGTGAATAGGCCGTTTCTATCTGATGCTCGATCTGGAACCGGGAGAACAGGGGTACATCGTCCTTGTACAGTTTGACCCGGTTTACGTTTGCCGGCATGACGTGGCCCATGAACTGGCGGGCCTGTTCATAGATGGCCTCGGTGTCGATCAGAATCTCGCCGATTTCCTGGTGGAAATAGTCGCGAATGGCGCGAATGACCAGGCTGCCTTCCTGGTAGATCAGATAGGCACCGCTTTGCTGCTTCGCGGCGGTCTCGATCGCATTCCACAACTGCATCAGGTAGCTGAGGTCCCAGTTCAGTTCCTCGACAGAGCGGCCGATCCCGGCCGTACGGGCAATGATGCTCATGCCGTTGGGGACTTCGAGCTGATTGATCGTATCGCGCAGCTCGTTGCGATCTTCGCCCTCGACGCGCCGGGAAACGCCGCCGCCACGCGGGTTGTTGGGCATCAGCACGATGTAGCGACCGGCCAGGCTGATGAAAGTGGTCAAGGCCGCGCCCTTGTTGCCGCGCTCGTCCTTGTCGACCTGGACGATCAGCTCCTGTCCCTCGCGCAGGGCTTCCCTGATGCTGACCCGCGCCGGATCGGCATCGGGATTCTGGAAAAACGAGCGGCTGACTTCCTTGAAGGGCAGAAACCCGTGGCGCTCGTTGCCGTAATCGACGAAGGCGGCTTCGAGGCTGGGTTCAATGCGGGTGATGACACCCTTGTAGATATTGCTCTTGCGTTGCTCTTTTCCGGCTGTTTCTATATCGAGGTCGATGAGCTTTTGGCCATCGACGATCGCGACACGCAATTCTTCTGTCTGGGTCGCGTTAAACAACATGCGCTTCATTTTTGTTCTCCCGCGCTCACGTTTCACGGGGAGGACAAACCTTGCGACGCCCTTACGGCGCGAGGCTTATTGGCTTTCCGTCGTCGGATAATTCATTGGGTGGAAGAGGACGATAGCTGTGTGGGCCTGAGGGTTTGTCTGTATTTTCATCCTGCATCGGGCAGGACTGTGGAATCCACTGGAATGCTGCGAGCGCGCAACTCATCTACCATCGCTACTTTTTCGGGTGAGCGAACTTAACCCCTCTCGACGGGGGCAACTTGGCAGGAGCTCGAAGCTTGGCGCTTGCCGCGCAGGGCTCGACCGCACAATCTGCACTGATCCCGTTCGTTTAAATAGTATAAGGAAAATGAACACCTTAAGCAAAGACTCTGCAAACTGGCGCGAAGTCGATGAATCGTCGCAGGATCAACGCATTGACAACTATCTGCAAAAAATACTTAAAGGGGTGCCGAAGAGCCACATATACCGGATCCTGCGCAGCGGCGAGGTCAGGGTCAACAGCCGGCGGGTACAGGCCTCCTACCGATTGCAGGATGGAGACAAAGTCCGGTTGCCGCCGATCCGCACAGGTGCGACACCTGGTCAAGTCAGGTCTGGGAGTCCTGGCACCGTATTTTCGGGACAGGTGTTGTTCGAGGACGAGGACCTGTTGGTCGTTGACAAACCCAGCGGCGTGGCGGTCCATGGAGGCAGCGGGATCTCCAGCGGCGTGATCGAACAATTGCGCGCAGCGCGTTCGGGTTTGCGTTTCCTGGAACTGGTACACCGGCTGGACAGGGCCACGTCCGGAATCCTGATATTGGCAAAGAAACGCGCGGCGCTGACCGGCTTGCATGCCCAGTTGCGGGAGGGCTCCGTGCGCAAACACTATCTGGCGCTGGTGCTCGGAGAATGGAAGGATGCAAAACGCAATGTGAAGGCTGCCTTGCATAAGTATGTCAACGCCTCGGGGGAACGCCGGGTCATAGTGGATGCCGAAGGCCAGCAAGCCCATACGGTGTTGCGGCTCGTGCGCAACCTTCCCGGATACAGTTTGCTGGACGCCGAACTCAAGACAGGGCGCACGCATCAGATAAGGGTTCATCTCGCCCATGTCGGCTATCCCATCGCTGGCGATGATAAATATGGCGACTTCGACGCCAACAAGCGGCTGGCGAAGCAAGGGCTCAAGCGCATGTTCCTGCACGCTGCCAGCCTCGAATTCATTCACCCCCGCAGTTCGCAGGCAATGCGCGTCGAATCGCCTCTTGCTCCCGAGTTGGAGCGCTTCATGCAATCCGTGTCGAGTTCAGCTGGAATGAAGGACGGATAGTGGCGCGGCGATTCGAATTGCTGGTTTTCGATTGGGACGGCACGCTGATGGATTCCGCTGCGCACATCGCCTCGGCGTTGCAGGCGGCATTTCGTGACCTCGCGCTTGCGGTGCCCTCCACCGAAGCGGCTCGTCACGTGATCGGGTTGGGTCTTAAAGATGCCATGATGTACCTGAATCCGGAGCTTGATCGGCAGCGCTACGAAGAAGTTGCCGACCGTTACCGGGTGCATTTCCTCGCAGGCGATCAGGATATCGGGCTGTTTCCGGCCGTGGCTGACGGCATTTGCGCTTTGAACCAGGAGGGCTTTCTTATGGCGGTTGCGACGGGAAAAAGCAGGCGCGGACTTGACCGCTCTTTGGTGGCGACCGGGCTGGCGCCTTATTTCCACACCTCGCGCTGTGCTGATGAATGCTTTCCCAAGCCGCATCCGGAGATGCTGCACACAATCATGGAAACGTTGGGTGTCGCGCCGGAGCGCACCTTGATGATCGGGGACACGACCCATGATCTGCAGATGGCGCAAAATGCCGGCGTCGCTGCAGTGGCGGTCTCCTACGGCGCCCATTTGCCAGGCGACCTCGAAGGCATGAATCCGCTGGTTTGCGTGAATAGTTTTGAGCAGTTGATGCAATGGCTGAAGCAAAACGGCTGATCTGTCCGTCACAGGATCTGCGTGAACGCGGGGAGGGCGTGCGTTTCAGCGTAGAGACGGTTCGCGGCACCAAGCCCGCCTTCGTCGTGCGCTATCACGGAAAAGTGCAGGCCTATTTGAATCGCTGCGCGCACGTGTGGGTCGAGATGGACGCACAACCCGGGCAGTTCTTCGACTTTACCGGTCTATACTTGGTTTGTTCCACACACGGTGCGGCGTATATCCCGGAAACCGGCTATTGCATCGCCGGACCCTGCAAAGGACAACGCCTGACAAAACTCGCCGTCGAGGAGCACGACGGCGGGGTCTACTTGCTGAACAACGAGGAAACGGTTCATGTCTGAAATGCAGCCTGGCGAAAACGAAAACTGGGAGCGCAAGGTAATCGAGAAATTGGCGCGCACCGCACTCGATGAACAGCGCAAGTCGCGCAACTGGGGCATCTTCTTCAAGACGCTCACTTTCATCTATCTCTTCGCCTTGCTGTTCATAGCATTCGGCTGGCTGGGTGGACGCGAGCCACTGCCGGGCGACCATACCGCCTTGGTTGAACTCAGCGGAGTCATTGCCGCCGACAGTCACGCCAATGCGGACGTCATCAGCCAGGGCCTGCAGGACGCCTTCGAAAACAAGGGCACCAAAGGCGTGATCCTGCGCATCAACAGCCCGGGCGGCAGCCCGGTGCAAGCCGGTACCATCAATAGCGAGATCCAGAGACTGCGCCAGAAGTATCCGCAGATTCCCCTGTATGCAGTGGTCGAAGACATTTGTGCCTCGGGCGGCTACTACGTCGCGGTGGCGGCAGATCAGATCTACGTCGATCGCGCGAGCATCGTCGGCTCCATCGGCGTCCTGATGGACGGATTCGGATTTACCGGCACGATGGAGAAGCTCGGTGTCGAGCGCAGGCTGCTGACGGCCGGAGACAACAAGGGATTTCTGGACCCGTTTTCGCCGATGAATGCCGCACAGCGCGATTACGCGCAGAAGATGCTGGCAGAAATCCACCAGCAATTCATCGACGTGGTGCGCAAAGGGCGCGGCAAGCGATTGAAGGAGGGTCCCGACACGTATTCCGGGTTGGTGTGGACTGGGCAGAGAAGCATCGAACTTGGCCTTGCGGATGCCCTGGGCAGCGTGGATTACGTGGCCCGCGAGGTCATAAAAGCGCAAAAAATCGTCGACTTCACACCGAGGCAGAACATCGCCGAACGTTTCGCCAAGCGCTTTGGCGCCGCGATGGGTGAAGCGCTACTGCGCGTTGGCGGCGCGACTTCGCCGGTTCGCTGATTGCGGGCGATCGGCCAGCAGCAGGAATACGGTCGGGCGCTTGTGCAACTGAGGCGGCGGATCTTGCCGCCACTGATGGATACTTTTGGTCCTTATTTCTTCCATCGGGCTGGTCAGGTCGGTAGCCAGGCTAAGTGAGGTTTCGGGCTTGCAGGCAGTTGTGATGGCGCTGAACAATGCGTCGTTGCGATAGGGTGCCTCGATGAAAATCTGCGTCTGATCCAGCTTGCGCGATCTTTCCTCGAGATCGCGAATGCTCGCAACCCTTTGCGCGGAGGACTGCGGCAGGTAGCCATTGAAGGCGAATTGCTGGCCATTCAATCCCGAAGCCATCAGCGCCAGGACAATGGAACACGGACCGATCAGCGGTATCACCTGAATGCCGAGTCGGTGTGCGCGCCTGGCGAGCAGGGCACCGGGGTCGGCGATCGCGGGACAGCCGGCTTCCGACAGCAGTCCGACGTCGCCGCCCGATTCGAGCCAGCCGGCAAGTCGGTCCAGGTCTTGTGGCTTTGAATGTTCGTCCAGCACTTCGAATTCGAGTTCCTGCAGCGGCATTCCCAGCGTCTTCAGAAATTGGCGGGCGGATTTCGGATTTTCGACTACGAATCTTCGCAAGACCGATATCGTGGCGCGACCGTGCGCGCCAATCCAGTCGCAACCATTCTCCGCCGTCAGACCAACAGGGATCAGGTAAAGCTTAGTCTGCAATTTGTCGGGATGATCCATTATGGGCATCAGGGAATCAGCAGGTTTTCGTTTCTGAGCATTTCGGACAGCGCGATCAGGGGCAGGCCAATCAGGGCAGTGGGGTCGGCCGACTGGATGCTTTCGAGCAGCGCGATGCCAAGACTCTCCGCCTTCGCACTGCCGGCGCAATCGTAGGCTGGCTCCGCCCGAACGTAGCGCTCGATTTCGGGCTCGCTTATTTTCCGGAATCTGACTTCCGTGGGCACGACCTTCGTTTGCGTCCGGCCATTGGCGGTATTGAGCAGCGCAATGGCGGTTATGAAGCTTACTGTCTTGCCGCTGGCATGCCGGAGTTGTGCGAGGGCCCCGGCGTGATTTCCGGGCTTGTCGAGCCGAATCCCCTCACAGAATGCGACCTGGTCAGAGCCGATGATCAACGAACGCGGGAACCGGGCATTGACCGACTGCGCCTTGCTCAGCGCGAGCCGTGCCGCCGTTGCCGCGGGCGCTTCGGTGGACAGCGGTGTCTCGTCGACCTCCGGTGACACGGTTTGGAAGGGTAATTTCAACCTTTCGAGCAACTCACGGCGATAGCGCGACGTGGAGGCAAGAACCAGTGTTAGGCTACTGTTTGTTGACGACATTGTGTTTTGACAGGGTAAACCAAAACCACTATTATGCGCGGCCTATGCGGGATCGGGTCACGGTGGACAGCAACGCGTTTGCGCGCGATGCAGGTGAACTCCGCGGTGCGCGGGCGGTTGCGGACCTGACACGGCTGCATGATGTATTGTTCGATCAGTCCGGCGAAATTGCGTACCGCCTGACAGGAGCGGTCAATAAGGATGGAGTTGCAACATTGCGGCTCGAGATTGCCGCCGAGTTGTCAATGATCTGCCAGCGCTGCCTTGGTCCGGTAAAATTCAGCCTGAAGGCGAGCCGCAATTTCGAGCTGGTTCCCGACATGGGGGAACTCGGCGATCCGGCGGCGGAACCGGACGAGGTGGAGCGCATCCATGCAGATGCAAAGCTCGACGTGGAAGCGCTGGTGGAAGACGAGGCCATTCTTTGCCTGCCGATGGTGGCGGGACATAAGCCAGGAGCATGTCTATCCCCTGCGGTACTGGACGGCAAAAACGAAAAGCCGTCGCCTTTTATTTCGCTCGCAACACTGAAGCGGCAGTAATCGAATTCGAACATTAAGGAGTACGTCATGGCAGTCCAGCAAAACAAGAAATCGGCGTCCAAGCGCGGCATGCACCGGTCGCATGATTTCCTGACCAGCCCACCGTTGGCGGTAGAGCCCACCACCGGCGAAACACACCTGCGTCATCACATCAGTCCAAACGGTTTTTACCGCGGCAAGAAAGTGGTCAAGACGAAGGGCGAATAGTTACTCGCCCGCTTTTGGCTGCGCAATCGTTTGGCTGCGCGATGGTGCAGCTCGAAGGCATGATCTCTCATCCTGTCATCGCCCGATTCCACGGGTTCTCTGGAGCGAAAGACGCGCGTGTTCTGCGCGCCGGACGCGCGATAAACCGGTCCGAACCAAGTTGATTACCGTAGCCATAGATTGCATGGGTGGCGACCACGGCGCGCGGGTGACAGTTCCGGCTGCGACATCGTTTGTGCGGGAGATCGATGATGCCCGGGTCGTTCTCGTTGGTCTGCCAGAGGTCGTCGAGTCCGAACTCAAACGCCTGGGCGAGCGCTTCGGCGACCGCATCCAGCTCAGACCCGCGCCCGAAATAGTGGCGATGGATGAGGCGCCCGCATCGGCATTGCGGGGTAAACGCGAGTCGTCGATGCGCATAGCGGTCGACGCCGTGAAGAACCAGGATGCCCACGCCTGTGTCAGCGCCGGCAATACCGGCGCGCTCATGGCCATTTCGCGCTTTGTGCTGAAGATGCTGCCCGGCATCGACCGTCCCGCAATCGCATCTTTCCTGCCTACCTTGCGCGGCCACACCTGCGTGCTCGATCTAGGCGCAAATGTCGATTGCACGGCGGAACACCTGCTTCAGTTCGCGGTGATGGGGTCATCGCTGATCAGTGCGGTGGATCATATCGACAAGCCGAGCATCGGACTGCTCAATATCGGCGAAGAGGAGATCAAGGGCAATGAGGTCGTCAAGCTGGCGGCGGAATTATTGAAGACCAGCGGACTGAATTTCTACGGCAACATAGAAGGAACGGATATATACAAAGGAACCACCGATGTGATTGTGTGCGACGGCTTTGTCGGCAATGTCGCGCTGAAGACGTCGGAAGGATTGGCGCAAATGCTTGCGGCTTATCTGCGCGAGGAATTCGAGCGCAATTTATTCACCAAGATTGCCGGCGCCATGGCGCTGCCGGTCATCAATTCGTTTCGCCGGCGTGTCGATCACCGGCGCTACAACGGTGCGAGCCTGCTGGGGCTGAAAGGCGTCGTGGTCAAAAGTCACGGATCGGCCGACAGTTTCGGTTTTCGCTTCGCGATCCAGCGGGCCTATGAAGAGGCAAAGCACGACGTGCTGCGCGGCATAGGCGATCGCATGACCACCATTCACCAGCGGGCGGCATGACGTTTTCGCGCATCATCGGCACCGGAAGCTATCTGCCGGCAAAAGTCGTGACCAACGACGATCTCGCGCGCACAGTCGATACCTCGGACGAATGGATCAGGACCCGCACGGGCATACACAGCCGCCACGTGGCTGCAGAAGGTGAGCTGGCGAGCGATCTGGCATTGCATGCCTCGCAAAAGGCATTGCAGGCGGCGCGCCTGGACTACGCAGACATCGATCTCATTATTGTTGCCACAACAACGCCGGACATCATATTTCCCAGCACGGCTTGCATTCTGCAATCCAAACTGGGAGTCGCGGGCTGTCCCGCATTCGACGTGCAGGCAGTATGCAGCGGCTTTGTCTACGGGCTCACCATTGCGGACCTGTTCATCCGTTCCGGTCAGGCCAGGCACGCGCTGGTAGTGGGCACGGAGGTGTATTCGCGCATTCTCGACTGGAGCGATCGCGGCACCTGCGTCCTGTTCGGCGACGGTGCCGGCGCCGTCATTGTTGCCGCGAGTGAACAACCGGGGATCCTCGCGGCGAAATTGCATGCCGACGGCAGTCACAAGGAAATGCTGTGTGTGCCCGGCAGCGTACACGGCGGCAAAGTGTCCGGCTCTCCTTTCGTGCATATGGATGGCGGCGCAGTCTTCAAGTTTGCGATTCGAGTCTTTGAGGAAGGGGCCAATGAAGTGCTGCAGGTCGCCGGACTGGACGTATCGGACCTGGATTGGTTTATCCCGCACCAGGCGAACATCAGGATCATGGAGGCTACGGCCAGGAAAATCGGACTGCCCAGGGAAAAGCTGATTGCCACCGTTCATCATCACGGCAACACTTCGGCGGCATCCATTCCGCTGGCATTGGACGAGGCCGTCAGAGACGGCCGCATTCTTCCCGGCCAGACGCTGCTCCTGGAAGGCGTAGGCGGCGGCTTCACCTGGGGCGCGGTTCTGATGCGCTGGTGATCGCGATCCCATGAAAATTGCATTCGTATTTCCGGGGCAGGGCTCCCAGTCGATTGGCATGATGAAATCTTTTGCGCAGCTTTCCGGCGTGCGCAGCACGTTTTCCGAAGCCTCGGACGCAATCGGCCAGGATCTCTGGAAACTCGTGGAGGAGGGTCCTGAGGACGATCTCAAACTCACGGTCAATACCCAGCCAGTCATGCTTGCGGCGGGCATCGCGCTTTATCGCGCCTGGATTGCGCATAACGGTACGCAGCCCGCAATCCTCGCAGGACACAGTCTGGGTGAATACAGCGCCCTGGTTGCTGGTGGCGCAATCGATTTTGCCCATGCCATGTCGCTGGTCCGCTTTCGCGCGCAAGCCATGCAGGAAGCCGTACCAGAGGGAACCGGCGCAATGGGGGCCATTCTCGGACTTGACGATGACGTAGTGAAGGCTATCTGCGTGGAAGCCAGCAACAAGGACGAGACCGCCGAGGCCGCCAACTTCAATACCCCCGCCCAGGTTGTGATTGCGGGAAACACCAACGCCGTGGCACGCGCAATGGAAATTGCGAAAGTAAAAGGTGCGAAGCGCGCCATAATACTGCCGATGAGTGCGCCTTCTCATTGCAGCCTGATGCGGCCCGCCGTCGATCGCCTGCGCGAACGGCTTGGGAAAACCGACATCAGACCAACGAACATTCCAGTTCTTCATAACGCCGACGTCCGCAGCGCGGCTTCAGCAGAAACAATCCGCGATGCGTTGATTCGGCAGTTATGTCAGCCTGTGCGCTGGGTCGAAACCATCCGCGCAATGGCCGCAGCAGGAGTGACTCATTTCGTGGAGTGCGGCCCCGGAAAAGTCCTGGCGGGATTGCACAAACGCATAGCACCGGAAGTGCCGGTTTATTCTTTCGCAGACGAGCCTGCATTCAACCAGGCATTGGCCGTCCTGAAAGCCCGGGAGAATTGATGCTGGAGGGAAAAATAGCGCTCGTGACGGGCGCGAGCAGGGGAATTGGACGGGCAATTGCGCTTGCTCTCGGCCACGCAGGAGCTACGGTGGCCGGCACTGCAACGAGCGACTCCGGGGCGACGGGTATTTCGGAATATCTCGCGAGTGCAGGAGTCAAGGGCGCCGGATTCAAACTGGACGTTACCGATAGCGCCCGATCGGAAGCAATTCTCCAAAAGATCGATGGGGAACACGGACCGGTCAGTATCCTGGTGAATAACGCCGGCATCACGCGGGACAACCTGCTGTTGCGCATGAAGGATACGGAGTGGGATGAGATCATGGACACGAATTTGAAGGCCGTGTTCCGTCTGAGCAAGCTCGTCATGCGTCCGATGATGAAAGCGCGTTTCGGACGCATCATTAACATTACATCCGTAGTGGGTTCGATGGGAAACGCCGGGCAGGTCAACTATGCGGCAGCCAAGGCCGGCGTGGTCGGATTCAGCAAATCTCTGGCAAAGGAACTCGGCAGCCGCAACATCACGGTAAACTGTATCGCACCGGGTTTCATTGACACGGATATGACGCGCGGATTGCCGGACGAGCAGAAAAGCGCCTTGCTTGCCCACATCCCGCTCGGCCGATTCGGGCAGGCCGAGGAGATTGCCGCGGCGGTAGTCTATCTTTCCTCAGACGGGGCCGCGTATGTCACGGGGAATACTTTGCATGTGAACGGCGGCATGTACATGGATTGATGCCGGAAGGTACGCAATTTTGGTAGAATGTGGCGCGTGTTTTTGTTCCAGGCAGCCTTGGTTAGAGACGGCGTGGGCAATCACGCAATGGAATCTTCAAGTGAAAGGGAAGGGACATCAATGGAATCCGTAGAACAGCGCGTCAAGAAGATCGTTGCTGAGCAGCTGGGCGTGAACGAGGCAGACGTCAAAATCGAATCGACGTTCGTCGATGATCTCGGAGCCGATTCCCTCGACACCGTGGAACTGGTGATGGCGCTTGAAGAAGAATTCGAGTGCGAGATCCCCGATGAGGAAGCGGAGAAAATCACGTCCGTTCAGCAGGCAATCGATTACATCAAGGCGCATCTCAACTGAGCGCAATTCTTTCTTTTTTACCCTGGAGTCCTGTTGTCTAGACGCCGCGTGGTAGTAACCGGCTTGGGGATCGTGTGCCCTGTCGGCAACGGAGTCGAGCAAGCGTGGAGCAACATCCAAGCCGGTAAGTCCGGAATCACACGGATTACCCGATTCGACGCGTCACCCTTCGCGTCCCAGATTGCTGGAGAAGTAAAAGACTTCGATATCGGGACGGTATTGACACCCAAGGAAGCGCGACGGGTCGATGTCTTCATCCACTACGGCATAGCCGCGGCGGCGCAAGCAATCAAAGACGCCGGTCTCGAACCGCATCCGAAGGATGCGGAACGCGTCGGGCTCAATGTTGGTTCCGGCATCGGTGGTTTGGCGCTGATCGAGGATACGCACAAGGCAATGCTCGAAGGCGGCCCGCGCAAGATTTCGCCGTTCTTCATCCCCGGGGCGATCATCAACATGATCTCCGGCAACCTTTCGATCATGTATGGCTTCAAAGGGCCGTGCCTCGCCATGGTTACGGCATGTACAACGGCGAACCATTGCATCGGCGATTCGGGTCGCCTCATCGAATACGGAGATGCAGACATCATGGTTGCGGGTGGTTCCGAATCGACTATCTGCTCGCTTGGTGTGGGCGGGTTCTCCGCGGCGCGGGCGCTTAGTACGAGGAACGACGATCCCGCCACGGCCAGCCGTCCCTGGGACACCGACCGCGATGGGTTCGTGCTTGGAGAAGGTGCGGGCGTGATCGTGCTTGAAGAGTTGGAACACGCGAAAGCTCGCGGAGCCAGAATCTACTGCGAATTGGCTGGCTACGGCGTCAGCGCCGACGCCCATCACATCACTGCGCCATGCGAAGATGGCGAGGGTGCGGCGCGCGGCATGGCGAATGCAATGCGCAATGCCGGAATCAATCCTTCCGATGTGGACTACATCAATGCCCACGGCACATCGACGCAGCTGGGTGATCTCGCCGAAACAATCGCAGTAAAACGCTGTTTCGGAGACCATGCAAAAAAACTGGCAATCAGTTCCACCAAGTCCAGCACCGGCCACCTGCTGGGAGCTGCCGGTGGCGTCGAAGCGGTATTCACAATCATGAGCATGAAGGATCAGGTGGCGCCGCCGACCATCAATCTGTTCAATCAGGATCCCCAATGCGATCTTGATTATGTAGCCAACACGGCCAGGCAGATGAAAATCAAGGTTGCGCTTTCGAACTCCTTCGGCTTCGGGGGCACCAACGGCACGCTGGTATTCAAGACGATTTGATCAGTTGAAGCGCAGCTGAATCGCGGATAAGAATGCATTCGACTGCAGGAAGCGAAGCATAGAGCGACAATCTCAGTCCCGAGGTGACGATTCGCAGCATGGCAAAACGCAAGAATCTGTTCCTGCCTCCACCCCGATGGACGTTCATGCGAATACTGCGCAGCGGCGTCTTGCTCGCCGTGCTGGCTGCAATATGCGCGGCGGGCTGGCTGGCTTATTTCGCCCTGCATCCGGTCGACGTCCCTCCGAATGCACGCATGTTCAATATCGAGCATGGACGCAGCCTGCGCAGTGTCTGTGATCAGCTTGCGCAGCAAGGCCTGATTTCCGACCGCTGGAGTTTTCTGGCATTTGCGCGCGTAATGGGTGCAGCAGGGGAAATCAAGGCTGGCAACTACGAAGTAGGACCGCAGATTACCCCGCATCGCCTGCTGGAAAAATTGGTGCGGGGGGAGTTCGCGCAAGCAGAAATCAGATTCATCGAAGGATGGACTTTCGCGCAACTGCGTGGCGTTCTGGACGCCCATCCGTCGCTAAAGCATGACAGCGCCGGATTGTCGGAGGCAGAGATTCTGCAACGTCTCGACATCGACTCCAAATCCCCTGAAGGCTTGTTCTTTCCGGATACCTATATCTTTGCAGTAGCGTCGAGCGATCTGGCATTGTTGAAGCAGGCCTATTCCAGAATGCAATCCAAGTTGCAGACGCTATGGGTGGAACGTGCTCCGGGTCTGCCGTTCAACACCTCCTATCAAGCGTTGATATTTGCATCGATCGTCGAAAAGGAAACAGGCCGAAACGACGAAAGGGAACTGGTGGCGGCGGTATTCGTCAACCGTCTGAAACGAGGCATGCGGCTGCAGACCGATCCGACCATCATCTACGGCCTGGGCCCTGCCTTCGACGGAAATTTGCACCGCCGCGACCTGAGCAGGGACAGTGCGTACAACACTTACACGCGTTACGGTCTTCCGCCGACACCAATTGCGATGCCCGGAGAGGCCTCTATCAAGGCTGCTTTGCATCCGGCCCAAAGCCCGGTTCTGTATTTTGTGGCCCGCGGCGACGGCAGTCACCAGTTCTCCTCGAATCTTGTTGAACACAATCGCGCAGTGAACAAGTTCCAGCTTCACCGTTGAATCGCGGTCTGTTCATAACGTTCGAAGGCATCGATGGCGCGGGTAAAAGCACCCACGTAGCCTGGTCCGCGGATTTTTTGCGAGCGCAAGGCGTGCCACTCACGCTGACGCGCGAACCCGGCGGCACGGCGCTGGGCGAGAAGATCCGCGAGCTCCTGCTTGAGACGCAAGACCAGGTGCATCCCGAAACCGAGGCACTGCTTATGTTTTCAGCCAGGCGACAGCACCTCGAGGAAGTCATCGCGCCCGCATTGCTGCGCGGGGATTGCGTGTTGTGCGATCGATTCACGGATGCAAGCTTTGCCTATCAGGGGGGAGGGCGGGGCGTGGAGAAAGCGAAGCTCGCGGCATTGGAGGCCTGGGTGCATCCCCAGTTGCAGCCTGATCTTACGGTCCTGTTCGATGTCAGCGCGCAAGTGGGCCGGGACCGCGTGGCTCGCATTAAATCTCCGGACCGGTTCGAACGCGAAAGCGCGGAATTCTTTGTCCGGGTTCGTGATGCCTATCTCGAACGCATGCATCAGTCGCTCCACAGATTCGTACGCATTGATGGCACCCTGGCAATCCCTGATATTCAACAGCAGTTGAAGAAGACTCTCAACATGGCTTTGTCGAAATGGAAAAGCTGACCTATCCCTGGGTAGTGCCCGTTTTGGAGCACCTGCCACGCATGGCCGGGAAACTGCCACGGGCATTGTTGCTTACCGGCAGGGCCGGGCTGGGCAAACGCGCCACCGCATTGGTTCTCGCGCAAGCGCTGCTGTGCGAAACCCAAAGAGATGAATTGCTCGCCTGCGGAACTTGCCCGTCATGCCGGTTGTATCAGGCGGGCAATCACCCCGACCTGCGCCTGCTCGAAGTGGGTCAGGAAGAAGAAGACGAAACGCCTTCTGATGAATCTGAAGCAAGCGAACCAACGAAGAACAAGAAAGCAAGCAAGCAGATTTTGGTAGGGGCGGTTCGCGGCCTCACAGATTTCATCACGATTTCGGCTCATCGTGGTGGTGCCAAGGTGATTTGCATCGTGCCGGCCGAAGCAATGCATCCGAGCGCTGCCCATGCAGTCCTCAAAATCCTCGAAGAGCCGCCAGGCGAGACATACTTTTTGATGGTCAGCCATCAACCCGACCGACTTCTGCCAACCATTCGCAGCCGCTGCTTCCATCTCGCGTTTAATTTGCCCGACGTTGCGCCTGCTCTGGATTGGCTGAAATCGCAGGGGATCGAGAAGGGGAAACTGGCGCTGGCGCAGGGCGGCTACGCGCCGCTGGCTGCCAGAGATCGCGCAAACGATGAGAGCTTCTGGAAACTCCGCAAGCCCCTGCTGGACACGTTGGCGAATCCTGGATTCGATTTGTTCTCCGCGGCGCAGTGCGCGGTAGACATCGACGACAGTGCTTTGATCTCAACCTTGCTCTCGCAGTGGGCCTATGACGTCGTAGCGCTGAAATCGGGTGGAACTGTGCGTTACCACCTCGATTATTCGCGCTCGCTGCAAGAGGTCGCCAAGCAAGTTTCAGTTGGCGAATTGATGAAGTGGTACGACGAAATAATCCAATTCGGCCGGGTTGCGCAGCATTCTTTGAACAAACGCCTGGCCTTCGAAAACCTCCTGGCAGCCAATCCAGGCCGTCAAGATCGGCGGGCTCCCGTATCGGGGCGCGAGCAGAGCTGAACCTGCAAAAGACAAAAGCTACCCGACTGGTCGACTGTAAATAAGTTGTTCATAGACTCCCATTGCCATATCAATTTTCCGGAGCTGGCGGCTGATCTCGGCGCGCTGATGGGAGCAATGGCCGCAAACAACGTAACGCATGCGCTTTGCGTTTCGGTAAACCTCGAAACCTTCCCCGACGTGCTGGCCATCGCAGAACGTTTTCCCAACATATTCGCTTCGGCCGGCGTTCATCCGGATGACCGATCGGGCGAGGAGCCTGACGTTGCCAGGCTTGTTGCGCTCGCCGCCCACAGCAAGGTCGTCGCCATCGGGGAAACCGGCCTTGATTATTACAGGGTCGAAGGCGATACCGAGTGGCAACGGGAGCGTTTCCGCACGCATATACGGGCGGCCAGGCAAACGGGCAAACCGCTGATCATCCATACACGCGAAGCCGCTGCGGATACCGTACGCATCATGCGCGAGGAAAGGGCTGCCGAAGTCGGCGGCGTAATGCATTGCTTCACGGAATCCGGCGAGATCGCAAGGCAGGCAATGGATATGAATTTCCTGATCTCGTTCTCCGGGATTGTGACATTCAAGAATGCCACGGCGATCAAGGAAGTCGCCCGCGAAGTGCCGCTGGAGAACACGCTCATCGAAACGGACTCGCCGTATCTGGCGCCGATTCCTTTCCGGGGCAAAACCAATCAGCCGGCATACGTGCGTTACGTGGCCGAGGAAATCGCCCGCCTGAAAGGAATATCAATCGAGACCGTGGCCCAGGCTACCAGTACCAACTTTTTCCAACTGTTCAAGGCGGCTCGGGCCAGCAGCGACCCGTAACTCGGGCCAAATACAGCTTCCCTTGATGCGTATAATGTATATTATGTTAAGTCATAAATCTATGTGACTTCGCCGTTGGCGAAACACCCCCTCTTGTGGCCGTCAGGCCATGTCCACCGGCGCTTGAAGCCCAATCGTGATTCGGAATTACCTTGCTTCGTGCTTGATGGACTGGCGCATTCGTTCGAAGCAGCAAATCGCCGCGGCGGCGGCGACGTTCAGGGATTCGACCTTGCCCGCCATGGGAATATTCACCACCTGGTTGGCCATAGACAGCACATCGCCGGCCAATCCTCTGCCTTCGCTTCCGAAAATCATTGCGACCGGACCCGACAGATCGACGTCATAGATCGTCTGCGTCGCGCGCGGACTGGTGCCGATGACCGTTCCGTCAAATTGCGCAAGTGTGATGGCGAGGTCCACGCGTTCGTGCACGGGAAGAATGAACTGTGCGCCCATCCCGCCTCTAAGCGACCTTGGCGACCACGGGTCGGCACAGCCCTTGGTCAAATACGCAGATGTTGCTCCCGCCGCCGCAGCGGTTCTTAGCAGACCGCCCAGATTCCCGGGGTCCTGCAATCCGTCCAGCAAGATTCGGAAATCATCAGGCGATTTTGCCTGGACGCGGGGAATATCCGCGATGGCCGTAATGCCCTCCGGCGATTCGACCTGCGTAATATCCGCGAAAAGCTCGGGCGCGAGCAGGTAGGAATGGCGCGCAGAACCTGACCGTAGAATTTGTTGAATGTCCGCATTGCCCGCCCCCTCTTCGCTGACTAACAGCGTGGAGTTTTGAAGGCCGAACTCAAGCGCGTACGCACCGACCAGGCGTATGCCATCCATCACTATCTGCTGTGATTTGTTCCGTTCGCGGGCAGATCCTGCCAGCTTGCGCGCCTGCTTGAAGTGCGCATTCTGGCGCGAAGTGATGTGTTCCATCGGGAGAGTATTGCAAAGCGTGAGTGGTGCCCGGAGCCGGGGTCGAACCGGCATGGTCTGTTAAAGGACCGAGGGATTTTAAGTCCCTTGTGTCTACCAATTTCACCATCCGGGCAGAAAGCGAGAATTCTACGTACTTTCCGCTCGGAGGCGCGGCGACCTTACGGCGCCCGTTGGCACGCGTGATTCAGGCGATAGCGCGGTCCTGGGATGTTGGAGGCGGGGGTCGGAATCGAACCGGCGTACACGGCTTTGCAGGCCGCTGCATGACCACTCTGCCACCCCGCCAGGGATGCGCGAGCCAGCTGCGCGTGGTGAACTTGCGTCGCGAGCCTGGTTTACCGAAAATCAAAAGGGAAAACGGCAGCCGCACGTTTTCCCCTTGAGTGATCTGGAGCGGGAAACGAGGCTCGAACTCGCGACCTCAACCTTGGCAAGGTTGCGCTCTACCAACTGAGCTATTCCCGCACAAAAAACGAAGGGGCATTATAGGACGAGGGGCCCTTTTGTCAAGGTAACGACCCCTTGCCTACTCTTCCTTTCTCAACTCCGGAAGTGCCATTTTCAGATAGTAGACCATCGACCACAACGTGAGAATCGCGGCGACATAGATCAGAAAATTGCCGATCGCGTGGCTGTTCAACGAGAAAATTTTGTCGTGATACAACAGCAGAATGATTGCGGTCATTTGCGACACGGTTTTTATTTTCCCCAGGAACGAAACCGCGACATTCCTGCTGCGGCCGATCTGCGCCATCCATTCGCGCAGGGCCGAAATTGCGATTTCCCTGCCGATGATGATGGCTGCGATGAAGCCTTCCACACGACCAAGCCAGACTAGCACGATCAGCGCCGTGGCTACCATGAGCTTGTCTGCCACCGGATCCAGAAAGGCGCCAAAGCGTGAGATCTGATTCAACGTGCGTGCCAGATAGCCGTCGAGCCAGTCAGTAATGGCGGCAACACTGAAGATCGCCGTGGCCACCAGATTCTTGTGGTGATCCGCGAGCCATTCGTGCGGCAAATAGAAAATAGCCACCAGCAGCGGGATCATCAGAATCCGCAGCCAGGTGATAAGGATCGGCAGGTTTAGCGGCATGGTGTCTCAGTGTAATTGCTGATAGATTTTTTCGGCTAGGTCCCTGCTGATGCCCTCCACCTGGGCAAGTTCCTCGATGCTGGCAGAAGCCACGCCCTTGAGGCCGCCAAACCTCGACAAAAGCCGCTGCCGTCGTTTTGTTCCAACCCCATCAATCTCTTCCAAAGTCGAGCGATTGCGGGTCTTGGCCCGGCGATTGCGGTGGCCTGAAATTGCAAACCGATGTGCCTCATCGCGAATCTGCTGGATCAGGTGCAGTCCGGGGTTATCCGCGGGAAGTCGCAGCGGTTCGTTGCGCTCCGGATAAATCAGCTGCTCCAGACCGGCCTTGCGCTCTTCACCCTTGGCCACCCCGATCATCGGCAGATCGCTTAACCCGAGCTCGCCGAGCACCTGGTACGCAGCGCCGACCTGCCCTTTGCCGCCATCGATAAGAATCAGGTCCGGCAGCCTGCCCTCCCCCTCCACGATCTTGCGATAGCGCCTGTCGAGGACCTGGCGCATGGCCGCATAGTCGTCGCCCGGTTCGATTCCGGCGATGTTGTACCTGCGATACTCGCTAGGCTGCATCGAGGCACGATCGTAGACCACACAAGAAGCCACCGCCGCTTCTCCCATCGTATGACTGATGTCGAAACACTCGATACGCTGGATGTTGTCGCCCAGATTCAAGGCTTGCTGCAGCGCTGTCAATCTGGTCTCTTGTGTAGCGTGCGCCGCTATGCGCTGTGCAATCGCGAGCTCGGCGTTCTTTTCCGCCATGCGCAGCCACACCCGCCGCTCGCCGACAGGATTGGTGTTGAACTGGACCTTGATTCCGGTCTGCTGAAACAGCAATTCCTCGAGTGCGGAACTCTCGACCGGGCGATTGAGAATAATCGAACGCGGCACATCATGTCCGACATAGTGCTGCTCCAGAAAAGCTTCGAGCGCCGATTCTTCGTCCTGGTCGCGCGCGTTTTGCGGGAAAAAGCTTTTATCTCCGCGATGCTGCCCGGCGCGTACGACCACGAGGTTCACACAGATCAAGCCACCCGAACTGGCCAGGGCCACGATATCGGCATCCACGCCGCGAGCGCTGGACACGAACTGGGTTTCCCGGACTTTCGAAAGTGACCGAATCTGGTCGCGATAGGCCGCCGCCTGCTCGTAAGCCTGTTGCTCCGCTGCGCGTCGCATACGCTCTTCGAGCCTGCTAACGGCTTCATCATCCCTGCCCTCCAGGAATAATTCAGCGCTCCTCACGTCCTCCGCATAGGTTGCCTGGTCAATCAGTGCGGCACACGGGCCGGTGCACCGTTTGATCTGATACAGCAGGCAAGGGCGTGACCGGTTGGCAAATACCGTGTCTTCGCAGGTCCGCAACCGGAAAATCTTCTGCATCAGCCGAATGCTCTCACGAACCGCCCCTGCATTCGAAAACGGCCCGAAATAATGGTGAGTCTTGTCGAGACTGCCCCGATGGAATCCCAGGCGCGGAAAACGATGTCCAGTCAGGATGAGATAAGGATATGATTTATCGTCCCGATACAGTATGTTGTAACGTGGAGTTAAACTTTTTATGAAGTTATTTTCCAGCAGGAGCGCCTCGGCTTCTGAGCGCGCCACCGTAGTCTCCAATCCCCGAATCTGGCT
>Ga0207648_10000484_pt1 | contig 44276 bp, 42 predicted proteins | sample KBSMisM32_FD_184310 | JGI IMG/M metagenome (GOLD analysis project Ga0207648, IMG submission 184310) | Miscanthus rhizosphere microbial communities from Kellogg Biological Station, Michigan, USA - KBS Miscanthus M3-2 (SPAdes) (version 2) | ecosystem: Host-associated > Plants > Roots >... | reverse complement strand
GACCCGCCGCTGCGTTCATCTTTTGTTCGGCGCGATCGCGCTTGGTTTCGGGCTTTTCGCCGCATACCAGGGATGGCGCCTGGAGAACGCTGAACACATCAACGCGGCTATTGCGAGCGCGAGCGTGGCGGACCTGGGCGGCAACCTGCCGCAGGCCCGGTTTGCGCGCGCGGTGGTGTTATGCAAGGCGGGCAAATGCGAAGAAGCGGCGAAGACCTATAAGCAGCTTATCCAGGAAGACCGCGCGGACATGAAGCGGGACTCGCTATTCAATCTGGGCAATCTGCGCCTGCGCGAGGCCCTGAAAAACGGGACGGAGGATGTCGTCAATTCGCTGCCGCTCGTTGAGCTGGCCAAACAAAACTATCGCGATCTTCTGCGCGACGATCCCATGAATTGGGACGCGCGCTATAACCTCGAGCGCGCACTCTGGCTCGCCCCGGAGTTGGATGGCCCGGACGACGAAGGCAGCAGCAACATTCCGGAATTTGAACGGCGCGTGGCGCCGCGTGCGCAAGGCTTCAGCGTCGAACTGCCATGAAAGCGAAAGCGCTGCTGTACACCGCATTTGAAAAGGAATCACGCGCGCTGACCGTCGCGCTGTTCCTGCTGCTGGCGGCGCTGTTCCTGCCGCCCTTGCAATGGCCGCGCGACACCTACACGTGGCTCTTCTTCATCGATATCACCCAGAGCATGAATGTCGAAGATTACGAACTGGACGAAGCGCCCGTCAGCCGGTTGACGTTCGCGCGTCAGGCGGTGCGGCGCGCGATTCGCAATCTGCCATGCGGTTCTCGCGTCGGCCTGGGCGCCTTTGCCGACTACCGGACACTGCTTCTGCTTGCGCCAATCGAAGTCTGCGGCAACTACAACGATCTGCTGATCTCTCTCGACTACATCGATGGACGCATGCGCTGGCGCAACGCCAGCGAGATTGCCAAGGGCGTGTCCTGGTCGATACGCGCGGCCAGGGAAATAGGGCAAGGAGCGAACGTCGTGTTCTTGACCGACGGCCAGGAAGCGCCGCCGCTGCGCCCTTCGGTGCAACCGATCTTCGACGATGTGAAGCCAGGCGAGATTCGCGGCTGGCTGGTCGGCGTGGGCGGCGACACGCCGCGCCCCATTCCGAAGACCGACCGCAATGGTAATTTGCAGGGATACTGGCGCGAGCAGGATGTCATACAGCGACTGGGCGAAAGCGGCGGCGACAAGGCTGCGCCGAACCGCGAGCATTTGTCCGCGCTGCGGGAAGCGTATCTGCAGGGCATCGCCCGGCAAATCGGCTTTGACTATGCGCGTCTGCGCGAGCTCTCCACCCTCGGCGAAACCCTGCGCGATTCCCGCTATTCCGTTCGCAAGCCGGTGCCAACGGATATCTACTGGTTGCCCGCAGGGGCGGCCTTGCTTCTGCTGGTGTGGCGCTTCCAGCCGCACGTCCGCCGCGCGGGGCTTGGGCATTCGAATCCGCCATGACATCCTGGTTCGCAAAATCGCTCGGTGACGGAATGACGGCCAGCGAGCCGTCTGCCGAGATAGAAAAAGCTTTTGTACCCCTGTTCGTGGCGGCCGGAAGCCCGCCTGACATGGCAGTGTTTACCCGCTATGACTCGGAAGGTCGCCTGCAATGCGAAGTCACGGCGTTTTTCTCGCCGGCCGCGGCGAATCTGGCGGCCATGTTCGATGCGCAACCGTGTGTCAAACCGCCCCGTGAAGGCCTCGACTTGCTGGCGGGCGATCTGCACTGCTGGGAGAAAATCTTCGGGGCGGGCGAAAAGTGAGGCGCACGGCTTCGTCAGCGCGGACAATCCTTTCATAACCCTGTATGTTTGCGCTTTCGATGGCCCATTTACCCGATGCTCGTGGTGCAAAATGCCGCTGCCGGGCAGCGCGGTGACGGCCGAAAATGATGAATGCATTGTTTGACCCCGCGCAGTGGACTCATCTGGACTGCGTGCTCGCCGTCGTGCTCGTCTGGTTGGTGATCGGGTTGGCGGGCGTTTGCGCAGCCCGCCGTGACGACGTGGCGCCCAAATACTTGTTTCCCGCCGGCAGCCTGTTCGGCATCGTTCTATTCGGCATAGCTCTGCATGCGATCTTCGCGCCTGCCGAAGCCGCTGTCCTCCCCATTGGCCTTCCCCAACTGCCTTTTCACCTGCGGCTGGACGGCCTTTCGGCATTTTTCCTCATGGTGATCGGGGGTGCCGCGGCTGGTGTGTCCGCCTTCGCCGCGGGTTATTTCCGCAAGATAGAGGGCGAAACCGCGCCGGGGCTGCTCTGTCTGCAATATCACGTCTTCCTTGCGAGCATGGCGATGGTAGTGCTTGCGGACGATGCTTATGCATTCATGGTGATGTGGGAGACGATGGCGCTGTCATCGTTTTTCCTGGTCACGGCCGACCACCGCAGGGAAGAGAACCGCCGTGCCGGATATCTTTATCTGCTCATCGCCCATATCGGTGCCATCGGCATCCTGCTGTGTTTCGGCGTGCTGCAAGCGGGCAGCGGCGACTATTCTTTTTCCGGCATCCGCTCCCAGGAACACACGCCCTTCTGGGCTTCCCTCGCATTCCTGCTGGCGCTGTTCGGATTCGGCGCCAAGGCCGGTCTGCTGCCGCTGCATGTATGGCTGCCGGAGGCGCACCCTGCCGCCCCTTCGCCGGTCTCTGCCCTGATGAGCGGGGTCATGCTGAAAACCGCGATTTATGGATTCCTGCGGATTTCATTCGACCTGCTTCACGTGCAGCTCTGGTGGTGGGGATTGCTGCTTCTGGGCATCGGGTTGGCCACCGCGCTGTTCGGCATCGTGTATTCCGCCGTGCAGGTGGACATGAAAAGGCTGCTCGCGTATTCGTCGATCGAGAATATCGGCCTGATCTTCACGGCGATCGGCTTGTGCGTGCTGTTCTCGTCCTTCGGCATGATGCCGATGGCTACGCTTGCGCTAACCGCCGCGCTCTATCACGTCGTCAGCCATGCGTTCTTCAAGAGCCTGCTGTTCGTCGGCACCGGCGCGGTGCTGCATGCCACGAGCGAGCGCAATCTCGGCAAGCTTGGCGGGCTGATCCGCTACATGCCATGGGTCGCCTGGGTTTGCCTGATCGGCGTACTGGCTAGCGCCGGCTTGCCGCCGTTATCGGGGTTCGTGTCCGAGTGGTTGTTGCTGCAAAGTTTTCTATTCACGCCCGAACTGCCCAGTTCGTTTCTTAACATGCTGATTCCGGTCGCCGCGGCGCTCGTTGTGCTGGTTGCCGCGCTCGCCGGCTACACCATGGTCAAGTTTTTCGGCATCGTTTTCCTGGGACAGCCGCGCGAGGAGAAACTGTCGCACACGCATGACGCCGGCGCCTGGGAGCGCATCGGCATGATGTGGCTGGCCTGCGGTTGCGTGTTCCTCGGTCTGTTGCCCGCGCAATTCATTCAGGTCATCGATCCGGTCACGCGGCAACTGACCGGTGCCGGGCTCGGCGATCAGGTTGCCGGCAATGGCTGGCTGCTCGTTCCGGTCGCGGCGACGCGCGCAAGCTACGGGCCGGTTATTTTCCTTGCCGGTGTAGCCGCAAGCGTCGCGCTGGCTTTCCTGGTGGTGCGCAAGTTCTACCACGGCCGCTTGCGCCGCGCGCCACCCTGGGACTGCGGTTTTCCCTGGCAGTTACCGCGCATGCAGGACACTGCCGAAGGTTTCGGCCAGCCGATCCGGCAGATCTTCGAACCGCTGTTTCGCATGGAGCGGCAACTGCCGACGCCTTTCGATGCGCAGCCGCGCTACAAGGTCATCATCGAGGACCATTTCTGGCACTGGCTGTATCTGCCGGTGGCACGGGTCGTCGAGCGCATGGCCAGCCTCATCGGCCTCTTGCAGCAAGGGCGCATCTCGGTCTATCTGTTGTACAGCTTCATCACCGTGATCGCTGTCCTGGTGTGGGTGACGCAATGAACATGCTGGCCGTGGTCTCTCAATTCCTGGAGATCGTGGTGGCGCTGGCGTTGGCGCCGCTGCTGACCGGCTGGGTCAATCAGTGGCGGGCGTGGTTGCAGAACAAATCGGCGCCGGGTTTGTTGCAGCCATACTGGACGCTGCACAAGTTGTTCAACAAGGATTCCGTGGTGGCCGTCCACGCTTCGTCCCTGTTTCGTGTCGCACCTTACATCGTGTTCGGATGCATGACGCTGGCCTGCGCAATCATTCCCACCCTGTCGACCGACCTGCCTCTCGCCACGGCCGCCGACGCCATCGCGCTGGTCGGCCTGTTCGCTCTGGCGCGCGTGTTCATCTCGCTGGCGGCGATGGATGTCGGCACGGCCTTCGGCAGCCTTGGCAGCCGCCGCGAAATGCTCATCGGTTTTCTTGCGGAGCCCGCGTTGCTGATGGTGCTGTTCACGGCAGCGCTGATTTCCCACTCGACTTCGCTCACTCTGATCGTCGAGACGCTGGGCCAGAGGGATCTGGCCATTTTCCCCAGCCTCGCCTTTGCCGGCGTGGCCTTCACCATGGTATCGCTCGCGGAAAACGCCCGTGTCCCGGTGGATAATCCGGCGACTCACCTCGAACTGACCATGATCCACGAGGCCCTGATCCTCGAATATTCAGGCCGCCACCTCGCGCTGGTGGAGTGGGCTGCGAGCCTCAAACTCTTCGCCTACTCGTGCATCGGGCTGGCCCTGTTCGTGCCGTGGGGCGTAGCCGAGGCGCGCGCGCCGATGGCCCTGCTGCTCGCGCTGCCGGCGCTGGTATTCAAGCTCGCCATCGGCGGCGTCCTGCTCGCCGTGCTGGAGACCATCAGCGCCAAGATGCGCATCTTCCGCGTGCCGGAGTTTCTATGCACCGCCTTCCTGCTGGCGGTGATCGCCATGCTGGTCCACATCCTGCTGGGTGCGTGACGCCAGATGAGCGGACTCGCCTCCCAGTTGATCAACCTGTTTGCCGCCGTCCTGCTGCTGCTTGCATTCGCGATGATTTCGCAGCGGCGCGTCGTTTCGCTTATTCATCTCTACACGTTGCAGGGCGCCACGCTGACTGCCGCCACCCTGGTGGTCGGATACGCGACGCACCAGCCGCACCTCTACCTGTCCGCGGCACTCACGCTGCTGCTGAAAGTCTTGCTCATTCCGTGGTTGCTGCACCGGGTGATAGACCGGCTGAGCGTGCGCTGGGATGTGGAAACGCTCATCAACATTCCGACCACCATGCTGATCGGCATCCTGCTGGTGATTCTGGCTTTTCACCTGGCCCTGCCGGTTTCGCAACTATCCTCGACCATTGCGCGCGGCACGCTCGGCATCGCGCTCGCGTGCATGTTGCTGTCATTCATGATGATGATCACCCGCTCCAAGGCAGTGCCCCAGGTTCTGGGCTTTCTGTCGATGGAAAACGGCCTGTTCTTCGCGGCCACCGCGGCAACCTACGGCATGCCCATGGTCGTGGAGCTGGGAATCGCGCTCGATGTGCTCGTGGGCATCCTCATCCTCGGTGTGTTCATGTTCCAGATTCGCGAGCAGTTCGACAGCCTGGACATCGAACACCTCGAAAAGCTCAAGGAAGACTGAAAATCGATATCCTGGTGTTCGTGTTCGGCATCCCGCTCGTCGGCAGCGCGATTCTTGCCCTGGTGGGCCATCGCGAGTCCGCGCCGGACGTCAACGTGGCTTTCAGCCTGGGCACCTTCATCGCGGCTTGCGTGCTGACAGTCGAGGTAATTTCCTTCGGGCCGCTGTTTGCGTGGGATCGCGCGTTTTTCATCGATCCCCTCAATGTTTTCATCGTCACGCTCACCGCCTTCGTCGGACTGTCCACCGCGCTGTTTTCACGCCCCTATATGCGCGTCGAGCGCGATCAGGGAAAGATGACGCCGCCGCGCCTGCGGCTCTATCACAGCATGTATCAGTTGTTCAGCTTCACCATGCTGCTCGCGCTCACGACCAACAATATGGGCATCCTCTGGGTGGCGATGGAGGCGGCCACACTCACCACCGTGCTGCTGGTGAGCGTGTATCGCACGGCGGCCAGCCTCGAAGCCGCGTGGAAATACTTCATCCTGTGCGGAGTCGGCATTGCGCAGGCGTTGTTTGGCACCGTGCTGCTCTACATGGCGGCGGAAAAGGTGGTGGGTTCCGAAGGCGCCGCGCTGTTATGGACCAACCTCGACGCAATCAAGGCCCAGCTCGACCCCACCATCATCACGCTGTCCTTTGCCTTCCTGTTCATCGGCTACGGCACAAAGGTCGGCCTGGTGCCCTTGCACAACTGGCTGCCGGATGCGCATGCGGAAGGCCCCACGCCGGTCTCGGCCGTGTTGTCCGGCCTTCTGCTCAATGTCGCGCTCTATGCAATCCTGCGTTGCAAAGTGCTCACCGACGGCGCGCTGGCCAGTCCGCTTACCGGAAACCTGATGATGGGCTTCGGCCTGCTGTCGGTGGTGGTCGCGGCGTTTTTCCTGTCCCGGCAGAAAGACGTCAAGCGCATGTTCGCCTATTCGTCGATCGAGCACATGGGACTCGTGACGTTCGCCTTCGGCATGGGCGGGCCGATTGCCAACTTCGCGGGGCTGCTGCATATGACGGTGCATTCGCTCGTCAAATCCGCCATTTTCTTCACGGTGGGGCACGCTTCGCAGAAGGCCGGCACACAGGTCATGAACGAGATTCGGGGGCTCATCAAAGTCAATCCGACGGTGGGCTGGGGACTCATGCTGGGTTCGATCGCCATTCTCGGCATGCCGCCGTTTGGCGTTTTCGCCAGCGAGTTTCTCATCCTGATCACCGCCATGCGCGAGCATTCCTGGGCCACGCCGTTCCTTTTGCTGTCGCTGGGCGTGGCGTTCGCTTCGGTTTTGAGCCGGGTGCTGCCAATGGTGTTCGGCGAAACGTCCGTAAAACGCCTGCCGCACCCGCCTGCGCTGATTCCTGTTTTCGTGCATTTGGGCATCGCGCTGCTGCTGGGCTTGTACATTCCGCCTTACCTGAGCACGTGGTATCGCGAGGCGGCGCGGATGATCGGAGGCTAGCGATGCGCATTCCCGGATTGACCGTCGATTTCGAGCAGTTGCCGGGGGCTTTGCCGGTGTTTCGCAGCGCCGTCAGCGCGGACGAGTGGTTGACCGTGCCGATGACGCTGATCAAAGGCGGTGGCCGCCTGCTGTCGGTTTGGGGAACGGACCGGGGTGGCGGTCAGTTCGCAGTGTGCGCTGCGTACGCTGCTCGAGAGGGGCTCGTCTGGCTCGATCTGCCGCTTGGTGCAAGGACAACCTATCCTGACCTCACTCCGTTGTTTCCGTTCGCCAACCGCATGCAGCGCGCCCTATTCGATTTGCTGGGCCTGCGCGCCGAAGACGCGAAGGATCAGCGCTCGTGGCTGAATCACGGGGCCTGGTCGCCATCGCATTTTCCCTTGCGCGAGGACAACTCCGGTCAGGCACGGTCTACCGATCTCCGCCCGGGCGATTACCCCTTCGTGCGCGTCGAAGGCGATGGCGTTCACGAAATACCCGTCGGGCCGGTGCATGCCGGCATCATCGAACCGGGGCATTTCCGATTTTCCGTCGTGGGCGAGAAAGTGCTGCGCCTGGAGGAACGCCTCGGCTACACGCACAAAGGTATCGAACGGCGCTTCACGCAGTTGCCGCCGCTAAATGCGCATCGTCTGGCCGCGCGCATATCCGGGGATTCCACCGTGGCCTTCACCTGGGCCTATTGCATGGCACTGGAATCCGCGACTGGCACCGTGGCGTCGGCGCGCAGCACATGGCTGCGCGCGCTCATGTTGGAATGGGAGCGTGTCGCCAATCATCTGGGCGATCTCGGGGCGCTTGGAAACGATGCGGCATTAAGCTTCGGACTGGCGCAGTTTTCCCGGCTCAGGGAAGACTGGCTGCGTATGTCAGCGGGGATCTTCGGCCATCGGTTGCTGATGGACTGCATCGGGCCAGGCGGTGTGGCCCGCGACCTGGACCGTGATGGCGCCGATCGCATACTGCTCCAGTGCGACACGCTGGAACGCGAAGTCCGGTTCCTGCGCACGGTCTATGACGAGCACGCCGGCCTGCAGGACCGTTTTATCACGACCGGCCGTGTGCAGCCCGAACTGGCCGCAAAACTGGGACTCACAGGTCTTGCCGGCCGCGCCAGTGGCGTGGCCGCCGATTTGCGTCGAGATTATCCGTGGCACCCCTACGACAAACTCGACGTGAAAGTCGCAACGCACCGCAACGGCGATGTCGCGGCAAGGGTGACGATGCGCTTCGAAGAGACGCTGGAATCGCTGCGGCTCATTCGTATCCTTTGCAAGGGCCTGCCGCGCGGCGCGGTGCACACGGAACTGGCGCTGCCGGAGAAGCCAGCCTGCGGAGCAGGATGGATCGAGGGATGGCGAGGCGAAGTGTTCGTCGCCCTCGAGCTGGATGGAAGCGACAACGGCGGGGGCATTCGCCGCTGCCATTGCCATGATCCGTCGTGGCAGAATTGGCCGGTGCTCGAACACGCGGTGATCGGCAACATCGTTCCCGATTTCCCGCTCATCAACAAATCCTTCAACCTAAGCTATTCGGGACACGACCTCTGATGTGGAGCATCGTCAAGCAGATCGCCCGCACCGGCATTCGCACGGAAGCGCGACCCGTCGCCAGTGACGCGCTGCGCGTCGAGGCCGCCCGCATCCAGCGCGAAATTCTCGACATACTCGGCCGGGCGCTCACCATTCGCCAGGTGGACGCCGGTTCGTGCAACGGCTGCGAACTGGAAATTCATGCCCTGAACAATCCCTACTACAACATCGAGGGACTCGGCATTCGGTTCGTCGCCAGCCCGCGCCACGCCGACATGCTGCTGGTCACGGGGCCGGTTTCGCGCAACATGGAAGTGGCCCTTAAGCGCACTTACGCTGCAACGCCCGACCCAAAGCTGGTGGTCGCTGTCGGCGCATGCGGCTGCAATGGCGGCATCTTTGGCGAGAGCTACGCAAGCTGCGGACAGGTCTCGAATGTCATTCCCGTCGATCTCGCGGTGCCCGGCTGCCCGCCAGCCCCCGTGGAAATTCTGCGCGGCATCCTGACGGCGGTGAATCGTTGCCGCACCCTGCCCGAAGCCAAATCAGGTCTTGGGGGATCTTTGCCATGAAGGCGTAGCGATCATTGACGTAACCCGAACACTGATATGGACCGTCTCGCTCAATAGTTGTAGATCAGCGTCACCCAAATCCGCGTCAGATCCGCCTTGCCCGAAGCGGCATCGCCAGCCCGGTAGTCCGCATACTCGACCTTTCCGACCAGCTTGGGCTGCAACGGATAGGAGACACCGAAATCGAATTCCCTGCCGAAGTCGATGCTGCCGAAATCCGCACCGAACCGGTGATATTCCGCCAGGAGTTGCGCCCGCTCGATTTTCGCGCCGGCACTGAGGTACCGGTCGCGGATGCCCTGAGGCGGCGTGACCAGAAACTGGTCTGCCCATCCCTGGAACACATGATTGGTGGCCAACGGAAACTGGAATGCATACCGGCCCTGATTGCTGCCGAGCACTTCCTGGTCCGCGCGCAGATACACCGCGCTCCACTGTGCGCCTGCGCCCAGTCGCTGGTAAGTGGCGTCTATCCGCGAATCGCCGCCGGAATAGTCGGCCTGTTTCGCATATTCCAGGGTGTAAAGGATTTTCCAGTCGGTATTGAGCGGATGCGCGCCATCAGAACGAATACCGACGCTTTGGTTTGAAGTACTGGAGGGCGCCCCGCCCACGAAAGCGGCTGCGCCGATGGCATCCTTCTGGTCCTGGAAGTAACCATAACCTACAAGTGCATCGTTCGGCGAAATCGCGTAGCGCGCATTGAGCAAGACGGTGTCGGTATCGTGTTGCCTCGTGTTGACGGTTTTGACCCGACCCAGATAGCCCGCGTAGAGTCGCGTGTCCCGAAGGCTGTTGTTTTCCACGGTCACGCCGTTGAAGACTTGCATTACCTGGCGAAATTCGGCGTTGCCGATGAAGCGCACGTTGTCCAGTTTGATCGACTGGCGGCCGGCACGCACTTGGGTATCGGGCAGCCCGGCATAATCGAGGTAGAGTTGATTGACGTCGGTGTTGTCAGGATCGGCGATGACGGGATAGCGGGTCTTTCCATTCAGACCGTCGTTGTAGTCATCATTGAGCCTTCCGACGTCGATGAGTTCCACCGTACCGGACAGCCCATACCACGCTCCGGTTCGCCAGCCGGCGAGGGTCCGCAGCGTAGCGGCCTGGCCGAGGTCCTTGCCGGCCTGATCGGCGTATTCGTAGCGGGGGCGCAGATTCAATATCGCGTGTCCGCCGACGATGGCATCCGCAAGCGTGGCCGTGTCTTGCGCGCCAGCCGGCGCGCACAATGCCGTCAGGCCGAGTGCAAAGGAGAGTGCGGACTTGATTCGCATCGGGGTCCCGGTGATCGCGGTTCGCGCACAGCGAATCGGTTGCGACATTGCGGAAGAATGGCTCTGCTCCGCCTGGGCGCAATCGAAGCCGCCTCTTTGCCGAGCGCTTCCATCGTAGACGCATGAGACGGCGAAAGTATTCAAATTTCGCACAAGGCGAAATAAAATATTCACGGTAATAAGCGCGATACCGAACATACACACACAACCGTTGCTGATCACATATCCGCGTTAAAGGAAACAAGAAGCACACATGCGGGCGATCTCAATAGTCGGCGCACGCACCCTCCCCAGTCTGATCATGCAGAGTCCCTCTGGCTGGCTGGGCGTTCTTTGCGCGTAACCAATCCACAATCAAGCATGCATCGGGGAGAAGCGACATGAGAGCAGGAATCCACCAAGAACCTGGCAGAGCATCTTTTTGGTCCCGGCGGATTGGCCCGGCGATCGTGCCCATTCTGGGGTTCGTGCTTGCTTCATGTGACCCGAGCGCGCCGGTCGATCATTACGATCGGGCAAAAATGGATCTCAAGCCGGTGCCCTCGAAGACGTCGAATGAGCGCCATACCGGCGCGTTTTCTTCGGGAAGCGCGCTTAGCACGGTGCCGGAGCTCAAGCCGATCGACCCCTCGCCGGTCAAAACCATACAGCTCGATACGACCCACAAAGTCATCGAGATTGCGCCCGGTGTGAAATTCAGCGCCTGGACATTTGGCGACCAGGTGCCCGGCCCGCTGATTCGCGCGCGGGTAGGCGACAGGATCAAGTTCAGCATGACCAATCGCAGCGACGAGGTCGCTCCGGGCCTGCAGATCATCGCCGCACCCATGATGCATTCGATGGATTTTCACGCCGCAATGGTTTCGCCGCAGGACAAGTATCATTCCATTGCCCCCGGGCAAACCATCACATTCGAGTTCACCCTGAATTACCCGGGTGTCTTCATGTACCACTGCGGCACGCCGATGATCCTGGAACACATCGCTTCCGGCATGTACGGTGCGCTCATCGTGGAGCCCAAAGAAGGCTATCCGACCAAGGTTGATCGCGAATACGCCGTGATTCAGAGCGAGTTCTATGTAAAGCCGGATCCGGACAAACGCAAAGTGGATGGCGCGCCGCTGTATGTGCTGGATGGCGAGCGCCTGCGAGCGGCAACGCCGAGCTACACGGTATTCAACGGCGTGCACAACGGCATGGTCAAGAAACCGCTGCCGGCGAAGCCAGGCGAGCGTGTGCGGCTCTATGTGCTCAACGTCGGTCCGAGCAAGACTTCCAGCTTTCATGTCGTGGGGACGATTTTCGACCGGGTGTGGATGGACGGCAATCCGGACAACCAATTCCGCGGCATGCAGACGGTGCTGCTGGGTTCGTCGAGCGCTGTCATTGTCGAGTTCATCATCCCGGAGGCGGGCCAGTACATCATGGTCGACCACCATTTCGCCAACGCGTCACAGGGTTCGATCGGCTTGATCGACGCAGGAGGCAAGGCGGAAGAGAAGGGCGATATCGAGCATCACAACATAGCGGCCACGCGCACGCCAAGCGATCCCGAAGCGATCAAGGGCAAACTCGATTTCGAGAGCAAATGCCTGGTGTGCCATTCGATCGGCCAGGGCCGCAAGCTTGGGCCCGACCTGGCCGGCGTGACTGGCCGGCGCAGCACGGCCTGGTTGACCAAGTGGCTCAAGTCACCTGAAAAGATGCTGCAGACCGACGCCGATGCCCAGGCCATGCTCAAGGAAAATGCAGGCTTGCCGATGCCCAATCAGAACCTGAGCGACGCGGAGATTCACCAATACCTCAAGTATTTCCAATGGGCAGACGAGCAACCACACGAGGGTGGCGGGCAAGGGGCGGCTCCGCGGGACAAAAGCAAGCCATGAGTAAGGCAGGGCGCGCCCTCTGCGGCGGGATGCTAATGGCTGCCATCGCATCGACGTCGATCGCCTGCGGTTACTGTATAGAAGACAGGATTGCATCGGTCTACGACCACTCAGTTGTGATACGCGCGATCTTGCAAAAGCATCAGGTTGTGTTCTTTGCAATCGATGGCCAGTTGCCCGCCGGCGAAGCATCGCGGCGCACGCTGGAAGCAATCGTTGAGTCGGTCATCGGCGTGGACAAGGGCAGCGCACGGGTTTCCGTAGAAGCGGCTTCGTTATCCGTCGCGTTCAATCCGCGACGCGCACCCCTCGCTAGCCTGGAGCGCGCGCTTGGCCGCAAGTTTGCGTCGCGAGGTCTTTCGATCGCCATCTTGCGAGTCACGGACCAACCGGGTGAGTTGAAGTCGGCCGGCAAACTCTAGCCCGGATATTTCACCAGGCCACCCCCGTGTACTTGCAGGTGCGTCTCTTCAGCCAATCCCAGGCCGTTCGATCAATTTGGGCCCTAGTGGATTTTGGGTTACATGGATTCTGGCGGGTTCTGGTCGGCCATATCGGCCATGCCCGTCTTGCCAATGGAATGATCTATTGGCCGCGCCGGTCGAGCCCGATCTGTCTCGCCCGGTCCTCCGCCAAAACGAGCCAAGTACAGTACTCCTTGCACTTGGCGAGTTTCGAGCAAAGCGGCCTGATGCCGCGTCCTGATGAATTATCCGGGCGAGCGTCATTGCCATGATGGCCGCTCCGGATATCCAGCCTCGCCCAATCCCCCACGCCGCTCGATTTGCGTTGTGGAGTATCGGGTTCCGGCCGTTCTACCTGTTGGCGTCGGTATTCGCGATCGTTGCCATTTCCTGCTGGGTCGTCCAATTTGCGGGCTGGACTAGCTCGCATCCCGTTGTTGCCGGCCCGCTCTGGCACGCGCACGAAATGATATTTGGTTATGCCTTCGCGGTCGTTGCAGGGTTTCTTTTTACAGCGGTGCGCAGTTGGACAAACAAGCCCACCCCGAGCGGCCGGACGCTCGCATTTATTGCCGGGCTGTGGCTCGCGGGCCGGGTGTTGATGCTGACGCCGTGGCCACTCTATGCGGGCATCACCGATACTGCTTTCGCTATCTCGGTCGCCGCAGGCATCGCCGTTCCGCTGCTCAGAAGCCGGAATCAGCGCAATTATTTTTTCATCGTGCTCATCGTCGCGCTCGGTGCGGTCAACGCGGCCTATTATCTCGCCATGGCGCAATGGATCCACGCAACGGTGGAACATGGTTTGCGGGCCGGAATCGACATCATCTTATTTCTCATGGCGGTAATGAGCGGGCGCGTTATCCCGATGTTCACCGCCAACGCCGTGCCTGGCGCAAAGGCGCTGCGCTTGCCCTGGCTTGAATACGCCGCCCTTGGCAGTGTTCTCGCGCTGCTGGTGGCGGATGTCGTGACTGTGCCCGCAACCGCGACGATGCTTGTTGCCGGCATCGCCGCCGCCGCGCATGGCATGCGACTCGTCTTGTGGAAGCCGTGGCTTACGATAAAACGCCCGATCCTGTGGATCCTGCACGTCTCCTACGCGTGGCTCGTGGCATACCTGATCCTGCGTGCACTGGCCGCAGCGGATCTCATGCCCATCGGTCTCGCAATTCACGCGCTCACGGTCGGTGCTATCGGCGGTCTGACGGTGGGCATGATGACGCGTTCGGCTCGCGGCCACACCGGGCGGGCACTAGAGGCAGGCAAACTGGAGGTGTCCTGCTATGTCCTGATCCAGTTCGCTGCCCTCGCGCGCGTCTTCCTGCCGCTGGCCATGCCGCAGTGGTATGTCGAAGCGGTCGTCGTTTCCGGCGCACTTTGGGCAGCCGCGTTTGCTCTGCTCGCCGTCAAATTTGTGCCCATGCTCCTGCGACCGCGCATTGATGCCCGCAGCAGTTAGCGGGCGTTCTCGGCAAGACGCAAGGCGGTATTCGATACGACGCCCCTCCCAGCTGGCTCGCATAATGCGCGCCAGCGCACAGAGTCCGCCCGGACTTGAGAACAGACTCGCCAGAACGACCCTGCTTCATGGCTGCGGTTTGCCGCGCCGGCAGTATCGGTCCCGAAAACTAGGAGCGTTCATATGTCGCTAGGAACAATTATTCTGATCATCCTCGTGCTGGTGTTGATCGGCGTTATTCCATCCTGGCCCCATAGCAAGGGATGGGGTTACGGTCCGAGCGGCGGTCTTGGACTGGTCGTGGTGGTGCTGCTCATCTTGCTGTTGCTGGGCCGTATTTGATTGGCTAGTCGAACCGCCAGGGCCGCGCCGCCTTTGACGGGCGGCGCAGCCCTTGAATTCATCACGAGACCGCGCACCACTGACACCGCGCAGACTCAGGCAGCGACCCAACCATACCAGCGGTGACTCGGCGAAGAACCTTCGTCGAGATAGGCCATCTTGATCTGACTCAAGTAGTCCGCGGGAATCTCGTTGCGCTTGGCGCTCACGTCCACCTTGAAAACCCGCGCCGCATTCAACCCGAATATTTTCTCCTTGACCCCGCGCGTGAGCGGCGCGTAGCCGTGCTTCTCGATGAGTTCATCGGGGATCTGGAAACGGCGGAACGCTTCAATTTGCCACTGCGGCGTGCCGTACCAGATGGAATCCGTTCCCCACAGCACGTGATCGGCTCCGAACGTCGCGACCAACTGGCCTAGCAAGTGTGCGCATGCAGTCGGGTTCGTGGTAACGAGTTGCGCGAACGTGGACCCCAACTCCATATAGATGTTGTTGATACCCGGCTCTTTTTTCTTCATGCCGCAAAATTCGGTCGTCCACGGAATTTCGCCCGAGGGTTTCGGCGCGGTCGGCCCGAGCAGGCCCGAGTGGTAGCAGAGAAAGTCGATGTCCGGAAAATCCTTCGCCGCCTTGATCAGGTCGCGCGGATGGTTGTAATCGGCGACGGTGCCCAGAGGCAGGCCCTTGTGAACGCAGAAGCGCTTGATGCCAAGATTGCGTACCTGCTCGAGCATGGGATAAGCGATCTTTTCATCGTCGAGGAACCAGCCGTGTTCGAAACCCTTTGGGCAGGAACCGGTATAGGCCTTCCAGGCATCGATCTTCAATGTTTCCGCCTGCATTTGCATGAAGTCGAGATCGGTGCGGCCAAGCTGCGGTGTCACCAGTCCATGGGCAAGCATGCGACGCGATTGCGTGACGCGGTTGATCTCGTCGCGAATGTGCGTCATTTCCTTTGGCGGTACCACCGCTTCCTGCGGATACGGCCCGGGGGGTGTCGATATAAGGCCGATCGCCGTCTCGCTGTCCAGGAACACTTCCTTGATGAAGTTCTGCCACGACAGATCGGCCATGGACCCGTCGTCGGACGCGAGCGCAGGGTTCATTTTCTGCGCGCTGTTGCGCAGGCGCCGCAATCCGCCTTTACTGACGGCTCCCTTGCGCGAGGCCTCGGCGTCGGCCGGGTCATACGCCGCGCCTACGTAGTGAAGCTGCACGTCGAAGATGAACGGAGGATCCCCAGCACCTGCTCGCGCAATTCTCGCGGCCGGCTCCGCCGCCTCAGCTTCGGATACTTCGAAGAACCGGCCGAACACCGCATTCATGGCGAGAAATGCCGTCGCCATTCCGCCGCTGGTGCGCAGGAAGTCGCGACGGCTGAGCCCCAGTCGCGGCGCCATGCGTCCCGCCGCCGACAAGATGCGCTGCTCCACTTCGCGCTGGGCGAGCGTCTGCGGCAAAGGCGGAAACTCTTCGTTGGAAACGAGTTGTGTCGGCAGCGGAACTTCCGATTGCATGCCCTGGCTCATGCCGGGCTTGACCCGGAACGCACGACGATTCAGTTTCATCTGCCACTCCTCCATCTGGGGTAAAAGTTCAGGATTCAAGGCGTGAACAATGTCACGACCTCTCAATGGAAGTGTACGTAGGCGCATGTGCCTGTCAACCGCGCGCCAGCGGGACACATGCAAACGAGAAAAAACGGAAGGCTCCCGGAGTCAATCTGCGATAACAATCGTATCGATTATCTTCGTGAGTTCCGCAGGGGCAACCGGTTTCACTAAATGATGGTCGAACCCGGCTTCGCGACTAAGCCGGCGGTCCTCATCTTGCCCATAGCCGGAAACCGCGATAAGAACCATGCGCGATCCTCCGCGCGAATTCCGAAGCGCCTGTGCTATTTCGTAACCATTCATGCCGGGCAATCCGATGTCGAGCAGTACCCCTTCGGGTTGGTATTGCGCCGCCAGTTCAATCGCATCGCGGCCGGCGTAAGATGTTTTGACTTCATGACCCATCGCGCCCAGCAGCATTGCCAGGGTATCGGCGCTCTCACGATGATCGTCAACCACGAGCAATCGCCGACGCGATGAAGGCGAAGCCGGTTGCAAGTCCTGTGCTCCGCCCGCGGCTGCCTCCGGCACCGGCGCAATCGGGAGCCGGACGCTGAATTCGCTGCCCTGACCCGGACCGTCGCTCGCGGCCACAACCGAGCCGCCGTGCATTTCGATGATCTGCCTGGCGATCGTGAGGCCGATGCCCAGGCCGCCTTCGCTGCGATCGAGGGCCCGATCGCCCTGCATGAAAAGATCAAATATCTTCGGCAGCAATTCCGTCGGAATACCCATACCCGAATCGCGGATCCTGAACAATGCATCGTCGTTTTCACGATTGACGGAGATCGAAATATGTCCGCCCGAGGGCGTGTATTTCGCCGCATTGTTGATCAGATTGAGGATAACCTGGGATATGCGAGTCGCGTCTGCGCTGACATACAATTTCGTCCCGAGATGCGATTCCACCGTGTGGCCGCGCGTGGCGATCAGAGGACGGGACGCTTGCAAAGCCTCTGCCACGATCTCGTTGAAATCCACAATTTTCTTTTGCAGCAGAATCTTGCCGCGCGTGATCCTGCTGACGTCGAGCAGATCGTCGACGATATGGGAAAGGTGTTCGACCTGGCGCTCGATTACTCCAAGCATCGGCGGATGCTGGCGGCGTCCCGGATCCCTGCGCAGCAAAGCCAGCGCATTGACCATGGGCGCGAGCGGATTTCTTAACTCATGGGAGAGCATGGCCAGGAACTCGTTGATGTGCCGTTCACTTTCTTGCAGTTCCGCGACGCGCTGGCGAACCGCGAGTTCCGCCCGCTTGCGTTGACCTATCACGGCGCTCAGAACAAGTCCGGTAATGACGAGCGTACTGGTATAGGTGAGCAGAAAGATACTGGATATATCCGGCGAACCCTGGGCAAATTGCCCTGTTCCGCGCAGCGTGTACCAGAGTGCAATGGCACTTATGGTCGCAATGACTGCCGTGACGGCGCGCTGTTCGAACCGGATTGCGGCCCAGACAATGAAGGCAAGTGTTACGAATGCGAGAGGCAGAAGCGCACCATGGGCTTTCATATCGCTGAATACCGATGTTGTCACCAGCACCAATGACAGCGCCAGCGCAAAGGCTTCGATCCACTGCGCCCTGTGCCATCGCGGCAGCGGCCGCAGATGCCAGGTAAGAATGAGGGGAGTGACGATCATGATGGCGGATGCGTCCCCCTGCAACCATGTCCAGGCGTTGGAATTGAATTCGGGAGCCTGGATAACGCCTGCCATTGTGAGCGACACAGTGCCGATGGTCGCCGCAATCAGGGCGCTGAGCGCGCTCAACGCGACGAACATGAATACAGACTCGCCGCTTTCGAACTCGCCCCGCATGCCGATGTAAGGCCGTATCAGGGCGGCGCCCACGACGGCTTCAAGCGTGTTACCCGTGGCAATGACGAGCGCAAGCAGCGGCGAACCTTGAATGGTCAGATTCGTCACGGCAGCACCGAGCCAGATGCCGGGCCAAATGCGATTGCCGAAAAGCAGGATCGCGGCAAACGCTATGCCCGAAGGAGGCCAGATCGCGGTCGCGTACCCGGGAGGAATGGCGAGCAGCAGCGAGCCTTTGGCCGTGACGAAATACACGGCAGCCAGCAACAGGATCCGGCTCGCCCTCGCCCACGGGCCCGGTGCCCGGAAGGTATCCTCGAAGCTCAGCTTTTCGTCCCGGATGGCCATCATCTATGCGGAGTGCTCTCGTTACGCATACGATACGCCCATGGAAGGAATGGTAAACAGCGGCACTTCCGGCGCCAGGGAGGGGCCGCCTTGAAGGCTGGAGCGTGTTTGCCGTCGATGATCGTTGCTGCTTGATGGCCAGACCGCCTATCAACGACGTTTCCGACACCGCCTACTGGATCGCGCATCATCGAGCAGTCGAATCCGCCCGCAACGATGCGCTGTTCCGCGATCCCTTCGCGGGTCGGCTGGCAGGAGAGCACGGCCGGAAAATAGCGGCCGGAATGCCGCATTCGCGCATGATCGGCTGGAGCATTGTGATGCGGACCTGCATTATCGATGAATTCGTCCAGGCAGCTGTCAGCGCGGGAGCTGACACCATACTCAACCTCGGCGCAGGTCTGGACACCCGCCCCTATCGGATGGCCCTGCCGAAGGGTCTGCGATGGATAGAGGCGGACTATCCGCACATCATCGAATACAAGCAAGCCTTGTTGACCGGCGAGCGAGCGCACTGTCAGTTGGAGCGGGTCAAGATCGATCTTGCCAACGGCCCGGATCGCCGAAAACTGTTCAGCGACGTCAATGCGCGAGCAAACAGGATTCTGGTCCTCACCGAAGGTGTCATTCCGTATCTGAACCTCCAGGAAGCAGCGTTGCTAGCGGATGATTTGAGGGCAACCGCTCACATCTGCTGCTGGCTGGTGGATTATTTTTCTCCGCAGGCCATGAAATTCCGGCAGCGCCGGGGCATGGAGCGGGCCATGCGAAATGCTCCGTTCCGGTTTTATCCTGGAGACTGGTTCGCCTTCTTCGAACAGCATGGATGGCGTGCAGCGCAAACCCGCTACTTCGTTGACGAAGGCCAACGGCGTAATCGCCCCATCCCGCTATCCTGGCATCTCACAGCCGTGCTGAAGATTTGGGGTGCGATCGCTCCAACCCAGCTGGATGCGCTGCGCAAATTCGCCGGCTATGTGTTGCTTGAACCACGATAACGTCTTGCGACGAACTGCGCCTCGTGCGCCCCCCCATTCACGAGCGGGCCGCGGGGTTATCAGGGCAGGCCGGCCTGAAGGCTTTCAACGACAAGGTTTATCTTGGCGACTACGGATTGCCTTTGCAGCTCTTCGCTGGAGACCTCCAGTTCCTCGCGCGAAAACATTTGTCGTACCGATCCGCTTTCCGCCACTTCCGCCATTAGCTCTGGAGCCTCGGGCAGCGGAACCTTGCGCGGATCCGGAAGCCACTCCAGCGCAATTTCTTCCTGACGCCGGCCGCGTTGAACCAGTTCGGTGCGAATCGCGTTGGCGATATTCGTTGCGCCGCGGATGACCGCGAGATCCTGCTGCATCGATGCGTTCATGCTACCTCCTGAAAACGTGAGTTTTCTTGCGATATTCAGCTATTCAGGGCGTCTCTCCCTCACGAAACGCGTGCTGCCGAAAATGGACATCGGCGCCTTTCGCCGGTTCCCTGCTACCTTCTCTGACACGATTTGTTACGCGACGGTGGCGCAAGGGTGGAGGATGGTGCGTAAAGTCTCGACATCCCCTCCAACGCAAACGGATACTTACGGACCCTCGGGTGTTCACCTGTCGTAGCCGCCGCTGTCGCGGTGGATCTCGAGATCGCGCTCGGCTTTCTGCCGTCCTTCTCCAACTTTCGCATAGCGCCGCATCAGCGGCGTTACCGAGATTCCGTGCAAAATCACGGACGTCGCGATCACGCACAACACCATCTGCAACATCCAGGCTGCGTTCGCCTCGGGCAATCCGCGATTCAAAACATAGAAAAGATAGTAAAGCGAACCGATACCGCGAATTCCGAACCAGGAAACCATCGTTCCCTGGCGCAGGGTCATGCCGGTGACGAGCGCGAAGGGCCCGACCGCCAGCGGCCGTATGACGAAGAACAGGAGCAGCGCAAATATCACCGCCGACCACGTGAGTTGTATGCGGCTGAGAAGGGCGCCGGTAATAAGCACCAGCGTGAGTTGGCCGAGACGTTCCAGTTGTTCGTTGAAGCTCAGCACGGCAGCAGCCAGATAAGCCGGCGCGTGCTCGCGGTCGCTTGCGATCTCCTCGTCGGTCCCCTGAAGCCGGCTCATGTCCGGCGGCGCCTCCTTGCCTGTCAGTTCCCTTTCCACGGTCCGCAGTGCCAAGCCCGCAGCAAATACAGCCAGGAATCCATACGCGTGCAAGGCGAGGGCCACGCCATATGAAGTTGCGATGAGTCCGAGCGCAAGAAAATCGTCGTATCCCACCGCTTCGAGGTGGCGCTGACGCAGATAAACGACCAGCCGGCCGACTGCCTTGCCGATGAGCGCGCCGGCGGCCAGTCCGGCTCCGATTGCCCACAGCACGTCGAGCGTCCACCAATGCCACGTGCGCACGCTCACTTCCTGCATCCCGAGCAGCCCCAGGCCCAGCAAGACGAAAGGAAACGCGGTGCCATCATTCAGTCCGGCTTCCCCGGTCAATGCGAATCGCAAGCGATCCGTATCACCGGGAGTGGAGACCTGAACATCGGAGGCGAGCACTGGATCGGTGGGAGCGAGGATCGCGCCCATGAGTATGGCCAGGCCGATTGGCAGGGTAAGGACCGCCACGCCGTACAGCGCCACCAGCCCAATGGTAATCATCATTGATGCGGATGCGAGCACGATCGGCAGCCGCCAGAGGTGCGAGCGCAACGGCTTGCGCAACTTGAGTCCCGCGGAAAACAGGGACACGATAACGGCGATTTCGGCCAGCGTTTCGAGCGCCCGTCCGTGTTGCATTGGATCCAGCGCAATCCAGCCCATCCAGCCGAAGCCCCACCCAATGGCGAGATAAATGACGGCAATGCTGATGGGCGCGCGTCTGACGGTCGCGCTGCTCAACACGACAAACAGCAGCAAGACGCCGATTAGCGGATACCAAAAGTGCAATTGAGTCATTCTCTATTGGCCATCCGCTTGCACGAAGGTTCGCGCCAGTTATTGCCTCCTCAGCTGAAATCGAGTGCCCTCGCGCTCTGCACCGGGCTGTAAAACTGGAACTGGTTCTTGCCCCTCTGTTTGGCCCGGTACATTGCCGTATCCGCGTTCTTCATCAGTGTCTGCTCGTTTTCCCCGTCTTGCGGGTAGAGGCTGATGCCGATGCTGGCAGTGATCCGGATCTGGTCATGCAGAAGCACGGACGAGCCGGCAATTTCGGCGAGAATTTTTCTCGCTACTCGAGCCACCAGTCCTCCCGTCGGTATGTCGGTGAGCAGTGCCACGAATTCATCGCCCCCAAGGCGGGCTACAGTGTCGTTTTGGCGCACGCAATCCCTGAGACGCTTTCCAACTTCCCGCAGGAGCGTGTCGCCGGCTTCGTGCCCAAGGGTGTCGTTGACTGTCTTGAAGCCGTCGAGGTCGACGAACAGCAGAGCCAATCCGGTGTTCTGGCGGTGGGCGTGACTGATGCCGTGATGCAGGATCAGACTGAAACTCGAGCGATTGGCCAGCTTGGTCAGATCATCGTGATAGGCGAGATATTCAATTCGTGCTTCGGCAGCCTTTGCGGCGGTCACGTCGCTGCCGACACCGCGGTAGCCTTTGAACTTGCCATTCGCATCGAATATGGGCCGGCCATTGATGCACAGGTAGCGCATATCGCCGGCAGGATTGATACGCTCATAAACAAAGTTCTCGAAGGGTTCGTGTGCTTCCAGCCCGGCAATGTGCTTGTCCCATTCGACCTGGGACAACGTGACTCCCGCTATTTCCCAGCGAGTCTTGCCAATGTGGGAGGAAGCGGCTAACCCCGCGTTCTTTCCGACTTCCTCGGACAATTCGGTAAACCGGAAATGTTCGTCCTGCTCCCAGTACCAGTCGGAGGAAAGTTCCGCCAGGTCCTTGAAACGCGCTTCGCTTTCCTTCAGCGCCTGTTGTTCCCGTTCGATGGAGGCCGCCATGTTGTCCACGGCTCGTCCCAATTCCCCCAACTCGCTTGCCCCCTTCAGATTGGCCCGAAACCGCAAGTCATTCGCTGCAAAGCGCCGCGTGGCTTCCAACAGCCGGTCGACCGGCTTCAATATCAGCGCGCGGCTCGCGACGGATGCAAGCAGGATGGTTACTGCGGCAATAACCAGGAGTCCGATCAGACCGAGCAGCATGGTGCGATTCGCCGGAGCAACGGCGAGTTCCTTGGAAACACCCACCACAACCAACACGCTTCGGCTCCGGTCGGGCCCGGTCCAGGCGTAGCCATACAAGCGTGTCACGCCATCCAGTCCGGGTGACTGCAGGGAACCGAATGGAGAATCGCGGGAGGCACGGACCGATGGGTGACCCGAAACATCCATACCCGGCGGAAAATTTTCCTCCGGATATCGGTGCACCAGCCGGCCATCGTGATCGACAATGGCATAGATGGCGGCCTCCGGTACGTCCAGCTCATGTCCGAGAGCGCCAAAGGCGGAGGCGCGCAGGGAGGCAAACGTCGCGCCCCAGACACTGCCATCCTTATTCGTGAGAGGAGATGCGAAGACGAGTGACGGTAATCCCGTGAGTCGCCCCACCTGGTACCCGCTCAACGCTGCTTCGCCTTTCTCAAGTACGTGCCTGATATAGGGCCGGTCACCCAGGTTTACCGATGCACGAATCCGGGCTGAACTGCACCAGAGGGAACCGTCGCGATCGACCACGCCGAAATTGGTGTATTGCGGATAAGCCGAAAGCAACAGACGGGTGTAGGTGTTACAGCCAGATGCGTCCCGCTGAACCACGGCTGGAAGAACGGAAAGGGCAATAGTGAGTTGGCGCGCTCCTTCGATAAGAGCCCCTTCATTGGCGGCTGCCAGTCGCGCCAGTCTTTTGGTCGAATCATATGTCGCGTCTATCGCGCGCTCGCGTTCGAGAATCTGACCAACGACGACCAGAATAACGGCGGGCAGCAACCCGAGCAGGATCAGGGCTGCAATGCGGACCCGCAGCCCGGCGCTAGGCAGAATCATGACTTGCCGCTACACCGGTCCTCGGTATCGCATGGCAGGGTGTCACGGAACGTGAAGGGAAAAATACGCAATCTGAATGCTGGCACTCAAAGGGTGTCGTAGGAATGCAAAGAGATGAACATGGGTCGCGACCCTGAGATGCTAGACTTCCGGGCGCCTTCACTCTGTTCGTTGCCGCGCATATGGCGGGCAACGTGCCAACTACGCTCTCGATGAGGAATGTCTTGACAGAAGTCGCCGATGTCTTTGGGCACCGTCCCGCCTTCAGGCTGCCGTTCGGGGCCATGAGAAAGCTTGCAATTTTGCTGTTGTTGCTCGGGAGCCCGGCCTGGGCAGGATGGAAAAGCATTGCGGAAGACAATGCCGGCGTGTCATACGCCGATCCGGCCACGATAGTCAGGAATGGCGGTAATGCCCTGATGGATTCGCTGTTCGACCACAGGGACTTTCAGCGCATGGTCGAGGTCGGTTATTTCTCGCAGAAAGTGCGCGCCGAATACGACTGCATGGATCGGCGTATTCGCAGGCTAAGCGTATCGCTGCACGCCGGGCATATGGGTGAAGGCAAGGTGATCTATGCCGACGATACACCACACGAATGGGAAGCCGTAGAGGCCGGCACCCTGAACGAAAGCCTTTGGAAGATAGCCTGCAAATGAATGCGGGGTCCTCCAGCCAACCCCATAACGCATATTTGATCCCTCTTCCGCGTGGAAGTGTCGCGTACATGACGGATCGCTATGTGCGAAGGCGCACGGAAGTGCCGGGGGCTTCGGAGTATTTTCACGATGGCCCGGGTGGCGCGTGCCAAAGACGGAATATCCATGCTGCCATGCCGGGCCTGGCTGTCGCGAAGCATAAGCAGTAGAGCACTAACGATCCGAACGTCCGACTCGAGAGCGCAATCTTTGCCTGGTTGGTCCAAGGAAGCGATCACGGGCACGGCTGCCGCAGTTGAATCAACCTTCCAGGCTCCAGGATCCAAAGCAAACTTCCATGCCTGATCTTCCGCTAGCTGAGGCGGAACCGGTCGGCGCTTCCTCTCACGGCGACAAACCGGGAAGCGCCGATGGTTCGCGTCCCTCGACACCGTCCGTCATGTTCGGGGGGCGAGGAACCGCGTTCGTCGTGCTTGCCTTGTCGCTCGCGATCACGATGCTCGCCTGGGGTTACGCGCGGCGGACGACGGACCAGCGCATCGAGCAGGAATTCAATTCCCTGGTGAGAGAAATCTCCGGTGATATCGATGCCCGCATGAATGCGCTCGAAGATGTCCTGCAGGCAAGCCGTGCATTCATCCTCGCCACCGGCCACATCTCGCGCGATGCGTGGCTCATGTTCCAGGATGCCCAAAGGCTCGAAGTCAGCCACCCAGGCATTCTCGGCGTCGGTCTCGCTCAGGAGGTACGCTTCGCCGATCTTGACGCCTATGTTCGCGCGATGCGCACGGAAGGAAACAGCGGCTTTCACGTCTGGCCGGCGGGTGACCGCGGAGCTTACGCCCCGATCCGATTCACCGCCGCGCATAACCGCGATCTGGATGCCTTCGGCTTCGACCTGTACTCCAGCCCGGTGCGAAGAGTGACGATGGAACGCGCCCGCGATACGGGAAATCCCGCACTCAGCGAACTGACTGTCGTCCAATTGGGCAAGTCAAAAGGGCGGGAGAGCATCCATCTTTTCTTGCCGGTTTATGCCCGACCCCTGGCCGGAATCGTTTCCGTCGATCAACGCCGTGCAGCCCTCGTCAGCTACGTCTATATTCCGCTGCTCATCGGCGACTTCATGCGCGACATCGCCACAGAAGTGGCAAAGAAGCATCTCGCCATACGGATTGCGGACGGCCGCGGGGCGACGATATTGTCCGCGCCGGCGGAATTTCCGATTCGGGCCGCAGGCTTGTCCGCCATCGCGGAAAAAGACATGTACGGTCAGCCGTGGTCGATCCGGTTCCAGGCATTGCCGGGTTTCACGGACTTGGGAGTCCGCTCGGATACCATATTGCTCGTCGTCGGCGGCATGGTCAGCCTGTTGCTGTTCGCGGTAGTCCGAGCTCTGTCCTCCAATGGACTGCGAGCCAAATCTCTTGCCGCAAAGATGATCCGCGAATTGCGCGAGAGCGAGGCGCGCTTCAAGAGTATTGCCAGTCTCTCCGCCGATTGGTACTGGGAACAGGATGAGAACTACAGATTCACCGCCCGCAGCGGTGGCGGCCTCGGCTGGTCGAAAGCGGCCATCAACGACATCCTTGGGAAGACGCGCTGGGAACTGCCTGGCGAAGGCATGACCGAAGCCGAATGGGACGCGCATCGCGCCGTACTCCATGCGCGGCAACCCTTCAGGGATTTGACATACAAGCGTTCGGATTTGGGCGTGATGCATCACGTCGCGGTCAGCGGAGAACCGTTCTTCGATGCGCTGGGCAACTTCAAGGGTTACCGCGGAATCGGCAGCGACATCACCGAGCGGCTGCGGCGTGACAATGCGCTGTTGGAAAGCGAAACGCGCTTTCGCAATGCTTTCGACTCGGCCGCGATCGGAATAGCCATCGTTTCCCTCGATGGCAAGTGGATGCAGGTCAATCCGCCGCTGTGCGACATGGTGGGTTACGCGGAGCCGGAACTCAAAAAGCTCACCTTCCAGGACCTCACCCATCCTGACGATCTGACGACCGACCTCGGCTATGTCGAGCGCATGATTCGCGGCGAAATTTCCACCTACCAGATGGAGAAACGATATTTCCATAAAGACGGCCATGTTGTCTGGGTGTTGCTAAGCGTGTCGATGGTGCGGGACGCAAACGGTGCACCGCTGCACTTCGTTTCCCAGATACAGGACATTACTGCGCGCAAACAGACCGAACTCGAACTGGCCGCCAATCGCCGCTTCCTGGCCGATCTGATCGACGCCGTTCCCATGCCGCTCGCCGTCAAAGACGACAATCGGCGTTTCGTGCTCTCCAACGCTGAGAACGGCCGATTCCACAAACGGCCCGCGAGCTACTTTCTGGGCAAGCGAGACAGTGACTTCTATCCGGCCGAGCGTGTAAAGCAGATCTGGGCCGAGGACGATGTCCTCGTGGACACCGGCACTCCATACGAGGAAGAGCAATCGTTTCAGACTCTCTCGGACGAGCTGCGCTGGGTTGTCAAGCACAAGCGCCGGATCGTGTCGCCAGACGGCCGGCGCTGGCTGATCACCGCACTGTTCGATATCACCGAGCGCAAGCTTGCCGAAATCGCGCTAAAGCAAAGCGAAGCGCGCTTTCGCGCCCTGACCGAGTTGTCTTCGGATTTCTACTGGGAGCAGGATGAGAATTTCCGCATCACCTCGATGTCGAGCGGAGTGGAGAAATCCGTCGGCATCGATTCGCAATGGCACATTGGCAAAACTCGCTGGGAAGTACCAGGAATCCTGTTGTCCGACCAAGAATGGGACGCGCACAAGGCAATCTTGCACGCCCATCAGCCTTTCACGGATTTCACCTACGAACGGCTTGGGCGCGATGGCGGCACGCGTTATCTGAGCATAAGCGGGCAGCCGATCGTCGACGCGAACGGAAAGTTCACCGGCTATCGCGGGGTAGGCAAGGACGTGACCGACGCCAAGATCGCAGAAGCGCGGATTCAGTATCTCGCCTATCACGACAATCTGACGGCTCTGCCCAACCGCTCGAGCTTCAGTTTGATCCTCACTCCCGGAATCGCGCGCGCGCGCCGCGAGGGCAAGAAACTGGCGGTATTGTTCATCGATCTCGATCGCTTCAAGAATATCAACGACACGCTCGGACACGACGCCGGGGACGCGTTGCTGCGGGAGATAGGGCAACGCCTCAGGCACTGCGTTCGCCAGGCGGACACCGTCGCCCGCCTGGGAGGCGACGAGTTCGTCGTTCTGCTGGAAGATTTGGCGGCTCACGGACACGTGGCCACGGTGGCGCGCAAGATACTGTCCGACATCGGCGGCTCGCTCGACGCGATCGGCCAGGAATTCCGCGTTACGGCCAGCATCGGCATCAGCATTTACCCGGAAGACGGCGAAGACGAGCAGGCGTTGATGAAAAATGCGGATATCGCGATGTACCATGCGAAACAGCAGGGGAAAAACAATTTCCAGTTCCATTCCGAGAAAATGGACACCCATTCGGTCGCTCGGCTGGCGTTGGAGTCAAGCCTGCGCCGCGCCCTGGAACGCAACGAGTTCCAATTGCACTACCAGGCCAAGATAAACATCGGAACGTCACGCATAAGCGGCATGGAAGCGCTGCTGCGCTGGACGCACCCGGACCTGGGTTCGGTTCCGCCCGTACAATTCATCCCGATAGCGGAGGAAACCGGGCTGATCGGGCCGATCGGCCAATGGGTGATCCGGACTGCCTGCGCGCAAAACAAGGCCTGGCAGGACCGGGGTCTGCCGCGCGTGCGCATGGCCGTCAATCTTTCACCGCGCCAATTTACAGACGAAAACCTGGCGGAAAACATCGCCGAGATTCTCGGCGAAATTGGGATCGCGCCTGAATGGCTGGAACTCGAAATTACCGAAGGCATGATCATGCACAATGTCGGCGAGACGATGCAAAAACTGACCAAGCTCGGCGACATGGGAATTCGCATTGCCATCGACGATTTTGGCACCGGCCATTCTTCGCTTGCCTACCTCAAGCGTTTTCCAATCGATACGTTGAAGATCGATCGCTCGTTCATCAGCGATCTTCCAGGTGATGCAGAGGACAAGGCCATCACGGCCGCCATTATCACGATGGGACGAAGTCTGGGCCTGACGGTGGTCGCCGAAGGCGTGGAAACAGGCGAACAGCTGGATTTCCTTCGCGAGCAAGGATGCGACGAATTCCAGGGCTACTACTTCAACAGGCCGATGCCCGCGGAACAGTTTGCGGAGTTGCTGCAAACCTCCCAGAACTCGTCCGCGGAGCCGGTATCGCTGAATTCACGCTCGCGTTCGTAGCAGCCTTTTGAGGCGGTTTTCCGATCGAAGCCCTGACTGTGAATCGGTGGGTTGCGTTGCGAAGCGGTGACGAGTCAGCCCGTAGTCATCATGACGGGCGCGTGATCGCTGGTTCCGACATCGGCGAGAACCGGGCAAGCCGTTGCGCGCGCCGAGATCGTCGGGGAGGCCAGGATGTAGTCGATGCGCCAGCCGATGTTGCGCTGGCGCATGCTCCTCCATGGTGCCCACCACGTGAACATGTTGGCGTTGTCGGGATCAAGCGCACGGCCTACATCCACCAGATGTCCGCCCAGCAGCTTGTCGAACAGCATCCGCTCTTCCTCGCGCTGGCCGATGACGTCCGGCTTGCGTTCCTTCGGATGCACGTCGTTGTCGGCACGGGTGATATTGATGTCGCCGCATAGCACCAGTTCGCGCCCTTCGCGGTGTAACTGCTCCGTCCAGGCTGCGAGCCGGGTCATGAACTGGATCTTTGCTCCATAGTCCTTGCCGCCGTTTGGTACATACACCGAAGCGATCACGAGAGAGCCGACCGCCGCCTGTACGATGCGCGATTCCATGTCGAACTCGGGATGGCTGAAGACGGGTTCGGTTTCGAACAGTCCCTTTCGGATGTGAAGGGATACCCCGGAGTAAGCGCGCAGGCTGCCATGCCAGTACACGTGGTAGTCCATGTGATGACATTGCTGGGGAATTTGCTCAGGCTGCGCTTTGAGTTCCTGCAGGCACACCACGTCGGGCCGGTCCCGCTCCAGCCAATCGCAAAATTGCGTTTGCCGGGCGCGGATACCATTGACATTCCAGGTCGCGATTTTCATGAAGGCAGAACTTGAGAGAGGACCTACGTCTTGAGCCGGTAACCCGTCCTGAATATCCAAACGACGACACCGAGACAGAGCACGAAAAACGCGAGGGTCATCGCCAGGCTGATGCCGACCCCGACGTCCGAAGTTTCGTAGAAACTCCAGCGGAACCCGCTGATCAGGTAGACGATCGGATTGAACAGGCTGACCGTGCGCCATGCCGGCGGCAGCATGTCGATCGAATAGAAGGCGCCGCCCAGAAACGTCAGCGGTGTGATGACCAACATCGGGATGAACTGCAACTGCTCGAACCCCTTGGCCCAGACGCCGATGATGAAACCGAACAAACTGAAGGTCGCTGCCGTCATGACCAGGAATGCGACCATCCATACCGGATGCGCGATATGCAGCGTTACGAATAGTGTAGCCGTTGCCAGGATGACCAGGCCGAGAATGACTGACTTGGTGGCCGCCGCGCCGACATAAGCAAGCACGATCTCGAGCGCCGACACCGGCGCCGACAGGACTTCGTAGATCGTGCCGGTGAACCTCGGCAGATAGATGCCGAAAGAGGCATTGTTGAGGCTCTCGGTAAACAGCGACAGCATGATCAGCCCCGGCACGATGAAAGCTCCGTAGTGCACACCGCTCACTTCGTTCATGCGTGAACCTATCGCCGCTCCGAACACTACAAAGTAGAGGGATGTCGTGATGACGGGCGTAACCAGGCTTTGCCAAAGGGTGCGCTTGAACCGCGACAGCTCGAAACGGTATATCGCGAGGACACCGTGGCGGTTGAACGACGGAGTTCCGGGGGCAGTATTCACTTGGGCTGATGAACCAGGCTGACGAAAATGTCTTCCAGCGAGCTTTGTTGCGTCTGCAGGTCGGTGAACCCGATCCCGAGCTCGCTCAACCGGCGCAGCAGCAAGGGGATTCCTGCTCCCTCTGATTTCGTGTCGAAGTTGTATTCGAGTTCGCTGCCGCCATCCTTCAGCACCAGCCGCCAGTCGTGCAACGGCGCCGGAATCGCAGGCATCGGCTCCTGCAGGCGCAACGTGAGCCGCTTCTTTCCGAGCTTTTTCATAAGCTCGTCTTTATCCTCGATCAGGATGAGTTCACCCTTGTTGATGACGCCGATGCGATCCGCCATTTCTTCGGCCTCATCGATGTAGTGCGTTGTCAGGATGATGGTCACGCCGCTGTCGCGCAGGCGCCGTACCAGGTTCCACATGTCGCGGCGCAGCTCCACGTCAACGCCCGCTGTGGGTTCATCTAGGAACAGAATGTCGGGTTCGTGCGCCAGGGCTTTCGCGATCAGCACGCGACGCTTCATGCCGCCCGACAGGGTCATGATCTTGTCGCTGCGTTTTTGCCATAGCGACAGTTCGCGCAGCACCTTCTCCAGGTGGGCCGGATTCGGTGCCCGCCCGAACAGCCCCCGGCTGAAGCGCACCGTGTTCCATACGGTTTCGAACATGTCCGTGTGCAATTCCTGTGGCACCAGGCCTATCATCGAGCGCGACGCGCGATATTCTCGAACGATGTCTTTACCATCGACAAGAACCGTTCCGCTGCTTGGCGTGACGATTCCGCAGATGATGCTGATCAGGGTGGTCTTGCCAGCGCCATTCGGACCCAGAAGTGCGAAGATCTCGCCCTTGCGGATATCGAGCCCGACGTTCTTCAGGGCCTGGAAACCGGAAGCGTAAGTCTTGGTCAGATTCGAGATGGAAATGATCGGCGCCATCGACGCAATTTTAACGGCTAAACGCCCATTTTCTCTCGGGAATTGTGAAGATGGAGCGGCACTGTCCATGAACGGATCCTCAGTCTGCCAGCGAGCCGCAAGTCAGATTAACAATGGCGCCGGGCATGGTACGAGAATGCGCAAGATGGATGGCCTGCACCGCGCGATCTCTCAACGCAGATTCTGGAGGCAGAGTCATAGAGTATGAACATTCCCTTTTTTCATTCCAGAATTGGTTGAGTGCGCATTGCCCGGACGCGCCGGTGGTGTATTGCCGCCGCCAACGCCGTCCCTGAATTGCTTCGGCGTAGTGCCGGCCAGTCTTCTGAAGACCTTGCTCATGTGGCTCTGGTCGGAGAACCCGGCTTCCTCGGCTATCGAAGCCAGGCTTTCCTCGCTTTCCAGCAGCAGGGTCTTGACTCTCACAATGCGCGCCTCGACAAGATAGCGATGCGGTGCAACGCCGGTCGCGTGCCGGAATGTCCGCGAGAAGTGGAATATGCTGAGTCCGGCTGCGCCGGCAATGTCCTCGAGACGAACACTTTCAGCGAGATTGGCATGCATGTATTCGATTGCCCGGAGCACAGCGCGGGTTGGCAAGCGTGCCGGTTGCGCGCGCGGAACGGCTGCTTGCTGCGGCGTCCGGAAATAGGAGTCGAACATCTGTGGCTTTCCTTTTGCAATCGCTATCGACGGGCCCCAGACGATCCGGAAGGTTTGCTGGCAACAGCGTGCAAACCTGCGCCAGATTCCCGAGCGGGGTACGCGGGAGTCTGGCGAGCGGTGCGAAGAAACATCGCCCCGAGCAAGGCTGCTGATGCGGCGAACAAGGCACCGGTCAGGAAGGCAAAGTGATAGCCGCCGTTCAGCGCGGCCGCGGAATCTACTCCCGACGAAAGCAAGTGGTGGGTGCGCGTAGCCGCCAAACTAGCCAGGACCGCGAGGCCCAGTGCTCCGCCCATCATGAACGACGTATTGACAACGCCCGAGGCCAAACCCGCTTCCTCGGGCTTCACATCGCTCATGGCAGCAAGCAACACCGGGTTGAAGGCAATGCCGGCGCCCAGTCCGAGCAACAACATGCCGGGAAACACGTCGATGATAAAGGTTCCATCCGCCGGAGCCCGCGAGAAAAGCATGAGTCCGGCTGCAGCCAGCAGCAGTCCCGCGACCAGCGGCAACCGGAGTCCAAAACGCATGACGAGTCTGGCTGAGATGCCGAGGGAGAACGCAGCCATGATCAGATTGGCGGGCAGAAATCCAAGCCCCACTTGCAGCGCGCTATAGCCAAGCACGAGTTGCATGTAGAGCGCGGAAATAAAAAACCACGCGAACATGGCGGCGGCCCACAGGACGCCGACAATATTGGCGGTCGCGACGTTGCGCAGGCGAAACAGGCTCAGCGGCATGAGCGGTGCGCGCACCCTGGCTTCGATGCCGAGAAAGACTGCGAGCAGCGCTGCGGCAGCGGCAAGCAGCCCGATCGATTGCGCCGAAGTCCATCCTGCTTCATTGCCGTTCACGATCGCGTAAACCGCGAGCATCAGCGACGATGTCACCGTCGCCGCGCCGGCGACATCGAGGCGACCGGATTGCGTCAGTCCGCGGCCTTTGGGCAGCAAGCCCAAGCAGAGCGCATAGACCGCAACACCAATCGGCAGATTGACGAGGAAGATCCAGTGCCAACTGAACGCACTCGTCAGCACGCCGCCCAGCAATACGCCGATGCTGCCACCCCCCGCGCACACGAAGCCGTAGATGCCCATTGCCTTGGCGCGCTCGGCCGGTTCGACGAAGAGATTCATGATCAGCGACAGTGCCACGGCCGAAACGACGGCGCCGGCGAGGCCTTGCACCGCGCGGGCGGCAATGAGCAGTTCCCGGGAATTCGAAACGCCGCAGGCGAGCGACGCGACGGTGAACAGCGTGATGCCGAGCAGAAACAACCGGCGGTGCCCGTAAAGGTCTCCCAGACGGCCACCGAGCAACAGGAAGCCGCCGAAGGTGAGCATGTACGCGTTCACGACCCAGACCAGGGAAGTCTCGCTGAAACCCAAATCTTCCCTGATCGAAGGCAGCGCGACATTCACGATCGTCGTGTCGAGGACGATCATGAGGACACCGAGGCAGAGCACATAGAGCGCCAGCCAGCGCTTGCGGCTGTCGAACTGGGTCATAAAGTTTTCCTTGCCAGAATTGCGAAAGGTTGGACGCAGCCAGCGCCGCCGGTTCAATCCCGCCGGCTGTCCACCCAGACCGCGAGCCGATCCATGCTGCTGCCCCATCCGCCGCGATGCGAATCCCGCGTGGCGACAGACTCGAACACGGCTTGCTTGAATACCATCAGCGTCTTTCCGCCGCGATCCAGGAAATCAATGGTTACCAGCGTCTCGTGGCCACGAAGGCCATGCGGATCGTCAGACACATAGGTGAATACCAGGCGCTCCGGTTCGACGACTTCACGATAAATACCATGGCGCCAGTAGTCGATTCCTTCCGGCGAGCGCATGCGTTTGCGCCACGCGCCTCCGACGCGCACATCCATTTCTATGATGTCCACGGTGAAATCTTTCGGTCCATACCAGTGGACGGCCTGTTCTGGATCGGTCCATGCGCGAAACACGATTGGCCGGGGCGCATTGAACACGCGGGTGAAGTGCAGTTCGAGATCAGCGCGCTCCGGTGTCTCGTTGTCCGCGGCTTGCACATCCGCTGCGCCTGCCGTCTGCATCCTGGAGAAATTGTCAGTCGTCATGCTATGCCTGTACTGTGTTGCGTGGTCAAAATAGCCCCCGGTTCCAATGTGATCCGGCTGCTGCGGTTATTGGCGCCGTGCCCCGGTCTCTTTCAGATAGTTGTCGAGTTGCTCGAACGTTCCTGTCCAACCTTGCTGCATTGAAGCCATTCCGTCCTGGAAAGTCTTGCGCTCGAGTTCCGTCGCCTCGTACGCCTCCCATTGCACAGTGACAGTCGTCCTGTTCCCCGCTTCCCGGAACGTGACCGTCGAAAGCAATTGCAGGGGCCAATGCAGATGACCTGGATGCCGGGTGAGGCCGCCGTCAGGGTCCGAGAACGACGTGATGAACACCAGGCGCCGCGGGGGATCGATTTCGCGGTAGACGAACCGGCCCCACATGTCGCTGCCATCGGGAGCGCTCATGCCGTAGTGAAACCGGCCGCCTGGACGCAGGTCGACCTTGCAGGTATGAACGACAAAACCCTTCGGTCCCCACCAGTGTTTCAACCTCTCTGGCTCGGTCCATGACTTCCACACCAGGTCGCGCGGCGCGTCGAAATCCCGCGAGATGACGAACGGCTTATCGGTTTGCCCTGCGGACATGCTTTCTTCCTTGCGTTCAAATGCAGGCGAAATCATTCGTCCCTTATCGCCTCGACCTGGATGCGCAGATGTACCTTTCCGGCGTCACCCTGGCCGTATTGGCTCAACTTCATCCCGTATTCCGACCAGTTGAGTTCGCCTTCGGCATCCGCGCCGCATACTTCCCGCTTGAGCATGGGGTGGGGCATGCAGTTGAAGAGGTTGATGCTCAGCATGGCCGGGCGCGTAACACCCCTGATCGTGATCTGGCCGTCGACTGTGCCGGGTTTGTCGCCGGCGAACCGGATCTTGCCTTTATAGGTGGCGGTCGGATATTTCGCAGCGTCGAAGAAATCGTCCGAGCGCGCTTTTTCGTCCATCGCCGCCAGCCCGAAATTGATGCTCGATATCTGGATCGTAACTTCCACCGTTCCCGACTTGCCTGCGCGGTCGAGCACTACTTTTCCAGAAGTCTTGTCGAACTTGCCGCGCCAGACGGAGAGTCCCATATGGGAGAACTCGATGCTGGGATAGGTGTGCATCGGGTCGACTGTGTAGTTGTCGGATGCCGCGAGTGCCGTAAGGGAAGCACCGGCCATAACCACAATCAGCAAACACTTCGTCAATGACATGTCTTTCCTCCTTGATGCAATTCAAGAAACCAGCGGCGTCGTGCTCATCACTTCGGCGCTGCCTCGGCGATTTTTTTCATGTCGGCCAGGCCTTTCTCGAATTGGCCGCCGACCATTTTGTCCATGTCCATGAAGAGATGAACGGCTTTGACAACGTAATTCTTGTCGCCCTCCATGCTCCACGTCACATTGGTTTTGTCACCCTCCGGTTTGAATGTGAAGGACGCCATGTTGGTGGCGGTGAAGGGCTTCATGAATTCGAGCTTCACGCGCACCAGATCGTTCGGACGGCTTTCGGTGATTGTCAGGCGCCCTTCGCCCACGTCCTTGTTGCCGACCCATGAGTAGGACGCGCCGGGTCCGGTCGGCGGGCCGGTAAAGGTAATCTTCATCGCCGGATCCACTTTCTGCCACGGATTCCAAGCTTCCCATTTGCGCAGATCATCGACCTGCGCAAATACTGCCTGGGGCGGTGCCGACATGATTGCGCTGCGCGCGACCCGGAACTCGCCGGGCTGCATGGCGACTATCACGCCCAATACCACGATGATGATGCCCAGCACGAGCAGAATGATCTTGATCATGATGGCTCCTCGGTTCGATTGGCCTTAGCGGACCTGCCGCTAGCCTTGCGGCATGACAACGACCATCCAGCCCACTCCGAAGCGGTCGGCGACCATGCCGAAGCGCGGCGAAAAAAAAGTCTTGGCCAGAGGCATCTGAACCTGGCCGCCGTCGGCCAGCACAGCGAACAGCCGTTCGGCCGCCGCTTCGTTCGCGACCGACAGCGACAGGGAGAAGCCCTGGAAGCTCGGCTTGCCCTTGCAGTCGCCATCGGAAGCCATCACCGTCGTGTCGCCGATCCGAAAGGCGGAATGCATGACCTTGTTTTCGGAACCCCGCGGAATCATGCCGGGCGGGTGGGGCTCGGGCGCTTCCTTGAAGCGCATGAGCATGGTCACCTCGGCGCCGAGCTTGCTGCGGTAGAACTCGATCGCTTCCTCGCAGCGGCCGTCGAAGAACAAATAAGGTTGAACGAGCATGGCGATTCCTTTTTCTCTATGGGGGAAGGTCAGTGCTTTGCGGCTGCCTGGGCGCGTATGCGCTCTTCCTGCTCCCTGAGTTCCGGCGTGAATTCGGCGCCGAAATCCTCGGCCTCGAATACCTGGCGAATCTCGATCTCCGACTCGGCGCCCGGAAAGGGATTCGGGCTGCGCTTGACCCACTCGATCGCTTCTTCTTTCGATTTCACCTGGAACAGCCAATAGCCCGCCACCAGATCCTTCGTTTCCGGGAAAGGCCCATTGACCACTGTCCTTTTCGCTCCGGAGAATCGCACGCGCGCACCTTTGGAACTCGGGTGCAGTCCTTCGCCCGCCAGCAGGACACCCGCCTTCGCCAGTTCCTCGTTGTACTTTCCCATCTCGGTCAGCAGTGTCGCGTCTGGAAGAACGCCTGCTTCAGAATTCTTGTTCGCTTTTACTATCACCATGAAGCGCATGATCTTGCCTCCTTCAATCAGGTTAGTCGTCGGCAACGTGCAAGGACGAGTTGCGTATCGCCCCCATCACTTCCTCTTCTTGTTGCGGTCACGCGGGCCGCCTTTTTTTTGCGTCGACCGATCTTCTTTCGACTGGATTTCACGCAAATACGCATCCAGCCGGTCGAAACTCTCCTCCCAGAACCGGCGATAACGCTCCACCCAGTTGGAGATGTCTTTCAGCGGCGCCGCTTCGAGACGGCAAGGCCGCCACTGCGCCTCGCGGCCGCGCGCAATCAGTCCGGCGGACTCCAGCACCTTGAGATGCTTGGACACGGCCGGCAGGCTCATCTCGAACGGCTCGGCGAGTTCATTTACGGATTTTTCTCCCGACGCCAGTCGCGCCAGGATGGCGCGCCGGGTCGGATCCGCAAGCGCCGCAAAGGTGGTGCTGAGGCGGTCAGGCGCCATATTGCCGAATTACACCATCCGGTTAATTAACTATATGGTTAAATATATCAGGAAGCGAATTCGGCTGTCAAGCTCGATGCGGCGGAAAATACGCGGACGCTTTCGCTGCAGGCAACGTCGATCCCGATCAGGATTTCTTTGCCGCCTTCCACAGTCCCATCATGCGTCCTTCGGGATCCGTGAACAGGCAAAACGAACCGCTGCCTGGGACCTCCTGCTCCTCCACGTGGATTTTGCCGCCGGCCGCCACCACCTTCTTCCGGTAGGCCGGGAGGTCGTCGACGTCGATATACAGCGTCATATTGCCGGGCCACGGACCTTCCCGGTCCGGCTTGATTATGCCGCCATTGATGCCGCCCTGGCCGCCGGTGTCGACCATGCGGTAATTGATTTCGGGGCGGTTCTGGATTTTCCAGCCAAAGATATTTCCGTAAAAAGTCGATACTTTCGCAGGGTCCTTGGACATCAATTCCCAGTGAACGACGGGGTTACCCATAGCGATCTCCTTTGCAAGTTTTCATCGTCAAGTCCCGGCCCGGCCGGCCGCCACGATGTGCTACCCGTTTACGATGTTGAGGATATTGCCGTCGGGATCCTTGAACCATGCGACCTTCATGTCTCCCGCAACGTGCACGTCGCCCTTGTGCGTCATGTTCGGCATATCGTAGTGCTCGAAGGTCACGCCTTTGGCTTTGAGCTCGCGCACCACGCCTTCGACGTCATCACCCACGACCCAGGTGACCGCTGTGGCCTTATTGGTGCCGGCGAAACTGGAACGGTAAACATTCAGCCTGGAATGCCCGCTCTTATATACGATGAGTTCCTGGCCTTCGGCGGCCACCTGTTTCAGGCCCAGCGTGCCCTCATAAAATTTCCTGGCTGTTGCCAGGTCCTTGACCGCGAGATTGGCGGCCGCTTCCCGATTTCCCAACATGGTGAGCTCCTCGACTTCGCGTTATCTCCCTGAATCTCTTTTTCGGATTGATGATCGGTCACAGCGCAAACATCACCTTGCCAATCCTCCACTCTGAATACTGTCAATGCTCGCGACCAGTTTCCTGATTGTTCAAATTCGTTGCAAAAAACGTTCGAGTTTGCCGAGCGCGCCGGCCCAGCCGTATTCGTGCCGGTCGCGGGCCGCGGAATCGAAGAACTGTTCGTGCAGCATGTTGAATTCGGTGCCGCCGTCCACGGGGCGAAATGTGAGCGTGACCAGCGATTCGCGCTCAGGCGTGCTTTTCCAGGCCCATGTGAACACCAGCTTGCGATGGGGTTGCACCTCGCGGTACACGCCGCCGACGTCGTGCTCTTCGCCATCCACCGTTCTGAAGACAATGTGAAAGCGACCGCCCACCCTTGCGTCGGTTTTTGCCGACAAGACTTCGCCCTCATCCGGGCCGAACCAGTGTTTTAGCGCCTGCGGATCGGTCCAGGCCAACCAAACTTTTTCCGGGGCGACAGGAAAATGGCGACTGAGCCGCAGAAATGGCTTTTCCTTGATTTCACCGGACAAGGCAGCGACTCCATGAAAGTAAAGATCGAAGTATCAAGGCCCGGAATGCGGGCGCCGCTTACTCGATTGACTCCGCCGTTTGCGAGCAGTTCACGGCTTTTTTCGGGTGAAGGGTGAAGGGTGAAGGAGGCTATTACCCATTCCTCATTCCCCATTCCCCATTCCCCATTCCCCATTCGTCCTACATGGCGCATCGGGTCAACGTCCCCGCATGCTCTTTCAACTCGGCGTAACCGCTATTGGCGTACACCAGGGGCGCGCGCGCTGACTTCTCGAAGGCGATAACTTCACCGACGAAAATCAAATGATCGCCACCGGGAAAGCGATGCATATTTCGGCAGGCGAAGTGGGCCGCGGTGCCATCGAGCAATGGCATGTCCGCAAGCGTCTTGCGCCAGGTTACCCCGGCGAACTTGTTCGCGCCCTTTGTTGCAAAGCGCTCGGACAGTGGAATCTGTTGAGCAGCCAGCACGTTGACGACGAAGTATGACGATTCCACGAATGCATGGAAGCACTCGGCATGCAACGACAGGCTCCACAGAACCAGGGGAGGGGACAGCGATACGGTATTGAAGGAATTTACGGTGAGGCCCACGGGGTCCCCCGCAGCGGATCGCGTCGTCACCACGGTGACGCCGGTCGCGAACGCGCCGAGCGCGCGCCGCAGCAACGCAGGATCGATCGGCGCCTGGTTCACAGACGGGACGCCCGGACGAACCTCATGCCGCCCTTGCTTGCGCCGGCTCGACGGCCTCGATGGTCGGCCAGATGTGACGCATGAACTGTTCGAGTTCCCAGATGACTTCATCCTTGGGCTGTTGGGCGTAGTGCCAGATCAGCGTCAGGTATTCGCTCGGGCACTTGGCGAATTCCTGCTGGAACTGCGTGCGCGCCTGTTCCAGCGTCCCGCCGAGGAACAGACCGGATTCCTTCATGTTCTGCACCCAATCGACGTTGGCAGGCAGTTGCGGAAAGAACGGCGAATAGAAATTCTTGTAGATGTCGAGGTCGTACTGCACGAGTTTGCGGTTGTAGTCCTCGGCGCTCTTCGCAATATGCGGCCAGCGCACCGTGTTCTGGCGCTCGCCGAACTGGAAGATGTGCCCGTGTTTGGCAGCTTCTTCCTGATACACATGCCCGTACTTCGCCACGCCGTCGCCTTTGGAAAAATGCACCACGCGGAAACCGTTGCGCGCGCAGTAGCGCACCGAAGGCTCGCTGCGGCTCACTGCGACGAATATCGGCGGATGCGGGTTTTGGTAGGGCGCGGGCACGACGCTGAAGCGTCGCAGTACGCCTTCAGCATCGACCTCTCCTTCGCCGCCGGCCGCGCGCGCGATCTTGTGCGCGGGGTAACCGACGATGCCGGTTTCCTGCGGGAAGGGAGCCTGGTAGTACTTGCCGTCGAGGCGTACCGAATCCTCCTTCCAGCATTGCAGCACCATGTTCACCCGCTCTTCGAATATCTGGCGGTTACGTTCGTCGTCGTTGCTGCCGTCCGAAAGCGTTGCGCGGGTTTCGGTGAACTGCCCAAGGGTGTTGGTCCAGCGCGATTGGTAACCGCGCGCGAAGCCGACGAAATATCGGCCGCGGGTGATATGGTCCAGGATCGCGGTTTCCTCCGCCACCCGGATCGGGTCCTGCGTCGCCATGACGTAGCCCAGCGCGCCGATGTGAATCTTCTTGAATTGCGAGGCCCACCATGCATTCAGGATGCCCGGATTGGGACCAACCTCGTAACCCTCCGAGTGCAGATGATGCTCGATCGTGCTGGCACCCCAGACTCCGAGGTCTTCTGCGGCGCGGATGATGTCGATCCAGTCGTGCAGTGCGCGGTGATAGGCGTCACGGTTGCGCCCCAGTGGACGGCGGCGCTTGCGGTCCTCCTCGTCGGCGGCGGGGATCATGGGATAGAGCTGAAGGATGACTTTTGGCGGAGCCATGTCCCACCTCGCGAGTCTGTTGGCGTAGCTCAAGTTTAGGTGGACGTGATCGCGGCGCTCCAATAGTGGTTGGCTATGACGGTCATTGTGCCGGACGATGCCCCGGGGCCGGGAGGGCGGGGGCTGCTTTCATCTGTGCCTCGAGCATGGCGACGAAGCGCTGCGAGGCCGCGCTCGGCATATGCCTAGGGGAACGCAACTCGTAGATCTCGGTAGACAGAGCCGGCTCCTCGATCGGGCTGATGGTGAAACGCGGCGAGTCGAACTCGTTGATCAGTGCAATGGTCGGCAGGATGGTCGACCAATCCGAATGCGCCACGAACTGCAGCGTCGCGCTCTGTCCGTCGATCTCGAGCGTGTTCATCGGCCGGAAATCGCCGCGAGCGATGTGATGGTCCAGTGTGTGCCGCAGGAAGTGGCTGGAAGAAGGCAGCACGAGCTTCAGGTCTGCAATTTCGCGCAGTCGGCATGGAGCGAACGGCATGCGGCCGCTGTTGTGCGCCGAGACCAGCACGAGACGGTCGGTGATCAGCAGACGCATCGACAATCCGAGGGCTGCGGCCGGACGGTTGCAGATCGCAAAATCGACTGCGTCCGAGAGCACCCATTCTGCCAGAGTGCCGCTTAGGCCCTCCACGATGCGCACCGCGACTTTCGGGTAGCTTGCGGTATAACTCGCCAGTACTGGCGCGAGCGGCCCGTGGCAGATCGACGGCATTATCCCGGCCGCAATCGATCCCGCCACATCGCCGCCGAAGGCCTGCATTTCCTCGCCGACGGACTCCAGTCGCCGCAGCAGGTCTTGGCAGATGCCGTAGAAGTGCTTTCCCGCCGGGGTGGGATTCACGCCTTGTGCGGAGCGCTCGAACAATTCCAATTTCAGTTCATCTTCTATCTGCTGGATGTGAACGGTCAGCGCAGGTTGCGCGATGTGTTCACGCTCCGCGGCGCGCGTGATGCTGCCGGCTTCGTAGACCGCGACGAAGAAACGTATTTTTCGGATGTCGACCATCAGCCGCCCAGGTACGTGTTGACCAGCCTGTCGTCGGCGAGAAAGCGCTCCCATTCGCCCTTGTGCACTTCGTGCGCAACGCGCCCGACCGACAGGACGTAGGCGCGATCGGCCACTTCGGCCGCAAGCGCCACGTTCTGCTCCACCAGCAAGATCCCCATACCGCGCGCGCGCAACGCGCCGATGGTCCCCATGATCTGCTTGACCACGAGCGGCGACAACCCGGTGGAGGGCTCGTCCAGGATCAGCAAGCGAGGTTGCAATAGCAACGCCCGTCCGAGCGCGACCATCTGCTGCTCCCCGCCGCTCATGAGTTCGACGGGATCATCGAGACGCTCGCGCAGGAACGGGAACAGCGCCAGCACGTCATCGATGCCGAAGCGTTGCTCGCCTTCCTGCGTAACCCGCGCTTTCAGGGTGCCCAGCGTGAAATGCTGGCGTGCACTCATGGGGCCGAACAGGTGACGGCCTTCGAGCACCACGCCGATGCCGCGACGTACGCGCTGGTGTGCCGCAAGGCGCGTAACATCCGTACCGCCAAGGACGATGCGCCCCGCGCGCGCTGGCACCAGTCCGCATAGCACCCCTACCAGCGTACTCTTGCCCGCGCCATTGGCCCCGATCACCGCAACGGTTTCGTTGGCCGCGAGGCGCAGCGAAACCTCCCTCAGCACGGGGACCTCTCCATAGCCCGCTTCGAGGTTTTCGACTTCAATCATTGTTGCGTGACTCTCATTTGCTAGATGCCGAGATAGGCCTCGCGCACGCGCTCGTCCCGCTTGATCTGCTCCATGGCACCCGAAGCGATGATCGATCCGAAGCACAGCACATGCACCCGGCTTGCCACATCCACGAGCCGCATGTCGTGCGATACCAGCACGATGGTGATGCCTTCGGAGTTCAGCTGCCGCAACAGCTCGCGCAACTGCTCGATCTCCGTGGTGTTCAATCCCGAGGAGGGCTCGTCAAGCATCAGCAGTCGCGGCGCAGTGACACAGCCGCGTGCCAATTCGACGATCCGCTGCCTGCCCGCCGGCACTTGCCCGGCTGGCCGCTCCATCACATCGCCGAGCCCGAAGCGCTCACCAGTCTCGGCGGCCTGCGCCTGCATCTGCTCGATCTCCAGGCGCGAGCGTCGCGAACGCAGCATGTTTCCCCCGACACCGGACGAAAGATGCCGATAGCAGCCGAGCATCAGGTTCTCGCGCACACTGAGCTTTGCGAACACCTTCGGGGTCTGGAAGGTGCGCACCAGTCCGGCCCGGGCGCGCGTCTGCACCGGGTCGCGGGTTATGTCGCGGCCGTCGAACTGCACGCTGCCGTGTTGCGGTGTCAGGAATCCGGAAATGATATTGAACAGCGTGCTTTTTCCCGCGCCATTGGGTCCGATCAGACCGGTGATGGATCCGGCCGACACGCCGAAATCCACGCCGCGCAGCACGTGCAGACCGCCGAAACTGTGCGAGATCTTCGCGACCTGAAGCAGCGGCTTCGTCGTTTGCGCCGTGGTCATTTCGCCGCCCGCGCTCGCCACCAGTTGCGGATCGCGCCGCCGAAACCTTCGGGAAGCAGGATCACTGCGGCGATCAGCGCTGCCGCGAACACGAAGGCATGAATGTCTCCAAGCCGGCTCAGCCACTGCGGCAGAATGGTGATGAACAGTGCGCCGAGCGCCGGTCCCCATACCGTGTACACCCCGCCGAGTACTGCGAGCAGCAGGAAACTGATCGACCGGTCGATTGCGAAACTGTCCACGCTCACGAAGGTTACGTAGTGCGCAAACAGGCCGCCGGCAAGCGAACCGAGCGCAGCGCTCAACACGAACATCTGTACTTTCAGCCGGTGGATATCCACGCCGAGAACGGCGGCGGCCTCGGGCGAGTCGCGCATTGCCCGCAGCGCAAGTCCGTTGCGCGAATGCAGCAGGTTGTGGTGCAGCGCCAGCAGCAACAAAGCGATCGGCCAGACCAGGAAATAAAAGCGCAGCGGGGTGTCGAAGGCGAAGCCGAAGGGCGCGATTCGCGGGATGCCGCCGATGCCCAGCGTGCCACCGGTGATGCCGTCCCACTCGAGGAACAACACCTGGCCGATGATGCCGAGGGCGAGTGTGGCGAGCGCGAGGAAATACCCGGAAAGCCGCAGGATCGGCCAGCCCACGAGCGCGGCGATGCTGGTGCTCAATACGATGCCCGCCGCCATGCCAACCGGACTAGGCAGTCCCTTCTGCACACAGAACCAGGCGGCGCAGTAGGCACCGATCCCGTAGAAGACGCTTTGTGCCAGGCTGACGATGCCGCACTGGCCGAGCAGGAACGCGACGCCCAGGCCGGCGATGGTGTACAGCCCCGCGAAGACAAGCAGATCGACAACATGGCGCGTGGCGACAAAGGGCAGCGCAACCCATAGCGCAAGCGCGACGCTCCAGACAATCGCGTGCCTCACCGGCGACATTCAGCCACCCTTGCGCAGTCGCCGGCCCAGCAACCCATTGGGCATGACTATCATGATGACGATCAGAATGACCATCGCGATCACGTCCTTGTAACCAGAGGAGACCGTCACGATCGCGAGCGACTCGAGCAGGCCGAGCGTCACACCGCCGGCGATTGCTCCCATGGGATTGGCCAATCCGCCCAGGATCGCAGCCGCGAACCCCTTCAGCGTCAGTAACAGGCCCATGTCGAAATAGACCGTCACGAGTGGGCCGACCAGAATCCCGGCGAGTCCGCCGACCAGTCCGCCGAGCGCGAAAGTGAGCGTACGCATCAAGGGCACATTGATGCCGGTGGTGAGTGCGCCTTCGGCGTCGAGGGCCGCCGCCAACATCGACAAACCGAGAGCGGTCTTCGCGAAAAACAGCCGCAGCCCCGCCATCGTCGCGAGGCTGATTGCGATCAGCCATACCGCATGCGTGCGGATCGATGCATCGCCGATCACCACGATGCCTTCGCCGCCCAGCCCGGGTAGCGAATGAGAATCCCGGCCGACGGCGTAGAGGACGAATGCGGAAACCGCGAAGGCAACACCGAGCGTGAGCAAAAGGTAGCTGTCTTCTGAACCTCCCCGCCGGCGCAACGG
>Ga0207648_10000479_pt1 | contig 44522 bp, 40 predicted proteins | sample KBSMisM32_FD_184310 | JGI IMG/M metagenome (GOLD analysis project Ga0207648, IMG submission 184310) | Miscanthus rhizosphere microbial communities from Kellogg Biological Station, Michigan, USA - KBS Miscanthus M3-2 (SPAdes) (version 2) | ecosystem: Host-associated > Plants > Roots >... | reverse complement strand
AAGGTGCAGCAGGTTTAATGGTGTTGCACTATAAAAGTAAGAGGAATATTTTTCTTCAGCGTTTTTAAGAAATTACTCTTAGCCGTTGGGAAGAATGTTATTGAACCACATAAGACATAAACTAAATAGAACGACATTGCATCTTTTGTCCGAAGCTAATCATCATAATAAAATATAAATTGCAATTTTGAAAAGTAAGAAAGAATTTATTGAAATGAAAAGGTCAAATATAAAATCAATCAAACTGCTTCTTCTTTTATCGTTCTCCGTTTTTATCAACGCATCGGCACAGGCGCAAAAGAAAAGTGCCGACAACGATCCTGCGTCAAAGCCTGAAATTTTTGGGGAAGGAATTATCAGTACGGGTGATTATGAAACACATCCTGCATTTTCACCCGGTGGCGATACGTTATATTTTTTAAAGTGCCTTGCAGATGCAAACTTTTGCACCATATGCGTATCGTATCACAAGAATAATAAATGGACATCGCCGCAGGTTGTTCCATTTTCAGGAAGATATCTCGATGCAGATCCATTTGTTACGAAAGATGGTAATGCTATCTATTTTGTATCCAACCGCCCGATACATGAAGGTGATGCGGTGAAGGAAGATTGGGATATCTGGAAAGTGGAACGAAAGGGAAATGTATGGAGCGAACCGATCCATTTGAATAGCCCGGTTAATAGCAATGCCAGCGAATATTTTCCAACGATTGCCGATAACGGGAATCTTTATTTTGGTTCGGGAAGAGAGGGGGGTAAAGGGAAGGCGGATATTTATGTTTGCAAATGGAAAGATAATGCCTATGCAGCGCCGGAAAACCTGGGCGATTCTATCAATACACCCGATAACGAATACGAACCGTTCATTGCGCCTGATGAAAGTTATTTGATTTTTATGGCGACAATGCCTAACGGCATTGCACATGCTGATTTTTATATCAGTTACAACATCAATGGCCAATGGAGTAAAGCAAAGAAATTGCCTGCTCCCGTTAATTCGGCAGCAACAGAGTGGGGCGGCAAAGTATCGCGCGATGGAAAATATTTTTTCTTTGGAAGCAGTCGCAATAGAATAAATGATGTATTACCACAGCGTGAAAATATACAGTTGTATCAAAAAAGACTACGAAGTGCCGGAAACGGCCTTGGTGATATATACCGGGTCCGGTTAGACGCGGTTATTTCAAAATGAAAATTTTGGTTGGCAGCAAAAACGCAAAAAGAGTCAGCTAAGTCGGGTAAGACGTAACTTGTCTATATTGAGTTTTCTGTCCTTAACATTGTCTTTCCTTTCATAACGTGTCATTTCCGTTCAACACTAAAATATTGACGGTAAACGGGTCGGAGCTATTTTTACAGGACCTGCTATTCATGTTTCAGATATGAATATTCATGTTTCGGGACTGTGGAGACTGCAACTTGCCAATTTTCAATTAACTAACACCCTGATTGGAACGTTGTATTGTGCTAAAACTGGTTTTTAGCAGATGCGACATTGACTCAGGGAGCAAACAATATTAATAATTATAACTTTTTTATGCTGAAGTAATTTTTTGTTGCGAATAAAAAATTATGTGTAGGCATTCTCATGTGTGTATAAGTTACGGGGTTTGTGTCTACAATGCCCCTTTTTTTATTTCCTTACCATCGCCATAAAAAACATCCCAAGCTTCCCTTAGCCAATTGCTGACAGTTGCCGTTGAATATGTGTGTTTTGAAAAAACTCAAAATATAACGGTAGGGGATATTTTTTGCCTTTTCAGATTTGATATAAAAGTTTTTTTAACAATGTTGATAGTCAGGTGCAGCTTTTCGATGTAGGTATTTGTCAGTTTATGCTTTGAGTTCACATCTTCAGAATAAATTTTAGTACAAAATTTTAAAACATGAGAAAACGACTAAGCTTGTTTGCGTGGCTTGTATTGTGTTCTTTACTTGCCATCGCTCAAACAAAAGAAATTACCGGTAAAGTGACAGATCCCCAGGGCGTGCCGGTTTCCAACGCAACAATCAAGATTAAAGGAGCAAATGGCGGTACCAGTGCCGGACTGGATGGTACATTCAAAATAAACGCGCCGGCAAATGCTACCCTGGTCATCAGCAGTATAGGCTTTGAAACTGCCGAAGTGCCGGTAGGAGAGTCATCGACCGTTAATGTAGAAATGAAACAGGCGAATGGCGCCTTAAGCGAAGTAGTTGTAACGGCATTAGGCATCAGGAGAGAAAAAAGGATGCTTACTTATACTACGCAGGAAGTAAAAGGAAATGCCGTGGTAGACGCCAAACAGGATAATTTGGTGAATGCCCTGGCAGGTAAAGTATCCGGTGTGCAGATCACCAATTCAAGTGGTCAGCCCGGAAGTTCATCGCAGCTCGTTATTCGCGGTAATGCTTCGCTTACGGGTAATAATGGTGCCCTGTATGTTATAGATGGTATTCCGATTGACAATAGCGAGGCAGGAAATCCGGATGGACCACTGGGTGCGGGAGGTACCGCAAACAGGGCTATTGACATTGATCCCAACATCATTGAAAGTATAAACATTTTAAAAGGCGCCGCAGCAACAGCCATTTATGGCTCAGCGGCATCGAGAGGTGCTGTTATAATTACAACAAAAAATGGCCGCGGAGCAGGTACAATGAATAAGCCTACCGTTTCCCTGAGCAGCAGTTACACCTTTCAGCAACCGCTTTATCCAGACTTGCAGCGCAAGTGGGCGCAGGGTTCGGGTGGAAAATATGTGGATGGTAACAATGGTCAATTGGGAAGTGCATCCTGGGGACCATTGCTTGACACGCTGAGAGTGAATGGTGCACCCGTTCCTTTTCATGATGCGTTGAAAGAGTATTTCAGAACCGGTCATACAACGGATAATAATCTTTCCGTATCCGGGTCAAGCGAACGTTCAAATTATCTTGTCTCTTATTCTTTTTTGAAAAATGATGGTATTGTGCCCACAACTGATTATGTACGTAATTCATTTTTTGCAAAATATGGTACAAAGATTTCAAACAAGATCAATCTAACTACACAATTCAACTATATCCATTCAGACAATAATCGTACGCTGGATGGTAATAGCCTGGAAGCACCTTTATGGACCGTGTTGGCTGCGCCGATTTCATGGAACCCGTTTCCAACAACACATCCGGACGGTTCACAGCAGATATACCGGGCAGCGCGTAACAATCCTTACTGGCTGCTGGATAACACCGGACTAAAAGATAAAGTCGACAGAATAATTCCCGCATTTAATCTTTCCTATTCACCTACATCCTGGTTAACCATTACTGAACGTGTAGGCGGTGATATGTACTATAATACAACGGAATATCATGAAAACGTTGGGACAGTGGGTTCCTATCCCGACGGGAGACTTTACAACCGTACAATTGTTTACCAGCAATGGAACAATGACCTTATGTTCGATGCACGGAAAAATTTTAACAGGGACTGGTTTGGCGAACTTATAGTAGGTACCAACCTGGTTGCTAATTACAACGATAATAAATTCGACCAGGGCGTGGGGCTCAGTTTACCCGGTTTTTATAACATGGGTAATGCACAAACAGTGACATCTTCCTATAGTTATTACAAAAGCAGGAAAGTTGGCTTTTATGGACAGGCAAACGTTGAGTATAAAAAAATGCTGACGCTGGGCCTAACGGGAAGGTATGACGGAAGTTCTGTGTTATCATCGGATAAACAATTTTATCCTTACGGTTCTGCAAGTGCCGGCTTTATATTTTCTGAACTGTTGGGTTTGAATTCAAACCCGGTGTTGAATTTTGGTAAGATCAGGGCTGCTTATTCTATAGTAGGTAATGACGCAGTTGCCCCCTATCAGCTTACCAATCCCTATTTCCAGGTTAATGCAGCAAATGCAACAACGATTGGTACGATCAATTTCCCATTCAATGGACAAAACGGCTACCTGTTGACTACACAATATGGATATCCATTGAAAAACGAAACGGTTAAAGAATTTGAAGTGGGTTTAGAAACAAAATGGTTTTCAAACCGGGCTTCATTAGATGTTACTTATTTTAATAAGAAGAGTAGCGATTTGTTAACGCCAGGTGTTCCTATCGATCCTGCTACGGGATTTAATGCTGCGTCATTGAATTCGGGTACAATGCGTAACTCCGGTGTTGAAGTAACGCTCGGTATAACGCCGATCAAAACGAAAGATGTGAACTGGAACGTGACGGTTAATTTCACCAAGATCAAGAATGAAGTGCTGAGTCTCGCTCCAGGAATTACTTTCCTGCAATTTGCAGGCTTTGTCAATCCCGGTATTTTTGCTTTTGCCAATTCTCCTTATGGTGTTATTTATGGCACTCACTTCAAAAGAGGCGAACCCGGCAGCAAGAACGCAGGGCAATTATTGTTGGATGATGATGGTTATCCGCAGCTTGACGAAAACCTTGCTCCTATCGGTAATGCTACACCCGACTGGCTGGGCGGTTTAACCAGTGAATTGACCTATAAAAATTTCCTTTTCTCTTTTGTATTAGACATGAAACAGGGAGGAAACGTTATCAATTTTGATGCACACTATCTTGATTTCTATGGCACATCAAAAATTACAGAGAACAGGAACGGAACTAAAGTATTCCCGGGTGTAATAGAAAGTACAGGCCAGGTAAATACGACAGCAGTAGCAACCGACCAGATTTTTTATCAAAACCTTTGGTCAGTAACCGATGAGACGTCTATTGCTGATGCATCTTTCCTGAAATTAAGACAGGTAACATTGGGCTACCGCGTGCCGCTGCCAAAGACAGGTGTAATTAAATCGCTTTCCATAAATGTGACTGGTACCAACTTCATTCTGCATAAGAACTACGACGGAGCTGATCCTGAAGTGAGCCTGAATGGAAGTGGTAACGGGCAGGGCTTTGCCAATTTTATGACACCGACCAGCAAGAACTTTATCGTCGGTCTGAGAGCAACATTTTAATAATGATAAAAACAGTTGAATCAATGAAAAAAAGATATATAGCAGTTCTACTGGCATCGTTAAGTTTAACCGGTATCAACTGCAAAAAATACCTCGACATAAATACGGATCCCAATAATCCCTTATCGGTTTCCGAGGCCCTGGTACTGGCACCGGTAGAAGTTACGTTGTCAACAAATATTGTGGGAGGATTCAGCGGCACAACGAGTGCGTACTGGATGCAATATCTTTCCCTGAACCAGCCCTCTCCAAATGTTGAAACCTATAGGCTACTTCCCGCAGACGTCGATAACACGTGGAGCTTTTACACCTATCCGAATGCATTGTATAACCTGAACAATATGATCACGCAGGCAGAAGCTGCAGGTCATATGGGTTATGCAGCAATAGGAAAGGCGCTCACGGCTTATACACTCGCCGTTACCTCCGATGTATGGGGAGACATTCCGTATAGCCAGGCTTTCCAGATCAAAACAAATCTCAAACCTACTTATGATTCGCAGGAGTCGATCTTTACAACGGTCCAGGGTTTATTAGACAGTGCTATTTATTATACCAATCAGGCGCCCGGTGCTATTGAGCCCGGCGGCGATGATTATATTTTCGGTGGTGATATGGACAAGTGGCGCAAGTTCATTTATTTTTTAAAGGCACGTTACGCGCTGCGACTGACAAAGGCGCCTGGTCACACTGCAACAGCGCAGGCTGACATTGCATTGGCAGCATTAACCAATGCATTTGCAGGCAATGAGGACAATGCATTGGTACCTTACCCGGGCACACCCAGTGCAGAAAATCCCTGGTATGAAAATACATTGCCGGGTGCCGGCGGTGTTGTGCTGGGAGAATCGTTTGTAAATACTTTAAAAACAAAGAGTGATCCGAGATTGCCCATTTTCGCAACTGAAAATAATGTTGGAGAATATGTGGGAAGACCTGCAGGCATAGATGCCGTTCCCGATCCGAGTGATTTCTCTTCTGTAAATACATTCTACGGTGGTTATCTTCCGGATGATCCGGACAATTCAGCAGGAGCAGCAGCATCCGTTTATTTAGCAACGTATGCAGAGCAGTTATTCATGGAAGCTGAAGCGACATTTTACAAAAGCGGTGCAGCAGCGGCTGACCCGATCTACCGGGCAGCAATAGCCGCACATATGGATCTGCTGGGTGTGGCCGCCGGTGATCGCGATGCATATATTGCCGCACGACCTGCTCTTACCGATGCCACTGCTCTTGAGCAAATCATTAATGAGAAGTATATCGCCAACTTCTTAAACCTTGAAGCGTACAATGACTGGAGAAGAACAGGTTTCCCTGTGTTGACACCGGCAGTGAATGCTTACCAGAATTCACCAATCCCCACACGCTGGCCTTATTCACAAACTGCGGTGCTGACAAATCCGCAGCCACAGCAGACTGCAAAGACGACGGATAAAGTGTGGTGGGACCAGTAATGAAGTAACAAACAGTATCTACTGTATAAATAAAATAAAAAGCCTGCACTTATCTGCAGGCTTTTTATTTTAATAGTTTAAATGTGCAAATTCTTTCAGATCAAATTCTTTTCCAAGAAGCTGAAGTAACCTTTATCTGAAATGATCAGGTGATCGACAATTCTTACGCCCAATAATTCTCCTGCTGTTTTTTGCGAGGCAGTAAAAGATTTATCGGCTCTTGATGGTATAAGACTGCCCGACGGATGATTATGCACGAGTATAACCTTGTCTACATTTTTTATCACAGCTATCCGGAACAATTCCCTTGGTAAAAGTTGAATGCTGTTCAGTGTGCCGATATTCAATAACTCGATAAAATCAATGGTATTATTTGTTTGCAATCCCACGATCCATAAATATTCCTGCCTCGCCCTGATCTTTCCCTGGCGAATTAAAATGCGCCGCATGATTGGATACAGATCCTTGCGATTCAGAATTTGTATTTTTTGTTCTTTTGTTGGCCTTACTTGCATGCTAGCAAATAAAACGATTTCTGACTCGCAGCCCAAATAAAAGGGTTTTAGCTACTTCAATAAGGCCCGTATACGTTTTTTATTGAGTATAACATAACAAAAAACCGTTAGCTATCTGCAGGTTTTTTGTTTATATAGAAAATAAAATTATTGACATGTGCAATTTCACCCGCCTCGCTTCTTAAGGCGAATCATTATAGCATTACCGGGGAACATCGAAACCATATCCGGGAGATTTGTGAATGGAGCAGCATCTTACTAACCTCAATGACCAATCTAAAATCTAAGAGTTATCCCGTATTGCTGATTCTATACTTCAAACTTCAGTCATAAGTCCCACCTGTATTTTATACATCCGGCGAAATGAGTATAAATACTTGCCAAAGTCGATAAATTAATTTTAACTTAGATATATATTGTATCCTGCGCACAAACAGGATTTCCCATGACCACTATTGTTTGTTTAAATCCTTATCGATGGATGAAAATAACTATGGGGAAAAAATTATAGATCTCCGCGCCAAAAGAATGTCTATAAGGAGACGATTGCCACTGCTCATCTCCATTCTCCTTCTTTCGCTCGTACTTACCTTCAGCGCCATTGCCTGGTTTGGTGTAAGAAAAGCGTCGATGGCTATTGCTACCGAACGGCTTCGTGCATTGACGGATCAGCTTGGCGGTATGTTTGGTAAGTCTGCCACTGTTGTATCGGCGCAGGTGATGGGTGTGGCCGCCGATAATACGGTGAAACAACTGTTACAAACCGGTAACAAAGATTCCGTTGATAAGGTACAGTACTTACTGAAATCGCTTCGGAAAGACACGCTTACAATACTGACTGAACTGCTTGATTCAAATTTACAGCTCGTGCAACATTCAAGCGATCAAGCCGTGCAGATAATGGTACCGAGAGATACGCTTTTGAAAAACGTGATTGCGGGATTGCCGGTGGAGGTCAGTAAATTTTATAATTCCAGGGATTCCATTTATTATGCCGTAGTAGCAGGGGTGAAGTCAGGCAAAAAAAATATCGGCTATGTATTGCAATGGCACTTATTGTACGCAACGCCGCAGACACTTGAACAGTTGGCCCAGTTGATTGGCACGAACGCTTCTCTCTATTTTGCCAATACCGATGGCAGTATCTGGACCAACTTTGTGGGGCAGGTAAAAAGCCCGCCACAAGGCAGGCAGGATAAATATGGAGTATTTAATTATGAAAGAGTAAAGGGAAAGCCGGTGCTCGCCGCCCAGGCGCTTATTCCCGGTACTCCGTGGATCGTATTGCTCGAGTTTTCCCAACAGGCTATTGTCAGTACAGCAGATCGTTTTTTATATTGGATGATCATTGCGGGAATCCTGCTGGTGATCGTTGCAATAGTTATAACTGCTGTTATGAGCCGCAATATCACCCGGCCGCTGAAAGAACTTACCACAGCCGTTGAGTCTTTCACGCCCGGCGGCGATCCGCTAACGCTATTGGTTAGACGAAATGATGAGATTGGTAAACTGGCACAGGCCTTCAATGCGATGAGCAAGCAAATTACTACGGCTCATAATGATCTTGAAATGAAAGTAAGTGAGCTGCAGGATAAGACGGAGCAACTCCGCGAGCTTTCGGCCTATATTGAAAAAATAAGAGAAGAAGAACGCATCAGCATTGCCCGTGAAATGCATGACGAACTCGGACAGTTGCTTACCGCATTTAAAATGGACACGGTAATTCTGAAGAAAAGACTTGGCGAAAATATTTCTCCGTTGATTCTTGAAAACATTACAGATATGACGAAAGGCGTGGATGAAGCCATCAAGTTTGTGCGACGCCTGGCTTCTGATCTTCGCCCGCGTATATTGGATGATCTTGGACTGGTAGCTGCGTTGGAATGGTTCAGCGAAGAGTTCACAAAACGCTATAACATTGATGTGCAATTTTCTTCTGATTCAGAAAATTATGAGATCAAGCCGGAAGCCGCGACGGGCCTGTTTCGCATTTACCAGGAATCGCTGACAAATGTGGCGCGGCATTCTGAGGCGACGAAAGTAGAAGGAATGCTGGTTTCTCATGATGATAAGCTTCGTCTTTCCGTTACAGATAATGGCAAAGGTTTCGATGTGCAAAGCGGCGGACGGAAAAAAAGCCTTGGTTTACTGGGAATGAAAGAGCGGGCAGCAATTATCGGTGGAAATCTTGAAATTATTTCATCGCCTGGAAAAGGCGCTTCAGTGGTTATTGAAATTCCATTGCCACAGGCGTCGGGGGTTGCTGCGACAGTGGTGAATGTGAGCAGGCAATGGCGAATTGGTGAATAGCGAATTGGTGAATAGTGAATTGTGAATAGTGAATTGGGATCAATTACTCTCTCTCTCAATATAAATGCGGGTAGAAGCAGTGTTTGTTGAATTGATTATTCTTAATGCCAGAAACCGGGTTTTGTTGTGATCCCCCCTAATGCCCTGCAATCGCCGCATTGATAGGTCGACGCATTCACGTACTGAATTATCAGCCCGTTTTTAATTACTTCAATGGGAACAACACCGTGTTCGCTGAATGTGCCGAAATCGGCGGGGTATATTCTGAAAAGCTCGCAACCGGGGTTATATTTCCAGGGTTGTACCTGGTCGTTAGTGATATACAATTCTTTCTTTTCGGCAGTAGATGCTGTTAAGTATCCCAGGACAACTTCCGTTGAATCAGTGAGCGAGTGAATATTGCTTTTCATTTCGCTTGGTTGTGGATCGAAGATGCTGCCTGTTTGTTCCGTTGACTTCTTAAGGTTCTGGATGTACTCATATGCATCTTTTGTCAAAGCATATTGCTTTACAGAAATAAAGTATTTCATGCTCAGTTCCACAGCATCCTGGTCTATCTGCCGCAAAACATAATGATATACGAGGTCTTTTGATAATCGTTCAGTAGAACCTAACAGTAATTGTGTGGACGGTTGCGTTCTCCAGCACTCATAGATAAATTCTCCCGGCCGGAAGTCAATGAAGTTGCCGTGGTCGTAATGAACATAAGCATAATAAGCGGCGTGATATTGCCATGTCTCTGTATACTCCCACCGGTAATATTTCGTAGCGTTTAAGGGATCATGCGTATTCACGTCAATATCCAGGCCGGTAGCGGTATGGTCAAATGTAATGCTGTCAACCGGCGGTGTTTTCACAACGGGTATTTCGTCTGACAGGTATTGCTTACCGTTAGCAGTAATAATATGCAGGCGGTATTTGGTATTTATATCGAGGCCCATGCCAGGTACGAAGTAGAGACCGCTGTCATTCAACTGCTGAAAGCTGTAAACGATATTGCCGGCCGGATCTTCAACAAATAATTGTGCATTGTTTTCCTGTATGTCCGGCAATGTATCCACCAGTTTTTTTGAGCGGCTGAGGTGAATGAACGTTGTATCCGGGCTGTTATTTAAAAAACCATCGATGACAAGGGCGCTGAGACCGGTTTGAATAGCAGGCGGATCAAATTTCTTTTTACACCCGGCAGAGATAACCAGGGCAAGCAAAAGCTGTACTAAACCTTTACAGATCCGCATAAGCAATATCTAAGATACAAAGCCATATTCATTTTCTTAAATTTGCGGATCATCCGGGGTGCCTCAAAGGCTGAGATTATACCCGTTGAAAGAAATAGCCCAATCATTTCTTTCATTCACCTGATCCGGGTAATACCGGCGTAGGGACAAAACAAAGAAACATGAACATTCAGCAATGGACGCATTTGCTCTGGCAGCAAATAAAAGAAACTGACTTTCTGCAATGGACAGCCGTAATACTAAGTGTGCTGGAAGTTCTTTTTGCACAGGCAAACCTGATATGGCTTTATCCCACCGGAATAGCCGCAATCATTTTATCTGTTTATATTCTTTTTAAAGCCGGGCTTTACGCCGAGTGCCTGTTGAATGGGTATTACCTTGTAATGAGTGTTTATGGCTGGTGGTACTGGGTGAAAAAGAGAAATAAGCCAGAAGTGAGGATTACGAAATGTAATTCGCAGGAATGGGTGATTGTGACTGTCATCTGTCTCGCCGGTTTCGCCCTTCTTTCTGTTATCCTGAAATATTTCACACCCTCAACAGTTCCATTTGCAGACGCATGGGTAAGTGCAACAGCCTGGGCGGGTATGTGGCTGCTGGCCAAACGAAAACTTGAAAACTGGATATTGCTGAATGTTTCCAACCTTTTCGCCGTGCCTTTGCTTTTTTATAAACAGCTTCCTTTATATGCTTTGCTCACCGTCTTCCTTTTTATTGTGGCAATAGCGGGGTATGTTAAATGGAGCCGTATAATTAAAAATGAAAACAGGATCTTATCACTTTCACCAGAGTAATGACATGCAGATAAATTCCCATCCTTCTCAATTCATTCCGGAAGGCGCGACACGTCTTCTCCGCTTATATGGTCCGGAAGCCGAAAGATTGGGAGAATTGCACCCGGAACAGTTGCGCATTATTTATGAGCAGAACTGGTTCAACCTGTTTGTGCCCGAAGAATATAATGGAATGGCCCTTGATCTTATTCGAGGATTACAAATGGAAGAAGCGATTGCCTGGGCAGATGGCAGTACAGGCTGGACAGTGACATTATGCAGCGGTGCAAACTTATTTGTTGGTTTCCTGGAACAGGATATTGCAAAAAAAATTTTCAGTGATCGAAAAACCTGTTTTGCCGGCAGCGGTCATCCATCAGGCATTGCCAGGAAAACAACGAATGGATTTGAAATCACCGGCAGTTGGAAATATGCGACCGGTGCTCCGCACGCCACGATTTTTACTGCCACCTGTCTTACAGAAGAGCAACAGGAATTTCCCGGGGCTTTCTGGTTTTATAAAGACGAAGTAACTGTTCATAAAGATTGGCATACAATCGGAATGATCGCAACAGCCAGTAATAGTTTTAATGTAAATAAACTAACGGTGCCGGAAAACCGCCATTTCAAAATTGAACCTGCGTTTGCCACGCTGGCCGGTGCTGTTTACCGGTATCCGTTTCTTCAGTTTGCGGAAACGACGCTTGCAGTAAACAGTTCCGGTATGGCCATCCGTTTTTTAGAATTGGCAGAAGAGATTTTTGAGCAAAAGAAAATAACGGGAAAACTACTGAACGTACAGCTAAAGAAATTAAATGAAACCAGGCAATCCTTTTATGACGCAGTTAACCAGTCATGGCAAGAGTTAATTTTAAATAAACATATTCAAAGCGATTTATTAAACGAAGTAAGTACTATGAGCCGTGCCCTTGCAGCAACCGCCAGGCGGGTGGTTGATGAAGTCTATCCTTACTGCGGTATTATTGCGGCGACACCTTCATCTGAAGTGAATCGTGTTTGGAGAAATTTGCATACAGCGAGCCAGCACAGTTTATTGTTACAAGTTTAGCGCGTTTATATATTTTATGTTTTTTTCGTTAAATCAAAAGAGCCGGCACTTCAATTGGCCGGCTCTTTTACCCTATTCTTACTTGTTAATCATTGGTGGCCGAAAAAGAAGATTTGTTTGCAGAATCAGCAAGACTACCGTTCAGTATATATTTAATTTCTACCGGCGTTGCGCCTGAACCGGGTATTCCGGAGAGTAATATTGTATATACTTTGTTTTGTTCTACTGTGATCGTTCGTGATGCATCAATTGCGGCAGTATTTTTCACAGCTATCTTTATATCGCCGGCATTTACCGCAACAAAAGCGGAAACCGTGGCGAAGGGAGCCGGGCTGTTAATGAAAGCATTACCGCCGGTTGAAACCGTTACCGTTGGCACATTGACAGAATCCGGAATAGCATTAACGTACCGGATATACGATTTGCCGGGAGAAACAATCGTCGAATCAACATCGTCGTTCACAATAATGTTTTTGTAACTACTGTCTGCGCCGACAAGGAAGAGCGAATAATATTTATTTACTTCAAAATTGCCGGTTATACTTGTAAACGGTGACGAGGAATTGCCGGCATCATATACATCCAAAATCCGCTGACCGGGATAAATACTCAAATAATTACCTGTATAGCTGGCATAACCAAGAGGAACATTCGTCAGGTAATTACCTGAAAGGGCAAAACCTACGGCAGCTTTGTCCGGGGCAAGATTAAAAACCATGAGCCCCGCTACCGGAACATCCGGGTTATCGTTATTATTTTTTTTACAGGAGACAAAAACAAGACTGCACAATATAACGGCTGCTGCACTCCACGCGATGGAACGCATAGAAAAACTGGACTTCTTCATAATTACTCACATTTTTTGATTAAGAAAAAAAATTATGAGCAATTGATTATTGGTTTATCGTATAGAACAAGTGAACAACAAAATAACAGGAAATAAGAATGCTAAAAACGGATACACTTTGAATCGATCAAAACTTAAGAAGGCTTTAACAATCGGTGAAATGACAGGAGGCGGGGCATTCATCCGGCAGTGTGTCACCCTGTAACCTTTACTGTAACCGTGGTGCCTTTGCCGGGTTCACTTTCAATGGTGAGCAGTCCATTTATCATCAAAACCCTTTCTTTCATTACAACAAGGCCGAGACTTTTCTTATCTTTTACTTCTTCCTGGTCAAATCCTTTGCCATTGTCCGTCACTGTTAGAATCAGCTGGCCATCTATATGATTGAGTTCCGCTTTTACTTTTGTGGCACCGGAATGCCTTGCAATATTCGTAAGCGATTCCTGGTAAATACGGTAAAGGGCCGTTGCCGTATTTTTTTCGATAGCAAGATCATTTACAGAAGAGTAAAATATGCATTGAATATCGGGATTGTGTTTTTCAAATTCCTGGCTTTGCCAATCCAATGCAGCTTCCAAACCGAGGTCGTCCAGTACACTTGGCCTTAATTCGGAAGCTATTTTGCGCACCGTTTTGATCATATCATCGGTCAGCGACAAGGCACTTTCAATATGATTCTTTGCGTCCTTTTCAGATTTGCCAATTTTTTTCCCCGCAGATGAAATATCCATTTTTATTGCAGTAAGCATCTGTCCGAGTTCATCGTGAATTTCGCGGGCAATGCGTGCCTGTTCTTTCTCCCGCACATCTTGCAGATGCGCGGTAAGCGTGCGCAATTGTTTATTCAGATCCTGCATTTCCACTTCTGCCAGGAATTTTTCTTTTTGCATTTTCCTGCTTTCAATGGCTTTTTTTATAGCTGACGTAAGACGGGCAAGATTTGATTTGAGGATATAATCATCAGCTCCCTGCTGCATGATATCTACAGCAAACTCTTCAGATACCGTTCCTGTAACAAGAATAAACGCAGTATAAGGGTTGCGTATTTTTATAAGATTTAACGCCTGCACGGAACTGTATTGAGGAAGTGCATTATCGGCAAGCACCGCATCATAGCTGTTATTATTCAATGCTTCTAAAAACTCCTTTTCATCACTTGCCACATCGGCATTGAACTGAAGTCCGGAACGTTTCAACACATGCTGTATCAATTCGGCATCTTCCAGGCTATCCTCCAATAAAAGTAGTTTCAACCCGCTGTCCATAGATTTTGTTGTTTTCGTGTCATGCGTCTGGCCGGTGATTCAGAATAACCCAATATAAGCCAAGATCCGCAACTGCTTTTCCGAACGTTTCAAAATTTACAGGTTTAACGATATAACTATTTACACCCAGCTTATAACTCTCAACGATATCTTTTTCTTCCTGCGATGAAGTGAGTACAACAACCGGGATCAGTTTTGTTTTCTCATCCGCCTTTAACTGGCGCAATATTTCAAGCCCGTCTACCTTCGGCAGTTTCAGATCAAGAATTATAAGTTTAGGCTCGGGAGAATTCAACCTGTCTCCATATTCGCCTTTTGCAAATATAAAATCAAGAGCTTCTGCTCCATCATCAATATGCTTCAATTTGTTGGCAAGATTGTGTTTTTTCAGGCTGCGTATCGTCAGCTCTGCCTCGTGATGATTATCTTCCACAAACAATATTTCAACCTGGTTATGATCCATCATAGTCTTTAATTGTCCTGGTATGATTTGTCGTACACCGGTACAGCGGGATGTCCTTTTCGCGCTGCCGGTAAACTGAACCAAAAAGTAGCCCCTTTATCCACTTCTGCATCGGCCCATACACGGCCTCCGAGCCGGCTAAGAATGCGGTGAACCAATGCCAGCCCTACACCTGTCCCTTCAAATTCAGTCATTTTATGCAGTCGCTGAAAAACGCCAAACAATTTACCCGAATACTGCATATTAAATCCCACACCATTATCTTTTACGCTGTAAATAATTTCATTTCCTTTTTTTACCGAGTCTATTTCAATAAGCGGGTCGCTCTTTTTTTCTGAATATTTTATGGCGTTTGAAATAAGATTGATCCATACCTGCTGTAAAAGGCTGTAATCTGATTCCACAGCCAGCAGGTTGCCAATCTTTATCTGTGGCTTTTTTGTCTTCGAAGATGTCAGATCATAGATGACTGATTGAACAAGTTTGTTGACCTCTACGGTATGAATGGCCAATTCTTTTCGCCCCATCCTCGACAGGTTGAGTAAATCATCTATCAACTGGCCCATTTTACGCACATTGCTTGTTACGATGCCCAGCATCCGTTTGCCTTCGTCGTCCAGGCTGGCACTGTGATCCGTTAATACAATTTCTGTATAGCCGTGAATAATGCGAAGAGGTGCACGCAGGTCATGTGATACGGAATAAGAAAACGCTTCCAGTTCTTTATTCGCTTTCTCCAGTTCATCGGTTTGTTTCTGCAAGGCCGCTTCGGTTTTTTTCAGTGCTGAAATATCCCTGCCTTCGGCAATAATATAATCCACCTTTTCTTCAGCGTTCAGGATCGGCATCAAACTGAAATTTATCGGTAACACCTGTCCGAACACGAATATATTTTCATCATAATTAACCGATTCACCATTGCAGGCCCTCGCAAATGCTTCAAGCACCCTCGTATGTACATCCTTGTTATAGGTCCACCATTGGCCTTCAAGAAAATTTGTATTCAGTAATTCATCCATCGGGAGCCCGGAGGCCTGCATCGCTGCCTTATTTGCCAGCAGCAATTTTCCTTCGGTCGTCACTTTTGCGCAAAATGTAGACATGCTATCGATAAAATCCTGTATGTCCTGTTTCTGCATGGTGACAAGCGCCTCATTTATTCTTAATCGTTCTTCTGTATTTTTTCTCTCCGTCACGTCGATCATCGCGGTAAGAAACACATCTTTACCGTTTATGTTTACTTTATGCGCAGAGGTGGAGATCCATTTTGTATGGCCGCTCCTGTCAATGGCTTCTATCAATACATCTTTTGCAAATCCCTTTTCTCTTAAAATAGTTATCATTTCGGCGCGCTGTTTGAACTTCGGCATCAGGTTCAGCTCCAGCGCATTTTTGCCGATCATTTCTTCCTTATTAAATCCACAGAATTTCGCAAAATTATCATTGACCTCAATGTATCTGCCGGTATCCGCATCAGCAATGGTATTCATTACAGGGCTTTGAAAGAAAATGGTTGAAAACTTCAGCTGGCTTTCTCTCAATTCTTCCTGTGATAATTTACGTTGCTTAATTTCGTCGAGAAGTTTAGAATTTATTTCCTGTATTTCCTGCGCCCGTTTATAAATCTCCATTTCCATTTCCTGTATCCGTCCGCGCATTTCTTCAGCCAGTTTTAATTGCTTTTCCTCTTTTTTTCTTAAAAGAACAAACTCAGTTACATCTTCTACCCGGTGAATGATGAATGCTATTTTATTTTCCTTGTCAAGAACGGGTTTATTTAAAGGGCTCCAGTAACGCTCTTCAAATGTTCCATCCGGACGGCGGATATCATATTTCTGTACAGCCATCGTATGGGCTGTAGCATGTTGCAGTACATAATTTAATGAAGCCCTGAGATTGGAAACGCCTGTAGCAGCGGGATCATCGGGGTTGTCGGGGAACACATCAAACAAGTGACGACCCAAAATATCCTCACGTGTTGTCATAGTCGCTTTCAGATAGGCATCGCTTACCGCCACGATAATTAAACCCGTATCCAATATCAGGTAAAGGCCCGGTGCCGATTCAAATAATAGCTGGAAATTGATTCCTGTTTTCAATGGCATATTGAATTATCAGGGGTTTAATGCTTTCTCAGTTAATAAAGATCGTAAAAAATTATAACGCTACAATAAGTTGCTTTATTTGGTTCGCTTAGTAGGAGTTTAAGTGTTCACGTTTCATGGATATCTCAGTACATACGTCAGCGTTATCCGAATGACACGGGAGAAACTTTATACAAGCACACGAATTATATTTTTTAAGAGTATGGAGTCAAAGAAATCAGGTAAGTCATATAGGTCAAATGAGCGTAGTGCAGGAAAACAGAATTGCAGGTTTGTAATCAATCGCATCCATCAAACACATGGGTTGTATTATCCTCTGCCAGGTCAGGAAAGCACGATTTTAAGAAGGCAGATATTTTAAGAATGATATTGTATAGAAATGATAACATAGGAAAAGGTAATGGTTAAGGGAGAGGATGCGGACTTCAACGGATACTGGATTCAAAAACGGGGCTAGTCAGGATAATTTAAAAAAGAAGAAAGTTGGCTGCAGGAATAAAGTCGTCTTGGTTTTTCATAAGATAATGAATAAAGAACTTTCTGGACGGTATCAGGACATTGGATGGACATGAGAAGTATTCGACGAGTGCATCCACATCAACCAACTTTCGCGAACAAAAGTATATTCACACTCCTATGTGGACAAGAGCAGTAATGCTTGTTTTTATTCCGTCGGTATTTACCGTCGGATACGTATTTCTCTTATTTTTTTGTGCGTATGTTTTCGACGTGATTCAGGAAGCTGATTTCAGGGTAAATACTGTAGATTCCACACACAATAAATCAAGTATTTCTACTATGGTATATATTGCAGGAATTGTACATCTTGCAATGCGAAAACTGACAATTTTGTACCGTATAGATCTATTACTAATTCAATGTCTAAATGAAAAACTACGAACCTAACACTGTTATTAAGGTAGCTATTGCCGATGATCATGCCCTTTTCCGCACCGGAGTGAAAACTTCCCTATCCAGCCGCAAAGATATCCAGATGGTGGCTGAGGCCGAAAACGGTATGCAATTGCTCAATCTCCTCAAACATGTGCAGCCCGATGTTGTTTTACTCGACATCACCATGCCCATTATGGATGGACTTGCCACTTTACCGGAAATTAAGAAATTATACCCGGGTATTAAGGTGATCATGCTGTCTATGCATAATGATCATTCCATGATTTCCAAAATGATGGAAATCGGCGCCAATTCCTATCTCACAAAGGAATCGGGTTCCGAAATGATCTACGAGGCCGTAAAAGCTGTGTATGAGCAGGATTTCTTTTTCAACGACCTTACAAACAAAGCGTTATTGAGCGGTCTTCGTACAAAGCGTACGAATGAATCGTCAATGCCGATGGATGTACAGTTGAACGAAAAGGAAATCACTATTCTGCGTCTGATGTGCGAAGAAAAAAGCACAAAGGAAATTGCAGATATAGTGGATCTGAGCCCGCGCACTGTGGAAGCGATCCGCGACAAACTCAAAACCAAAACCGGTACCAAATCAATGGCCGGGCTGGTAATGTACGCGGTAAAAGCCGGAATTGTAGTCCAATAGCATAGCAATCAATATAATGACTTGAAAAGTCATCCGTACCGCCACGGCGGTACCGGATGGCTTTTTATTTTTATTTTCAGGTATGAAATTTATTTGCATAGACGGGAAAATGGTGAGTGCCGGTGCACCAGTATTGATGCATGACAACCGGTCATTCCGCTACGGCGATGGTTTGTTCGAAACGATGAAGATGACTGAGGGAAGAATTTTACTCGGGAAATTTCATTTTGAACGATTATTTAACAGCCTTTCCCTGTTGGGTTATTCCATTCCCTCATCGTTTACTGAGTCCCTGGTTGAAAACCTGGTTCATGAATTAGCAATAAAAAATGATTGCCGTTCATTGTGCCGTATACGCCTGACCGTTTTTCGGGGTAATGGAAATTTATTTCCTGTTCCTGCTGAATTGAATTATATAGTAGAATGCAGCCCGTTGAAAAAAACGGTCAACTTATTGAACGAAGAAGGATTAACCATTGGCGTTTTTCCTGATGCGCGGAAAAGTTGTGATCGTTTTTCTGCAATCAAATCTGCCAATTTTCTGCCTTATGTATTGGGAACGATGTATGCGGAGAAAAATAAACTGGATGATTGTGTATTGCTCAATACGAATGGAGACCTTGCAGATAGCACGATTGCGAATGTTTTTCTTGTACAGGAAAATAATATTTCAACGCCGGCGCTGGCAGAGGGATGCATAAACGGAGTGATGCGCAGGTACCTGCTGGAAAAATTTCAAGAGCATAGATATTCCTGCACAGAAAGAAAAGTAAGCGCTGACGAACTGGTAACTGCGGATGAGCTATTCCTTACAAATTCAATTAACGGCATTCGCTGGGTAAAAAAGTTGGGGAATAAACAATACAACAATACGATTACCCGGAATATCTATAAAGAGTTTATAGAACCGATATTTGCTGAATAAGAAGTGGTCTAAGTAAATCGTTTGAAGCAAACAGTCAACATATTCTGGTTCCGCCGCGATCTGAGGCTGCATGATAACGCAGGTTTGTATCACGCCCTGAAAGATAACAACCCGGTATTACCGCTATTTATTTTTGACAGGAATATCCTGGATGAACTGGATGACCGTATGGACCGGCGGGTGGAATTTATTCACCGCTCATTGGATGACATGCAGCGGCAATTAATTAAAATAAATTCTACACTGGATGTACGGTACGGTTTTCCGGCAGAAATATACAGAGACCTGTTGTCTGAATACAAGATTGAAAAAGTCTTTACAAATCATGACTATGAACCTTATGCAAAAAAAAGAGACCGGGAGATCTATGAAATTTTGCGATTGCGGGGCATATCTTTTCAAACTTATAAAGACCAGGTAATTTTTGAAAAGAGCGAAATAGTAAAAGACGATACAAACCCCTACACTGTATTTACTCCTTATTCGAAAAGATGGAAAGCGGCGGCGAATGATTTTTATTTTGGTTCATACCCGGATAAAAAATATTTCTCCAATTTTTATAAACAACCGGCCCGGGAAATTCCTTCGATGCGTTCAATGAATTTCAAAACAACCGATGAAAATTTTCCTTCAAAAGCGCCAAAAGAAGAAGTAATTGAAAAATATAAGGAACGTAGAGATTACCCGGCCATAGAAGGAACATCAAGATTAAGCGTTCATTTACGGTTTGGAACTATCAGCATAAGGGAACTGGCAAGAGAAGTGCTCAAAACAAGCCCAACATTTCTTGACGAACTTATCTGGCGCGATTTCTACCAGATGATATTGTGGCATTTTCCGCATGTAGAAGGCCGCTCATTCAAACCTGAGTATGACAAAATAAAATGGCGCAATAACGAAAAAGAATTCAATGCATGGTGCGAAGGGCAAACGGGTTACCCGATCGTGGATGCAGGTATGCGCCAATTAAATACAACAGGCTTTATGCATAATCGTGTGCGCATGATCGTGGCAAGCTTTCTTACAAAACATCTTCTTATTGACTGGCGATGGGGGGAAGCTTATTTTGCAAGAAAGTTGCTGGACTATGATCTTGCGGCCAATAATGGTGGCTGGCAGTGGGCAGCAGGAAGTGGTTGCGATGCAGCACCTTATTTCCGGATATTTAATCCCGATCTGCAAACAAAAAAATTTGATCCTCAGCGGAAGTATATACGTAAATGGGTACCGGAGTTCGAAGAGTTTACTTATACGCGACCAATTGTTGATCATGAAATAGCGAGAAAACGTTGTTTGGAAGCGTACTCTGCAGCGTTAAAGAAATAGGGTATTAACCTCTGCTTCCTTTGTTCCATTATTCTTATTGTATACGCTGTGCAGGATTTCAATTGCTTTTCGGCCATCATTACCCAATTGGAGAGAATAATTGTTTACATAAAGTTCGATGTGTTTTCGCATCACGTCTTCACTCATCTCCTGTGAGTGTTCTTTTACATAATCTGTAATGAAAGGGTAGTGAGCAAAGGCGTAGTCAAGACTTTTGCGGATGAGTTTGTTTATTCTTTTTGCCTGTGCAGGTTCGATAGTTCGTTTTATAGCAATTCCCCCTAAAGGTATGGGTGCGTTCATTTTTGTTTCCCAGTATTCGCCTAGATCAATCACCTTATTCAATCCCTTTTGCTGATACGTAAAACGGTTTTCATGAATGATAACACCAAGATCTGTTTTTGACGAAAGCACTGCGTCTTCAATGCCGGAGAAAATAACAAATTGTTTTTTTACTGCCTGTGGATAGGCAAAGCTGAACAAGAGATTTGCAGTTGTATTTTTTCCCGGTAAAGCAACTGTCGCGTGGTTTACTTCGGATTCGGTGAGTTGATTTTTATTTTTCGTGATCAGCAGTGGACCAACACCTTTTCCCAAAGCACTGCCCGAATCGAGCAGTATGTAATCGTTCAGCGATTGAAAAAAAGCAGGAAAACTTAATTTAGTAATATCCAGTTTGCCTGCAAGCGCCCACCTGTTTAATGTTTCCACATCTTCGAGTACCGCATTTACTTCGATGCCTTCGGTATCAATTTTATGATTGACCAATGCATCGAAGATGAACGTGTCGTTGGGACAGGGCGAAAAACCAAGTGTGAATGCCAAAGCCTATTATTTTAATAAATGTAACAAGCGAAGCAACTCATTGTTCAGGTTGACAATGGATTCTTTCATATTCCATTTCGTTTTATTCCGCTCGCCAATATAATTTGAAATACTTCTTATCTGCAAAAATGTAACTTTTTCCATCAGGCATATATAATGCAACGCTGCACCTTCCATCGATTCAACAACCGGGTTAAAAGCTTTGCGATAAAAATCAACCTTTTGTTTTGATGTAGTGATCTCGTTTACGGAAATTCCTTTAACCACTTTGAGCTTTGTCTTTTTTAATAACCGGCTATCCGGATTTATAAGCCAGCCTTTGGTATAGGGGAAACGGTTTTGCGGTACGAGCTTCAGATCAAACAATGTCTTCAGGCTTTTTAACTCTATTACACTTTCATCGGCGATTGTTTCCTGTTTGATAGCGAGAACGGATCCCAGTTTCAGTTTATTGTCGAAACATCCGCCCACTCCGGCCTGTATAATCAGGTCCGGTTTTTTTAAAGAAAGGTATTTGGTCAGGTTATACGTGGTGGCCGTCAATCCTATACCTGTGATAAGAACATCGATGGATGCTGCCGGTAACAATGTATTGTATTCATTAAGAAATGGAGTGATTTCCATAACAGTAGCGGCACAAACAAGTATTTTCATAAGCAGCAAAAATAGCGGTTAACGGGGTGATTAATTTTGATTTACGATTTTTGATTTCGGATTGTCGGGCAACTTCTTAAATCGTAATTCATAAATCGCAAATTCAAAATCAATTCGGTTTCTTTCAATTCACGTAAATTTGCACCCTCTTTTTCAAAAGTGATCAATGTATGGTTTACCTGACAAGAATAGAGCATTTTAATGCCGCGCACAAACTTTACAATCCTAACTGGAGCAGGGAAAAAAATGACGAAATGTTTGGCAAATGCGCGAATGATAACTGGCACGGTCATAATTACGAATTATATGTGACGGTAAAAGGTCAGCCGGACGTTGACACCGGGTTTGTCTTTGACGTTAAACGTCTCAGCCTCATTATTAAAGAGCACGTTACGGAAAAGATTGATCATTTGAACCTGAACCTTGATGTCGATTTTATGAAAGGGAAAATATGCAGCACAGAAAATCTCGCCGTAGGCATCTGGCAACAGTTGAAGCCTCACTTACCTGCCGGGGTACAATTGCATTGTATCAAGCTGTATGAAACACCCCGCATTTACGTGGAATATTACGGCGAATAACACAGTTATCTTCACCAGGCCAAAAAGTGGTTTGTGCATAAATGTCTACCAGGAATTTTTTGGGTAAAAATAATTTTTTCCTATTTTTAGTGTAGTTTTTACACTTATTCCAAAACGATTGCTGCTAATGTATACAAAGTACCGTAAGCCGGTTGGTGAGGAGATTTTTACAAACCTTTTTTATACCTGTAATGAACGGTTATTCGGCTATGTGCTTGCAATTTCCCATTCGCATTATACAGCGGAAGAAATAACGCAGGAAATCTTTTTGAAGTTATGGCTGATGCGTCATGACCTGGAGACGATTGAAAATGGAGAAGCTTATCTTTTTACTATCGCACGAAATAAAGTATTGAATTTATTTCGGAAGGCGCAGTACGATGAAAAGCTTTTTGTTGAAATAAAAAACAGGATGCGTCCCGTCTCAAACGATGTAGAAGAGCATATTACCTCATCGGAGAGTAGTCGTTTGATACAGGAAGCCATTACGCTTTTATCGCCGCAACGTCAATTGGTGTACCGACTTAGCCGCTTACAGGGAATGAATCACCAGGAAATTGCCCGTAAAATGAGTCTTTCCCGGAATACTGTAAAAAATCATCTCGTACAATCCTTACGTTTTATCAGGAGTTATCTTGATAATAATGGTATTTTTTCATTGGCGTTTTTCTTCTGGAACATAAAATTTTTTAACGTCATTTAGTCCTTTTCTCATTCCCGCGTGTCATTCTTATAGCACCAGTTTTATTGTTACATGAACAAGTCATCAAAGCTTCGTTTTCTTTTTGTAAAATACCTGCAGCGTCAATGTTCGGCGGAAGAAGTGGATCAATTGGTTTTATTAATGCAGGAGCCCGGTGCGGAAGATGCGTTGAAAGAAGAAATGGAATTGCTTTGGGAAGAATTTGAGAATGACAAAACACAACACGTCGTTGACTGGCAAAAAATGCATGACTCGTTTATCAGCAGTGAAAAAAGCGCCGACAGATTGATCCATAAAGCTACTTCCCGCACAAAACGGATTTACTATACAGCCGGTATTTTTATTATGTTGATCATTTTCTTTGCACTTTACCGGTTGCTGGATCGCCGTGCGGAGCTTGCCCTTTTGAAAACGATAAGTAAAGGGCATTCTTATTTTTTAAGCAATTCAGGTGATGATGTGAATGATGGAAGCAGGGCAAAGCCGTGGAAAACAATCGGGAAATTAAATAGCATACAGCTGAACCCCGGCGATTCGGTTTACTTCGAAGGTGGGCAAACATTTGCGGGAAACATTTTAATTGATTCAAATGATGCAGGCAGTAATATAAAATCAATTGTGATTACATCAACCGGCAAAGGCAAAGCAATGATTGATGGCGGCAATGGAACCGGCTTTACGGCGTATAAAACAAAATTTCTAACAATCCGCAACCTTGCATTTATCGGTGCCGGGCGCAAACAGGGCAATACAAAAGATGGTGTGATAATTGACAAGTCTGCAGGTATACGAATTGACAGCATAACAGTAAAAGGATTTCAGAAAGCCGGTTTGCTGATTAATTCAAGCAGGGATGTTGATGCGCTAAGGGTATATGCGACTGAAAATGGATCTGCAGGAATACTTGTCAATGGCGAATATGGTAAACGCGATTGCTCGAATATCCGCATTGCTTATTGCACTGCCGAAAATAATCCGGGTGATCCGGCTAATTTTACCAATCACAGCGGCAATGGCATTTTAGCCGGCATGTGTAAAAATGTGTTGATCGAATATTGCGTTGCCACAAATAACGGGTGGGGTATGCCCAGGAAGGGAAACGGGCCTGTGGGAATCTGGTGCTATGAAGCCGATAGCGTGATTATTCAGCATTGTATTTCGTTTAAGAATAAAACTGCAGCAGGTGCTGCAGATGGTGGCGGATTTGATTTGGATGGAGGTGTTACCAATTCAGTTATTCAATATTGTTTGTCATACGAAAACGAAGGAAGCGGTTATGGCATATTTCAATACGCCGGTGCAAGTAACTGGAACAACAATACAGTACGGTATTGTATAAGCGAAAATGACGGCAGCGTGTCACCGGCCCACGCCGGCATATTTATCTGGAACAGTTCCGAAGACACCAACCAGTTTAAAAACTGTTACATTTATAATAATACTGTATATAACGCAAAAGGTGCAGCGATCAATTATGAAGCACAAAGTAAAAATGCAGGCTTCCGGTTTTACAATAACATATTTGTCGGTCGCGATTCTTTAATACTTGGCAAGGAAACAAACAGCACTTACCTTGGTAATAATTGGTATAGTTTGAACAAAGGTTTTATAGCGGAGGGGATAAACAATTTTGAAACGTGGTGTTCCACGAAGGGCAAAGAAAAATGGAATAACAAAACGGTTGGACTTAATATAAACCCTGGCTTCAAAAGGCCCGGTAATACCACTATCGTGTTGCCGGAACAATTGTATGCAATGGATCAATACCAGCTGCCCGCCGGTTCTCGTTTGAAAAATAGCGGCATGGATATTAAGCGATTGTTCGGAATAGAAACAGGAAACAAATCTATTAATGGAAACGATGTGCCGGCAAAAACTGTTGGCGCCGTATTTTAAAACGCAAATAACAGATGAAACGATTGCTTATATTCCTCGGTTTTATCGCTGGCCAATTTTCTTTTGCTCAAAAGCAAACAGATTTTGTTCCCGGTGAGGTTTGGAAGGATACAGAAGGAAATGCAATCAATGCACATGGGGGAGGTATACTGTTTTACGATGGTACTTACTATTGGTATGGTGAATATAAAAAAGGTGAAACGGCCCGGGTAGAGTATGTCACTACCTGGGAAGATTACAGAGTGAAGGCAGGCGGCGTATCCTGTTATTCATCCAAAGATCTGCTGAACTGGAAATTTGAAGGAGTGGCATTGAAACCCGATACAACAGATAAAACGAACGATCTGCATACAGGCAAGGTCATTGAACGGCCGAAGGTGATCTACAATAAGAAAACGAAAAAGTTTGTGATGTGGATGCATCTCGATTCAGAAGACTATAGTTATGCCCGCTCCGGCGTAGCCGTCAGTGACAAGCCAACCGGTCCTTTTCGTTTTGCCGGCAGCGTTAGGCCCAATGGATCAATGGCAAGAGATATGACGCTTTTCCAGGATGGTGATGGTAAAGCCTACCATTTCTTTTCTTCGGAAGATAATGCAACCATGCATATTGTTTTATTAAGCGATGATTATCTATCGCACACAAAAACAGAAAAAAGGATATTGATTAATCAATCAAGGGAAGCGCCTGCTGTTTTTAAATACAATAATAAGTATTACCTGGTCACATCGGGATGTACAGGTTGGGCGCCGAATGCAGCTGCTTTTGCAATGGCTGATGCTCCTTTGGGAGAATGGAAACAATATGATAATCCCTGTATTGGAGAAAATGCCGATTCGACTTATTTTTCTCAAAGCACGTATATATTGCCGGTTCAAAATAAACCAAACGCCTTTATATTTCTTGCAGACCGATGGAATAAACGCAACCTCGAAGATTCAAGGTATATATGGCTGCCGCTGGTAATGAAAAACGAGAGGCCACAGATAAGCTGGGCCGGTAAATGGAACTTTACTGTTTTTAATACAAAATAGATATAGCAGTGAAATTTGACCTGCCAGTAATATGCTGTTAGCAGGTTCAACCTGCTATTTCAAAGTTTAATGTATTTTCGGGTAAAGCAAAGGACATTTCGGGCAGACAATTTTTACCTGTTTGCTAAACCATTTAATTGTTGGTTTGTTTGAGAATCTGAAGGATGTCCGCTTCTGATTTAAACGATCGTTATAAACAAGAGCTATAATGAGCAGGAAAGTAGCTGTATTCCGGCGTGAACATTTTAATGCGGCACATCGCCTTTTCAATCCGTCGTGGGATGATGCTACCAATGATAAAGTGTTTGGCAAATGTGCATTACCGCATTATCATGGTCATAATTATGAGCTGGAAGTAAAAGTGACCGGCAAGCCGGATAAGAAAACCGGGTATGTGATGGACCTGAAAGAACTCTCTGACCTGATAAAAAAAGAAATTCATAGCCGGTTTGATCATAAAAACCTTAACCTGGATACCGAGGAGTTTAAAGATCTGAATCCTACTGCAGAAAATATCGCCGTCGTTATTTATGACATACTGCGGCCATTGATTGATAAGAAAAAAGAACTTCACATCCGGTTGTATGAAACCCCGAGAAATTTTGTGGAGTACCCGGTTGATTAATAAATAGAATAGCAAACGATAAATTTTTTTATGGCGTATAAAAAAGTTGACCAGTACGAAGAAGTTGTAACATCGGAGCTGGTAAAGAATTACAAACAGGCATTGACACTTCTTGGCGAAGACCCTGGTCGCGAAGGATTATTGAAAACACCGGAGCGGGTAGCCAAGGCCATGCAGTTTATGATGCAGGGTTATAACCTGGATGCACACGCTATTTTAAACTCGGCAAAGTTTCATGAGCCAATTAGTGAAATGATCATTGTGAAGGATATTGAATTGTATTCGTTGTGTGAACATCATATACTCCCGTTCTTCGGTAAAGCGCATATCGCTTATATCCCCAACGGATGGATAACCGGGTTGAGCAAGATAGCAAGAGTCGTCGATGTTTTTTCGAGACGGCTGCAGGTGCAGGAGCGTTTAACAACACAGATATTGCATGCCATCAAGGAAACATTAAATCCGATAGGCGTTGCCGTGGTGATAGAAGCGCAGCACCTTTGTATGATGATGAGAGGCGTGCAAAAACAAAACTCTGTAACAACAACTTCCGCTTTTGACGGCGAGTTTCATAAAAACTCAACACGCAGCGAATTTTTAAAATTGATCTCTGCGAAGCTAAGCTGATTTATTTTGCGGGTTTCCGGGTGTCACAAAGATTTTTCTAATCAAAACCTTTGTGGCATTTTTGTTTAAATATCAACTGCTTTATGAAGCATGCATTTGTATTTCCCGGGCAAGGATCGCAACATCCCGGTATGGGTAAAACGCATTATGAAAGCAGTGCGTTTGCGAAAAGATTATTTGAACAGGCGAATGAAATACTGGGATTTCGTATTTCCGATATTATGTTTACAGGTACAGAAGAAGACCTGAAACAAACAAACGTCACACAACCTGCTGTATTTCTTCATTCGATTATAGCATTTAAAAGTATAGGTGAGGTAAAACCCGATATGGTAGCGGGTCATTCATTGGGAGAATTTTCTGCGCTCGTAGCAAATGGCACATTGAGCTTCGAAGATGCATTGAACCTTGTTTTTATCCGCGCAAAGGCGATGCATAAAGCCTGTGAAATAAATCCATCGACGATGGCCGCTGTGCTCGCGTTGGCTGATGAAAAGGTTGAACAAATTTGCGCTGCGGTACAGGATGAAACAGGGGAGATTGTTGTACCGGCAAACTATAACTGCCCGGGTCAGCTGGTGATCAGCGGTACAATAAAAGGGATAGATATTGCCTGTGAAAAAATGAAAGCAGCCGGTGCAAAAAGAGCTTTGGTATTGCCGGTTGGCGGCGCTTTTCATTCACCGCTGATGGAGCCGGCAAAGGAAGAATTGCAGGCTGCTATTGAGTCTACCCGATTTCACAAACCTGTTTGCCATATATATCAAAACGTAGTAGCAAAGGCCGTAATCGATAATGAAGAAATAAAAAAGAACCTGATCGATCAATTGACAGATGCTGTGCGCTGGACACAAAGTGTGCAGGCAATGATCGCCGACGGAGCCTCGCAATTTACAGAGATCGGGCCGGGTAAAGTATTACAGGGACTCATTCTTAAAATAGATAAATCTGTTACTGTGAACGGACAAAATTGATTGTTGATGTAAGATTGAAATTGAGGGTTGTTTCTATGGTAAATCTTAAAAAATTCATCACCCTTTTTGTTTTTATATCATTAATAGGAATTGGCATTGCTGCTATTTCCTCTCCCCGCAAACGAACTTTTAAAAATCTCAAAGTTCTTCCAAAGAAAATAAGCCCGGAAAAACTCAATGACATCATGAATAATTACAAGGATGCGCTGGGTGTTGATTGTAATTTCTGCCATGCATCGGCGAAAGATTCGTTGGCTCATGTACTTGATTTTGCAAGTGATGCCAAACCGGAAAAAGACATCGCACGCAAGATGATGCGGATGACTTCGAAAATCAATAAAAAATATTTTGATGCTGTTAAAGATGAAAAACTCAATGCATTGCCGGCAGTAAGTTGTATAACATGCCATCACCGAAAACCGCAGGCAGGTGAAAAGCGCTGAGTGATAAAAAATAAATGATGCGAACAGGAAAGAAAATAATCGTTATATCGGGAATATTATTATTCACTGCTGCAGGCATCGCCGGAATTAAACCGCCGGAAGAAGAAACCAAATTTAAAAACCTGAAAGTGCTGGATAAAAATATAGATGAAGACCAGATGGAAAGAATAATGTTCAATTTTGACAAGCAGCTGGGCGTTACATGCGATTATTGTCATGTATCAGCAAAGGATGTGTTTCCCCCGCGGGCCGATTTTGCAAGTGATGAAAAAAAGGAAAAGATCAAAGCACGCGAGATGCTTGCAATGACAATGAGAATTAATAAAAAATACTTTGATCTTGACATTGATAAAAAGCTGGAAATAAAACCGCTCGTTTGGTGCAGAACCTGTCATTTGGGTTTGCCTGTTCCCCGCGACAGGTAATGGCTGTATAACATACTTAAGCACAATTCACATCGATCCTCCTATAAAATAGTAATTAAAAAAATAAAGAGCCGTTAATCCGGCTCTTTATTTTTATTGGTCTGTTTAATGCTGTCAGCGTTTAAATAATTTTTGTTGAAACACAAGCGTGTTTGTGGTTATTTTAACCACATATACGCCAGCAGCCATACCCGATGAGTTAATCCTGATTACTGGTAAGCCATCGTTATTGATGATTCGCTGAACAAGCTTACCTGTTGCATCGTAAATTGTAATGTCTTTGATCGTTTCAAGTCCTGCCGTAATGGTAAAGGAGGACCCTGCCGGGTTTGGAAATAGCTGCGGAATGTTCTTTACACCCCATGTTATTTTAATTGTCTCTGAGTAAGCAACATCGCCATTGCTCGAAACTTCCTTCAAACGATAATAATTAATACCGTTGACGGGTTGATAATCATTTGCTGTATAATCCAGGGGAGCCGTGCTGTTACCAGCCGCGTCTACCTGTACCACTGCAGTAAAGTCATTACCGTTAATGCTCCGCTGCACTTCAAAATACTTACTGTTCACTTCTGTATCCGTTGTCCATTTCAATGCGACGTATTGATTGTCTATATTGGTTGCGGTGAATTCAACCAGCTTAACCGTTAACGGGGCAGATACTTCAGCAAAATCGCGTAAGGTAGCTGTTGACAACAAGGAATTGCCTGCGCTGGTAACGGCCATACCGGAATAAGTAGATAACGTACCAAAACCGGCGTCAACCGCAGTTCCTACAGGCAGCCATGTGTTTTGCGCACCCGTGGGTGATATAAATGCAGTGTATTGTGAGCCTGATTTCACTAATTCTATCCAATACGGCGCAGTGAGATTCGGAACCGTAATTGTGGTTGCTGGTCCGCCCGGCGTTGTCCTGTACATAAATACAATTCCGTTGCCACTTGTTGTTCCAAGGAAGACAAAGCGCGACGTGTTACTGATACTATCCCGGAACATGATGCCTGCTTTGTTGGCAGGATTCACTGCGTCCTGTGTTTGTACCTGCGCCATTATGTTTATATCGCCCGAGAAACTGGTGAACGCATACTGGAACTGGTCCGCATTGCCACCGATATCATTTCCCGAACCTTTTATAGTAAAGATGCCATTTGCATAACACGAAGAACCAGTCATTCCGATATCGCCGATATCTGCACTGATGTACCTCGTTGGCAGGCTGCAGGGGTTTGAACAAGCTGCGGTGCTAAACGTAGCTTGAGATTCTGCGCTTGTGCCCGATGCGCAGGTGGCCTTCACTTTAAATGTATAACTGGTGGCGCAGGTAAGCGCAGAAATATTTAGTGACGTTGATGTTGTTGTTCTTGTTATCCAATTGCTGACAATGGGCGATTTATATTGAATAGTATAACCTGTAGCATCGGGGATACCCTGCCAGTTGAGTGTAGCAGATGTCTCTGTAATATTTCCTGCACTGAGACTTCCGGGTGCGGCACATGGATTGGCCAGGGTGCCATACACTTCCAATTCGTTCATTACATACCCGCTGTTGATATTCTGCCTTGTAACGCCCTGCATCCGTATATAACGGTAACTGACATTTGAAAGATTAATTACGTTATCGGGCGATGAGTTACCCGTAACCGCAGATAATGTAGTGAAGTTAGTTCCATCATTTGAACCCTGAATATTATACGCAATGCCGAAATTAGCACCCCAATGCAGTATCACTTTACAAATGTTGTAGGCCGCGCCCAGATCAACCGTAAGCGATTCACCACTTCCGCCGGTGGCGGTCCAGCTTGTTGATGTATTATTGTCAAAAGCATTTGCTGCACTGCTGCCGGCCGCAGTGGATGATGCACTGTACTTAGCCAGGCTATTGGTTGGCGAGGCAGATACATTCGGTGCCGTACAGCTATTATTAGTTGTCAAACCATAAACAACAATCTGGTTGGAAAATGATGTGACGTATACTTTGCCATTGGCAATACTCGGACAGGCCATTTTCCCAAAATTGCCCATATTATCAGCGGGGTTAAGCGTCGAGTTCCATAGTTCTGTGGTCACATTATCGGCTCTTACTGCACGCAGCATGCCCGGACACAATTGCTGGTTGGCGTTACAATTATTTGCCTGCGTCACCCATAGTATCGCAGACGACGCATCGGTGCCATTGGAAGAAACTCCCATATAACCACCGGATAGACCGATAGCGCCGCTTATCGAGCTGTATGTCTGGTTGGTGAGAGAATTTCCGCTTACCCTGAACGATTGCAACACCGTATTTTCTGAATACTGGTAAACATATTGATTAGAAGCCCCGCCAAAATAAGCGAACGAGCAGTGCATCTGCGCGTTGGAACCAACGGATATAGTTTGTAAAACATTATTTGAACTGGCATTAAATCCCCCCATGTTATTCCTGTCCATTACATAAAGTTTGGAATCTTTCAACCCGGTGAGTACAACATTTGTATTGGGAATCAACATGGCCTGCATGCCGAAGTCAAGATCAAAATCGTTCAGCTGCTGATAATTATAAGGGGTAAAGTAACTGGTGATATTTAATGCTGTTGCTGTATTATCAGTAGCGTTGGGTGTCAGCTTCACAACGCTTTCGCCGCGGTTTACAAGATCGGCCGGAGAATCATTGTAGTGTGTTCCGTCATCATACGCATTGCCGGTGGTGAAATATATATTTCCATTTGCATCCACCGCAGGTGCCGCGCCGCTCATCCAGATACCGCCTCTTCCATCGTTAGGCGTAGTATTATATACCATTTTTTGCTGCAATGTCGCGGCATCATAACCTAATATCCAGCCATGTGCCGGGTTCCAATCGCAATGCCCGCCAAATGCGATGTATATAATTCCCCTTGAAAGCACAAGACCCGAACGATTGAGAGCCCGCCTGGGGTCAAATGAAATAATTCCGCCAACGCTTCCATCACCGGTGCCGGGAGATGATGCTGTTATTTGTTTTGGTCCGCCGAATTTTTCCGCGCCGGTACTTAAATCCACCGCATGGAGGTATTGAAAAAAGCCGGTGCTGCTGTATGAATACTCATCATCCGGCGTCTGATTTCTTACATAGGTATGATTATCAATTACACCGGGTGTTGTGCTTGCTACTTTCGTTACAAAATAGATCGTGTTGGAAGCCTTATCAATTACCGGCGTTCCGACTATCCCGATCTTATCTGAGAAATCGCTATAACCTCCGCCACACAACGATGGATGCATTTGATTACTATGTGCCGGGCCATAACCGGTCGGGTTGAAATTTTTCTGCCAGTAGGCGCCTGCTGCACCATTATCGGCGTCAAATGCATAAACGGTGTTGTTCACTGTGCATGCGTACATTACATTCCTTGTTCCAACACCTGGAATATTTACGCCGCTTACAATGAGTGGTTGCGCATAGGGTTGATCATCCAGTGTACGTTTGAATAAAAGCCCGAATGAATTTGCGTTTACATTACCGGTGTTCAGTTTTGTTTCCTGGTTGTTCCAACCGGTACGGGCCAGGTCATTGTGCTGTGTAAGCACATCCACCTGTGCGAAAGAAGGAATTGTATAAAATAGGGCAGACACTAAACCTGCTGCACAGCAAAGTGTAATTTTATTCATAATCCACAATTATTCCGCGTTTTAAATGATGAGTACCGCATACTCATTTAAAGCTATTTGCTGCTAACCAGGTGGTGTAATTTCGATAATAAAAGTCAGGAGATGTTTTTATAGGTATGAATGGGTTAGAAAGAGGGCGACAAATTACTTAAAAATCCTAAATAAAAATCACTTCTTTGGGTGATTTACTTTCTTTATCCGCAATAATCGCACCGCGAAATAAAGCCCTGCAGGTAATTTATAGAACTTCGGCTGTGGATAAGCGATACGGTATTTGTTGAATGCCCCTCTAAGGACTTCTTTTTCAATATCATTCCGCCAGCAGGACCTCATTTCGCTTTTCATCACATTTATCACCTTATCATGTTTGAGGCTTGCGATTTCGGGAAATAAAAAAGTTTCGGAAAAAGCAAGTGTATAATTTTTTTTAAACTTTCTTTGTCGCACTCTTCATCAACAAAACGGTTTCTTTAGATCAGGTCGCACGTAGAAACAGAAGCTTGCCATTCAATTATTATTTGTAAACACAATGGTGAAACCAAACCAAACAAGGAGTTATGAAACGTGAGTTATACCTGCTACGGGTGCTTCTTCTAATAACAATCAGTTTTGTTTCTTTTTCATTGTTGGCACAAAACAATTATGCAAAAATTACCGGCAGGGTGTTGAATGCCGATGGTAAACCCGCCGATAATTTAACTATTGAATTAAAGAAACTAAAGCGGTTAACCATCACTGATATAAACGGTTTTTTTACGATTGCTCATTTGCCGGCAGTAAACGATTCTGTTATCATTTCTTCAATTGATTCGAAACCTGTTGTTGTAGCTGTCCGCCTGAATGGATCAGAAACGTTTGACATAGGTACCATTCATCTCAGTTATACTATAAAAGAACTGCAGAACGTAGAGATCCAGGGCCGCGCCGCAAGATCGTACAAAAGCGATTATTCCTTTTTAGCAACAAAAACAGAAACCGCACTAAAAGATATACCACAATCCATTTCAACGATTACCAAAGAGTTGATAAGAGATAAAATGGATTTTACAATGAAAGATGCGATGGATGCCGCAGCGGGCGTAAATCATTATTCGGGATATGATGAGTATACCATCCGGGGCTTCCGTGCCGAGAATGCAACGAATATCAATGGCCTGCGCGGGTATAATACCACTTATTCAAGTGCCATGCTGGTAAATATTGAACGCATCGAAATTATCAAAGGGCCTGTTGGAGCTTTATATGGAAATGGAGATCCCGGTGGTACGATCAACCTGGTGACAAAGAAGCCGCTTGCGAACAAAGAATTTTCGGTTGACCTTTACAGTGGTAGCTGGAATCATTTTCGCGGCCAAACGGATATTACCGGGCCGATCAATAAAAGTAAAACGTTTTTATACCGGTTCAATGCCGGATATGATAATACAAAATCATTTCGCAGCCAGTATTATGGTAAATCGTATCAGCTTGCTCCATCATTTTCTTTTATACCCAACGATCGGTTGAAGGTCAATGTTGATTTTTCCCTTTCGCATGTCAATACAGTGCTGGACAGGGGACAGCCGGGATTATTAAATGATGCAACGTTGAAATCAACACCCATTCAGTTATCTGTGTCGCAGCCCGGCGATTTTTTACGTGAAACGGATTTTGCACTTATCACCACAGCATCGTATAAGATCAATAAAAAACTTACGTTCAATGCAGGGTTCCTTCATTACAATACAAGGCAACGTGTAGCGAATCATGGACCGAAGAGCTATATTACGAATGACTCCGTTGATCTGTATTTTACAAAATGGAACTATAATACCGTTACGTATTCATTGTCGGATTATTTCACCTATCAGTTCGAAACGGGCCGGGCGCATCATAAGTTGCTATTCGGATATGATTTTATTGCAAGTGAAGTAAACCTTAACCAGGCGTTTTACGAATTGCCTGGGCAATTTGGTGTCAATAGCGGCATTGTCGGAACATTCAGTTTAAAAAATCCATCCTATACAATTCGAAATGTGAGCAGTTATCAGCAGTCAGGCGAAAGTAATGCAACGCTGGGAGTAGAGGGCACTGAGTTTCACACGCAGGGAGTGTATGTGCAGGATTATATCAGTTTCAACCGATGGAAGTTTTTACTCGGCTTGCGCCAGGAGTTTTATCGCGGCGAAGAAGAAGATACTGCTGACGAAACAGAACCAGACAAGCTAACGTGGAGAGCCGGAATTGTTTACACGATTAATCCGCTCATCAGCGTATATGCATCGTACAATACAGGTTTCGATCCATTTGAGGCAGGTGCTACACTCCAGGTTTTCAGTGCGCCACCGAAGCCAATACCAAGTGCGTTAATCGAAGCGGGCACTAAAATGAATTTGTTTGCCAACAAACTTGCTGCATCTGTTGCCATTTATCAACTCACTGTAAACAATGTAGCAGTAAATGCCAACAATATCTCCAATCCGGACCTGTTTGTGCAACAGGGACAGAACAGATCGACCGGAGCAGAAGCTGAATTAAACGGTAATATCCTTCCCGGCCTGGATATTGCTTTTTCATATGCTTATTGCAATGCAAGGATTACCAAAAGTAAAGTGCCGCAGGATGTAGGCAAAGGAGTTGAAAATGCGCCGCGCCATTTAAGTACAAGCTGGATAAATTATTCATTTAGTAAAGGGGCTGCAAAAGGATTAGGGATTTCTTTCGGTCATACACAGGCAAGTAAAAGAAATACACTTGATGTCGCAACGATTTTACCTGGATATTTTATTTTGAATGCATCGGTTCATTATACGTACCGTCATATGACGATTGCCGGACTTTTAAACAACATCACCAATAAAATGTATTGGATAGCTGCTTACAATAATGTGGCCAAATGGCCGGGCGCGCCACGGAATTTTATGATCAATATAGGCTACCGGTTTTATTGAGAAGGTCTTCGCATTTTCTGCAGAGAAGCATTAGGTGGAAACCGTTTTTGACTTTCAACATATAGCCGGCGCCAAAATGATTGTCTCGTGATGTGTTTTATTCCTGATTTGCACCAAAGCGATTTTGTAATCCGTTGTATGCATCACATCGCCATCTTCTTTTGTTAATGACAATCAAACCCGGTATATAGGGCCACTCCTGGTTTGCATGGCACTGATACCATAAAAGAAATTTCACTCTCCTGTCAATTATAATCAAGCATCAGCTTCACAATATTTTTATATTTTTTTCCATATTCACTGTTTATTCGTTGCAGGCACTCATCTATTATATATCGTTTTTGACTGTTGTGGTATGTTACCAGCTTTGCGGAGGTAAATGCATTGTTGTTCATCGAAAATGAAGGCGTTTCCACCACATGCAATTCATCTAACCTGGCATGGTTCAACTTACCCGTTGGGATTATTGTTAGCCCATATTTCGATTGTATTGCAGAATCATTGAAGGAAAAACTTTGTATGGAGGCGGGAAAGCTGCGGTTGTACGTATCCATAATCCCCGCCAACTGGAATTCATTCATATTGTTTTGCAGCAACACGCCTATCTTTTTATTCTTTTTAAACAAGAGTTTTTTGAGGATGACTACATTGTCGCCAAAACGAAGAGCCTTACTCTCATGCACTGTTTTTGGAGACGAACCGGGGTAGTATACGTCGTCTATAACATTTTTCATTACATCTGTTCCAAACATCTTTTCAATAACCATCAGGCTTCCCTCCGTTGCGTTGGAAACGCCTGCCGTACTGTAGAGGTTCCCTTCATTCGCAACAGCTATATTGTTTTTCCATACCGGTTTGGAGAAATAAGTTTTAATACCCGCATAGTCTGAAGCATGTGCCGTTATCGGTTTTGCATCAAACAGTCCTGTTGCTGCTGCTGTTGCAGACCCGTCACATACCGAAAGGATATTTACATCGTTGGAATAATGTTGCTGTATCCATTTCACTATTACAGTATCCTGGTGTGCAGAATCTGCCACAGATAGAAAAGGGATAACAATTACATCGGGTTTGATCCGCATCGAATCGATTTCCCTGAACGTAGATTGCGGCAGAATAAAAATTCCCTTCTTTACTATAACAGGAACTTTATTTTTTGCCACGATGTATACGTTTGCCCTTCCTGTTGAATTAAACAGGTAGAACGGTGCCAGCATATCGAACAATTCCGTGCCATCGTTATTGGCAACAATGACGACTGTTTTCTTCGAAGAATCATATGCAGGCAACCGGTAGCTGTAATCATTCGCTCCATCGTAGGCCGGCATGGTTTTAAATTCCTTTATCGGTGCGCAGGCGTTAAAAATAAGTCCGCTGAATACGGCCATGATGATTGCTGTACATTTAAGCGTGAGATTACGTTTCATTTTTTATTGTCTTTTAATATTCTTTGTAATTGTCTTGCTGTTTTGAATCCGCATTTGGATGCGATATATTCAATAGTGTATTCGGGATTATTCAGCATTGTCTTTGCATACTCCAGGCGGAGCAGCGTAAGGTATTCATGTACGGTAGTGCCTGTTTTTTCTTTAAACACCCGGCTTAGGTTTCTCGGGCTCATCGCAACTAGTGATGCTAAATCCCCGACGGAATTTTCATCGGCAAGATGCTCGATGAGGTAGTCCTGCACCTTGTGAATACCCGGGCTGATATGGTTCCGGTAATCGAGATAAATACTTTGCTGCGTGTGGTCCTGGCTCCTTCTATGATACACCACTAACCCCCTTGCGACTTTATGTGTAAACAGCGGGCCTTTCAGTTCTTCAAGGATTGCAAGAGCGAGGTCAATACCTGCACTGATACCGGCGCTTGTATATACGTTGTTACTTTTTTTAAACAGTATATCCGATATTACTTTTGCCTGCGGAAATTCATTCTGCATTTCTTCTATCCGTCTCCAATGCGTTGTACATTCTGTATCTTTCAAAAGCCCGGCGTGTCCTAACGCGAACGCACCATTGCAGATCGAGCATACTAAAATTCCTTTGTCGGAACATTTTTTTAACCAGTTAAAGAATTCCCGTTCAGTTTTAAAATCCATGCTGCTCACATATTTATTATCCATGCCCGGCATAAACACATAGTCGCCCTCACGCAGATCCGCCGACCTGTAATCTTTTATATTGTTAAACAGGAGACCGGAGGTGCTGATGATTTCGCTTTTGTAAGAATAGTATTCAAGGGCTAGATCGTACCCGTAAAACTTCGCCTCGGTAAACACCTGCACAGGACCGGCGAGGTCTAATATTTCTACAGTTGGAGGAATAATGAAAGCGAATTTTTTCATGATACTGTTTTGCGTTTAAAATCTATGTAAAGTTACCCGGAAGACGATCGTATCGATATGACAATAACCCGTCAGGAACGGACAAACAATCAGAACACGTTAAAGAAATTGTACTCTAAACGGATAAAGAAACCATTCGGCGCAGTTCTTACGAGAGTACTGCTCAATTCCTGCCTGTAACCTATATCCAGCCTGCTCTGACTATTGAAGATCAGCTGCGCAGTCGGTGCAATATCCATGTAATATTTGCCGGATCCTGTATTTACCTGGCTCAAAAATTCCAGCATTAAATTAAGATTTGTCTGTTTATAACTTTTGTATTCTTTCGGCAACATTAATTTTCCAACAGACAACGTATAGTTAACGGCTTTACTTCTATTTGATCCGTAGATGAATTTATTGTTGTTGCCATTGTCACCGGCGTTTAAAAATGAAACAGATGAGGACAGCGCAACCTTTCGTATTAGCTGAGTGGCCACGACGCCAAACTCTGTACCTGTGTTATGACCGTACATATTAATTTCTTCCTGGTGAATATCGCTGTTATTATAACTGATCCTGCCAAACGCAGCCATACGGAAATGCCGCTGCACTGCATCAATGGTCAAAAAACGGTATTTGGCATAAAAACTTCCACCTTCACCCCTGAATTCTTTATTGCGGTTACTGAAAAATGCATCCGCACTTACCATGAGTTTTTTTGAAACACCGATCATAACTCCGGGAATGAGGTGGTAATTTATCCTGGAACTGCTTACATCATTCATAATGGAATTGTCCACCCTGATACCGATGCTTCTGGCTGCCCTGTTGCTGGCCGGTTCGGTTGCTGTAAATAATTCCTGCGTAAGTCCTGAAGCAGAAAGGAAAAACAGGGCGGTTAAGAATTGAAATCTCATTGTAGTTAGTTTATTGCATTTACCGGTTCATTAGTTAATTGACACATGATAGGTTCCCGGCGATAGTACAGGAAAGCTATTTTTCCTGGATTCATTTGAGGCAACAAAACCTTTGTCAATCAGTTTTACGTCTTTAATTCCATTCAACAGCTGTTCATGTCCATTCACGAATAAGAAATTCTTATCGGCAACCGCCACCGGTTGATCTTTTTTTAGTTGTACACTGTGAAATTGAATTGTTGCAATGAAGCCGGAGATAGCGAATCCTGCACCTTCGACTTTCTTTTTGATTAAGTCGAAATCAATATTGCTGTTTGCTTTAAATGTTAAGTCAAACGTGTAGGTTTTTACGTCCGCAACTATCTTGTCAACAAAGTCAAGCGTTTTTAATGCTTTAAAGATTGCGTTGCTGCACATACTACAGGTTAACCCGCTTGCCTGGAAAGAAACCTTGGTGATCTGTGCTGATGTTGCTATGGACAAAGCAATTGCGATTAATAAGAAAGTTATTTTCATTTTTTTGATTTTATAATGTGAAATTAAAACGGTGTAAAAGAGTTTGACGGACACAGGAATGTCAGAAACAGACAATCATCTGCGGATTATTTGTTTAATACTGACGTTCACTTTAAAATGAATTGATTTGAATAAGCCACCACTGCAACAGGTGGCTTATTGATGGACGGGTAGTCTTCCGTTATTTACAATCACCGCAAAGGCAATTGCTGCCACAGCCACAGGTTCCACATGTACAGTTTGGGTTGTCACATGCCTGTTTGTCTTTCTGAATACCTGTTCCCAGGTTGAATACTGTTTTCATCACTTTTGTTTTGAATTGTTTTAAAATAATTTGATAGAACAAAAGTAGAACCAGCGCGGGCCGTTGTCGTTACAGCATTTTGGGAAAGCTTTGCATAATTTTGGGATCACACCTGGTCGAGAAGTTTTCGTTTCATGGAGCCAATCTGCTTGAAATGCGACGGAGTAAGACCGGTGACCTTTTTAAACTGGTTGGAGAGATGGGCAACACTGCTATAATCCATTTCAAAAGCTATTTCCGACAACGTCATTTCTTTATACACCAACAGTTCTTTTACTTTTTCAATACGCTGCTCAATAAAATAATTCTCGATGGTCCGTCCTTCAACTGACGAAAAGAAACTGCTGAGATACGTGTATTCATAATGCAGGTGGGTTGACAAAAAGGAAGAGAGTTTTGTTTTCATTTCTTTTTCATTCACTTCATTCCTTGCTTTTTTCAGCACCAACTGTTTTATTTTTTCAATCATTCCGCTCATCCTGTTATCTATCAGTTCAAGTCCTATTTTAGACAGGTTCTTGCGTAGCAGATCATTCTGTTCAGAAGTGATGTCTTCCGGTAAGTGAATTTCGCCGGTAATTACCTGATCATACCGGATAGCGGAATTTCTCAGCACTTCCTCCACGGCAAGTGTACAGCGATGACAAACCATATTTTTTACAACCAAAATAACGGATGACATGAGCGCAAACTTTTTTGATTTCTTAAATACAGTGATTAATCATGACGGATGTCAGTCATTTGATCTTTCGTATACTTTTCAAGACAGGCGGTTGAACAAAAATAAACGTCGCCTGATGCAGGGTGCTTTATTGCATTTGCTGTATCCAGTATCATCATCCTGCACACCGGGTCGATTACAAACGATGATTTACTATCATGACTTAGCTCATACATTTCCTGCAAACCGCTTATGTTCTTAAAGCTATGCTTGCCTTTTGCAGAAAGTTTAACCAGGGATTTATCCGAAAGAGAATTAATAAACTCCTCCGAACACCAAAATGTACCGGGATCGGCTTTTGCCGCAATCCTCGATGTGAGGTTTAGTGCCGAACCGAAATAACTGGTTCGCCTTTTCAACAATTTGCCAAAATGGAGGCCGCCATGCACCTGGAGAAAATTATCCTCGTTGGCCGTTGTTTTCATAATCATATACGCCGAGGCCAGTAAATGGTCAGGAGATGCTGAAACAATCATTACTTCATCACCTGTACGCTCCGTGAGCCTGCTGTCGCCAACAAGGCAATCTTCCACAATATCCAGATACCTGTCGATTAAGTCTGCTGCAGAAACAGCGCCATGCGTTTCTGTAAGCGCTGTATATCCTGTTAAATCAGCCATAAGGATGGCAACGTTTTCTTCCATCTTATATGCAGTTTATTGATTATGCAAAGCTATTGATGTTTATTTATTGCTGCCGGGAGAACTGTGAACGGTATACAGCTTTTTCTGATTTCGGAAAATGATTACAAAATACAGCCCGTCAATGATGTCTATTATAAAACAAAAAGAAGGCCAGTACGTGGGAATATCTGTGCCGACGACTGATTGGTTGTGATGTAATATATCCCAGATCCCGTGGATGATGATGCCATAACCCAGCAGCATGTTATTTCGGGCATAACCCGCAATTGCAAGAAGGTACAACGCAATAGCAACAACAGATTCCAATATAATCGAGCCGGCAGGATTTTCTTTTAAGGAGAAGCCGACATAAATAAATGCAATTGCGACGAGGATAGTTGCGGCAATAAGCTGGTTCGTAACATATCTTGAAAGCAGGCGCGAAATTATTATTATTACTACGGCGGCAATAATACCTGAAATTGTCTCTGTCATTTTTTATTGAGTTAGGTTAAAAATGTTTGCGGTATATGCCGCATTTGTTGACCTGACAAAGATGCAAAAACATAAACCCGTGCAACAGACGGGCACGTGTCAGATACGGACAGGTTTGGTTTGATGGGAGGGTGAAGCGTAGTGATAGCATAAAAGCCAAAGGCTTTATAGGAATAACGTAAAGCGGGATGCTTGTACCGTTAATCAATAGGAGGATTTAAACAATTATGTGTGGATGAAATGTATGTTATATTCCAATTCATTTTTTTATTCCATAAAAACCTGGTGAGATTTGTGCAACGCGGAGATCAGGATTCATTTCGAATATCTCCGAATTCTTTCCTGAAACTTATTTAAATACCTGAATGGCCGGTCAACCTATTCTTTTACGGGAAAAGTTCCCGGCACAGCAATTTATTAATTGAATTCTGTCCGGGATAGACCCAGGACCCCTTGCTATACGTTCAGCCGTTTGCAACAGTTGAATGCGACGCTGTAAATTTCTCCTTCAGATAGTTTACCAGGTCTTGTTGAAAAACAGGATTACTGTTGGAAGATTTAAATAAAGCTTCGATGCCACCTGTAGATAACGCGTTTGCATTAACCAGTTCGGCCAGTTGCGGGTTGGCAGCTACCCATTCGTCATTCAATGAATGATCTTTCAAAAAGGCTATGATCATTTCCGCTTTGAAAACCGGCGGAACATTGTTTGTCTTTTCGTTTATGTCGTCAATTTCATCGTGTAGAAAAGAAAAATTATTCACGTCAAATTGCTCTGTTTGACTGATAAGATATTTTTGATACTGTTTCATAAAACTTGTGACGGGATTAAAAGCCGGTTAATGAATAATGCGGCTACCCAATTTAAAAATTATTTTTACTGTATGCTTTTACACCAGGGAAATAAATTACTATTGAAGCTTCCTCTCTTCATTAGATTTGTGTACACCGCATGTTTCCATGTTCTATTGGAATTTCTGGACGAGGCGTTGAAGCAAATTCCAGATGTTCTGCTTATTGGAGGAAAAATGTAACTGTAGAGGAAGAGCAACCACTTTCTTTTTGCCGGCTATATCTTCAAACGATAGCCCTTTCACACCTTCGCGATGAAAGTCAAAAATCCCAGGCGCCGCAATTATCTTCTCAACATTTATCATATAATTCAATTTATGTGCCGGTAAAATAACCCGCATTGAATGTAATGTACCACAATAAAAGAACTAATCTGACTATATTTTAACTTCCACGTAATGATGGCCGTATCTGAAATAATCACTGTTAGTTGTGGTATTATTGGGGCTTAAAACCATCTGATGCCGGAAAGAAATGTTCCGATACTTAATAAGCTGCGGTTTATGAATTGCCTTTCGATCTTTAATTACGGGATTAAACAGATCATTATCGCTGGAATTATAAAACCTTCAGTTCAGGGAAAACAGCGTATCTTCACCGGGTGATGATTAGTCCTTCACCATTCAGTCGGGATCAGTTTTAATTCTTACTTTTTATATTGTAAAAATTTTCCTCCTCTTTTCTCCTTGCTGCAGCACTTGTTTTCACGTTTATTTATTTAACAATTTTAATTGATTAGTATGAACATGTATGTTTCCAACCTTGATTTCAACATAGGTGAACAGGAATTAAAAAAGCTTTTCGAACCATATGGAGAAGTCGCGTCTGCGAAAGTTATATCTGACCGGGAGACGGGACGCAGCCGGGGGTTTGGTTTTGTTGAAATGAAATCCAGCGAAGCCGGCGATAGGGCAATACTGGGCTTGAATAACAAGCCGGTTGACGGGCGGAATATCGGTGTCTCTGTAGCGCGGGAAAAAGAAAAGCGTTCGTTTAAGGGCGGTTGGTAATCGAACCGGGCATATTTTTCCGGATCATTCATTGCGATTAAATTATTTATTTTTCGTTTATGCGTCTACGAAAGTCAGACCTGGAATTTATTCACTACCGCTGGCAGAAAGATACGTCACAGATAAAGACACCTTTTTATGGTAAACCTTCGAGGAGATTATTTGATCCACTCAATGGTGACCAGGTGCTCTTTATTATCAACTATTATGGTTCCTTGATTACAGATTTTAACCTGAAACAGGCAAGGGAGGTGGAAAAGCATATAGCGTATTTGTTGCCTCCAACGTTAAAAAGTGAAATCTCTGTATTGAAATGGCTGCAGGAGGCAATATCTCCGGTGCTTCCCGATTGAAAGCAATTCATTTTACGCTAAAGTACTTTGGAAAATATTTTGCTTGATGGCAAAACCGGGCGGGATGTGCAGCAAAAAATATAAAGGACAACTCCGTTGAATAATGTTAAAAGGAATAACAAGAGGAACGAAAAGCTAATGTTAAAAAGCAAAACGATGCATGAAATGTTTGCCTGGATGGAGTTGATCCATTAAAATCTGCGAGATCCTTTCAAACATCACCATATTGCCCGGTAA
>Ga0207648_10000478_pt1 | contig 44666 bp, 39 predicted proteins | sample KBSMisM32_FD_184310 | JGI IMG/M metagenome (GOLD analysis project Ga0207648, IMG submission 184310) | Miscanthus rhizosphere microbial communities from Kellogg Biological Station, Michigan, USA - KBS Miscanthus M3-2 (SPAdes) (version 2) | ecosystem: Host-associated > Plants > Roots >... | reverse complement strand
CGGTGAGCACGAACGCGATATCCGCTTTGCCGAGCTGAATGAGTTTCAGGTTGTCCACCGACGCGGCCGTCACCTCGGCGGTCGCGTCGACGCGCGGGATCGATTGGCTGATCACGCGCGCAAGTCCGCCGCCGTACGGGTAATAGACGCCGCCGGTATTCCCTGTGGCGATCGACAGGCGCATCGTGCCGCCATGCTGGCGTGCGAATTCGCGCGGATTGAATCCGGCGGCGGCAAGGCCCACTGCAAAGACGACGATCGCGGTGAAGATGATGGCCGGGATACGCGATCTCACAAGCCGGTCATTCTACTCCCTGCGATCTATAATCTGTCGCTTCCCGAGGCACGAAGGTGCCCGCCGATCACGAAGCACACGAAGGGACAAGCGTATGCTCCGTTGTTGCAAGGTCCTCGCTGCAATCGGTGTCGTTGTACTCGCGGCCAGTGATGCTGGTCGCGCCGCGGACGGCCTGCAGCTCCGAGTGCTCTCGAGCCGCCCCGAGATGGTCACCGGTGGCGACGCGCTGGTGCGCGTCGAACTGCCGGCGGGCGTTTCTCCGTCGGATGTGAAGCTCTCTGTCAACGCGACTGACGCGACAGGCAAGCTGAAAGCCGATGCTTCAAGCCGCTCCCTGACCGGTCTCGTGACCGGTCTCGCGCTGGGATCGAACACGCTGACGGCGAGCGCGCCGAAACAATCGTCGACGAAGTTGACCGTCGTCAACCATCCGATTACCGGGCCGCTCTTCTCCGGACCGCAGGAGCAGCCGTTTGTCTGCATGACCGACACGTTCAAGCTGCAGGGGGGCGGTACGCTTGGTCCGGCGCTTGACGCAACGTGCTCGGTGTCGACGCGGACCGATTACGTGGACATTGCGCACCCGCAGACCAAAGCGCCGATGAAGGTCCGCATCGAGACCGGAACCATCAACCGCGGCATTTATCAGATTGCAGTGGTTGAAGGCGCGTGGAATGGCCGCCTGATCTACACGTTCGGCGGCGGCTGCGAGCCGGGCTGGTTTCAGCAGGGAAACGAGACCGGCGGCGTCACAGACCCGGTCATGCTCTCGCTTGGTTATGCCGTCGCATCGAACTCGCTGAACGTCCAGGGGAACAACTGCGGCGACGTCAGCACTGCCGAGACGATGGCGATGACCAAAGAGCACTTCATCGAAGCGTATGGAGTGCCGGCGTTCACCATCGGCTGGGGCTCGTCAGGAGGTTCCACGCAGCAGCACACCATCGCGGAGAACTATCCGGGCCTGCTCGATGGGCTGATGACCGGCCGCAGTTTCGTGGACGGCACATTCGCGAGCAGTACGAGCAGCGGCGAGGGGAGGCTCTTCGAGCGGTACTTCGACAAGCTCGCGCCCGGCCAGTACTCCGACGAACAGGTGATGGCGGTCACCGGATTCCCGGTGCCCGCGACGATCCACAACCTGTCACGCGTCCGGGCTCCGCGTTTCAGTGCGACCGAGGCGTGTCCGGAGGAGCTCGCGAAGGCGGTGCGCTACGACCCGGCGAGCAACCCAAAGGGTGCGCGGTGCGATCTGTGGGATCACAGCGTCAACATCTACGGTCGCGATCCGAAGACCGGTTTCGCGCGCCGACCACTCGACAACGTCGGCGTCCAGTACGGACTCGGCGCCCTCAACGCCGGCACGATCACCGTCGCGCAGTTCCTGGACATCAACGAGAAGATTGGCGGCTTCGATATCGACGGCACCATGGTCGGCGAGCGGATGATCGCAGACCCCTCCGCGATCCGGGCTGCGTACCGCACTGGACGTTTGAATCAGGCGCAGGGCGGGCTCGGCGACCTGCCGATCATCGACTATCGCACCTACTACGATGACCTGCCGGGCGGCGACGTCCACATGCGCTTCCAGACGTTCACGACCGACGCGCGGCTGATGAAGGCGCGCGGCACGACAGACAATCGCGTGATGCTCACCCAGGATCGTCAGTACGGTGACTTCCGCCTGACGAGTCCGCAACTTCGCGAGGCGTTGAGCCAGATGGATCAGTGGCTCACGGCGTTATCGAAGGACACGTCAAACGATCGGCCAATCGAGAGGATTCGTCGCGCCAAGCCGTCCGGGCTGGTCGACGCGTGCTGGACCAAAGACGGTCAGAAGATCGTGGAGAAACAGCGGTATCTGGCGGGCAAGTGCCACGAACTCTATCCGTCGCACTCGTTCCCGCGCGCGGTGGCCGGCGCGCCGATCACCAACGACGTGATCAAGTGCCAGCTGAAACCGATCACGGCATCCGAGTACAAGGTGACCTTGTCGTCGGACGACATGGCGCGGCTGAAGAAGATCTTTCCGTCAGGCGTCTGCGACTGGAGCAAGCCTGGCGTCGAGCAGCAGTCGCTCGCAGGCACCTGGCAGTCCTTCAACGTCGATCGAGGAACGAATTGATGCTGGCCATTCGTCGGGTGTGTGTTGTGGGATTTCTTGGGATTTGGGTTTTGGGATTTGGGATTTGGGATTTGCATGCGCAACGCCGCGGCGGCGCTGCGCCCAATCAGCTGCAGCAGACGCTCTACGACATGGCGGATGCCATCGGGATGCTCCGCAACGCCAACGAAGTCGATCGTATCGGCAGCATGAATTACTGGGCGACGGGCACGATCGTTGCGAACGGTCAGCCTTGCAAGGTCGTTGACTACAAGGCAAGCGTCAACTGGCTGCTGAAGGGGATGCGCGTCGACTACAAATGCGAGGGATCACCACAGCGCCATGTTGAAGTCGTCAGGGACCACCTTGCGTGGAACGAGACCGAACCCGGAAAGGGTGGGACTGCCGCATCGGCTGCCGCGAGCGAACGAGCGTTGATGTTGTGGACCCTGCCTGCTGGAGCCATCAAGGCCGCCAATGATGCCGGCACGGCAACGAGGGTCGCAACCGAGAACGGCAAGGCCGTTGTCACCTACCCGATTGCGTCGCTCAAAGCTGACGTGAAGGTCACGCTGGACAAGGACAATCACATCGAGCAGGTCGAATCACGGATGGGCGGCGTCACCACCGTGACCACCTATTCCGAATACGGCGACTGGAACGGGTCCGACTATCTGAGCGACGTCATGTTCCCAAAGCGTATCGTCCAGAAGCGCGGGAACACGACGATCGCCGATCTGACGATCACCAAGACGAACACGTATAACCCGTACGTCATCATGCCGGTCCCCGAAACCGTCGGTAGGCCTTAAGGTCGGCCCTACGGCGATTGGGCACCCGTAATTCATTTTCAGGAGGTACTGATGCAACGGCTCGTTCGCTGCGGGGTGCTGCTCGTCGTCCTTGCGCTGATTGGCGCGACACCCGCGACGGCCCAGAACACCAGCGGCGCCATCGCCGGCACCATCGCCGATACGCAGGGCGGCGTGCTGCCAGGCGTGACGCTGACCGTTACCAACGCGGAGACGGGCGTCGCCCGTAGCTCTGTTACAGAAGCAGACGGCAAATACCGCTTTGCGGGTCTGCAGCCCGGGCGCTACGACCTGAGAGCCGAACTCCAGGGTTTCTCGACGGTCGACGTGAAGAACATCGTCCTCACGGTCGGCCTCGAGTACCCGAAGGACATTCAGATGGGCGTGCAGACGCTCCAGGAGTCGGTGACGGTGACGGGCGAAGCACCCGTTGTCGAGACGACCAAGACCGAAGTTGGCGCTGTCGTGACGCAGGAGCAGATCGCGGTGCTTCCGGTCCAGGATCGATCGGTCGTCAACCTCACCCTGCTGGTGCCGGCGACGGGCCAGGACACGGCGCGTGTGAAGCGGCCCAATGCATCGGTTGGGGCGGCAATCGGCACCGCGTCAACCAATTTCCTCGTTGACGGCGTGCCCAACGTCACGGCCAAGACGGCGGAGCCGCGCAGCGACATTCCGCAGGCCGGCGTCCGTGAATTCGCAGTCCACACTTCACAGCAGCCGGCGCAGTATGGCTGGCGACCGGGCGGCACGGTATCGATCGTGACCAAGAGCGGCACGAACACCTTTACCGGTGAGGCGTTCGAATTCTTCCGCAACCAGGCAATGAATCGTCTGGACAAGTTCGCGCAGGCGGCCGTCGATGCCGGTACGAGCGAGAAGCCGAAGTACAGCCGCAACCAGTGGGGCGGCGCGCTCGGCGGCCCCATCCTGCGCAACAAGCTGCACTTCTTCGGTACCTACGAGCGGACCGATGAGCACGCGTACTTCACGGTCAACGCGCTGCCGCAGTTCTATTCGGCGTTCAATGGCTCCTATCGAGGCGGCTTCGCGCAGAACCTCGAGATGTTCCGGCTGGACTATCAGGTGACGCCGAACCAGAACGTCATGTTCCGGTATCTCAACGAACACACGTTGTTCTATTGCAACGGTTGTGGCGGCGCCGCGTCGAACTTTGGCGCGGGTGACGAGTTCATTCCGCGCTACACCAGCGCCGGAACGCATACGTGGGTCATCAACAGCCACATGGTGAACGAGGTGAACTGGCAGTGGGCGCGTCAGACCGACACGACGCGCATGAGCCAGGACTACACGCCGGCCAATTGCAACGCCGTCCGCACGGTGCTGGGCGGGCAGACGAAGGGCTGCACACGCTACACGTTCCCAAGCGGCTTCCAGTGGGGCTACGCCGAGTGTCTGCCACCCTGCATGCAGAACCCAGGGACGACGACGCCGTTCAAGGACATCTACGAAGCGCTGTCAATCAGCATGGGTAATCACAACTGGAAGGTCGGCGGCGCGTACAGCAATTACAAGACGCACGAGGATGCGGCGCCGAACCCGCTCGGCACGTGGACCTTCAGCGCTGACCAGTACTTCAACCCGAGCGATCCGAACTTCGATTTCAACAAGCTGACGGGTGCGCGTCAGTTCCAGATGACGTGGCCGGTCGTCTTCCGCGATATCCCGGATCATCTCTATACCGGTTATGCCCAGGACGAATGGAAGGTGCGACCGGGCGTGACGTTGAACCTCGGCCTGCGCGTCGATTACCAGACGATGGCGTGGGACGAGTGGGTCAGCATGGACCGATATCCCCGGCCGCTGCCGTACGTCGACTTCGCCAGCCGCGGCGGGAAGCCGTTATGGCAGCCGCGTCTCGGTTTTGCGTGGGATCTCGCCGGCAATGGCAGGTCGGTCGCGCGCGCCGGCTTCGGCACCGCGTACCAGGTGTTCTTCAACGGCAATCAGGGCAACGAGCTGGTCGCCCTGCTGCAGAACAACATCAACATCACGAACCCCTCCTATCCCGATCCATTCGGCGGACGCGATCCGATTACCTTCGTCTCCACGGCGCCTCCGAACGTCGGGATCATGGCGAACGACTTGAAGAATGCGCCGACCACGACGGGAAGCTTCGGCTTCTCGCAGCAGCTGAGAGCCGACACGGCGATCAACATCGACGGCGTCATCCAGCGCACGTCGAATCTGCCGCTGACCACCAACGTGAATCAGCCGATCACGCCGACCGGCCCGCGTCCGCTGGCCGAGTGGGGGCAGATCAACATGGTCAAGACGATCGGGAACTACGACTACAAGGCGTTCCTCGTTCGTCTGGAGAAACGGCTGTCGAACCGCTACCAGTACCAGCTGGCGTACACGCTGTCGAAGCAGGACACTGACTTCGGCACCACGCTTGCCGATGCGTATGTTCGCGATCCAGAGGTCGGCCCCTCGGCGAGCGACCGTCGTCACGCGTTGGTGATGAGCAGCGCCATTCAGCTGCCGGCCAACGTCGTGACCGGCGTTATCTATACGTTCCGCAGCTCGACACCGTTCAACGCACTCGCGGGCGTTGACCTGAACAACGACGGGTCGTCCACGACCGACTTCGTCCCGGGCAGCCATCGCGGCCAGGGCAATCGTGACACCGCGGCGATGCTGGCGGCGGTCAACGCGTATCGCGCCTCGCGCACTCCTGCATTGGCGCCGATTTCCCAGTCGCAGATCGACAAGAGCACGTTCAATCGGGTTGACCTGCGAGTGACGAAGGGCCTCGGAATTGCCGGCCGCAGGATCGAACTGGTCGGTCAGGTATTCAATCTGTTCGGCACCGACAATCTCGGGGGCATCGGCACCAGCCAGACGACCAACGCGCTCGCGTCGACGTTCGGTCAGATCCCGAGCGCGCAGCCGCGGCAGCAGGGAGAGATCGCGATTCGATATCTCTGGTGATTGTTTCGGGATCGGGACTCGGGATTCGATGCCCGGCAGTGAGTGCTGACGGGCATCTTTGTGTGCGCTTTTGAATCGAATCCGAATCCCGTCCGAGTTACCGAATCACAATCTTTCCACTGAACCCGTGATGATCGTGTTCCGTGTGATCGTGATAGTCACACGTGCGGGCGGTCGGCAGTGGACTGGTCGCGCGGGTTTGCCCCGGCGGTAAGAAGCCCACGATGTCGATTTCCGGGCAGTCCCGGTGATCGGGATCGACGCCGCCCTGAATGTCGTGAACCACGAGATCGCGATTGACGAACGTTACCCGTCCACCGGCGGCGACGGTCGCTTCGTACGGCATCATGCCGAACGGCGTGATCGTCACCGTGGCCGAATCGGCGGGTGGAGCAGGTGCTGGTGAAGGAGCGGGTGCCGGAGCCGGAGACGGGGACGGCGTCGACGGGCTCGCGGGCATCGAGCCGCACGCCGCCACCAAAACCGCCAATATCAGAGCGCCCATGAACGCGAGGGGGAAACGCTTTTCGGGAGACGTAACCGTAGTGTGCCGGAACCGCGGACAAATAAGAAGAGCCGGCATGCGGCCGGCTCTTCTGCGAACGACGTGCCGGATCGGTTACGCCGCAACCTTGAGATGGTTGACGACGCGCTTCACCCCCTTGGTATCGCGCGCGATCGCCATGGCCTTCGCCGCTTCTGCCTTGCTCTTGACCGTGCCGGTCAACGTCACGACATGGTTGTTCGTGTCGACGTTGATGCTCGTCCCGGGGACGCCCGGCTCGGCGAGGAACTTCGTCTTCACCGCCGAGGTGATCGCCGCGTCTGACAGCACCTCACCCGTCTTGTCCGCGGCCTGCTCCGACTTCACCTTCGCGTCATGCGCGGTGGTTTCGGTTTTCTCCTTCGCATCGCGAGCCGTCTGCTTGGCCGACTCGCTGTAGTCGCGATCGCGATCGGCGGCGTCGCGGTCGCGGTCAGCCGAACCGGACGTGGCGACTGGTGGGCCGACCCTCAGATCGTCGATGACGGAGTTCACGCCGTTCGTGTTGCGCGCGATCATTACCGCGCGTTCTCTTTCGGCGTTCGAGCCGACTGTGCCGTTGAGCGTGACCACGTGGTTGTGCGTGTCGACGTTGATCTCGCTCGCCTTCACGGTGTCATCGGCGGCCATCTTCGATTTGACAGCGCTGGTAATCCCCGCATCCGTCTGCGCGCACGCGACGGTAACCGCCAGCGCACCGGCTGATAACAGGATTGCAAACTTCTGGTACATATTCCCTCCTGTGCGAATAAGGAGCATCAGACGTACCAACGGGCCTCTGGTGTTATCGTTTCCGGATGCGAGTTCTGCTGTTCTCGATGCCGGATTCGTTTGAACACACGCCCAGCCTGGCGATGCGCATGCCCAACGGCGCGCTCGCCTCGCTCGCCGGCAATCTCGATCCGGCGCATGAGGTCGCCATCGCCGATCTCATCCTGGCGCAGTCAGCCGTACGCGCAACTGTCGAGCAGCTTGTCCGGGATCACCGACCCGATATTGTCGGACTCTCGGTGATGACCTTCCAGCGATCGACCGCGCGCCGGGTGATCTCGCTCGTTCGCTCGCTGCGGCCGGATGCGTTCATCGTCGTCGGTGGGTACGACCCGAGCCTTGCGCCGGAGGCGTGGACCAACCCGGAGATCGGCGTCGATGCGATCGTGCGCGGTGAAGGAGAGTTGACGTTCCGCGAGTTGGTCCGCGCGCTCGACGCGGCTGCTCCACTCGATCGCGTTGACGGTCTGTGGTATCGGGATCGAGGCGGGTTCCGGGAGAGCCGTCCGCGTGCCGTCACTTCGATCGAGAACGGGGACGTGGCACCTCCTCGGCGCGAGGCGCGTGTGCTGACCGGTTACACGATGCTCGGTCGGCAGGTGGATGTCGTCGAGACGTCGCGCGGCTGCACGTTCGACTGCAGCTTCTGCTCGATTATCGAGATGCGCGGCCGCAATTTTCACCGCTTTCCCATGTCGCGTGTGATCAACGACATCGCGGACGCGCGGACCCGCGGCGCGCGCGCGATCTTCTTGGTCGACGACAACATCACGCTCGACGTCGAGCGCTTCAAGGCGTTGTGCGAAGCGATTATCGAGGCCCGTTTAACGGACATCGACTATCTGGTGCAGGGGATGACCTCCGCCATTGCGGCGCATGGCGAGACACTGGGGCCGCTGATGCAGCGCGCCGGATTCCGGTACGTCTTTCTCGGTATCGAGAACGTCCTTGACGACGACCTGGCATTTCTCAAGGCGGACGCGAAGAACAGAACACGCGAGGGCGGCCGTCGCACCGGCAACGCGTCGATTCAGGCCATTGACATCCTGCACCGCCACGGCATGGTCGTGGTCGGCGGCCTCATCGTCGGCAACCCGGATGACACGCCGGACGCGATTGCCGCCAATCTTGCGTTTGCCCGGAAGTACGTAGACTGGCCCTACATTCAGCATCCCACTCCCTATCCGGGCACGCCGATGACGCGCGACTTCGTCGAACGGGGTCTCGTCGTCAACCAGCGCGTCGAGGAGTATGACGGCACGACGGCTGTCACGCGCAGCGCGCATCTGGAGGCCGAGGACATCGAGTACCTGCGGTGGAAGGCGGAGCGGTGGATGAAGGTGCGGCACATGCCGGCGGCGGCCCGTCACGACCCGTGGTTTGTCCTGCGCCATGGGCGGAAGATGCTGGCCCATACCTTCCGAGGCACGACCTGGCGATCGCTGGTGGGGCTCGAAACGCCGCGTGAGGTGTTCCGGCGGTATCGCGGAATCCGGGAACGCGAACGCAGCTACGTGGACTGGCCCGATCCGTTGACCGGCAGCCCCGCGGCTTCCCAGGCGGTGATGCCCCCAGCAAGTTCGCTCACGTTTGTGAAGCCGTCGCGCTGAAGCAGGCTTGCGGCCATCGACGATCGGTAACCGCCGGCACAGTGGACGATGATCGCCCGGTCGCGCGCGACATCGGGCAAGCCCTCGCGCAGTGTGTTCAACGGCCGGTGCATGCTGCCTCTGATCGACTTATCGGCGCGTTCACGCGGCGCCCGAATGTCGATCACAAGCGGCGGATTCGAGCCGGCGATCCGATCCGCGGCAGTCTGCGGACTGAGACGGTCCGTTGATGTGATCGCGAACCCGAAGGGTTCGCGTTCGACCGCCGCCAGCCCTCCGTCGAGAAACCCGGCAACCTGATCGAAGCCGATCCGTCCCAACCGAAGAGCAGACTGACCCTCGGCCCCAGGGTCCGCGACGATGACGATCGGCCGCGCTGCGTCGAGCAGCGTGCCCGCCCATGTGGCGAACTGGCCGCCAAGCCCGATGTTGACGCTGCCAGCCAGGTGGGCCGCCGCAAATTCCGCCGGGTCTCGCGTGTCGAGAAGCTGCGCGCCATCGCGGACAGCGGCAGCGGTCTGTTCGACCGTCAGCGGCTTCAATTCGCGTGCGAGCGCCTGATCGAGGGTCGGCCGCTCTCGGCTGTTCAGCACGGCGTCATAGGTGAAGTACGGCGGCGCGTCGGGTTGATCCGCGGTCACGAGCTCGACGAAGCGTTCCTTCGACATCGGCTGGAGAGCGTAATTGAGACGCCGCTGATCGCCGATTGTGGACACCGTTTCCTTCGAGATGGCCTTGCCGCACAGCGACCCGGCGCCATGTGCGGGATAAACCTTTGTCGAGTCCGGCAGCGTCAGCAGCTTTTCATGGACCGAGTCGTACAGCATTGCGCCGAGCTCGGTTGCGGACCAGCCGAGCGACGCGCGGAGATCCGGTCGTCCCACGTCGCCGACGAACAACGTGTCGCCCGTCAGAACCGCCACGGGATCGCCGCCCGCCGCTCGGTCGTAGACGAGCAGCGAAATCGATTCGACCGTATGCCCCGGCGTTTCGAGAATCTCGATCCGGACCGATCCGAGATCGATCGAGGTGCCATCCCCGACGGGCTTGAATTCATATTCGGCAATCGCCTTCCGGCCGAGGCAGATGGTGGCGCCCACGCGGTCGCGCAGTTCGAGATGACCCGCGATGAAATCGGCGTGAAAGTGCGTCAGGAAGACGTACATGATGCGGAGGTTGTGATCCGCCGCAAACGTCAGGTATTGATCGATGTCACGCTGTGGATCGACGATGGCGGCCGCGCCGCTTTCTTCGTCGGCAACGACGTACGACGCATGCGCGAGGCAGTTCAAATAAAACTGTTTGAGGACCACGTAAGTATCATGCGCCTTGTCGGGTCATTGCGCACGGAGTCTTGATATGGAGCAACGGCAATTGGGAACTGGTGGTCCGCTCGTAGCAGCGATCGGGTTGGGCTGCATGAGCATGTCGCAGTCGTATGGCCCGCGCGATGACGATGAGTCGATTCGCGCAATCCATCGGGCACTCGACCTCGGCGTCACGTTCTTCGATACCGCTGCCATTTACGGTCAGGGGCACAACGAAACGCTCGTCGGACGTGGTCTTGGCAGCCGCCGCAGCGGCATCGTCCTCGCGACCAAATGCGGCGTCGTCCCTGCGAAGCCGGGGCCGGGGATCGATGCGGATGGATCGTCGAACGCGATTGTGTCGTCGTGTGACGAAAGTCTGCGGCGTCTCGGCACCGACGTAATCGATCTGCTGTACCTGCATCGGGTGGATCCGAAGGTGCCAATCGAAGAGAGTGTCGGTGCGCTCTCGACGCTCGTCCGTCAGGGCAAGGTACGGCACATCGGGTTATCCGAAGCGGCTCCCGCGACAATTCGGCGCGCCTACAAAGTGCACCCGGTCTCTGCGTTACAAAGCGAGTATTCGTTGTGGTTCCGTGAGCGCGAACAGGACGCGCTCCCCGTGTGCCGCGAGCTGGGAATCGCGTTCGTCCCTTTCAGCCCTCTGGGCCGAGGGTTTCTCTCCGGCGCAGTGACGGATACGAATTCACTTGCCGCTGACGACATGCGCCGCCGACTACCTCGCTTCGAGAACGACAATTTCCGCCGCAACCTCCTGCTCGTGGCGCGACTCGACGCAATGGCGCAACGACGGTCGAGTTCATCAGGACGGACGTGCTCACCCGCACAGCTCGCCCTTGCCTGGCTTCTGGCGAAGGGCGATGACATCGTGCCGATTCCCGGCACCAAGCGCGTGAAACATATGGAAGAGAACGTCGGCGCCGGCGACATCCGTTTGTCCCAGGCGGAGGTCGACGAACTCGAATCGACGTTTACGCCCGATGCCGCTGCCGGCGCACGCTATACCGAGGCGATGAGCAGGCTGATCGATAAATAAGTTACGGAAGCGCGAACACGTAGATCGCGTTGTGCCCAATGACCGGTGACGGCACGGCCTTGCTCGCGACGGCCAGCGGGCCGGCAGTGACCGACTGTCCGCCGCCGGTGAACACCATCACGTACTGTTTCCCATTCACCGCGTAGGTGATCGTGCTGTTCATGATCATGCCGCCGACGATCGTTTCCCACAGCACCTTGCCGTTTTCCGCATCGATCGCGCGAAGGCGGCGATTGAGGTCGCCGAAGAAGACGAGACCGCTTGCGGTGGCGAGCGCCGACCCGTTGGCCGGCTGCGGCTGCGAGTAGATCACCTTCATCTCACCGGTCGCGACATCGACCTTGGCGATGCCCATGTAGGCCTTCGGGTCGCTGCCCGGACGCATCAGACCCGTGCGGCGGCCATATCCCGTCGGGTTGGCGTGAACCGCTTCCATCGAAAGGCACTGGTCGTGAAACGGCACGTAGACGGAATTGGTATCCGGGTCGTAGGCAATCTGCCAGAGCCCGCGCGTGTTGTGATAGCAGCCGACGATGGTGTCGCCGTCCTTCTTGAATAGCTTTTCGGGATTGACGCTCGTCTGACCGGTCTTGACGTCGACGACGCGGATGTTCACGTTCGGGTCGTCGTAGGGGAATGGCCGCGCCCAGAGGAACTGCCCGGTCTGCTGCGCGACTGCGAACATGCCGCCGCCCTCGGCGACCGTGATGATGATGTCCTGTTCGCTGCCGCGCGCGATTGTCGGATTGATCCATTTCACGTGTCGCGGATCCGGACTCACACGTGTGTGGACGAGGATGCGTTCCTGGTTGTGATCCGCGTCCCAGTCGTCGCTCGGCAGCTCCTGGAAGTACCACACCAGCTTGCCCGTCGCGACATCGAGCGCCACTGTCGAATTGCTATACAGCTCCGACGGAGACGAGTTCGACACCGCCTCGTAACTGCCGTGACGTTTGAAGCGCGTGTACGCGTTCGGGTTGGCGACGCCCCAATAGACGATCTTGCGGACCGGATCGTAGGAGCCGGGAAGTCCCCACGGCCCGGCCGCGCGCTCGTCAACCGGCAGCTTGGCCCAGGTGTCGCCGCCAGGTTCGCCGGGCGCGGCCGTGACATAGAACCGCCAGACTTGCGTTCCGGTCTTCGCGTCGTGCGCGGCGATGAAGCAGAACTCGCGCTTACCCTGATCGCACGTACGGTTCGAAATCACTTTGCCGTCGGCGACCAGCAGCCCGCCCGCCGTGATCTGACCGTTGTCGACTTTCGTCTCCCAGCGCAGCTTGCCGGTCTGGGCGTCCAGCGCGACGAGAAATCCGTCGGGTGCGCCGAAATAGATCATGTCCTCGTAAATCCCGAGGTTCTTGCTGCGTGCTGCGCGCGCCTGGACGCCGGCGGGGTAGTCACGGCGGTACTCCCACAGCAGATCGCCGTTGGCCGCATCCAGCGCCTGCACGGTGGCGCCAGGTGCGATGACGTACATCACGCCGCGATACACGATGGGGGTCGACTCCTGTGTGCCCACCGCGAGGCCGCGTGACCAGACCATCCGCAGCTGCGCGACGTTGCTCTTGGTGATTTGTTTCAGCGGGCTGAAGCGTTGCTCGTCGTAGGTGCGGCTGATGTGCAGCCAGTCCGCCGGCTCCGGATGCGCCAGCATCGCCTGCGTCACCGGCACGAACCCTTCCGTCTGAGCGATCGCGTGAATCGACATCGCGCAAAGCCCCGCGATCGCGGCGGCCGCCATCGTCAAAGATGTATTCATCTTCCGCTCCTGTACTCCGACGCTGAATTGCGCGGCCGTAGAGGCGGACCTTAAGGTCCGCCTCTACTGAAGCCGATCCGCGAGCATCCCCACGCTGAGGGCGTACAGATGCGCGCAGTTGTAGTCGAGGACGCTTTCGTAATTCGGATACACGAGGAAGCTGCGCCCGCTGATTTCGACAAGGCTCGCAGGCAGATCCGAGGTCGGCAGCGGCCCACCCGTCTTCAACCGCACGCCCGCCTCGCGCCAGATCGGCAGCGGCCGCCGTTCGGTCATCTGACGTTTCGCCGAACACCCGACGTCGCGCTTCGGGATGTCTGCGATTTGCGCGCGTGCGGCTTTCGACACGGTGACCTCGCGTCCCCACGTCATCCCGCGCTCCCACCCGGCATCTCTCAGATAGCTGGCGATCGACGCCAGCGTATCGGCCTGGGAATGCCAGATGTCACGCAGGCCGTCGTTGTCGAAATCGACCGCATGCTTCAGATAACTCGACGGCATGAACTGCGGCTGCCCCATCGCTCCCGCCCACGATCCGGTCATCGTCTTGGCGTCGATGTACCCACCGGACACGATTGCGAGCGCGTTGAACAGCTCGCCCCTGAAAAATTCGGCGCGCCGCGGTTCGAATGCCAGCGTCGCGAGCGCTTGGAAAACTGGGTACGCGCCTGTGAACCGGCCGTAATGTGACTCGAGGCCCCAGATGGCGAGCAGGACGGATGGCGAGACGCCGTAGGTTGTCTGGATGCGCCGCAGCAGTGCGCGCTGCTCCATCGCATGCTCCCGTCCCATGCGAATGACACGCGGCGTGATCCGGGTCCGGAAGTACCGATCGAGGGTGATGGTGAATTCGGCCTGCGAGCTGTCGCGCTCGACGACTCGCGGAATCGGCGTCAGGCCGACGAGGGTTGTGTTGATCAGTTCGTCGCTGTAGCCACGCCCGCGCGCCTCATCGATCAGCGCCTGCAGCCACTGCTCGAATGGAGGCGACTGCGCCTCCGGCGCACTCGGCGGCGTCTGTTGCGGGAACAGTAGGACGGTCGAGAGAAGCAGAGCAGCCAGTCGCATGAAAATCGCGCTGGGGAGATCTTAGACCCTCCAGGCGCTGGACCGACGATCGCATTCGTGCCGCTTCGGATCGCCCAAACCGCCAGTCGGTCGCAACGTTTCGCTGCAACTCCGCGCGCGACCAGATCGCGCGCATCAATCCCGTGCGGGAGTGTGCATTGTTGCCGAGCAGCAGATGCCCTATTTCGTGCGCGATGGCGAGACCGACAAGCGTCGGCATGTCGGTTTCTGTCGCATTCGCGAGCCAGGCCACGCGGTCTGCGTAAATGGTCGCAAGCGTTCCGGCGCGAGCGGCGGTGTCAACCAGCGAGTAGCCTAGACGCAGCTCCCCGTGGGTCGAGGCGGTCCCTGGAAGCCTGACGAGCCGTACCGAGAGCTCGGACGGGTCGAGCGGCGTATCGCACACCGCCGCGGTCGCCTCGGGTGCCACGTCGCCACAGGGCAGCCAGCTCGTGCCGATGCCGGCAGCGGCCAGGGTCGTGGCTGCTGCACGCAAAGCAACCGCCTGATCCGCTGCCGGCATGACTGCCGCGTTGTACAAGCGCACCTTCAAGTGGGTGGTCGGGAGTGGGCTGTGGCCGGGAATTTCCTGCCGACTGCCGACGACCGGCTGCCGGCTGTCGCGCGGAGCGTTATCGGATGCCGCCCGCGCGACACTTATCGGGATGGCCACCAGCCCGACCGTCCATGCAACCGCGAGTGCGTTTCGCACGAGCCCACTGTGCGTCGCCTCGGCCAGTGCCTCAATGCATTGGAGGTGACAGGAGGTGAAACGTTGGTGACTCGAGATGGCCTGTCACGTCCGTCAGGTGTCACCTCGGAGATAATTCGCTATGGACGCCCAACGCCTTCTCCGGTTCGAATCCTTTGAGCTCGACGTGCGGTCCCGCGAGCTGCGGAAGGGCAAGCAGCGGATTCGCCTGCAGGAGCAGCCGTTCGAAATCCTGCGCCTGATGCTCGAGCGCCCCGGAGATGTGGTGACCCGCGAGGAGCTCGCCCGCCATCTCTGGCCGCAAGGGACGTTTGTCGATTTCGAGCACAGCCTCAATGCCGCCGTGAAGCGGCTGCGCGCCGCTCTTGGCGACGATGCCGACAATCCCCGGTTCGTCGAGACGCTTCCACGCCGGGGCTACCGGTTTATTGCGTCGCTTCGGGACGGCGAAACCGTCGCTGTCCTGCCCGTGGTGTCGGATTACAAGGCGCGGCTCGCCGTGCTGCCGTTCGCGAATCTGAGCGGAGATCCGGCACAGGAGTACTTCAGCGACGGGCTGACCGAGGAGATGACCCTGCAGCTCGGCCGTCTCGGTCGCGGACGGATTGCGGTCATCTCGCGTTCCTCATCGAATGCGTTCAAGGGAAGCGGCCGGCGGGCGCGTGAGATCGGAGAAATCCTGCGCGCGGACTATCTCCTGGAAGGAAGCGTACGGCGCGAAGCAGACCGTGTGCGTATCACTGCCCAGCTGGTCGAAACGCGAAGCGAAGCGCACCTGTGGACCGACGCGTACGAGCGGAGTCTCACCGATTGTCTCTCCGTGCAGGCAGAAGTGGCAGCGCGCATCGCGCGATCCCTCGCCGTGGAGTTGCTGCCGGAGCAACCCGTTCAACCGTCACGTGACCCGGCGGCGTATCAGACGTATCTGAAAGGGCGCTACTATTGGAACCTGCAGGGGGATCAGGGTCTTCCGCAGGCAATCGAGTACTTCAAACAGGCCTGCGAGTCGGATCCCACGTTCGCGGCCGCGCACGCCGATCTCGCGCGAACGCACACCGCACGTGCCGAGTACTACAACCTCGTGCCGCGCACGGCGCTCGAACTGGCGCGCCCCATCGCCGAGCGTGCGCTCGAACTCGATCCGCATCTGGCGCAAGCCCATCTCGCCGTCGCCAACGTCCGCGCGATGCTCGATTGGGACTGGGAAGGCGCCGAAGTGGGCTTTCGGCAGGCACTCGCGCTCAACCCGAGCAGCGATGGCGCACACCGGTGGTACGGGCTTCTGCTGGCTGGCCTTGGACGATCGTCTGAAGCGATTCGAGAAGCGCAGCGCGCGCACGAGCTCGATCCGCTCTGCCTGGTTACCGGAACCGGCGCCGCATGGACGCAGTACATGGCGGGTGAGTACCAGCCAGCGATCGACACGTGCCGCATCGTCATGGACATGCAAGGGAGTTTCGCGCCCGCGTGGCGCGTGCTCGCCGCGTCTCTGATTCAGATGGGACGCGTGGCGGAAGGCGTGGCTGAACTCGAGACCGCGGCCGTTACGTCGACCGATCCCGTGCTGCTGGCGTGGCTGGCGCACGCGAAGGCCATTCGTGGCGAGTGCGGCGTAGCCAGGACGATTCTCAAGGCGCTCGAGGGCCTGCGGCAGGAGCGCTTCGTTCCGGCGTACCACCTTGCGCTGGCGCAGGTCGGCCTCGGCGACGCCGACGAAGCGTTTCGTCAGCTTGACCTCGCGTGCGAGGAGCGCGACCCGGCGCTCATCAACCTCAACCTGGATCCACGATTCGACCCGATTCGTGGCGATGGGAGATTTGCCGTTCTGCTCGAGCGCGTTCGGCTGTGAGCAGGTATCAGGTGTCACCTGAGACCTGATACCTTTCCTCTGTGCGCGTTCTCGTCGTCGAAGACGAACACAAAGTTGCCAACGCCCTCCGGGAAGGGCTCGAGGGCGAGCGGTACGACGTGGTGGTCGAGCGGACCGGAGAAGACGCCTTCTTCCGGATGACCACCGAAGCATTCGATCTGATTCTGCTCGACCTGGGCCTCCCCGGACGCGACGGCCTTCAGATCCTGACTACACTGAGAAGCAAGGGCGTCAAGACGCCGGTGCTCGTGCTGACCGCCCGCGACACATTGCAGGATCGTGTCGCGGGGCTCGATAGCGGCGCTGACGACTACCTCGTCAAACCGTTTGCGTTCGCCGAGCTGCTCGCCCGCATCCGGGCGCTGCTGCGGCGTGGCCGACAATCCGAGTCGCCTCGTCTCGAGGTTGGCGATCTGACGATGGATTTGATTACGCGCAAGGTCACTCGCGGCGGCCAGCCGGTGGAGCTGACCGTTCGGGAATTCGAGCTCCTCGAGTACCTGATGCGGTACGAGGGACAGGTCGTGTCGCGCGAGACGCTTGCCCGCGACGTGTGGAAGGAGACCGCGCGGACCACGCCGCTCGACAACGTCATCGACGTTCACATCGCGCGCCTCCGCCGGAAAGTGGATCTCGATCGCTTTGTGAAATTGATCCATACCGTTCGTGGCGTCGGATTCATGCTTCGCGAGGAAGAACCGTGACAGGCTGGTGGCGCTCGCACAGCGTCCGCGTGCAGCTGACGCTGTGGTACGTCGCCGCGATGACGCTGGTGCTGGCGGTCTACGCGGGCGCCATCCTCGCGTACGTCAGTCGAAGTGCGTCGCAGCTGCTGAATCAGCAGCTGCGGAGCGATTTCCAATGGGCCACCGTGATGGTCGAGCAGACGCCGGAAGGCGGCGTCACGTGGAACGGCGAAGAGGCGATCGAGGAGCATCCCTGGCTGCAGGTGTGGGGAGCGGACGGGAAGCTCCTGTTCCGCAACGGTGTCGCGCTTGGCCAGCCGGACGTCGGCCTCGATCTGCCCAATCTGCCGGACGATGCGACCGTGAGCGTGGCGACCGGTGACGGCGTCCCGTTGCGAGTCCTGAGCCGCAGGGGAGAGATCGCCGGCAATCCGGTTGTCATTCAGGTCGGGCGTTCCGAGCAGGCGATGCGCGAGCAGATCCGAACGGTCGCGCTGATTCTCCTTCTCGGCCTTCCGGTTGCCGTTGCCACCGCGGGCATTGGCGGCTATGTGCTCGCCCGCCGGGCGCTCGCGCCCATCGAACGGATGACCGAGCGCGCCGAAACCATCACGGCCGAGCGGCTGAGCGATCGCCTGCCGGTGAGCAATCCGGACAACGAGATGGGGCGTTTGGCGACGATGTTCAACGCCACGCTGGCGCGGCTCGAAGAGTCATTCGAGCAGATGCGTCGCTTCACCGCCGACGTTTCGCACGAACTCCGCACGCCGCTGACCGCCATCCGCAGCGTTGGCGAAGTTGGTCTTCGCGGCCGCCGCGACGAAGCCGGTTACCGCACCGTCATCGGCAGCATGCTGGAGGAAGTCGATCGACTGGCGGGCCTGGTCGATCGTCTGCTGACGTTGTCGCGCGCGGACACTGGTGTGACGACGCGGTCTATTGAACCGGTTGTCTTGAAGGAGCTGGCCGAGCGCGTGGTGGGTGACCTTGCCGTGCTCGCGGAAGAAAAATCTCAGCAGGTGGTCGTCGAGGCGCATGGATCGCCACGCGGTCTCGGCGATCGACTCATGGTCCGTCAGGCGCTGATCAACCTTGTCGATAACGCCATCAAGTTCGCCCCCGCCGGTTCCGCGATTGTCATTCGCGTCGGCGAGTCCGCAGCCGATGCGACGGTGGACGTGATCGATCGTGGCCCCGGGATTCCCGCCGCCGCGCGTGAACACATCTTCGATCGATTCTTCCGCGCCAGTTCCGCGCCCGCCGACGTCGTGGGCACAGGGCTCGGCCTGTCGATTGCGAAGTCCGCGGTCGAAACCAGCGGCGGCACGTTGACGCTCGAACACACCGACGAGCACGGCAGCACGTTCCGCATTCGATTGCCGCGAGGCTAAGCGGCAATCACCACGTTCACACTTCTGGGTTCTTTGTTCTCAGTTCGTGTTCAGTTTCATGTTCGGTTCGTCGTTCAAGCGCACGCTCGGTTCATAGTTCGGGTTCGGCGTGAGTCGAGCAGTCGTTTCCGGCGGGTGGCGCCGGGAGGGGCATCCCCGCGCCGCTCGACTCACGTGACGATGGCGCGACTCCCATGCCGTAAAGGGTTTAATTCAGGTACGTTCTCGCAAGTGCAAACGCGCTGATCAGCAGCGCGGTCAGGAACGCCGCTACACCCCACCACCCATACGCGCTCCAGAAGAAACCACCAACGGATCCGGCGATGCTGGCCCCCATGTAGTAGAAGAACAAGTACAGCGCCGACGCCTGCGCCTTTCCCTCGCGTGCGCGAAGCCCGACCCAGCTGCTGGCCACCGAATGCGACGCGAAGAAGCCGATCGTGACCAGACCGATCCCGATGATCACCATGGGCAGCGGCGGTAGCAGCGTCGCTGCCACGCCAGCCATCATCGTCGCGAGTCCAACGCGCAGCAGAAACGGCCGGCTGAAGCGATGCGAGAGCAGGCCCATCAGCGACGAGCTGAAAAACCCGAAGACGTAGAGACCAAAGACGGATCCGACGGCGGTCTGCGTCAGCAGATACGGAGGCGCGAGCAGGCGGAACGAGCTGTAGTTGTAGACGGTGACGAGCGTACCGAGCACGAGTCCCGCTTCGATCATCAGCGTCCGGATGACGGGATCGTGCAGGTGCGCCTTGTAGGAGCCGACGAGCGCCGCCATCGACAATGACCGTGGCTGGAATCGCGCCGATGCCGGAAGGCTGACGGAAAAGACGGCAGCGGCGACAATCCCGAGGCCGCCGATTGCCGCCAGCGTCGGACGCCAGGACAACAGATCGGTCAACACGCCCGTCAGCAGCCGGCCGGTCATTCCGCCGAGTGCACCGCTGCCGACATACAACCCCATCGACACGCCGACATCGTCGGGATGAATCTCCTCGCCAAGATATGCCATCGCCAGCGCCGGCAGCCCGGCGATGGCGATCCCCTCGATGGCGCGAATCAGGAGAAACATCGGCCAGTCCTGGATGACCGACGAGAGCAATGTCAACAGTGCCGCGGACAATAGCGAGAGGCTCATCAGCGGCTTGCGCGACCAACCCTCCGCAACAGCCCCGATCGCGAGCATCGATACCGCGAGACATCCGGTCGTGAGCGACAGCGCGAGGCTGCTGGTGGCGGCATTGATGTGAAACTCGCGCGTGAAGATCGGCAGCAGCGGCTGTACGGCGTACATCAACAGGAAGACGGAGAAGCCCGCCGAGAAGACCGCCAGATTGACTTTCCAGAAGGCTCGTGAGCCTCGGGCGACGTGCGTCACGTCAGCAGTGGGCGAATGGAGGGAGACGTCGTCACACGCACTCGGTGTTCAGATGAGATTATCCATCGTTCGCTCGCGGACAAAGGCGTGCGGTTTGCACATCGGCGTGTCCGATGCGTCTGCTCTCTGTTTCGCTAACCGTCGCGCTGACCGTGGTTGCCGCCGGCTGCTCGAAATCACCCGACAAGATCGCGCAGGAGGCGCGGGAAGCTGCGGCGTCGTGGGCCGCCACATTGTCCGCGGCCGCCGAATGGTGGGGCGGCGGCGAGGTCTCGACCTCGTACGTCCAGACGGTCGTTACCCAGGCACACACGTCGCTGCACCAGGAAGAGCAGACCGCGCGCACGTCGGCTGGTGACGCAGCTGCGGCACCCGTCCGGGCCGTCGCGGCGCACGCGGCTGCCATCGCGGATGCAGTGAAACGGGGCGATCGCGCTGCCGCAATCGAGGCCGGCCATGCTGCTGCCTCCGAGGTGCCCGTGGAGAAGACGCCTGCGATCGCAAGGCCCGAATGAAAAACATCATGAACGTCGCGCTCGGCATCGCGTCGAGCATTGGCGGTTTCCTTGATGTCGGCGCGATCGCCACGGCCGCGCTTGCCGGCGCCGCATTCGGTGTGCAGATGTTGTGGGTGCTGGTCCTGGGCACCTTGTGCGTGATGTTCCTGACAGAAATGGTGGGACGCCTCGCGTGCGTGAGCCATCACTCGCTTGTCGATGCCGTGCGCGAGCGGTGCGGCTTTCGCTACTTCTCCTTCTTGCTGATTGGGGAGCTGTTCGTCGATCTGCTGGTGCTTGCCGCCGAAATCGGCGGCGTCGCGGTGGCGCTGCATCTCCTCACCGGCATCGACTATCGCTGGTTCGTTCCCATCGTCGCCTTCGCGCTCTGGCTGCTGATCTGGCTCGGGACGTTCTCCATCGTTCAGAACGGCGTGTCGCTGCTTGGGCTCATCACGCTGGCGTTCGTTGTCGGCATGTGGTGGATGGGCCCTCCCTGGCACGAAGCGATGAAGGCGATGGTCCCGTCGGCTCCGTCGCATGACGCCGCGAAGTACTGGTTCATTGCTGTCGGCATCATCGGCGCGTTGTTCGAACCATTCATGTTGAACTTCTACGCGTCCGGCGCCATCGAGGAAAAGTGGTCGCTCAAGGACATTGCGATGAATCGCGTGACCGCCGTTCTCGGGATGGGCTTCGGCGCGGTGATCGCGGTGAGCATCGTCATGCTGAGCGCGTTGACGCTTGGGCCGCACGGCATCCAGGTGGACAGCTACGAGCAGGCGGCGTTGATGATGGTGCAGCCGTTCGGCTCGTGGGGAATCCCGCTGTTTGCGGCGTGCCTGGGCATCGCGTGCTTCGGCGCGTCGCTGCAGGTCGCCCTGAATCTTTCATACCTGTTCGCTCAGGGCTTCGGCTGGAACTGGAGCGAAAACCTACGCCCGCACGCCGATGCGCGGTTTGCGCTGGTGTACACGCTGGCGATTCCCGTCGGCGCGATGCTGGTCATCGTGCTCGGCGATCCGCTGCAGATCACGACCTTCTCGATGGCCCTCAATGCGCTGCTCGCGCCCGTCATCGTGTTTCCGTTGCTGATTCTGATGAACGATCGGTATTACGTTCGCGAATACCGCAACCACATCGTCGGCAACATCTTCGTGGCGGCGATCGTCATCATCGCGTTCCTCATTGCGATCGTCGCGATTCCGCTGGAGGTGCTCGGTGGGTGAGCCATTGCCGCTGGCGCGGGACGTCCTCGACAAGCAGGTGATCGACCCCGACGGATGCAAAGTCGGCAAGGTCGATGGGATCGTCCTCACGCTCCGTGAACGCCGTCCTCCTCGGGTGATCGCGATGGAGATCAGCCAGGCCGCCGCGTGGCGCCGCGTGCATCATCGACTCGGCGACTTTGCAGATTGGCTTCGGACGAAGTTCGAACCGGGTCATGAGGAGCGTCCTCCCCGTGTCCTTTTCGACCACTTCGTGCGTGGCGGAATCGACGTACGCATCGACATCTCGTGGAAGCGGACTCGAGCGCGTGTGTGGGAGGTGTGGCTCGAGCAGCGTGTCATCGCGAAGATTCCCGGAGGACGTCGTGGCGGAAGGAAAGACTGAGTGCCGCGTCGAGCTGCTGCTCGGCCGCAAGGTGCGCGCCGGCGATGGCCGCGTCGTCGGCCGGATCGAGGAACTGCGGGCCGAACGCGAGCACGACTACTACGTGGTGACGGAATTTCATCTTGGGCCCAGCGCCCTGATCGAAGCGCTCGCCGTCCGTCATCTTGGCTTTACCTTGCCCGGGCGCGTTCACGGGTATCGCGTCCGGTGGGACCAGATTGACCTCTCTGATCGAGAACGTCCGCGTCTGACGTGCCCCGTCGGGGAGCTGCAGCGAATCGGCGCGCCACGCCGACGCCATCGAAAGAAGCACGCGGCATAACGCAATTTGCACATTGCACAGTGCGGATGTAAGCTTCGCCCCTCCTAATGCGCTGGAGGGACTCATGGCGCTGTCTGTCAGCATCACCGTTAACGGCCGTCGCTGCGATCGCGATATCGAGCCACGGCTTCTGCTGGTTCATTTTCTGCGCGACACCCTTGGTCTGACGGGCACGAAGATCGGCTGCGACACCAGTCAGTGCGGCGCCTGCATGGTGCAGCTCGATGGCGTCGCGGTGAAGTCCTGCACGTGCCTTGCCGCGCAGGCGGATGGTTCGTCGATCACGACCATCGAAGGTCTCGCACCGGACGGCAAGCTCGATCCCATCCAGGAAGCGTTCTGGGAAAAGCATGGTCTGCAGTGCGGCTTCTGCACGCCGGGGATGATCTTTACGACGCGCGCGTTGCTCGAAGGCAACAGCAATCCGTCGGCAGAGCAGATTCGTCACGCACTTGAAGGCAACATGTGCCGCTGCACCGGCTATCAGAACATCGTGCGCTCGGTGCAGGCCGCGGCCGCGGCGGGAGGACGATGATGGCGACGACGGTTGCGGCGCCTGCACGCGTATTCGGCTCGGCCATCAAGCGGCGCGAAGATCCGCGGCTGCTCACGGGCACGGCGAAGTACACGGCCGACATCACCTTGCCGGGACAGCTCTACGCGGCGATCCTGCGCAGCCCGCACGGGCACGCGCGCATCAGAAAAATCGACACCGCTCCCGCGAAGGCCGCACCAGGCGTTGTCGCGGCATTCACCAGCGCCGACACCGAAGGGATGGTGGGCGCCATCCCATGCGCGTGGCTCGTGCCGAACTCCGACCTGAAGACCGCACCCTATCCGCCGCTCGCGAAAGGGACCGTGCGGTATGTCGGCGACGCGGTCGCGGTCGTTGTGGCCGAATCGCCGGAGCAGGCGGCCGACGCTCTCGATCTCATCGAGGTGGATTACGAGCCACTGCCGGCGACGGTCGATCCCGAGCAGGCGGTCAAGCCCGGCGCACCGCAGCTGCATCAGGAGGCGCCGAACAACATCGCGTTCCACTGGACGGTTGCGGGCGGCGACGTGGACGCCGCGTTCAGCAAAGCTGATGTGATCGTGCGCGACCGGATCATTCAGCAACGGTTGATTCCGAACGCGATGGAGCCTCGCGGCGCACTGGCGCACTACCTCCCCGCGACAGGAGAGTTGACCCTCTGGAATACCACCCAGAACCCGCACATCGTCCGCTTCATCGTGTCGCTCGTCTGCGGCATTCCTGAAGATCGGCTTCGCGTGATTGCCCCGGAAGTCGGCGGCGGATTTGGCAGCAAGATTCCGCAGATCCAGGGTGATTTCATCACCGTCTTCTGCTCCATGAAGCTGGGGCGCCCGGTCAAGTGGATTGAAAGCCGATCGGAAAACTATCAGTCGACCACACACGGACGCGACCACGTGCAGGACGTGGAGATGGCAGCCACCAGGGATGGACGCATCCTGGGACTGCGATGCACGGTCTGGGCCGGCATGGGTGGGTATCTTTCGACGGCTGCACCAGGCATTCCGACCATTCTTCACGGCCTGATGCTGTCGGGCCCGTATCAGATCGGCGCTGTGAAGGAAGACGTGTACGGCGTCTACACGAACACGACGCCGGTGGAGGCGTATCGCGGCGCGGGCCGCCCTGAAGCGACGTTCATGCTGGAGCGTGTGATCGATCTGCTCGCCGACGAGCTGAAGATGGATCCAGCGGAGCTGCGGAAGAAGAACCTGATTCCGCACTTCGAGAACGGTCACGATGTCGTGACGGGTCTCAAGTACGACAGCGGAAATTATCCGGCTGCGATGGACAAGGTACTGGCGCACGTGGATTACGCCGGTCTCCGGAAAGAGCAGGCGGACCTCCGGAAGAAGGGGCGTTACGTCGGGGTTGGCGTCGGCATGTACGTCGAGATCTGCGGCCTCGGACCATCACAGGTCGCGGGCGCCGTCGGTTTCCAGGGCGGGCTGTGGGAGAGCGCCATCGTGCGCTTCCATCCGAGCGGCAAGGCGCATGTTTTCATCGGTTCGTCGCCGCATGGTCAGGGCGAAGAAACGACGTTCGCTCAGATCGTCGCCGATGAGCTCGGCGTCAGCGTCGGAGACGTGAAGATCGTCCACGGCGATACGGACACCACGCCGATGGGGTGGGGCACTTACGGCAGCCGCACGGCCGCGGTCAGCGGCGCCGCGCTCGCCGTCGCCACACGCAAGATCAAGGAGAAGGCGAAGCTCCTCACGAGCCATCTGCTCGAAGCGTCCGTTGAAGATATCGAGTACGCGAACGGCAAGTTCTTCGTCCGTGGCTTCCCGGAGAAACACAAGACGATTCAGGACATCGCGTTGATGGCCAACGTCGCGTGGAACATGCCGCAGGGAATGGAGCCCGGGTTGGAGGCTTCGACCTTCTACGATCCGCCGAACTTCGTGTTCCCCTTCGGCGCGCATGTCGCCGTCGTCGAAGTCGATGCGGAAACGGGGCACATTCAATTGAAGCGTTACGTCGCCGTTGACGACTGCGGCCATCAGATCAACCCGATGATTGTCGAAGGGCAGGTGCACGGCGGCGTCGTGCAGGGGATCGGGCAGGCGCTCTGGGAGCACGCGGTCTACGCGGACAATGGCCAGCTGCTCACCGGGTCGATGAACGATTATGCGCTTCCCCGTGCCGACATGCTGCCGGACATCGAGGTGCTGTCGACGGTGACGCCGTCGCCGCATCACCCGCTCGGCGTCAAGGGCATCGGCGAAGCAGGAACGATCGTGTCGACGTGCACCGTCTACAACGCGGTCATCGACGCGCTCGCGCCGTTCGGCGTGAAATCGGTCCAGATGCCGCTGACACCCGAGCGCATCTTCACGGCGATCGCAACGGCGAAGGGAGCCTAGTCATGTATTCCGCGAACTTCGACTACCACCGCGCCCGTTCGCTGGCCGACGTGCATCGGCTCCTTGCCGCCAACCCTGGCGCAAAGCTGCTGGCCGGTGGCCACAGCCTGATTCCGTTGATGAAGCTGCGCCTTGCCGCCCCGCCGGCTGTTGTCGATATCGGCCGCATTCCGGAGTTGCGGGGCATCTCGCGGAGCGGCGACACGATCCGGATCGGCGCGCTGACGACGCACGCTGAGATCGCAGCGTCCGGCGACGTGCAGAAGGCGGCGCCTGCGCTCGCCGAGGCAGCCGGGATGATCGGCGATCCGGCCGTGAGAAGCCGGGGGACGATTGGCGGCAACATCGCGCACGCGGATCCGGCCTCGGATCTCCCAACGGTGCTCGTTGCGCTCGACGCGCGCATCGTGGTCGTCGGCCCATCGGGGGAGCGGACGATCGCGGCCGACGGATTCTTCACGGGCATCATGACGACGACGCTCGCCGAGAACGAAGTACTGACCGCGATTGTGGTCCCGGTTGCCGCGCGCGGACAAGGATCGGCCTATGTGAAGTTTTCTCATCCCGCCTCGCGCTACGCCGTCATCGGCGTCGCGGCATCGATCGCCGTTGCGAACAGCCAGTGTTCGGCGGCTCGGGTCGCGCTTGGCGGGCTAGTGCCGCACGCGCGCCGTGCAGCGGCGGTGGAAAAGGCGCTGGTCGGCAAAGGACTCGACGCCGCGGCTATCGCCGCCGCAGGAGCGCAGGTTGGATCCGATCTCGGTGCCGAGGTGAACGGCGACATCTTCGCATCGGCTTCGTATCGCAAGGCCGTCGCGCCCGTGTACGTCAAGCGCGCGATTGCCGCAGCCGCCGCGCGCGCCGGCCTCGCGTGAGCCGCGCGCCGCTGGCGATTCCCTCGTCGGTCGACGCGCTGCAGGAGGCGCTCGGGCGTCAGCAGTACATCGCGGAGCGGGCGCTTGCCGTCTCCATCTATCTGGCGCTGCGGCTGAAACGACCGCTGTTCCTCGAGGGTGAAGCGGGCGTCGGCAAGACGGAAGTGGCGAAAGTCCTCGCCGCCGCGCTCGATACCTCGTTGATCCGTCTGCAGTGCTACGAGGGTCTCGACGTCAGCCAGGCCGTGTACGAATGGAACTACCCGCGGCAGCTGCTCGAAATCCGGATGATTGAAACGGCACGCGATCTCGACCGTGCGGCCGCGACCCACGAGCTCTTCACCGAGACGTTCCTCATCAAACGGCCGCTGCTGCGCGCCATCGAGGAAACGCGCCAGCGTGCGCCCGTCCTGCTCATCGACGAAATCGACCGCGCGGATGAGGAGTTCGAGGGCTACCTGCTGGAATTCCTGTCCGACTTTCAAGTGACCATCCCTGAGCTCGGCACCATCCGAGCCGCCGAGCCGCCGATTGTGGTGATCACCTCGAACCGCACACGCGAAGTACATGACGCGCTGAAGCGCCGCTGCGTGTACAGCTGGATTCCGTATCCGGACTTCGAGAAGGAATATCGAATCGTCACGGGTAAGGTGCCTGGCGCCCCGGAGCGGCTCGCCCGGCAGGTCACGGCCTTCGTCCAGGACTTGCGCACGGCCGATCTCTACAAAGCGGCCGGCATTTCCGAAACGCTCGATTGGGCGGCGGCGCTCGTGGCTCTGGATCGCGATGTGCTCGATCGCCACGTCATCGACGAGACGCTCGGCATTCTTTTGAAGAACCAGGAAGACATCGAGGCCGTCCGCGGCGACCGCGTCGGCGCGATTCTCGCCCGCGTGTTGGCGTAGAACGGGGATGCAACTCGTCCCCAACCTGCTTCTCTTCGGCCGAGTGCTCCGCGCGACCGGCGTTCATGTACACCGCGAGCGTATGGTTGATGCCATCCAGGCGACCGAGTGGATTGGCCTCCGCAGTCGCACGGACCTGCGTGCCACGCTGTCCGCGTTGCTGGTCCACCGCCATGAAGATCTGCCGCTCTTCAACCAAGCGTTCGATCTGTTCTTCCGCGCACACGGCTCGTCCGCGTTGGACCTTCCGCTGTTTTCGCTCGGCGAACGCGCGCGCGTCGTGATGAGACGCAATGCAGGCGCGCCTCAGCGGCTCGATCTGGAATCGGAATCGACTGAATCGGATGCCGCGTCCGCCGCGTTCGCCATCGGCGCGTACAGCACCGTGGAGGTGTCGCGTACCAAGGACTTCGCGGATTTCACCACATCCGAGCTCGAGGCGGCGCGACGCTTCATGCTGCGGATGCACTGGCAGCCTGGCTTCCGGCGCACACGCCGCTGGCGGCGCTCGTCGCGCGGCGATCTCGATATGCCGCGCCTGCTTCGCACCAATCTGATGCGTGGGGGAGAGTTGATCGAGCTGCCACGGCGCATCCGTCGGGAAGCGCCGCGTCCGATCGTGATGCTCGCCGACGTGAGCGGATCGATGGATCGCTACAGCCGGATGCTGCTGGCGTTTGCCAGCGGCCTGACCCGCAGCGCGCGGCACGTCGAAAGCTTCGTGTTCGCGACGCGGCTGACACGAGTCTCACGTTTTGTCTCGGCGGCGACCGGGTACCGCGTTCTTTCTCGCATGGTCCGTGATCTTCACGACTGGGGCGGCGGCACACGCATCGGCGAAGCGCTGCGGACGTTCAACACGACCTGGGCGCGCCGGGTCATGCGTCATGGTCCGGTCATCTTGATTGTCTCCGATGGATGGGATCGCGGAGACCCGCAGCTCCTCGCCCGGGAGCTCGCCCGGCTTCGCCGACGGTGCTCGCGGCTGATCTGGCTGAACCCGCTGCTTGGCTCGGCAGGATACGAGCCGTTGACGCGCGGGATGCAGGCGGCGCTCGAACACATCGACGATTTCATGCCGGCGCATAATCTCCGCAGCCTCGAGGACCTCGCGAGGCACCTGAAGGGACTCGGGGCGGGTCTGAAGACCCGCCCCGACAGCGGTCTAAAGACCGGCGCCTACATCGATGGAAATCACCGACAAACATAACTTCGCCGCGACGCCGGAAGCGGTCTGGGCCGTGTTGATGGACCCCACTGCGATCGAGGCATGTCTTCGAGGCTGTCGCGAGCTCCGGCCGATTGGCGAAAACCGGTATCACGCTGACATCAGCATTGGTGTTGGCGCCGTTTCGGGGATGTTCAGCGCTCTCGTGACGCTCTCTGATCAGTCGCCCCCGAACTCCTATCGAATCAGCGTCCACGCCACCGGCAAACCAGGCTTCGCGCACGGAACGGCCGATGTGCATCTCAAGCGCGTCGAGTCGGGCACAGAAGTGGAAGTCAACGCCTCAGCGGAAGTCGGCGGCCTGATTGCGCGCGTCGGTCAGCGGCTCATCGAAGGCGTCGCGCGCATGATGATTGCCGGCTTCTTCAGCTGTCTGGCGGCGCGCATCCCATCGACAACGTAAACGGACGTCTGTTCCGGACGTGGCGGTTCGCCTCCTCGTCCGCTGCATTCCGGTCTCGATTGCCGAGGATTTCCTATCAGAACGGGACTGCCGTCTCTAACCCCGTGCTGGTCAGATCTATAAAGAGCGACCGTGGTCGCCGCGCGTTGCGGTCGCACGAATATCGCATTCATGTGCAATGGGCGCGTGCTCGTGGGAGGTAGCCATGCGAAGAGGAATAGGAGAGGGATTGGAGCTGGGCCGCATGCTTCTGGTGCTGTTTGGCGTCTGGCTCACCATTTCTCCCTGGATGTTCGGCTATGCCGATAACCTCTCTGCCGTACAGGTCACGATTACCGGTGCTCTCGTCGTGCTGACGACGGGCGCGTCGGTGCTCTTCGGCCCGGTAACGGCATTGCCTCTGTGGTTTGCCCTCGTCCTCGGCGTGTGGACGATGGCGACGCCTATCATGTTCGGCCAATTCGGGCGGTCGTTTTCAGCGAACAACGAGATCGTTGTCGGACTGCTGATCCTGCTTGCCTCGGCGGTCGCCATCGGCAGCCGGGCACGGATGCGTCTTTACGCCGGAGGTCCGGATCCGCAGGGTGCCGCAGGCCAGACGAGTCTGTGGTAACGCGCAGGCGGACTGAAGGTCCGCCTCTACGGATGGGGATTCATTTACACTAGCTGCTCGACCCCTGCCTCGACGAAGCGCGACGCGCGAAGTCGGGCGACCAAGCTAGGAGTCTCCACATGGCTTTCACGTTCACCGTCAACGGAAAATCGACGACGGTCGATGTCCCCGCGGACATGCCGTTGCTCTGGGTTATCCGTGACGTTCTCGACCTGAAGGGAACCAAGTTCGGCTGCGGCGCCGGGCTGTGCGGCGCGTGCACCGTCCATCTCGACGGCCGCGCGATCCGCTCCTGCCAGACGCCGGTGTCCACCGTCGCCAGCAAGCAGGTGACGACCCTCGAGGGGCTGTCGGCGGACGGTACCCATCCGCTGCAGATCGCATGGCAGGAAATCGACGTCCCGCAGTGCGGTTACTGTCAGGCGGGTCAAATCATGTCGGCGGCCGCGCTGCTGGCGCGGACGCCGAAGCCGACCGATGCGGATATCGATACGGCGATGAACGGCAATCTCTGTCGATGCGCCACGTACCTGCGCATCCGCGAAGCCATCCACAAGGCTGCGGCGATGTCGCCGGCGCGGCCTCGTCCGACAGAAACCGCACGCGCGCAGGCCGCGCGAGAGCGGTAAGGAGGCGTCATGGATACGATGGTCATGAATCGCCGTTCCTTCCTGCGCGTCACCGCCATTGCTGGTGGTGGACTCCTCGCCGCGGTCTATCTCGAGCCCGTCTCGGATGTATTCGGGCAGGGCGCTCCCGCACCGATGAACTTCGTGCCGAACGCCTTCATCAAGATCGGGCCCGACGGGTTCGTCACGATCATGTCGAAGAACCCGGAGATCGGGCAGGGCATCAAGACGTCGCTGCCGATGCTCATTGCCGACGAGCTCGACGTTGATTGGAAGAACGTTCGGATCGAACAGGCCGATCTCGACGAGACGAAGTACGGCCGGCAGAACGCCGGCGGCAGCACGGCGACGCCAACCAACTGGGAGCCGTTGCGCCAGGTGGGCGCCGCGGTGCGCGCGATGCTGGTCGCCGCCGCCGCGCAGACGTGGGGCGTTCCCGAGGCGCAGTGCTCGACCGGCGCCGGCCGGGTGACCCACGCAGCAAGCACCCGCTCGGTGGCCTACGGTGAAGTGGCGGCGAAAGCGGCAACGCTGCCGACGCCGGACCTGAAGACGGTGAAGCTGAAGAACGCGGCCGACTACAAGATCATCGGCAAGCCGATCGGCGGGGTCGACAACCCGAAGATCGTGACCGGTCAACGGGTCTTCGCGATCGATTTCACGCTGCCCGGCATGTTGTGGGCGGTATACGAGAAATGTCCGGTCTTCAGCGGCAAAGTCGTCAGCGCCAATCTGGACGTCATCAAGGCGATGCCGGGGGTGCGGTATGCGTTTGTCGTCGACGGGACGAGCGATCTTCTTGGGCTGATGCCTGGTGTGGCGATCGTGGCCGACAGTTGGTGGCAGGCGCGTCAGGCGCGTCAGAAGCTGCAGGTCACCTGGAACGAAGGTCCGACCGCGCAACAGAGCAGCGCGAAGTATGCCGCGCGCGCGGAGGAACTGTCCAAGCAGCCGCCTGTCTTCACCCTTCGCTCGGACGGCGATGCCGAAGGGACGCTTGGCAACGGCAGCGTGAAGGTGGTGGAAGGCGCCTACGCGTTTCCGTTCATCGCTCACGCTCCGCTCGAGCCGCAGAACTGCACCGCGCAGTTCAAGGACGGCAAGTTCGAGATCTGGGCGCCGACCCAGACGCCGGCGAACGGACGCGCGCTCGTGGCCTCGACACTCGGCGTCAAGGAAAGCGATATCACCATCCATCTGCTGCGGACCGGCGGCGGCTTCGGGAGGCGACTCACCAACGATTACATGGTTGAAGCGGCCGCGATCGCCAAACAGATTGGCGGTCAGCCCGTGAAGCTGCTCTGGACCCGGGAAGACGACTTCCACCACGACCACTACCGGCCGGGCGGCTGGCACTATCTGAAAGCCGGCCTCGATACGTCCGGCAAGATCGTCGCATGGCGCGACCATTACGTGACCTACGGCGAAGGCGAGAAGTTCGCTCCGCAGTGCAACGTCCCGCCCACCGAATTCCCGGCGCGGTTCGTCCAGAACTTCGCGATGCGGGCGTCGCTCATGCCGCTTGGAGTACCCACCTGGGCGCTGCGGGCGCCTCGGAGCAACGCGTACTCCTGGGTGTTTCAGTCGTTCATCGACGAGCTCGCCCACGCCGCCGGGAAGGATCCGGTGCAGTTCCGGATTGACCTCCTCAACGCACAGCAGCTGCCGCCTCCCGCGGAAGGAGCGGACGGCTTCGACCACACCCGTGCACTCGGCGTGCTCAAGGCGGTCGCCGAGCGAGCTGGCTGGGAGAAGCGTGCGTCATTGCCCAAGGGTCGCGGGTTCGGCGTGGCATTTCAGTACGCGCACCGCGGCTACTTCGCCGAGGTCGCCGACGTGAGCGTTGATGCGATGAACCGCGTCAAGGTCAACAAGGTGTGGGTGGCCGCCGACATCGGCAGCCAGATCGTGAACCCGAGCATGGCGATCAACCAGTCCCAGGGCGCGGTCATCGACGGGCTGAGCCAGCTGATGTCGTACGAAATCACGATCGACGGCGGCAAGGTGGTGCAGAACAACTTCGACACCTACCAGCCGGTCCGGATTCGCCAGGCCCCGCCGGAAATCGACGTGCACTTCGTGGTGACGAATAATCCGCCGACCGGCCTGGGCGAGCCGGCGTTACCGCCGGTGCTGCCGGCCGTCAGCAATGCGATTTTTGCGGCGACTGGCAAGCGTCTGCGGACCCTGCCCCTATCAAAGAGCGGGTTCCGTCTCGCTTAGGATCTGTCCCGAGCGAGCGTAGCGAGTCGAGGGGACAAATTTGCGATGACGACCGCGATCAGGAACATAAATGTTTCCTGACGCGGTCGCGATTCTCATCGCGCCGGTCACCGCAGTCGATGATCCCCACACGAATGTTCGATCGCTGAGCTGACAAGACAAAAAAGTTGTCTTGAGTGCTCACGGCCGTCCCTACGGGCGCGTTTTCCGGGGAATTTCACACAGTGAACGCGTGCCTCCACTGGCATTTCGCTTGCTCAATTTGGCGCGGCACGCCTTCCCACAATTAATCCGGCGCCCGCGACTGGAGCACTCCTGCGGACGCCCCTACAAGGTGACGCATGAATCAGGCTGATACCGCGTGGATGCTTTGTTCGACGGCGCTGGTGCTGTTGATGACGCCGATGCTCGCGTTCTTTTACGGAGGGCTGGTGCGCTCCAAGAACGCGCTGAACACGATGATGATGAGTTTCATCGCGCTCGGGTTCAGCGGCATTATCTGGGCGGTCATCGCATACTCGCTGGCGTTCACCACCGGCAACCCGTGGATCGGCGATCTGTCGAATCTCTTCCTGAGAGGCGTCGGTCTGGAGCCACTCGGAACTATTCCGCACATGCTCCACATGTCGTATCAGGCGACGTTTGCCATCATCACCGCGGCGCTCATCTCCGGGTCGATCGTCGAGCGGATGCGCTTTTCGGCCTACGTCACCTTCATTTCCCTGTGGGGCATCGTCGTCTACGCGCCGATCGCGCACTGGGTCTGGGGTGGCGGCTGGCTGGCGATGATGGGCGCACTCGACTTCGCCGGCGGGACGGTCGTCCATGTGAACGCCGCTATGGCGGCCGTCGCGTGTGCGATCGCCGTGGGCAACCGCCGCGAATACCCCTCATCGTCGCTGCTGCCGCACAACGTGCCGTTCACGCTGATGGGGGCCGGCGTCCTCTGGTTCGGTTGGTTCGGGTTCAACTCCGGCAGCGCGCTGGCCTCGAACAACATCGCAGCGCTTGCGTTCACGGCGACATTCCTGGCACCGGCAGCCACTCTGGTCGTCTGGACGTTCCTTGACTACATGCGTTCGGGAAAACCGACCGCTGTCGGCGCCGCCACGGCCATCGTTGTCGGACTCGTCGCAATTACGCCGGCATCGGGCTACGTCGGTCCGATGGATGCCATCTGGCTCGGTGGGATCGCGGCCATTCCCAGCTACCTGATGCTGCAGTGGCGCGCGAAGACGAATTTTGACGACTCGCTCGACGTCTTTGCGGCGCACGGCGTCGGCGGGACGGTCGGCGCGCTGCTGACCGGCGTCTTCGCGCAGAAGGCGCTCAACGGGGTGCAGGACGGGCTGCTGTACGGAAATCCTGGCCAGGTGGGCATCCAGGCGGTGGCCATCGCCGGCGCCGCCGTCTACAGCTTCGTCGTCAGCTTCATCCTCGTGAAGCTTATTGGACTGGTGATCCCGCTCCGTACGACCGCTGCAGACGAGGTCACCGGGCTCGATATCGCCCAGCACGGCGAGGAAGCCTATCTGCATGCCGATTCGTCTGACGGCATGATCGCGTAGACACGAAGGAGCGGAATAATGCCTTCGTGGCAAATCCCTCCTTCAACGGTCTCCGTGTCCTCAGTTTCGAGAGCCGCCGCAGCGCGGAGATGGCGACTCTCATTGCCAATTACGGAGGACAGCCGATCGCCGCCCCTGCGCTTCGCGAAGTCCCGATTGAGAGCAACAACGAAGCCGCAGCGTTCATCGATACCCTCACTCGTGGAGAGATCGATCTCGTCGTCCTCCTGACAGGCGTCGGGACACGTGCCCTCATCGCGCTCGTAGACAAGACACGAGACCGTGCTGCGTTTGTCGGCGCACTCGGTCGCACCCGAATCGCGGCGCGTGGGCCCAAGCCCGTTGCGGCGCTCCGCGAGATCGACTTGACGCCGTGGGTTGTCGCGCCGGAGCCGAACACCTGGCGCGAGTTGCTCACCGTACTCGACGGCAAGGCGTCCGAATTCCGGTTGCAGGGCGCGCGTGTCGCTGTACAGGAGTACGGCGCGTCGAATCCGCAGCTGCTTGATGGACTTGCTGAGCGAGGAGCGGCGGTGACCCGTGTGCCGGTGTACCGGTATGCGCTCCCGGACGATACCGGGCCGCTGGAGCAAGCGGCACGAGCTGTCGCGGATGGCCGGATTGATGTGGCCGTGTTTACGACGTCGATGCAGGTCGTTCATCTCCTCGCGGTTGCCCGCCAGCGCGATGTCGAAGATGCGGTTCGCGAGGGTTTCCAATCGATCGCCGTCGCCTCGATTGGGCCGACGACGTCGGAAGAACTGCGCGAGCAGGGAATTTCCGTCGACATCGAAGCAAGCCACCCAAAGATGGGCTTTCTGGTCAGAGAGGCGGCGGAACGTGCTGCCGCGATCCTTCGCCGCAAACGCGGCGGCGCGGCGGTAGGATGAAGGCATGGCTGAAGCACTACGTTCGAAGACGGATCTTGGCGAGCTGCTGAAAGACGCTGCGCTGTTCACGCAGGCCGCCTACGTTGACGGTCAATGGCTAAGCAGCGGACCGACTCTGGCCGTACGAAATCCGGCGAGTGGAGAAGTCGTCGGCCACGTGCCCGACCTCGGTGCCGACGCCACGCACCGCGCGATCGCTGCCGCCGACGCGGCATTGCCACAATGGCGCGCGTTGCCTGCCGCCAAGCGCAGCAGTCTCCTCGAGGCGTGGTTCACAGCCATCAACGAGACCACTGACGACCTCGCAAAGATCCTCACGGTGGAGCAGGGAAAGCCGCTCGCCGAAGCACGCGGCGAAATCAGTTACGGCGCCGGTTTCGTGAAGTGGTTCGCCGAGGAAGCCAAACGGGTGTATGGCGAAACGATCCCCTCGCCAACGGCCGACCGCCGGATCGTCGTTCTGAAGGAGCCGGTCGGCGTATGCGCCGCGATCACGCCATGGAATTTTCCGAACGCGATGATCACGCGCAAGGTCGCACCCGCGCTGGCGGCCGGCTGCACGATCGTGCTGAAGCCGTCGGAGCTCACGCCGTTCTCAGCCCTTGCCCTTGCCGTGCTCGCTGAACGCGTCGGCTTTCCTCCCGGTGTCCTCAACATCGTCACGGGCCAACCGGGTCCGATCGGTGACGCGCTCACGTCGAGCGACATCGTCCGCAAGCTGTCGTTCACCGGCTCGACGCGCGTAGGCCGTTACCTGATGGAGAAGTCCGCCGGTACGCTCAAGCGACTAAGTCTGGAACTGGGAGGCAACGCGCCGTTCATCATCTTTGACGATGCTGATATCGACAGGGCGATGAGGGGCGTGATGGCAAGCAAGTTCCGAAATGCGGGGCAGACCTGCGTGTCGGCGAATCGGATCCTCGTGCGGGAATCGATCTACGACGAGTTTGCGACGAAGCTGACAAAGAAGGTGTCGGGCCTCGTCGTTGGCGAGGGCTTGCAGGAGAAGGCGACTGTCGGACCGCTGATTAACGATGCCGCGACCGAGAAAGTGCTCGGTCACATCGAGGATGCGCGTTCGCGCGGGGCGGTTGCGACCGTGGGCGGCGGCGCGCATGCGCTCGGTGGTCATTTCATTGCGCCGACCGTGCTCACGGGGGTGCAGACGGACATGCGCATCAGCAACGAAGAGACGTTTGGTCCGGTGGCGCCGCTCTTCCGCTTCGACAGCGAAGACGAGGCCATCGAAATGGCGAACAGCACCCCGTATGGCCTCGCCGCATATTTCTATACGGAGAACATCCGGCGTGCCTGGCGCGTGGCCGAGCGGCTCGAGTTCGGCATGGTCGGTTGCAACACCGGGAGCGTGTCGGTCGAGATGGCGCCGTTTGGCGGGATCAAGCAGTCAGGATTCGGCAGGGAAGGCTCGCATTACGGGATCGACGAGTTCCTGCAAGTGAAAGCGTTCCACCTCGGAGACATCACATAGACCACTACGCTTATGCCTACATCCGAAGAACTTCTCGAGCTCGCGGAGCAGTGCGCGAAGAAAATCGACGTCGACGACAAGCAACGGCACGTCCCGTCATTCTCCGACGCGGAACAACAGTGCGAGGACGAGTACGAGGAGCTGCTCGAGGCGATTCACGAGGACGAGGTGTTCGCGCCGGTTGATCTTCAGCTGCAGGAAACGCTCGTCGAGAAGATTGCGGCGGCGCTTCCTGAAGACAAGCGCATGCTGATCGTCGAGCTTGCCGACAACCATGCGCGGCATGTATGGCTGCAGCAGGAAGGCGCGTATCACCTGGGGCTTGCGGTCGGTCGACGGCTTCGACACCCTGCGCCGCCCAAAACCGGTCCACGGCCATCGTAATGTGGGCTGGCTAATTCGCCGCCGCGAAAGCTTCGGCGGACCCGCCGGAGCCTTGGTGAAGGCGGGAGCCGGCCCTAGCGCGATTTCACCGCTTTCATCCCGCCGAGCGAGAACCGGGTGATGTGCTCCGCGATCTCGTCGATCGACCCGGGCACGCCGTCCTCGGCGTCCAGCAGCTTGGCGACCCCCTTGGTCCACAACAGGCTGTTGAACTGAGAGGTCACGCTGAGCGCGCAGCGCAGGACTGTGGGATCGTCCGGCGCGCAGTGCAGCAATTCTCCAATGGCCGCGGTTAAGTAGACCATCCGCGGCTTCAGCACTTCCTCGGCGACCATCGCGAGCGCCGGCGTCGGATCCGACATTTCACGCAGCATCAGCTGATGAATCCAGGTCTCGTGATGCACGCCGAGCAGGCGCTCCGCAAACACCGACACGTACGCTCGAATTCTCTCGGCCGCGGGAAGATCGCGTCCCGCCTCGCGCGCCGCCTCGGTGGTCGCCTGCATCGTCTCCATCGCGTGGCGCATGACCGCGCGATAGAGTCCGTCCTTGCCACCGAAGTGATAGTTGACGGCCGCCACGTTGGCGCGCGCCTTCTTGCAGATGTCGCGGACGGTGACGCGGGCGTAGCCGCGCTCCGCAAACAGCCGCGCGGCAGCGTACAGCAGACGCGCACGCGTCTCGCGGTCGTCGCTCGACTTTCCCCCGGATGATGCGTCGGACGTGGAAAGTTCGTGGGTGGCCATCGTTATAGCGTTCGTCTGAACAGCGACGTCGCCGCGGTCATCGCCACGACGGAGAACGCGATGAGATACAGAAGGTCTGTCGTGATGGCTTCCATGCCCGTGTTCTTGAGCAACAGGCTCTTGAATGCGTGCACGGCGTAGGTGAACGGATCGACGGTGGCAATCGCCTGCATCCACGCGGGGAAACCCTGGCGCGGGTAGACGGCGCCGCTCGGAAAGTAGAGCACGGTGTTCAGCACCCCGAAGATGGCGCGCGGCATCAGTGGATCGCTGACGCGCACCATCAGCAGGAACATCATGCTGATGAGCGCAAACGCGGTGACGACGATCACCACCAGGAGCCGCAGGATGCGCATCAGGTCGAACGGATTCGGGACACCGGCGATCACCGAGCCGATCAGCATGATCACGAAGCCGGCCAGTACTGCCTTGATGGTGCCCGAGATATTGAAGCCGGCAATGAGCTCCAGCTTGCTGATCGGCGTCACGAGATAACCCTCGTGGAGGCCGCGCGCCTTGTCGTCGATGAAGATGATGCCGCCGCCAATCATCACCATCATGAAGATCGACATGACGATCGAGCCGGGGAGCAGGTACTGGATATACGGAACGTACGGATACACCTCGACAACGTCGAGCATCGCCTTCGCGGGCACCCGCTCGGCTGTTGGCGGCTCGTTGTAGGCGATCAACATCGAACTGAGGTTGCTGGCGAGCGCGCCCGAGACAACGTTGTCGGTGTTGTCTTCGATGAGCGCGATTCGCGGCTGATTCTTCGCCAGGACCCGCCGCGAAAATTCGGGAGGGATCGTGAGGACGCCGTTCACCGCGCCATTGCGCAGGTCTCTGATCGCCTCTCCCTCATCCGCGTAGTCCACCAGGTCGAGCGTCCGCGCGCCCGATGCCGCGGCCTCGGCCAGTTCCCGGATCTTGACGGCTGGTAGTCCGTGATCCTGATCGACGACCGCCAGCCTGAGATGCTTGACGTTGCCGCCGAAGGCGTATCCCAGAATCACCAGCTGACAGAGTGGAAAGATCATCGAGACGACGATCAGAATCGGGCTGCGCCGGAAGCGCCGAAGTTCACGTTCGACGATCGCCCACATTCGCGACATGGCTATCTCCCAGGCCTTCGCATCATGAATGGTGAATCCATCGCTGACGCTTCCTGCAACGCGTCGCGCAGCGCGCGGCCGGTGTAATGCACGAATACGTCATCGAGCGTCGTGCTCTGGACCGACAACGAATGCACCGTCACGTTCGCATTAGAGGCCGCCTCCATCAGCGCCAGTGTCGTGCCGGGCCCGTTGCTCGATGAAATTCGAAAGACGTTCCCTTGGGTGGCGACGCCGTCAACGAACGGGAGTGTCGACAGCGTGGTCTCCCAGCCCACAGGCGCGTTGGTAAAGCTCGCCTCCAAAACGTTCTTGCCCGGAATCGACGCCTTCAGCGTGAGCGGCGAGTCGAGCGCGACGAGCTTGCCGTGGTCGACGATGGCAATCCGATCGCAGAGCTTGTCGGCCTCGTCCATGTAGTGCGTCGTGATGAGAATTGTGAGGTCGCGCTGGGTCTTGATCCGCTGCAGCATCTCCCAGACGGCGGTGCGCGACACGGGATCGAGTCCGGTGGTCGGTTCGTCGAGAAAGAAGACGCGCGGCTCGTGCACGAGGCCGCGCGCGATCTCGACGCGGCGGCGCATGCCGCCCGACAGGTTTTTGACCGGTTTGTCCCTCCACTGCAGCAGTTCGACCGCTTCGAGCAGCTCCGGAATCAGGCGTTGTCGCGTCTCGCGTGGCACGCCGTACAGCTTCGAGTAGATGAGCAGGTTTTCCTCGACGCTCAGCTCGAGATCGCTGGTCATCGCCTGCGGAATCACTCCGATCGTGCGGCGGACATCGTCTGCCTGCTTGATGATGTCGAAGCCGCCGACGAGCGCCGTGCCGGCCGTTGGCGGAAGCAGCGTGACGAGCATCCGGATCAACGTGGACTTGCCCGCGCCGTTGGGACCGAGCAGCCCGAAGATCTCGCCTTCCTCGACCGCGAAGCTGATACCGTCCACGGCGGTGAAGTCACCGAACTTCTTGACGATGCCGCGGACATCGATGGCGTTCTTCATGTGATGGGTAACTCTACGTACGCCGTCATCCCGACGGCCAGACGACGGTCACTGTTATCGAGCCGCAGTCGGATCTCGAAGGTCTTGATGTCACGCTTCGTGCGGCTGACATCGCGCTGTGTGGCAAACGCCGCCTCGACGCCGCGATAAAAGACCGTTCCTTCGCGCACGTCGCCCGACGGCAGGCGGACCTTGAGCTTGTCGCCGACGCGCACGCGATCGATGTAGGTTTCCTCCACGTTGGCGCGCACCCACAGATCGTCCGGGTTGATGAGCGTCACCACCGGCTGCCCGGGCGTGACGACTTCGCCGATGCGCGCGGCACGCACGTCCACGATGCCGTCGATCGGCGCACGAAGCTCGGTGTAACCAAGCCGCACGCCGGCCTGTTCGCGCTGCGCTTTGACCGCGACCTGCTGCTTCTGCGTGGCCTGCAGCTGGCTGCGACGGACCGAAACCTGGTCGGCATTCGACCGTGCGAGCTCTACCGCCGCGCGCTGCGCGTCGATCTGTTTGGCGAGTGAGTCGATCTTCGATTGCGCGACTTGGTATGCCGTCCGCGCCGAATCGACCTCCTGCTCCGAGACAACGCCCTGCTTCAACATCTGTTCGGCGCGGTTGAAACTGACCTTCGCGTTGTCCAGCTCTGCGCGCGCGGCCATCTGCTGCGCCTCGGTTGCCGCCAGGTTCGCCTCTGCCTGTCGAATTTGATCTGTGACCTGGCGCTCCTGATACCGCAGCGCGGCGGCGCTCTCGGCAACCTGCGAGGCCACGCCCGCCTCGTTGGCGGCGTAGTAGGCGTGTTCCTGCTGCAGCTCTCCTGCATCGAGCACGGCAAGCGTCTGGTTCGCTTTGACCAGATCTCCCTCGTCGACGGGGAGCTGTTCGATTCGCCCGGCAATCTGCGGGCTCACGACGATGTCGTTGGTGGTGACGATGCCGGTGAGGACAAGGGGAACCGGGCGCGAGCCGAGGTACCAGTAATAGGCGCCTCCGGCAGCGAGAACGAGCAGAATCAGCGGTCGAATAATGCGTTTCATGTCGGGTCAAACAATTGTATTAAACATTTGTTTGACTCGGCAATAGGATGCCATGGCGGCCGGACCCGGACCCGGACCCGGACCCGGACCCGGACCCCGGATCCCGGATCCCGGATCCCGGATCCCGGATCCCGGATCCCTGATCCCGATTCCCGACGAGGCGTAACATACGCGCGCATGCGGCGGTCGTTGCTCGCGCTTCTGCTCGGAGGCCTCGCGATCTACCCGGTTCACGGAGCCGGCAATGTAGACGCGGCCTTCAAGGCGTTCTGGGATGCGCCGAGCGTATCAGCGGCCGAGAAAGCGTCGCACGCTGTTCTCGGCACCGGTGTGTCCTTCGATGACGCGTGGACGCGTCTGAAGGCGGGCCGCACCTACGCGAAAGAGAAGACGGGCCTGATACGACACCCGTCCTCGGTCGGAGCGGTCACCATCGACAACATCATCGAGGTACCCGCCGAGTACGACGCCGCGAAGAAGTGGCCGCTCCGCGTCCAGTTGCATGGCGGCGTCGGACGCGATTTGCGCGACGACCCGCAGCCGCAATCGGCGCGCATCCCCGGCGAGCCGCAGATCTACATCGAGCCGCAGGCGTACTGGGAAGCTGCCTGGTGGCACACGAGCCAGGTGGACAACATTGTGGGGCTCGTCGATTTTGTCAGGCGCAAATACAACGTCGACGAGACGCAGACCTACATCACCGGCATTTCAGACGGAGGGACCGGCACGTTCTTCTTCGCGCTGCGCGAGCCGAATCCGTGGGCCGCGTGCCTGTCGCTCAACGGGCAGCCGCTCGTGCTCGCCAACCGTGACGCGCGCATCGAAGGCAATCTCTATCTGGGGAATCTGGCGAACTGCCCGCTGTATGTCGTCAACGGCGATCACGATCCGTTGTATCCGGCCGCGACGGTGACACCGATCGTCGACGCGATGGTCAAAGCCGGCATCATGCCCGTCTATCACGTTCAGCCGAACGAGCGGCACGACGTCCATTGGTGGCCGGAGGAGCGCGCATCGTACGAGATGTTCGTGCACTCGCATCCTCGTCCCGCCCATCCAGCACGGCTGTCGTGGGAAACGGATCGCACAGATCGGTTCAACCGTGTGCGATGGCTCGTCATCGACCGACTGCGCCCACCTTCGCCGCGGACTTCGCTGCCGGCTTCGGCTGGAACGCTCGAGGATGTGAATGTCTTCAGCTACGGCGATTCCAAAATGAACATCTTTCCGCGACGCCGCCAGGTTCCGAGCGGACGCGTGGACGTCGAGCGCCGTGGCAACGCATTTCACGCCGCGACGCGCGACGTAAGCGACTTTACCTTGCTCGTCTCGCCCGACGTCGTCGACTTCGCCAAGCCCGTCCAGGTCACGGTCAATGGCGTCCAGATGTTCAGCGGTCTCCTCAAGAAGGATTTGCCGACGCTACTGAAATGGGCCTCGCGCGACAACGACCGGACAGCTTTGTATGGCGCCGAGCTTCACATTACTGTTCCCAACTGATGCCAGACTCTTTCGTCATTCGCCGCGCCACAGCGGCGGACCTGCCGGCGCTCGGCAAGCTGGGCGCCTCGCTTCTTCGGGCGCATTACACCTTCGATCCACAGCGGTTCATGGCGCCGCGCGGCGATCCCGAAGCCGGCTATGGGTGGTTTCTCGGTACTCAGTTGAAGGAAGACGATGTCGCCGTGTTTGTGGCAGAGCGCTCCGGAAATGCCATCGGGTACGTGTACGCAGGAATGGAGCCGCAATCGTGGAAAGAACTGCGGGAAGCGGCCGGTTTTGTTCACGATGTCGTGGTTGCGCCGGAAGCCCAGCGGAGCGGCGTCGCCAGCGCGCTGGTTGAGTCGGCGTGCGAGTGGTTGCGCTCGATAGGCGCACCACGCGTCGTGCTTTGGACGGCAGAAAAGAATGCCCCCGCACAGCGGCTCTTCACCCAACTCGGTTTCCGCAGGACGATGATCGAAATGACGCGGGAACTGTAGGCTAGACGCCACCGCACGTCGCGGCCATAGCTCCGGAGAGCCTTCGTCGTCGCTTGCGGTAAGTGGAACGCTTCTGGCAAGCAGAGACGGCGTGAGGCGTTTCGCAGCGGCCCTCGTCGTCACCTGCGGGCTTGCAGTGGTCGCGTCAATCGAAGGCGCGCAGCTCGGAATTCCGTTCAGACATTCGCAAAAGGCCGCGGCTCCCGCGCATGCGACTACTCCTGCGCAGGCTGCTGAAGCCGGGTACGACGGTGGACTGCGATTCTGCCGGATCCAGTTCAATACGTCGGCGGAAGGCGATGGGGCAGGATGGTTCGTCGATTATCCGCGCGCCGACGAGAACCTGTCGCTTCGCCTGTCACAACTTACGAAGCTTCCGATCACCACGGTTGGCGAGGGCGATCCCGTACGGCTCGTGTTGCGCCTCAGCGAGACTGAACTCTTCCAGTGTCCCTGGGTGATGATGACCGAACCCGGTGGCGCAGACCTCAGCGGCGAGGAAGCGAAGCGACTCGGCGAGTACCTGCGCAAAGGGGGATTCCTCTGGGCCGACGATTTCTGGGGCAGTCACGCCTGGGAATGGTGGTCGATGCAGATTGCGAAGGCGCTGCCGCCGAGCGAGTTCCCGATCGTCGATGTGCCGATCGAGCATCCGATGTTTCACACGATGTTCGACGTCAAGGAGATCCCGCAGATTCCGAACATCGGTCAGTGGGTGTCCACGCACACGACCTCAGAGCGTGGTGCTGACAGCCCTCAGGCGTACGCGCGCGCGATCTTCGACAAGAAGGGGCGCCTGATGGTGTTCATGACGTTCGACACGGATTTCGGCGACTCGTTCGAGCGTGAGACAGAGAGTCCCGATTACTTTCAGCACTTGTCGGTGCCGGCGTACGAAATTGCGGCGGATGTCCTGATCTACGCGCTCACGCATTAGAAGATCCCATCCCAAATCCCAAATCCCGAACATCGTGGCCACAGGCGGTAATGAAAGCGACGGCGATACACAGAACCGTGTGACGCATCGCGGCATTATTGCGTAGAGCGGTCAGGCGGGAGTTGGTGCTGGTGTAATTGCCCGTCAACCACGACGTGGAGCGAGTCACCAGTCGATGCGCCGATCGACGTGAGACGAACGTCAGGGCTTGCGGTGTAGGCTCACATCGGAGGCGCACCGTGAGTCAGGTCCATCGGATCACGCTCGAAGACGACGACAGGCTCAGAGCCGAGGTCAGCGAAGGGTTGAGGCGTTTCAACGAGGACGCTGCCGGACCCTACAACATCCAGCATGTGCGCTTGGCGATGCGAGCCGACGACGGTTCGTTGATCGCGGGGCTTGTTGGCTTCTGCTACTGGAACATGCTGCACGTCGATGTGTTGTGGGTTGCACCCGCGCACCGTCGTTCAGGATCTGGAAGTGCGCTGCTGCGGCGCGCTGAGGAGTTCGCACGCGAACACGGCTGCGACGTGGTGTATCTCTCGACGTATTCCTTTCAAGCGCCGGGGTTCTACCGGAAGCAAGGCTACGAGGCGTGGGGCGTGTTGGAGAACGCACCGGCTGGATTTTCTACCACATGGTTCTCAAAACGTTTGTCGCAGTGATGCCCTTCAAGTCCCAAGCCCAACGCGGCAAGTTCGCGCAGCCCCAAGTCGAAGGCAAATCTCGCCTGAGATTTACGAGGCATGGAACCGCGACACCGCGCCCGCTCGGATAGACCAATCTTCTGTGGGATACTGAGAATCTCCTTTGGATCGGGGCGTAGCGCAGCCTGGTAGCGCACCTGCCTTGGGCGCAGGGGGTCGCTGGTTCGAATCCAGTCGCCCCGACCAACTCTTCGAGGTCTATTCCGGAGCATGGGTAACAGTTTCGAACCGAACGGATTATCGATCGGCTCGAGACGACACGTCTCGTC
>Ga0207648_10000476_pt1 | contig 44737 bp, 42 predicted proteins | sample KBSMisM32_FD_184310 | JGI IMG/M metagenome (GOLD analysis project Ga0207648, IMG submission 184310) | Miscanthus rhizosphere microbial communities from Kellogg Biological Station, Michigan, USA - KBS Miscanthus M3-2 (SPAdes) (version 2) | ecosystem: Host-associated > Plants > Roots >... | reverse complement strand
TGAAGCACTACCAGGTGCTGCACGAGCGCAACGTGCTGGTCAACGTGCGCTTCCTCGAGGTGCCGTGGGTGCCGCCCGACGAGCAGATCACCGTCGAGCCGCTGCCAGCCGGCTTCTGGCGCGTGCGCATCGACTACGGCTTCAAGGACGAGCCGAACATCCCCAATGCGCTGGGCCGCTGCGCGCACTACGACCTGCAGTTCGACCCTTATCACGCGTCGTACTTCCTCAGCCGCGAGGTCGTCGTGCCGTCGGGGCAGGCGGGCATGGCGCCTTGGCGCAGCCGGCTGTTCAGCGCGATGATGCGCAACGCCGGCAGCGCGGCCGACTACTTCCGGCTGCCCAACAACTGCGTCATCGAGCTCGGCTCGCGGGTGCAACTGTAGACCGCGCGCCGGGCGCCACGCATCGTGCCCTGCATCCAGTCGTCACTCACAGCAACGCACCGTGCGGCCGCGAAAAGCGAACTGAAGTAGTTCTGGACGGCCCCTGCCAGGGCGGCCTGAAGAACAGCGCGCGCATCCGCGAGTTCGAAGGCAACGTGCGCAACTCGATCACCGACTGGAGGCCTGGCGTCGCCTGCGACTCGAGTTGATCCGCCTCAGCGCAAAGCGCTGCACGCCACACAGAGCGCAGAAGCCGCACGGGCGTCGATTGACACTTTCTTGATCTTGCGGCTGCCTGAATTTGCACGATCTTGATGCGCCGTTCCTAGACTGCGTCAGCCGTCTGGAAGGCAACCCATGGACTTCATCTGCCTGCTGCTCGTGATCGTCTTCTGGCTGCTGCTGGCCGGCATGGCCGTCGGCTGCGACAGGCTCAAGGAGATCAAGTCGTGAGCCCGATGATCCTCGTGGGCATCCTCGTCTCGTTCGGGCTGCTGGTGTACCTCCTGGTGGCTCTGCTCTGTCCGGAGAGGTTCTCGTGAGCACCCAAGCCTGGCAACTGCTGGTGATCTACACGGTGGTGCTGCTGGCACTGTCGTATCCGCTCGGCCGCTACATCGCCGTGCTGATGGATGGGCGGCTGCAGTGGGCCGCGCGCGTCGAGAGCCCGCTGTACCGCCTGTGCGGCGTCAAGGCCGACGCCGAGATGGGCTGGCTGTCCTACGCGCTGGCGATCCTGCTGTTCAACGGCCTGGGGGTGCTCGCGGTCTATGCGCTGCAGCGCCTGCAGCTGTGGCTGCCGCTCAATCCGCAGGGCATGGCCAACGTGTCATCCGATTCGTCGTTCAACACCGCGGTGAGCTTCGCCACCAACACCAACTGGCAGGGCTACGTCGGCGAGTCGACGATGGGCTACCTGACGCAGATGCTCGGGCTGACGGTGCAGAACTTCTTCTCGGCCGCCACCGGCATCGTCGTCGTGATCGCGCTGATCCGCGGCCTGGCGCGCCACAGCGCGAGCAGCATCGGCAACGCCTGGGTCGACCTGACCCGCATCACGCTGTGGCTGCTGCTGCCGCTGTCGCTGCTCATCGCGCTCATCGAGGTGCAGCAAGGCGGCATCCAGAACTTCGACGCCTACCAGGAAGCCAAGACGCTCGAGGTGGTCAAGTACCAGGAGGCCAAGAACGGCCCCGACGGCCAGCCCATGAAGAACGAGAAGGGCGAGCCGGTGATGGAGGACAAGAGCACCGACAAGCAGATCCTCGCGATGGGCCCGACCTCGTCGCAGGTTGCGATCAAGATGCTCGGCACCAACGGTGGCGGCTTCTTCAACGCCAATGCGGCGCACCCCTACGAGAACCCGACGCCGCTGTCGAACTTCGTGCAGATGGTCTCGATCTTCCTGATCGGGTCGGCGCTGTGCTTCACCTTCGGCCGCATGGTGGGCGACGCGCGCCAGGGCTGGACCGTGTGGGCCGCGATGGCCCTCCTGTTCGCGGTCGGTGTGTTCGCCGCCACGCACTACGAGGAGCAGGGCAACCCGCAGATCGCCGCGCTCGGCGTCGACCAGGCCGCCAGCGCCGACCAGCCGGGCGGCAACATGGAAGGCAAGGAGGCGCGCTTCGGCATCGCGCAGTCGGCGCTGTTCGCCACCATCACCACCGACGCGTCGTGCGGCGCGGTCAACAGCATGCACGATTCGTACACGCCGCTGGGCGGCGCGGTGCCGCTGGTCAACATGCAGCTCGGCGAGGTGATCTTCGGCGGCGTCGGCACCGGGCTGTACGGCATGCTGGTGTTCGCGATCCTCGCCGTGTTCATCGCCGGCCTGATGATCGGCCGCACCCCCGAATACCTCGGCAAGAAGATCGAATCGCACGAGATGAAGATGGCGTCGATCGCCATCCTCGTCACGCCGCTGCTGGTGCTGCTGGGCACCGCGATCGCCGTGATGGCCGACGCCGGCCGCGCCGGCGTGGCCAACCCGGGCGCGCACGGCTTCTCGGAGATCCTCTACGCCTTCACGTCGGCGGCCAACAACAACGGCAGCGCGTTCGCCGGCATCTCGGCCAACACGCCGTTCTACAACGGGCTGCTCGCGGTGGCGATGTGGTTCGGCCGCTTCGGCGTGATCGTGCCGGTGCTGGCGATCGCCGGCTCGCTGGCGGCCAAGAAGCGGCTCGCGGTGACCTCCGGCACGATGCCCACGCACGGGCCGCTGTTCATCGTGCTGCTGATCGGCACCGTGCTGCTGGTGGGCCTGCTCAACTACGTGCCCGCGCTGGCCCTCGGCCCCGCGATCGAGCACCTGATGCTGTGGAAGTGAGCTGACCATGACTCGCAAGGCATTCACGCTCTTCGATCCGACGCTGATGAAGCCGGCGATCGTCGACTCGTTCAGGAAGCTTTCGCCCGCGGTGCAGTGGCGCAACCCGGTGATGTTCGTCGTCTACGTCGGCAGCATCATCACCACCATCCTGTGGATGCAGGCCCTCGGCGGCACCGGCGAGGCGCAGGCCGGGTTCATCCTCGCGATCGCGCTGTGGCTGTGGTTCACCGTGCTGTTCGCCAATTTCGCCGAGGCGCTGGCCGAGGGCCGCAGCAAGGCGCAGGCGGCGTCGCTGCGCACGCTGAAGAAGCAGACCTGGGCCAAGCTGCTGGAGCAGCCGAAGTACGGCGCCAAGTGGCACCCGATCGAATCGAGCGAGCTGCTGCGCGGCAGCGTCGTGCTGGTGCTTGCCGGCGACATCATTCCGGCCGACGGCGAGGTGATCGAGGGCGTCGCGTCGGTCGACGAGAGCGCGATCACCGGCGAATCGGCGCCGGTCATCCGCGAGTCCGGCGGCGATTTCTCGGCGGTCACCGGCGGCACCAAGGTGCTGTCGGACTGGATCGTCGTGCGCGTCACCGTCAACCCGGGCGAGACGTTCGTCGACCGCATGATCGCGATGGTCGAGAGCGCCAAGCGGCACAAGACGCCCAACGAGATCGCGCTGACGATCCTGCTGGTGGCATTGACGATCGTGTTCCTCGGCGTCACCGTGACCTTGCTGCCGTATTCGCTGTTCAGCGTCGAGGTCGCCAAGGCGGGCACGCCGGTCACAGTGACCGCGCTGATCGCGCTGCTGGTGTGCCTGATCCCGACCACGATCGCCGGCCTGCTGTCGGCGATCGGTGTGGCCGGCATGAGCCGCATGATGCAGGCCAACGTGATCGCCACCTCCGGCCGCGCGGTCGAGGCTGCCGGCGACGTCGACGTGCTGCTGCTCGACAAGACCGGCACCATCACGCTCGGCAACCGGCAGGCTGCGGCGTTCATCCCCGCAGCGGGCGTCAAGGAGCAGGAGCTGGCCGATGCGGCGCAGTTGGCCTCGCTGGCCGACGAGACGCCCGAAGGGCGCAGCATCGTCGTGCTGGCCAAGCAGAAGTTCAACCTGCGCGAGCGCGACGTGGCCTCCATCGGCGCGAAGTTCGTCCACTTCTCGGCGCAGACGCGCATGAGCGGCGTCGACCTGCCGCTGGCAGTGTCGGTCCCCCAGGTGGTGGGCAGCGACACCGTGCCGCCGCAGATGCGCCCGATCCGCAAGGGCGCGGCCGACGCGATCCGCAGGCACGTCGAGCAGCAGGGTGGTGCCTTTCCCGCCGCCGTCAACGGCGCGGTCGACGACGTGTCGCGTCGCGGCAGCACGCCGCTGGTGGTGGCCGACGGTGCACGCGTTCTGGGCGTGATCGAGCTGAAGGACATCGTCAAGGGCGGCATCAAGGAGCGCTTTGCCGAGCTGCGCCGCATGGGCATCAAGACCGTGATGGTCACCGGCGACAACCGCCTGACCGCCGCCGCCATCGCGGCCGAAGCAGGGGTCGACGATTTTCTGGCGGAAGCGGCGCCCGAGCACAAGCTGGCGCTGATCCGCCAGCACCAGGCCGAGGGCCGGCTGGTGGCGATGACCGGCGACGGCACCAACGACGCGCCGGCGCTGGCGCAGGCCGACGTGGCGGTGGCGATGAACTCCGGCACGCAGGCCGCCAAGGAGGCCGGCAACATGGTCGACCTCGACAGCAACCCGACCAAGCTGATCGAGGTGGTCGAGACCGGCAAGCAGATGCTGATGACGCGCGGCGCGCTGACCACCTTCAGCATCGCCAACGACGTGGCGAAGTACTTCGCGATCATTCCGGCGGCGTTCATCACCACCTATCCGCAGCTGCAGGCGCTCAACGTGATGGGGCTGGCGAGCCCCCAGTCGGCGATCCTGTCGGCGGTGATCTTCAACGCCCTGATCATCGTGTTCCTGATCCCGCTGGCGCTCAAGGGCGTGCGCTATCGCCCGATCGGCGCCGCCGCGCTGCTGCGCAAGAACCTGCTGATCTACGGGCTCGGCGGCATCGTCGTGCCGTTCATCGGCATCAAGCTGATCGACCTCGTGCTCGCCACGGCGGGTTGGGTCTGATCCGAAAGGCCATGCCATGAAGCCGCTCGTCCGTCCCGCCATCTCGCTGTTCGTGCTGCTCAGCGTGGTCACCGGCCTGCTGTACCCGCTGCTCGTCACCGGGCTGGCCAAGGCAGTCTTTCCGCGCCAGGCCGCGGGCAGCCTGCTGCGCGACGACACCGGGCAGGTGATCGGCTCGTCGCTGATCGGCCAGAACTTCAGCGACCCCAAATACTTCTGGGGCCGGCCGTCGGCGACCTCGCCGATGCCGTACAACGCCGCCAACTCGGGTGGCTCGAACCAGGGCCCGCTCAACCCTGCGCTGATCGATGCGGTGAAGTCGCGCATCGAAGCACTCAAGGCTGCCGATCCGGGCAACACCGCGCCGATCCCGGTCGACTTGGTGAGCGCGTCGGCCAGCGGACTCGACCCGCACATCAGCCTGGCCGCGGCGCTGTACCAGGCCGGGCGCGTCGCGCGGTTGCGCGGCCTCAGCGACGACGCGATGCGCACCTTGCTCGCCGACCACACCGAGGGCCGGCTGCTCGGCGTGCTGGGCGAGCCGCGCGTCAACGTGCTGCAGCTCAATCTGGCACTCGAGCGCGCGGCCACGCGCTGAGCCGTGCGAGGACGCCGCACGCCGGATGTCGACGGGCGATCGGGAGCACGCCTGCTCGCGCGGGCGGCGCGGGTCACGCCGCTGGCGCTGGCGTGGCGGCTGCGGTCGGGCCGTGGCGCACGCGCGCAAGCCGCTGCGCCGCAAGGGCGGTCGACCCTGACGACCTCACCGCCCGCCTGCGCCGCGCCAGGAGCCAGAATAGCGACGCCCACCCACGCTGGCTGCCATGCTGATCAACTGCGTCGCGTACCAAGAAGGCAAGAAACTGGCCGACGTCGACATCGACGACATCAGCGAGTATGTGCAGCGGCCCGGCTGCTTCGTGTGGGTCGCGCTGCGCGATGCGAGCGATGCCGAGCTCGACAAGATGCAGATCGAGTTCGGCCTGCACGACCTGGCGATCGAAGACGCCAAGCACGGCCACCAGCGGCCCAAGGTGGAGGAGTACGAGAAGACCGTCTACGTGGTGGTGCACACGATCGAGCTCGATGCGGTCGACCATCTGCGGGTCGGCGAGGTCAACATCTTCGCCGGGCCGAGCTTCGTGCTGTCGGTGCGCAACCGCAGCCTGCAAAGTCTGCTCGGCGTGCGCCAGCGCACCGAGCAGGAGCCCGAGCTGCTGCGCAACGGGCCCGGCTTCGTGCTCTATGCGCTGCTCGATGCCGTGGTCGACCGCTACTTCCCGATCATCGACACGTTGGAATCCGAGCTCGAGGACATCGAGACGCAGATCTTCACGCCGGGCGCGGCGCGCTCCAACATCCAGCAGCTCTATGCGCTGAAGCAGCGCGTCACCACGGTCAAACACGCCGTCAGCCCACTGGCCGAATCGGCGGGCAAGCTGTGGAGCGGGCGCGTGCCGATGGTGTGCGAGCGCAACCGCGAATACCTGCGCGACGTCTACGACCACCTGATCCGCATCAATGCCAGCCTCGACACCTTGCGCGAGACCATCGTCACCGCGATCCAGGTCAACCTGTCGATGGCGACGATCGAGGAGTCCGAGACCACCAAGAAGCTCGCGGCGTGGGCCGGCATCTTTGCCGCCGCCACCGCCCTGGCCGGCATCTGGGGCATGAACTTCGAGCACATGCCCGAGCTGAAGTGGCAGTTCGGCTACCCGGCCGCGTTGGTGGTGATTGCCGTGGTGTGCGTGCTGCTGTACCGGCGTTTCCGTCGCGTGGGCTGGCTGTAGCCGCCGCGACGACGAGCTTGCGATGACCGACCAGCGACCCGATCCCGACCAGCTGCTGATCCGGCTGCAGCAGGAAGAGGCGCAGGCCCGGCGCGGCAAGCTCAAGATCTTCTTCGGCGCCTCGGCCGGCGTGGGCAAGACCTACGCGATGCTGTCGTCGGCGCGTGCGGCGGCAGGGCAGGGCATGGACGTCGTGGTGGGCATCGTCGAGACGCACGGCCGCGCCGAGACCCAGGCGCTGCTGGCGGGCCTCCCAACCCTGCCACTGAAGGAAGTGAGTCACCGCGAGCGCGTGCTCAAGGAGTTCGACCTCGAAGGCGCGCTCAAGCGCCGGCCGCAGTTGATCCTGGTGGATGAGCTGGCGCACTCCAACGTGACCGGCTCGCGCCACCCCAAGCGCTGGCAGGACGTGGAGGAGCTGCTCGACGCCGGCATCGACGTGTGGTCCACCGTCAACGTGCAGCACCTGGAGACGCTGAACGACGTGGTGAGCGGCATCACCGGCATTCGCGTCTGGGAGACCGTGCCCGATCGCGTGTTCGACCAAGCCGACGACGTGGTGATCGTCGACCTCGCCCCCGACGATCTGCTGCAGCGCCTGAAGGACGGCAAGGTCTACATGCCGCAGCAGGCCGCCACCGCGGTGCGCAACTTCTTTCGCAAGGGCAACCTGATCGCGCTGCGCGAGCTGGCACTGCGCCGTACGGCCGACCGCGTCGACGACGACGTGCAGCAGTACCGGCGCATGCAGTCGGTGGCACCGGTGTGGCAGACGCGCGAGGCGTTGCTGCTGGCGATCGGCCCGGACGAGCGCTCCGACAAGCTGGTGCGTGCCACCGCGCGCCTGGCCGCGCAGCTCGACGTGCCGTGGCACTGCGTGTACGTCGAGACGCCGCGTCTGCAGCGCCTGCCCGATGTGGTGCGCCAGCGCGTGCTGCGCGTGCTCAAGCTGGCCGAAGATGCCGGCGCGGTCACCGCCACGTTGGCGGGCGACTCGCTGCCCGAGGTGCTCGTGCGCTACGCGCACGAGCACAACCTGTCGCGCGTGGTGCTGGGGCGCGACACCGGGCGCTGGCCACGGCCTTGGCGCCGCACGCTGGTCAACGCGGTGGGGGCGCTCGGCACGGACCTCGACGTGATGCAGATCGCGCTGCCGGCGCGCGCCGCGCGTGGCCGCTCGACGCCGCGCGACGACGACGCGGCGCGCAAGCCGCCAGCATGGCAACCGTACGCGATGAGCGTGCTGATCTGCGCCGCCGCCGCGGTGGCGGCGTGGCCGCTCGAGCCGCTGTTCGAGCTGGCCAACATCGTGATGGTGTTCCTGCTCGCGGTGGTGATCGTCGCGCTGCGCTATGGGCGCGGGCCGTCGGTGCTGGCGGCGTTCCTGAGCGTGGCCGAGTTCGATTTCCTGTACGTGCCGCCGCGCTACTCGTTTAGCGTGCACGACGCGCAGTACCTGCTGACGTTCGGCGTGATGCTGGCGGTGGCGCTGGTGATCGGGCAGATGACGGCGCTGCTGAAGTGGCAGGCGCGCGTGGCGACGCTGCGCGAGCAGCGCATGGCCGCGCTGTACCAGATGTCGCGCGAGCTGTCCGGCGCGCTGATGGTCGAGCAGGTGGCCGAGCTGGCCGGCCGCTTCCTGCGGTCCGAGTTCGACGCGCGCGCAGCGCTGTTGGTGGCCGACGAGCACGACCGGCTGGGGCACCCGGTGCCGTCGCCCGCGCTGCCGGCCGGCACCGACGGCGCGATCGCGCAATGGGCGTTCGACCATGGCGAGTCGGCCGGCCACGGCACCCACACGCTGCCCGCCTCGCCGATCCTGTACCTGCCGCTGAAGGCCCCGATGCGCCTGCGCGGCGTGCTGGCGATCGAGCCGCGCGTGCCCGAGCGGCTGGCCGGCCCCGAGCAGCGGCGCCTGCTCGACACCTGCGCATCGCTGGTGGCGCTGTCGCTCGAGCGCATCCACTACGTCAACGTGGCGCAGAGCAGCACCGTGCAGATGGAATCGGAACGGCTGCGCAACTCGCTGCTGGCCGCGATCTCGCACGACCTGCGCACGCCCCTGGCGGCGCTGGTGGGCATGGCCGAGTCGCTGGCCGCGCAATGCGCCGCCGATGCGCCGCAGGCCGAGCTGGCGCGCTCGATCCGCGAGGCGGCATTGCGCATGAACTCGCAGGTCAACAACCTGCTCGACATGGCGCGGCTGCAGTCGGGCCAGGTGCGGCTACGCCAGCAGTGGCTGCCGCTCGAAGAGGCGGTGGGCGGGGCGCTGCGCGCGATGGCCGGGATGCTCGATCGCGCGCGCGTGCGCGTGGCCCTGCCAGCCGACCTGCCGCTGCTGCACGTCGACCCTGCATTGTTCGAACGCGTGCTGTGCAATCTGCTGGAGAACGCCGACAAGTACACGCCGCCGCGATCGCCGATCGAGATCGGCGCCAGCGTCGCGGGCGACCGCATCCGCATCACCGTCGACGACCAGGGTCCGGGGCTGCCGCCGCACCGCGAGCGTGCGATCTTCGAGATGTTCGAGCGTGGCAAGAAAGAGAGCGCCACGGCTGGCGTCGGCCTGGGGCTGGCGATCTGCCGCGCGATCGTCGAGGCGCACGGCGGCACGATCCGCGGCGAGACGCGGCGCGATGGCGGCGCGCGCTTCACGATCGAGCTGTCGCGCGGCGAGCCGCCGAAGGTGGAAGCGCTCGAGGGCGAGGCCGCGCGCGGCGACGCGCGCTAGGCGCCATGCGGCCACGGCACATCGGCTGGTTGTCGTTTCGCAGGCGTGCTGCATGAGCGAGCCGACGCCGCGCATCCTGGTGGTTGAAGACGAGGCCGAGATCCGCCGCTTCGTCTGCCAATCGCTCGAGCGCGAGGGTTTCGAGGTGCACCAGGCCGACTCGTTGCAGCGCGGCTTGATCGAAGCCGCCACGCGGCGGCCCGACTTGCTGGTGCTGGACCTCGGCCTGCCCGATGGGGACGGCGTCGACCTGATCCGAGAGCTGCGCCACTGGTCCAGCATCCCGGTGCTGGTGCTGTCGGCGCGCATGGACGAGGGCGACAAGATCGAAGCGCTCGACGCCGGCGCCGACGACTACCTGATCAAGCCGTTCGCCGTGGGCGAGTTGCTGGCGCGTGTGCGCGCGCACCTGCGGCGCAGCGCCACGCTGCCGGGCAGCAGCGGCGGCGTGGTGGAATTCGGCGACGTCAAGGTCGACCTGGCGCGCCGCACCGTCGAGCGCGCCGGGGAGGTGCTGCACGTGACGCCGATCGAGTACCGATTGCTCACGCACCTGGCCGCGCACCCGCACTGCGTGCTGACGCACCGCCAGCTGCTGCACGCGGTGTGGGGCCCCAACCATGCCGAAGACACGCACTACCTGCGCGTCTACATGGCGCAGCTGCGCAAGAAGTTCGAGCGCGACCCGGCGCAGCCCCGCCATCTGGTCACCGAGACAGGGATCGGCTACCGCTTCGTGCCGTGAGGCGGTCGCGACCGCCCGCGGGCGGGGAGGAACTCGCTACATCACGCCATGATGCCGTTGCAGCACGTCGCGCGCGGCGGCCTCGCCTGAGGACTCGAGCACCGTGATGCGCCACAGCGTGCGCGCGTCGTTGGGGTCGATCAGCGTGGCCGAATGCAGCAGCGCTGCGTTGTCCCACACCACGACGTCGCCGACACCGTACTTGAAGCGCAGCTGGTACTTCGGCTGCGTGGCATGCGCCGCCAGCTCGTCGAGCAGGCCGCGCGCCTCGTCGTCGGGCATGCCGACGATGCCGAACGAGCTGCCCGACACCGCGTAGAGGGCCTTGCGGCCCGTCACCGGATGCGCTCGCGCGACGCGGTGGGTGATCACCGGCATCCTGGCCTTCTGCTCGGCGTTCAGCGGCGAGGCCGCGGTGCGGCTCGCTTCGTCGAGATCGTGCCGGTTGCCGTAGTGGTGGATGGCCAGCAGCGGCTCGATGCGGCGCTTCATCGCCGCGGAGAGGTCGTCGTAGGCGGCGATCTGGTTGGCGAACAGCGTGTCGCCGCCGCTCCGAGGCACCACGCGCGAATACAGCGTGGTGGCGCGCGCCGGCACCTGCAGGTACGAGTAGTCGGTGTGGAAGTACGAGCCGGCGTCCTGCAGCCCGGTGGGCACGCCGTTCACCTTGACGTTCGACAGGATCAGGATGCTCGGATCGTCCGGGTGGTGAAATTGATCGATCACGTGCGGCTGCGGCGGCCCGATGCGGCGCGCGAAGGCGACGAACTGCGCCGGCGTCAGCGTCTGCGCACGCAGCCCGATCACCTGACGGTCGTAGAACACGCGCTCGATGTCGCGGAAGGCGGCATCGGACAACGGCTGCGCCAGGTCGACGCCGAGAATGTCGGCGCCGAAGCCTGCACTGAGCGGTCGCACCTCGAGCATGGTCTTGACGATGCCATCATCGCACCCGCCGGCCCGGATGCGAATACTGCAGGCGATGGCCCTGCTGGGAGTCGCGCGATGAAACTGGTGACCTGGAACACGCAATGGTGCTGCGGCCTGGACGGCACCGTGAGCCCGCAGCGCATCGTCGAGGGGGCACGCGCGCTGGCGGACTTCGACGTGCTGTGCCTGCAGGAGGTGTCGCAGGGCTTCGATGGGCTGCGCGGCGCGCCGGGCGACCAGCCGGCGCAGCTGGCCACGTTGCTGCCGGGCTTCCGGTGCTTCTACGGCGCCGCCACCGACGAGTTCGGGTCCGACGGCAAGCGCCAGCGTTTCGGCAACCTGGTGGCCACGCGGTTGCCGGTGGCGCGTGTGCAGCATCACGCGCTGCCGTGGCCTGCCGACCCGAGCGTCGAGTCGATGCCACGCATGTGCAGCGTGGTCACCCTGCGCGCGCCGGGGCTCGGCGACTTGCGGGTGATGACCACGCACCTGGAGTACTACTCGGCGTCGCAGCGGCTGGCGCAGGCGCGGGCATTGCACGCGCTGCACGAGGAGGCGTGCGCGCTCGCCGCCGCGCCTCCGAAGCCCAGCGACGAGGGTGCGTTCCGCGCCAAGGTCCACACGCCGCATGCCGTGTTGTGCGGCGACTTCAACGCCACCGCCGACGACCCGGCGATCGCCGCCATCGAAGCGAGCGCCGGCGCCCACACCTTGCGCGACGCCTGGCCGCTGCTGCACGGCGGCACGCCGCACGCGCCGACCTTCCGGGTGTTCGACCACACCTACGGCGACCGCGCGGCGGCGTTCGACTTCGTGTTCGTCAGCGCGGGGCTCGCACAGCGCTTGCGCCGCATCGAGGTCGACACCCGCACGCAGGCATCGGACCACCAGCCGGTGGTGGTCGAACTCGGCGCGTGAGCGACACGCTCGGGGGCACGCTGCCGCGGACGAAGTGCATCAGGCCAGACGCGGCAGCTTGTCGCGCACGCGAACGACGTCGTCCACCAGCCGGGCTGCGATGCCGTCGAACATCGCCTCGAAACCCGTGCGGATGGCGGGCGCGTTGCCGGAGAACGTTGCAAGGCCGGGCTGCACGAGGGCCTTGGGCAGCTCGAAGTGGCGCACGTCGCCCTCAGCCGGGGTGCTGTCGCCGCCGTAGGTGAACTCCTCGATCGTCTCGCCGGGGTTGATCGTGTCGAGCAGCCGGGCGCTGATGGAGGCATAGGGAGAGAATCCCTGCCCCTTGCCGAGCGGGTAGTAGCCGGCGCTGTGGATTTGCACATCCAGGATGGCATCCACATCGGTGGGCAGGTCCTTCAACGTGTTGTTGCGCACACGCCCGGCCAACGCGCCATCCTTGATTGGCGCGATGGTGACCGACCGACGAACGAGTTCGCCTTGGATCGCGGCCGCCAAGGTCTCCCGGGGATCGAACGCGACCGCGCTCAGCGCGTTGGCCAGCGCGGCGCGCTCGGCATCGCGCCCCGCCCGAATCGACTGACCGAGGGCCATGCCGAGCAGGCCGGGTGTGACGGGCGGGGGCGCTCCGGCCATCGACGCCGGAACGGGATTGGCCACCAGACTGAACTGTGCCGTGCTGCCGTTGTCGACCCACTCCTTGATCGGCAGCATCCCCATGCTGCGAAGCTCATTGGGCTTGAGTTGCGCCTTGGTCTTCTTGCTCGCGCATCCCACGAGGTGGATAGCGCTGGCGCTGACCAACAGGAGGCGGCGCTTCATGGCAACGCGGATCCCTGACGGAGTGGAGATGCGCGAGCTTAAGCCAGCCCATGTGGACCTGAACGTAGGGTTAGCTATGAAGCGCTGGGCGGTGGGTGGTGCGACGGGTGGTGCGGCGGGTGGTGCGACGGGTGGTGCGACGGGTGGTGCGACGGGTGGTGCGACGGCGCTCCCGCTTGGCGGTTCTCTGCAGGGGCGCAAAAGAGTGCGCCAGCAGCACAGGGCCGCGAAGACGACCAGATTGGCGACCGCGTGGTTGTGGGCCTTGATCGGGCGCAGGGCTCAGGGCGCTTGAGGCCTTGGGTTCTCGGACGCCCGCGTTTTCACGTCTGTGAGCGGCGGGGCAGGTCGCCGATAGTCGGCACCAGTCGCGCCAACCGAGCACCGTCATGCCATCCACCGACCTGCAAGCCCTGCGCACGCTCAGCGCCGCGGTGCTGTCCGACACGCTCGATTCGCTGGGCCTGATGCAGCAGGCGATGCGGCCGTTCATGCGCCCGCTCGACGACGCGTTGCAGCTGATCGGCCGTGCCCGCACCGGCCTGTACATGCCGGTGTTCGAGCACCGCGCGGGCGAGAACCCCTATGCGGTGGAGATTGCACTGGTCGACGACCTGCGGCCGCTCGACGTGGTGGTGCTGGCGTGCAATGGGCCCACCGATCGCATCGCACCGTGGGGCGAACTGCTGTCCACGGCGTCTCTGGCGCGCGGTGCTGCGGGCTGCGTCACCGATGGACTGGTGCGCGACGTCGCGCAGATCCGCGCGATGCGATTTCCGGTGTTCTGCGGCGGCATCGGTCCGCTCGACACCAAGGGCCGCGCGCGCATGGTCGAGCGCGACGTGCCGGTGCAGTGCGCCGGCGTCACGGTGCGGCCGGGCGACCTCGTGTTCGGCGACGTCGACGGCGTCGTCGTGGTCCCGCGCGAGCGCGAGGCCGACGTGCTGCAACGCGCGTGGCAGAAGGTGGCTGGCGAGAATGCGTCGCGCGACGCGCTGCGGCAAGGCGAGAGGCTCGCCGACGTGTTCGCGCGCCTGGGCATCCTCTGATTGCGCGCGGCAGTGGCTGCCGTGTCTTGCCGCAGCCGCGGTCGTCACTCCGCGGTGAAGCCAGATGCCTTGATCGGCGCCTCCCAGCGCTTCAGGTGCGCAGCCTGCGTGGCCGCGAGTTCGTCGCCGTTGCCGTAGGCGGGTGCCAGCCCGAGCGAGAAGATGCGCTCGGTGACGTCGCTTTGCTTCAGCGCCTCGGCCACCGCGCGGCTCAGCCGTGCCGTGAGGTCGGTGGTCATGCCGGCCGGACCGTAGAGCCCGAAGAACGCGTCGGCGGCCATCGCGATGCCTTGCTCCTTCAACGTCGGCACCTCGGGCAGCGACTGGGTGCGCGTCTCGCCGGTGACGGCGACGATGCGCAGCTTGCCGGCGCGATGCTGCTCGATCGTCTCCAGCGGCGTGTCGATCATCAGCGGGATCTGTCCACCGAGCAGATCGTTGGCGGCCGGCGCGCCGCCCTTGTACGCCACGTGCGTCATCGCGATGCCGGAGGCCTGAGCCAGCAACACTCCAGTGAAGTGCGGCACCGTGCCGGCACCGGGCGTCGCGTAGTTGGCCTTGCCGGGGTTGTCCTTCATCCAGCCGAGGATCGCCTTCAGGTCGCCGTTCGGCGCCGCCGGTCCCGCGGTGATCGCGAAATCGAACGTCACGGCGCGCGCCACCGGCGTGAAGTCGCGCACCGCGTCGTAGCCGAGGTTCTTGTAGAGCCACGGCAGCACCACCAGGGCACCGCTCGGTGCAAGCACCAGCGTCTGGCCGTCGGGCGGCGCGCGCTTGACCTCGCCGAGCGCCACGCGCCCGGCTGCGCCCGGCTTGTTGTCCACCACCACCGGCTGGCCGAGCGCGACGCGCATCTTGTCGGCCAAGAGGCGCGCGACGATGTCGGCCGAGCCGCCGGGCGGAAAGCCCACCAGCACGCGGATCGGCGGCCTGTCCTGCGCCAGCGCGTGGCCGGCGATCGACAGCGCGCCAGCGGCCAGCGCGAATGTGCGGCGTTTCATCGAGGTCTCCTCGTCGTTGTCGTGATCGCGGATCGGCTCAGAACTCGAAGATGCGCTGCGCGTTGCCGCCGCGCACCTTCTCGCGCCGCGCGCCGAGCAGCGAGTTCACCTTGGCCAGGCAACCCACCGGGTCGCCGATGGTGTGCGGGTAGTCCGAGCCGAACAGCACCTGGTCGTCGCCGAAGGCTTCCAAACACAGGTCGAGCGCCTGCTGCGTGAACACCACCGAGTCGGCGAACACGCGCCCCATGTAGCTCGACGGCTTGGCTTGCGTCTTGGTGCGGCAGGCCGGGATGTGGGCGAAGCACTGGTCGAGCCGGCCGATCAGGTACGGCAGCGCGCCGGCGCCGTGCGACGCGATGATCTTGAGCTTGCCGTAGCGGTCGAAGAAACCGTCGTACAGCATGCGGGCCACTGCCAGCGTGGTGTCGAACGTGAAGCCGATCGACGCGGTGAGCTGGAACTCGTGCATCTGCATGGCCTGCACGCCGGGCGGCGCGGTGGGGTGGATCAGCACGGGCAGCGCGAGCGCGTCGATCGCCTGCCAGATCGGGGCGAAGCGCTGCGCCGTCAGCGGCTCGCCATCGATGTTGGCCAGCACCATCACGCCCGATGCGCCGCGCGCGCTGGCGCGCTTCAGCTCGGCCAGTGCCAGCTCGGCGTGCTGCCACGGCAGCGAGCACAGGTACTCGATGCGGCCGTGGTGGCGCGCGCGCGCGGCGGCCATGTCGTCGTTCATGATCTGCGCCGCCGTCAGGCTGACTTGCGGCGGGCCCCAGTACACGTTGGGGCACGACAGCGACAGCACCGACACGTCGATGCCCACCGTGTCCATCATCCGGATGCGCGCCGGGTAGTCGAACATCTCGGGCACCGGCGTCATGAACGGCGCGTCGTGCAGGTGGATCGCGCGCAGCCCGCCGGTCACCGCCTTCAGCGTGTAGGCGGGGCCGCCGTGCTGCTCGAGCAGCTTCACGTAGGCGTCGGTCAGCATGTGCGTGTGCACGTCGATCACCGGGGCCATCGGGTTCCTTTCACATCGGAGTGGTGGGGGGCGTCGCTCAGTCGACCTTGGCGCCGGAATCCTGCACCACCTGGGCCCAGCGCACCGCGTCGGTCTTGACCAGCTCGGCGAAATCGCCGGGGCTGATCGGTGTCAATGCATCGCACCCGATCGCCGCGCAGCGCTGCCTGAAGGCGGCGCTGTCGACGATGCGGTTGATCTCGCCGGCGAGGCGGTCGATCACCGACTTCGGCGTGCCGGCGGGCGCCACGATGCCTTGCCACGCCACCGCCTGCACGCCGGCGATGCCCGCCTCGGCGAAGGTCGGCACGTCGGGCAACATCGCCGAGCGCTGCGGCGCGGTGGTGGCCAGCGCGCGCAGCCGGCCGCTCTGGATGTGCGCGAGCGCGGGCGTGAGGTCGGTCACCATCAGCTTGAAGCGCCCGCCGATCAAATCGGGGATCGCGAGCTGACTGCCCTTGTAAGGCACGTGCTCGAACTTCGCGCCGGTGGCTCGCTGCAGCATCTCCATCGCCAGGTGGTGCGGGCTGCCGTTGCCGGCCGAGCCGTATTGCAGCGGAGTCGGCGACAAGCGCGCCGCGTCGATCAGCTCGCGCACGCTCTTCCAGCCGGTGTCGGCATCGGTCACCAGGAAGAACGGCACGCTGGCCACCAGGCTCACCGGCGCGAAGTCGCGCACCGCATCGATCATGTTGTTGCGGTACAGCGCAGGGCTGACGCCCAGCGTGGTGCTGGTGGCCATCAGCAGCGTGGTGCCATCGGCCGGGCTGCGCGCCACAGCCTGCGCGCCCAACAGCGTGCCGACGCCGGGCTTGTTGTCGATCACCACCGGCTGGCCGAGCGAGCGCGCCAGCGGCTCGGCGATCGAGCGCGCCAGCGTGTCGGTGAGGCCGCCGGGCGGGTACGGCACCACGAGCTTCAGCGGCCTGTCGGGCCACCCCTGCGCAGCGGCCGCACTGGCCAGCGCGGCGCCGAAGCCGATGGCGATCAGCGCACGCCACGCGCGCGCGGCCAACGTGCGCAGCGTGATCCGGCGGTGGCTGACGGCCATGCGCGCATTGTCGGCGGCGCGCCGCACCGGCGCCCACGGTTGATTCACCTAGCGCGACCGGCGACGCTCAGCGCAGGCGCGCCTTCACCGACTCGACGACGTCAGGCGGGAAGAAGCCGACGCCGAAGCCTTCTTGAAACGCCTTGCGGTCCTCGGGCGAAGCGTCCTTCATCGCTTGCGCGATCTCGTCGACGAACTGATCGCGCTGCTCGGGCGACAGGTTGGCCATCTGCTCGCGCGCCTGGCGCAGCTGCGGCAGCACCAGGTTCTTCATCAACGCGCCGGTCATGCCGAGCGAGTCGGTGGCCGATGGCGGCGCCAGCTCGACGCAGTCGTGCGCCTCGGATTGCATCTGCGGCGTCATCACGCCCAGCGCGGCCAGCTCGTCGAACACCGCCATCGTCTCGGCGCGCGACAGCGGGTGTGCCATCGCCTGCTGCATCGCGGCCATGCTGGCGTTGAGCTGCGCCATCTGCTCGGGGTTCATCGCCGGCATGCGCCCGCCCATCTGCTGCTGCATCATCGACATCATCTGCGACAGGTCGGCGCCACGCGCATCGGTGCCGGCTGGTGCATGGAGGAGGCCCACGCCAGCGCGCGCGGCGGGCAGTGTCGCCGGGGTGCCGAGGTTCGGTGCCATCGGCATCGGCATGCGCGAGGACATCGTGGCGCCCGCCAGACCGGGTGGCATCGCCATGCCGCCCGGCAGGCCGGGCATCGCGGTGCCTCCGAGCATGCCACCGAGGCTGCGCCCCGGCGACGCGACCATCGACGCGAGCGCAGCGCCTTTGGAGCCCGAATTGGCGAGCGAGCCGATCAGCTGCGACTTGACGCCGTCGATCAGCAGGTTCTGCACCAGCTGTTTGCCCAGGCCCGCGACCAGCGGCAGCACGGCGTGCGCTGGCACGGCCAGGCCGAGCACGATCAGCGCGGCGACCAGCGCCGCTGCGCGTGTGGATGCCTGTTGCGTCATCGTGCGCCTCCGTGCCCGCTCGCGGCGATTCTGCGCCGCGCGGGGAGCCGCCACAATGCGCGGTCGCGCGCGCACCCCACGAACCGATGGAGGCCTTCGATCCGCTGATGCAGGTGCCACTGATGCAGTGGCTCGGAGTCGGCGTGGTGGCGTTCCTCGCGGCGGTGCTCGGCGGGCTCGCCGGCTACGGCACCGGACTCGTGCTGCCGATCGCGCTGGCGCCGGTGATCGGCGTGGCGCCGATCGTGCCGGTGATGGCGGTGGCGATGATGATCAACAACGCGAGCCGGGTGGCTGCGTTCCGGCGCGACATCCAATGGCCGCACGTGCGCCGCATGCTGTGGCTGGGGCTGCCGACCTGCCTGCTCGGGGCCTGGGGCTACACGCGGCTCGATGCGCGGTGGATCGCCCTGCTGCTGGGCGTCTTTCTGCTGGCGAGCATTCCGCTGCGGCGCGCGCTGCTGCGTGCCAATCTGCGCCTCGGTGCGGCCGGCGAGGTGGTGGCCGGCGGCGTGTTCGGTGTCATCGAAGGCGGCATGACCGGCACCGGCGTGATCCTGATCTCGATGCTGATGGCCGCCGGCGTGCAGGGTGCCGCGCTGATCGCCACCGATGCGGTGGTGTCCACCGTGCTGAGCCTGGCCAAGGTGCTGCTGTTCGGTGGCGTGGCGCGTCTCGATGCGGCGCTGGCGATCACCGGCGTGCTGGTGGGGCTGTGCACCGCGCCGGGCGCGTTCGTCGCGCGCGCGATCCTGACGCGGCTGCCGCAGCAGCTGCACCTGCGCATCATGGAGGCGGTGGTGGTGTGCGGCGGTCTGGGGTTTCTATGGCGCGCCTGGCGCTGAGGCGCAGCGACGGGCAAGATCGCGCGCGCATGCCGCACGGAGGTTCCGATGAATCGACGCAAGGGGTTGCTGGCGGCCGGCACGCTGCTCGCCGCGCCAGCCCTGGCCATCGACGTGACGAGCGCCGATGCCAAGGCCGCGCGCGCGCTGATCGAGGCGCAGCTCGCGGCGTTCGCGCGCGACGATGCGAACCAGGCGTTCTCGTTCGCGGCGCCGGCGATCCAGACGATGTTCGCGACGCCCGAGCGCTTTCTGGCGATGGTGCGCGAGCAATACCCGGTGGTGTACCGGCCCGCCGCGGTGAGCTTCCTGCAGCCCGAATGGATCGACGGTCAGCTGATCCAGCGCATGCAGATGGCCGACGCGGCCGGCGCACCGTGGATCGTGGTGTACCAGCTCGAGCGCCAGGCCGATCACAGCTGGCGCATCGCCGGTTGCGTGGCGGCGCGCGCACAAGGCCGCTCGACCTGACGCATCACGGCGTGGCCGGCACCGGCAACTGACGCAGCACGCGCACCGGCGAACCGCTGATCAGCAGCGCCTGCACCACGAAGCCGACCAGCGCCAGCGCGATGCACGCGGTCTCGCCCCACAGGCTGCCGGCCACCGCGCCGATCACGCCACCGAGCGGCCGCGCGCCGGCGTTGACGGTGAGGAAGATCGCCGACACCTGGCCGAGCACGCGCGTGGGCACGAGCGTCTGGCGCAGCGTGGTGGTGGTCACCACCCACACCAGCGGGCCGGACCCGAACAGCACGAACGACAGCGCCGCAAGCCACGCGGTGGGCCACACCAGCGTGGCCGCCATCGCGAGCGCCGCTAGCACCGACATCCAGGGGCCGAGTAACACCGCGGTGCCGAACGGCAGCACGCGCATCACGCGCATCGCCAGCACGGCGCCGATCAGCATGCCGGCGCCGTAGCAGCCGAGCGTGAAGCCGACCGCGTCGGCGCTCAAGCCGAGCGTGCGCATCGCATAGGGCACATAGGCGGCCTGCAGCGTCAGCCACGACAGGTTCCACACCACCGCCGTCCACATCACCGGCCGCAGCAGCCGGTCGCGCCACACCAGCGCGGCGCCGTGGCGCAACTCGTCGAGCACCTGGCGCGTCGGCCCCGCGCTGCGTGGCACCGCCGGCAGGCGCAACAACAGCAGCATGCCCAGCGTCGACAGCGCGGTGGCGCAGGCGAAGGCCGTGCTGGCGCCGGCCCACGCCACCAGGGCGCCGGCCAGCGCCGGGCCGGCCGCGAACGCCGCGCTGCGCGCCAGCTCGAGCCGCGCGTTGGCACGCGCCAACGCGTCCTGGGGCACCAGCGAGGGCACCAGCGCCGGTGCTGCGACCGTGAAGCCCACGGTGCCCGCGGCGCCGATGAACCCCAGCAGCGCGAGCGCGCCCAGCGACAGCGCGCCGTAGCCCACCAGCAGCCACAGCGCCAGCAGCGACAGCGCGCGCACGCCCTCGGCCAACACCATCAGCCGCGCGCGCGACCAGCGATCGGCCAGCACGCCCATCGGGATCGACAGCAGCAGGAACGGCAGCGTCTGCGCGGTGCTGAGCGCGCCGATCTGCCCGGCCCCGGCCTGCAGCACCATCACCGCGACGATCGGCACCGCTGCCAGGCTGATCTGCTCCGCCGACTGCGCGGCGAGGTTGGTCCACGTCAGCGTGCGCAACGCACCCGCCGACTTCACGTTCGAGACGATGGGGTCGTTCATGAGCCCATCATGGCAGCGCATACCGCACCTGACTGGCCGCAATCGGACGCGTGTTTGCAGGTCCGGGAACGGCGACTGTCGCTGCGCTACGCTGGCGGCATGGCGGCATTGAAGATCACCGTGCACGACCAGCCGGACGCCAGCGAGGCGCTGCGCATCGATGCGGGGCTCGAGGCCTCGAACGGTGCATCGTTCGACGACGTGCGCCCGCTGGCCTGCTTTGTGCGCGATGCCGATGGCGCAGTGATCGGCGGCGCCGTTGGGCGCCGCTGGGGCGAGTGCGCCGAGTTGCAGCAGCTGTGGGTGCGGCCCGACCTGCGCCGGCGAGGCTGGGGCGCGCAACTGGTGCGCGCGTTCGAGCGGCGCGCCGCAGCGCACGGCTGCCGGCGGGTCTACCTCGAGACCTTCAGCTTCCAGGCGCCGCGGTTGTATCGCTCACTGGGCTATCAGACGCGCCACAGCGTCGGCGGGTTCGCACCCGGTGTCGAGAAACACTGGATGGTGCACGAGCTCGACGCGCCGCCTGCGTGACTCACGCCAGGCCCGCTTCGGCGTGCACGCGCTGCGGGTCGACGCCGAGCTTGCGCGCCGCGTTCAGGATCTCCTGCCAGGTCGTGCTGTCCACCGGCAGGCCGGTTTGCAGGCGGCGCGTGCGCGACTCGCGCTCGGGGTCGCCGGCGATGCGCACGCGGTCGAAGCCCGCGCGCGGCGGCGACGCCGTGACCCAGTCGACGAAGGTCAGCATCTCGCGCTCGTAGGCCGCGCGCTCGGCGATGCGGTTCGGGTCGATCAGCACGGTCAGCATGCCGTTGAGCACGCGCTTCTTGCTGCTGTCGTGCGTGTGCTGCGTGGCGCCGGCGGCCAACGCGCCGCCGAGCAACTCGCACAGCACCGCCATGCCGTAGCCCTTGTGGCCCCCGAAGGTGAGGATCGCGCCGAACGGCTCGATCACCGAATAGCGCGGGTCTTGCGTCGCCCGGCCCTGGTCGTCGATCAGGTGATCGGGCGGCACGCTCTCGCCCTTGTTGTGCGCCACGCGCGTCTTGCCTTGCGCGATCACGCTGGTGGCGAAATCGAGGATCAGCGGCTCGCGTCCCGCCAGCGGGATGCCGGCGGTGAACGGGTTGGTGCCGAAGCGCGCGTCCGAGCCACCGTAGGGCGCCACGATGCCGCGCGAGATCACGTTGACGAAATGCAGCGACACCATTCCCGCATCGACCGCCTGCTCGGCCCAGGCGCCGATGCGGCCCAGGTGGTGCGCGTTGCCGAGCGCCATCACGCAGCAGCCGTGCGCCTTCGCGCGCTCGATGCCCAGTGCCATCGCCTCGCCGCCCACCACCTGGCCGAAGCCGGCCTGGCCGTCCAGGCGCAACAGCGCGCCGGCGTCGAGCACCGTGTGCACGTGGGCGTTGGGCTTGAGCCCTCCCTCGAGGAACGAATCGGTGTAGCGCGGCAGCATGCCGATGCCGTGCGAATCGTGGCCGGTGAGGTTGGCCTCGATCAGGTTGTGGCACACCGCTTCGACCTCGGCGTCGTGGCTGCCGAAGCCGCGCACCAGCAGGTGCATCGCGCGGTACAGCGCATCGACGGCGATCGTGTGGGTGGTGCTCATCGGAGTCTCGTCGTGGGACGTTTGACGCGCGGGTGACGCCGCGGTTGGGGTTTAGCCGCTCGCGCCGGAGTGCGCAGTGCGGCATTCTCGCTTGGCGGTCCGAGCCCCGGCAAAACCGCCCAGAACAGTGGGGCCGACGAGGGATTAACCGCTGCACACCATGGTGCCTGCGCACCTGCGCCGTATTTCACGGGGCGTGGCTGCCAAAGGTGTTGCAATGCCTAACTGGAGCCGAGGGCCCCGTTTTCCATGCCTTTCATCGCCATCGTCAACCGCAAGGGAGGGAGCGGCAAAAGCACCCTTGCCACGCATCTGGCGGCATGGTGCGCGCACAAGCGGTTGCCGGTGCTGCTGGGCGATGCCGATTTCCAGCAATCGTCGCACGCCTGGCTGCGCCAGCGCGACCAGCAGCGTCTGGCACCGGCACCCAAGATCGCCGGCTGGTCGGTCGACCCGCGCAACATCCTGCGCACCCCGCCCGGCGTGACGCACGTGGTGCTCGACACGCCCGGCGGCCTCAAGGGCTACGACCTGCTGCGCGTCGTGATGCTGGCCGACGCGGTGGTGATGCCGCTGTGCCATTCGCTGTTCGATCGCGAGTCGGCCGCTGAGTGCTACACCGAGCTGCTGGCGCATCCGCGCGTGACGCGTGGACGCTGCAAGATCGCCGCGGTGGGCATGCGCATCGATGCGCGCACGCGGGGCGAGGCGGCGCTGCGCCAGTGGGCGGGTGCGCTGCAGCTACCGTTCCTCGGCGCGTTGCGCGAGACGCAGACCTACGTGAAGTGCCTCGAGCACGGCCTGACGATCTTCGACATGCCGGCCGCCAAGGTCGAGGCCGACCTCGCGCAATGGCAGCCCATCATCGAGTGGCTGGCACCGATGCTGCTGGCCGCGCCGGCCGAGCCCGAGGTCAGGCCCGAGGCCAAGCCGGCGCTCGCCAAGCCGGCAGCCAAGCCGTTGCACAAGCCGAGCCGCCCGGTGCTGCCGCCGGGCTCCTTGCCCTCGGGCCACCTGCGGCCGGCCGGTGTGAGCGCAGAGGCCGAACTGAGCGCCGCGCGCACCGCGCCCGGCGCGCTCGATGCGTTGCCGGTGGACGTGGTCGCGCACGCTGCCGAACCGCTGGCCCATGCGAACGGCGCCGTGAACGGGGCCGTTCATGGCGGCGCGAATGGCGCGTCGAACGGTGCAGTGAACGGCGTGGCTCACGGCATGGCCATCGACGCCGCGAGCGACATGGCCGCTGACAAGAGCGCTGCCGATGCCTCCGGCAAGGCCGCCGAGGCGCCCAAGATCCATCGGCTGGTGCCGGTCAGTCCAGCCGAAGACCTCGACAGCCACTTTGGCGGCCTCACCACGCGCATCGGGCGCTGGCTCGAGTCGCTGTCGGTCAAGCGCGCGCGTTAGCGTCTGTGTCCAACCCCGAAAAGCGCCGCGAAAAGCGGCGCTTTTTCGTTGGCCGGGTCCTCAACCCCGCACCCAAACTGCCGATGCCACTCAGGCCATTGGCATCGGATACGGGCAGCCCTCGCTGGCCCGGCGACGCGGGCGCATCCCGCCGAGGAAGAGGGGAAAGTATGTCGAGCATGACGAGCCAGGCCGCGCGCGCTGGCGCATTGATGGCCGGAATCGTGGTGGCCATGGCCGTCGGGGCAGCCGACCTTGCGCCGGCGCCCACCGAGCAAGACCGCGTGTGGTTGCTCGGTGCGCCGCCGGAACCCGACGACAACCGCAGCACGCCCGAACGCATCGAGCTCGGCCGCGCGCTGTTCTTCGATCCGCGCCTGTCGGGCAACGGCACGCTGTCGTGCGGCACCTGCCACAACCCGGCGCTCGGCTGGTCCGATGGCCTGCGCACCGGCGTCGGCATCAACGGCACGGTGCTCGGTCGCGCGACGCCGACCGTGGTCAACACCGCCTACAACACGCAGTTCATGTGGGACGGCCGCAAGAAGTCGCTGGAAGACCAAGCGCTCGGGCCGATGAAGACGCCCGAAGAGATGAAGACCGACTTCGGTGCCGCGATCAAGATGCTCGGCTCGATTGAGGGCTATCGCGCGTTGTTCGCGCGCGCCTACCCGAACGAGCCGATCAACGAAGACACGGTGGCCAAGGCGATCGCCGCCTTCGAGCGCACGGTGGTGTCGCGCGATTCGCGCTTCGACCGCTGGGTGCAGGGGGACCGCTACGCGATCAACCAGCAGGAGTGGCGCGGCTACCAGGTGTTCAAGGAGCCGGCCAAGGGCAACTGCGCGGCGTGCCACTCGGGCCCCAACTTCACCGACAACGGCTATCACAACATCGGCATCGCGCATGCGCCGGGCGCCGAGGATGCGGGCCGCTACAAGATCCGTCCGCTGGCGTCGATGAAGGGTGCTTTCAAGACGCCGACGCTGCGCGACGTCGAGCTCACCGCGCCGTACTTCCACAACGGCACGGCGGCCACGCTGAGCGAGGTGGTGGAGCACTACGCGCGCGGCGGCGACGATCGCAGCAACGTGTCGAAGGACGTGCGCCGGCTCGACCTGAGCGAGCAGGACAAGGCCGACCTGGTCGCCTTCATGAAGGCGCTCACCGGGCCGACGCGCACCGCCAGCATTCCGGCGCTGCCGCAGTGAAGGCGGGCGCGACATGACCACACGCCTACCGTGGCTGCGCGTCGGCGCGCTCGGCGCGGCGCTGCTGTGCGGCGCGCTCGCGCTGGCCGACGACAACAGCCCGCGCACCGACGGTGCGCTGCTGCCACGCGACAGCACCGACGCGGCGATCTTCCGCGGCGGCCTGGTGTACGCCAACTACTGCGTCACGTGCCACGGCATCAACGCCGACGGCAATGGCCGCGCCGCGCGCCTGCACACCCCACGGCCGGCCAATCTGCGCGCCAGCGACAAGAACGATGCCTACATCGGCCTGATCGTGCGGCGCGGCGGCGAGGCGATCGGCCGCTCCAAGGGCATGCCGCCGTGGGCCGAAGAGCTCACCGACGAGCAGATCAAGGACGTCGTCGCGTTCGTGCGCTCGGTCAACGGGCAGCACCGCTAGCGCGGCACAGATTTCAGGAGCCGATCATGACAACCATTCGAACGCTTGCCATCGTCGCGCTGGCCGTGGCCGCGCCGTGGACGCTGGCCAGCGAGCACCTGGTCGCGCAAAAGGACAAGTCGTTCTCCACCAAGACGCTGAACATCAAGGTCGGCGACGTGGTGGCGTTCCGCAACGACGACGCCTTCTCGCACAACATCTTCAGCCTCACCGACGCGATGCCGTTCGACCTCGGCACCTATGCGGGCGGGCAGTCCAAGACGGTGACCTTCAGCAAGGCGGGGAAGTTCGAGATCGAGTGCGCCATCCATCCGGACATGCGCATGGTGATCCACGTCGCGCCCTGACGCGGTTGCGCTCGATGCCCCACGCGATCACTCCGAGCCGGCTGCCGCGCCGCGCCTGCCTGGCGTGGCTCGCGGCCGCGCCGCTGGCGCTGGCTGGCCCGGTGGCGTGGCACGGGCGCGAGGCGCCGCCAGGCATCGGCGGCGCGCTCGACCTGGTCGATCACGATGGCACGCGCTTCGCTCTGTCGCGCGTGGCCGGCCGTCCGGCGCTGGTGTTCTTCGGCTTCACGCATTGCGGCACGACGTGCCCGATCGCGCTGGCGACCGCGCGCGAGGTGCTGCACACGCTCGCTGCGAGTGCCGCGGTGCTGTTCGTCACGCTCGACCCGCTGAACGACGGGCCCGAGCAGCTGCGCACGTTCGTGCAGCGGCTCGACCCGCGCATCGTCGGCCTCACCGGCAGCCCGCAGCAGATCGAGCGCGCGGTCGATGCCTATGGCGTCGGGCTGCGCATGCGCGGCGTCGCGCTCGAGCACAGCTCGATGTTCTACCTGCTCGATGCCGCGTCGCGCGTGCGGCGCGTCTATCCGCACGACACGCCGGCGGCGGCGCTGGTGGCCGACATCCGCCGGCTGCGCACGCAGGCCGCCTGATCATGACCGGAGCCGCGCTCGTTGCCGTGCAGTCGCGCAGCCGCTTCGGCGTCGGCGGTCGGCTCGCGCTCGGCTTCGGCGTGGTGTGCCTCTTGATCGTCGCGATGGCGGCCACCGCGATCTGGCAGGCCGGCCGCATGCAGCAGCAGTTCGCGCATGCGCTCGACAACCGCGTCACGGTGCTGACGCAGCTGCAGTCGCTGAGCAGCGAGGTGAGCGGTGTGAGCCTGGCGGCGCGCGACGCGATCCTCGCGACCGACCCGGCGGTGGCGCAGGCCGCGTTGGAGCGCCTCGAGAATGGTCGCGGCCGCATCGGCGACGCGATCGAACGGCTGCAACAGCAGTTCGGCGCCGAGAACAAGGCGCTCGCCGAGGAACTCGGCAACCAGAGCAGCAGCGTGCTGGTGGTGTTGCTCAAGCTCACGCGGCTGCAGCGCGCGCAGCAAAGCGACGCGGCGCGCGCGCTGCTGTTCAGCGCCTTGCAGCCCAAGATGGACGCCTTCGCCAAGGGCATCGACAAGGCCCAGTCCACCGAGCTGCAGGGGCTGGCCGACACGCGCGCGCAGTCGGTCGTGCATTCGGCGGTGGCCCGCGGCATCCTGGGCGCGATGGCGCTGGCGGCGCTGGCGATCTCCGGCGTGATGGCGTGGCGCATCACGCGCAGCATCACGCGCCCGGTCGTTCACACGGTGCGCGTGGCCGAGGCGATTGCCGCGGGCGACCTCACGGCATCGTTGAACGTCGAGCGCGACGACGAACTGGGCCGCTTGCAGGTGGCGGTGTTGGCGATGCAGCGCCAGCTGCACGAACTGGTGGGCGGCATCTGCCGGCTCGCCGATCAGCTGGCCAACGCCAGCGGCGAGATCGCCGACGGCAGCCTGCACCTGAGCCAGCGCACCGAGGAAACCGCGGCGTCGCTGCAGCAGACCGCCGGCGCGATCGAGCGCTTGTGCGACACCGTGCGCGACAGCGGCGACGCTGCGCGCAGCGCCAACGAGATGGTGTCGAACACCGCGTCGACCGCGCAGCGCGGCGGCGCAGCCGTGCAGCAGGTTGTGCAACGCATGGGCGAGATCGCCGCGGCCAGCACGCGCATCGCCGACATCACCGGCGTGATCGACGGCATCGCGTTCCAGACCAACATCCTCGCGCTCAACGCCGCGGTCGAGGCGGCGCGTGCGGGTGCGCACGGCAAGGGGTTCGCAGTGGTCGCCAGCGAGGTGCGCGCGCTGGCGCAGCGCTCGACTCAGGCGGCGCGCGAGATCAAGGACCTGATCGGCGCCAGCACCCAGACCGTTCAATCGGGTGAGCGCCTGGTGAAGGACGCTGGCGCGACGATGACGGAGATCGTCGACGGCGTGGCGCGTGCCACCTCGATGGTCGACCAGATCTGCAAGGCCACGCTGTCGCAGAGCGAGGGACTGGGCGATGTCAACCAGTCGGTGACGCGCCTGGACCAGATGACGCAGCAAAATGCCGCGCTGGTCGAACAGAGTGCGGCCTCGGCCGAGGAACTGCGCGCGCAGGCCCGCGAGTTGCAGGCGCTGGTCAAGCGCTTCAAGCTGACCGACGAGTCCACCCTCGAAGCAGCCTAGCGGCCGGCTCCCGCGCAAGGAGCCGCTGCCCACGGATCGGCCACGTCCGGATGCCCCGCGGCTCACTCGGAGTGCGCAGGGGTGTCCGGCTTGCAGGCGGCCTCTTCGAGCTCGGGCTGCCACGCGCTGGCGCGCGGATCGCTCAAGGTGCGCAGGAACGCCAGCAGGTCGGCGCGCTCGCCCCGGCTCAGGTGCAGCGGCGCGAGGATGCGTTCGCCGTCGGCGTGCAGCCGGTCGAGGTCGAGCTCCGAATAGTGGGTCAGCACGTCGTCCAGCGTTGCCAGCTGGCCGTCGTGCATGTAGGGCGCGGTCAGCGCCACGTTGCGCAGGCTCGGCACCTTGAACTCGCCGAAGTTGCGGTGCTGCGGCTCGACGTGGCGCGTCTTGGTCGCCTCCGCGCCATCGGGCGCGCCGTCGCTGAAGCGCCCGAGCAGGGTGTACGGGCTGGCGCGCAGCGCCAGCAGGCCGCCGTGGCGGCCGGGATCGACCTCGCCCGGGCGCACGAAGAACGGCAGGCCGGTGTCGGCGAACTCGCCGTTGCTGAACATCGGCCCCACGTGGCACAGCGCGCAGCGCGCGCGGCCGACGAACAGCTGCAGGCCACGCTGGGCGGGCACCGGGTAGCGTGCCATCGCCGTGCGGTCATCGCGCGCCAGCGCGTCGCGGAAGTCGTCGAAGGCAGTGTGCCCCGACACCAGCGTGGCGACGAACGCGCCGATCGCCTTGGCCGCGTGCACCAGCACCGTGGCCTCGTCACCGGCCGACGCGTCGCTGCCGAAGGCGCGCCGGTAGCGGCACGCGAGCGCGCCGTCGCCCGCGATCAGCGCGCGCACCTGCGCCGCGCTGGCGTTCATCTCGCGCGGGTTGACGATCGGTCGGATCGCCTGGCTCCACAGGCTGTCGGCCGCGCCGTCCCAGCCGTACCAGCGCTCGTGCACCGCGTTCCACAGCGACGGTGTGTTGCGGTCGAGCGGGCCGCGCCCGAGCGCGCGGCGCTGCCCGTCGGCGAACGCGCGCGCCGGCTGGTGGCAGGTGGCGCACGAGAAGCGATCGTGCGCCGACAGGCGCACGTCGAAGAACAGCGCCTGACCGAGCGCGATCGCTTCAGCCCGGCCCGATTGCGCGTTGCCGGGGTCGCGCGCGGCCCGCGGCGGCCACGGGCCGTGCGCCAGGATGCGCCGCGTCTCGTCGGCGCTGAACGCGACGGCAGCATCCTGCGCCGGCGTGGCCACGCTGCCGAGCAACGCCAGCAGCGTGGCGGTGCAGGCGGCCAGACGACCGGCCTTCACGGCACGTCGACCTCGCGGATCACGCGTGCGATGCGACCGTCGAGCGCGAGGTCGAAGATGAAGCGCCAGCGCCCCGGCATGTGCAGCAGCAGCCCCTCGGCGCGGTACAGCCCGGCACCGCGCGCGGCCACGCTGGGGCGGTAATTCATGCCGTGTCGGTGCGCCGGCATGTCGGCGTCGACCCGCAGCGCCGTCGGAGGTGCCGCACCCGCACCCGGGCACACCGCGATGTCGAGCGCGAAATGCTGGCCGGTGGCCAGCGGCGCCGGCACCGGCACGAACGCCACCGTGTAGCCCTCGGCTTCGGCGCGCAGCACCGGCTGCGCCGAGTTCAAGCGGGCGGCGCAATCGTCGTTCGCGTGCACCGCCGCAGCCGCGAGCAGTGCCATGCCGACCGCGAGGGCGCGCGTCACGCCTTCTTGAGCCAGGCGCCGCGCAGCACCGTCTCTGCGTTGCGCCAGCCGATGCGCTCGGCCAGCGGCGATGGCAGGTCGGCCAGCCAGCCACGCGAGTAGTCGGCGTGCGATCCGATGTAATGCCAGCGCTCCGGCGTGAAGGTGTCGGTGCCGACCATGAAGCGGTCGGGAAACTCGATGAACGCGTCGCGCCAGGCCGCGTCGACCTTGCTGCCCGAGGCCTGGTCGGTGCGGTAGGCGAGGTCGCACCACAGCTGCGGATGCTTGCGCAGCATCGCGCGCACCGCGTCGGGCCTGTCGAAGCCCGAATGCGCCCACAGGATGCGCGCCTGCGGCCAGCTCTTGAACAGCCGCTCGACCGCGTCGACGTCGCTGTGCGCGTGCAGCAGCAGGTCGCGCTCGCGCGCCAGCGCCACCATCCGTTGCGGCACCGGCAGCTCGGCATCGGCGCCGTACAGGTGGAACTCGCCGATGCCGGCGTAGCGATGCTTGGCGAGGCGCTGCTCGAGGTACTGGACGATGGCGTCGTCGCGCATCCAGGTGCTGACGTCGCTGCGGGTGCGGTACGGGCGCAGCTCGGGCACGATGAGGTCGGGCGCCTCGGCCAGCAGCTTCTGGGTGCCGTCGTCGTCGGACGACGAGACGAACACGCCCTTGAGTCCTGCCTGCCGCAGGATCTGCACCGCCTGCTTGGGCGGCACCAGCTCGACCGCGTCGTGGCTGTAGTGCACGTGAGCGTCGAAGATCGGCAGGCGGTCTTGAGCCACTGTGGCTTGGCCGCTGGGCTCGATCGCCTCGGAAGACGGCGGCGCAGCCGCCTGCGGGCGCGCTTGCCCGCGTGCGCTTGACCACGGGGTCAGCGCGAGCGCGGCGCCGCGTTGCAGCAGCGCGCGGCGCGTGCCCGGCGCCCCAACGTTCATACGATCTTGATGCCCAGGTTCGGCAGGCCGTCGATGTGGCAGTCGATCAGGTCGCCGCGCACGACGGGGCCGACGTTCTCCGGTGTGCCCGAGTAGATGATGTCTCCGGCCATCAGCTCGAACGCCTCGGACAGCTTGCTGATCTGCTCGGCGACGTTCCAGATCATCTGGTTCAGGTTGGCGTTCTGCTTGGTGGTGCCGTTGACCTTGAGCCAGATCGCGCCCTTGTCGAAGTGCCCGGTGCTGGTGGCCAAGTGCAGCGGGCCGAGCACGGCCGAGCGATCGAAGCTCTTGCCGATCTCCCATGGCTTCTTCTCGTCGCCCATCGCGCGCTGCAGGTCGCGCCGCGTCATGTCCAGGCCGATCCCGTATGCGTAGACGCAGTCGAGCGCCCGCTCCACCGGGATGCTGCGCCCGCCCTTGTGCAGCGCCGCCACCAGCTCGACTTCGTAGTGGTAGTTCTTGGTCAAGGTGGGATACGGGTGGTCGGCCACCGTGCCGGGCGCGACGTTCTGGATCGCGTCGGTCGGCTTCTGGAAGAAGAACGGCGGCTCACGATTCGGGTCGGAACCCATCTCGCGCGCGTGCGCAGCGTAGTTGCGGCCGATGCAGTAGATGCGGCGCACCGGGTACTGCATGTCGCTGCCGACGATCGGAATGTAGGTGTCGGCCACGTTGAATGGCGTTTTCGGCGTCTGCGCCGCGCTGCCGGGCAGCGCACAGCCGGCGAGCGCGCCGATGCCGAGCGTGGCGGTGGTTTCGATGATCGAGCGGCGTTTCATGGGGGTCTCCTTCGTGTCGACGCGCAGCGCGGACGCACGGTCGATCGTGGCCGAGATCGAGAATACGCACCAGCGTGCTTGTCCCATCCGCCGGCGAGTCAGCGCGCGAAGCGGGCCGGCTCCAGCGCGTGCGCCTGCACGCCGTGCGCCAGCAGTGCGTCGGGCAGCGGCGCGCCGAGCCAGAGCGCCGCCGCCAGCTGCGCCGCACCGGCCGCGCTCTGGATGCCGTAGCCGCCCTGGCCGGCGAGCCAGAAGAAGGCGGCGCGTTGCGCGTCCCAGCCAACCACCAGCTCGCCATCGGGCGCGAAGCTGCGCAGCCCGGCCCAGGTGCGCGTCGGGCGGCGGATCGTCAGCGAGGTGTGCGCCTCGATCGCGGCGATGCCGGTGGCGATGTCGAGCTCCTCGGGCATCACGTCGTGCGCGCTCACCGGATCGGCGTTGGCGGGTGAGCCGAGCAGCTGGCCGGCGTCGGGCTTGAAGTACCAGCGCTCGTCGACATCGGCCACCGTCGGCCAGGGCCGGACGTCGGTGCCGGCCGGCGGGGCGAACGTGAACGCGCTGCGCCGTTTGGGCTGGATGCCGAGCGGCGCCACGCCGCAGCGCTGCGCGAGCTCGTCGGCCCACGCGCCCGCCGCGTCGACCAGCGTGCGCGTGCCGACGCGTCGCCCGCCGGCGAGCTCGAGCTGCCAGCGGCCCGACGCGGCGCGCGCCTGCACGAGCTCGGCATCGGTCCACAGGGCCGCGCCGGCGCGCCGTGCGCCGCGCAGAAAGCCCTGGTGCAGCGCATGCACGTCGATGTCCATCGCATCGACCTCCAAAACGCCGCCGAGCAGCCCGTCGGCGCGCAGCACCGGCACGCGCTGCAGGCATTCGTCGGCGTCGATGCGCGACACCACCGAGCCGGTATCGGTGAGCGTCCCCAACAACGCGTCGAGCGCGACCTGCTGCCCCTGCCACGCGGCGTACAGCGCGCCGCGCGCGCTCAGGATCGGCGCCTCGGCGAAGCCGGCCGGCGGTTGCTCGTAGAACGCGCGGCTGGCACGCGTCAGCGCACGCACCTGCGGCGGGCCGTAGCTCTCCATGAACATCGCGGCGCTGCGCCCGGTGCTGTGCACGCCCGGGTGTGCTTCGCGCTCGAGCAGCAGCACGCGCGCATGCGGCGCCAGCGCGTGTGCGAAAGACGCGCCGGCGATGCCGACGCCGACGATCACCGCGTCGAACTCGGGAACCGCCATCGCCGCTGGCCTCGAGGCATGAACCTCAAGTGAACACCGCGCATCCGGCGTTGCCGGTCCGCTGGCATGGCCCCGTGGCTGGGGAGGCGGCCGCTAGGCCGCATCGGTGGGGCGCCTCATCAAGGTGCTCTTGCCGAACAGGCTTTCGATCAGATCGACCGCCAGGTCGGCGGTCTTGTTGCGCACGTCGCAGGCCGGGTTGAGCTCCATCACGTCGAGCGAGGCCAGCGCGCCGGTGTCGGCAATCATCTCCATGCACAGCTGCGCCTCGCGGTAGGTGGGGCCGCCCGGCACCGTGGTGTCGACGCCGGGCGCGATCTCGGGGTCGAGGAAATCGACGTCGAAGCTCACATGCAGGTGCGTGTGGGCGTCGATCGTCGCCAGCGCCAGCTCCATCGTGTGGCGCATGCCCATCTCGTCGATGTAACGCATGTCGAACACCTCGAAGCCGGTCTGATGCACCAGCCGCTTCTCGCCGGGGTCGACGCTGCGGATACCGATCTGGCGCAGGTGCTTGGGGTTGAGCGCCGGCACGTTGCCGCCGATCTCGACCAGCTCCTGCGGCCCCTGGCCGCACAGGCACGCCACCGGCATGCCGTGGAGGTTGCCGCTGGGCGTCAGCAGGTTGGTGTTGAAGTCGGCGTGCGCGTCGAGCCACAGCACGCGCAACTTCTTGCCGGCCTCGCGGCAGTGGCGCGCCACCGCGCTGATCGAGCCGATCGCCAGGCTGTGGTCGCCGCCCAGCAGGATCGGCAGGCGGCCGCCCTGCAGCTCGGCGTGCATCGCCTCGTGCACCGTGCGGTTCCACTGCACCACCTCGGCGAGATGACGGTAGCCGTTGACTGGCGGCAACCACGGGTTGGCCGGCCCGGTGAGGTTGCCGCGGTCGACCACCTCGAGGCCGTGGCCCTCCAGCGTGGGCTGCAACAGCGCGACGCGCAGCGCCTCGGGGCCCATGCTCGCACCGCGCGCGCCCGCGCCGATGTCGGTGGGCGCGCCCACCAGGCTGATCCGGCGATTCATCGCCGCTCGCCCGGCCGCCCGAAGGGCGCCGCGGCTTGCTCAGGGGGCAGCGCACGACATGAGCGTGGTCTCATCACAGTCATTGTGACTCGACGGCACGCAATGCGCGGGCCTGGGGCACGTGCCGATGTGCGACAGTTGCGCCCCATGAACGCCGAGCAGCGCTATCGCGACGCGATCGACTTCGCCCTGGCGCACGAAATCGGCTGGCCGCGCGATCCGTTCGACGATCCGCGGCGCTGGGGCGTGCACCACGACGACCCGCCGCCGTACAACTGCCTGCGCGGCCCGGTGCACCCGCGCGGCGGCGTGTCGGGCCTGGTGCTGCAGCACGGGCGCGTGGCCACGGCGTGGGGCGAACCCGAGCGTGCCGACCTGACCTTCAGCGTCGCCAAGACCTACCTCGGCATGCTGGCCGGCGTGGCGCACGGCCAGGGCTTGCTGCCCGACGTCGAGCAACCGGTGGTGGCGCGGCTGCCCGGCATCGGCTTCGATTCGCCGCACAACCGCGCGGTGACGTGGCGTCACCTGCTCGAGCAAACCAGCGAATGGGAAGGCAGCTGCTTCGGCATCCCCGACACGGTGGACCGCTACCGCGTGGTGGCGCACGACCCCAAGCCGCCCAGCGGTCGCAAGGGCGACGCGCGGCCGTTGCGGACGCCCGGCACCTACTGGGAATACAACGACGTGCGCATCAACCAGCTGTCGCTGGCCTTGCTGCACCTGTTCGGCCGGCCGCTGCCCGAGGTGTTCGACGAGACGCTGATGCAGCCGCTCGAGTGCAGCGCCACCTGGCGCTGGCGCGGCTACGACGACGCCTGGGTCGACCTGGGCGGCCGCACGGTGCAGTCGGTGCCCGGCGGCACGCACTGGGGCGCCGGTGTCTCGATATCGGCGCGCGACCAGGCTCGACTCGGGCAGCTGCTGCTCGACGACGGCCAATACCGCGGGCGCCAGCTGATCCCGGCGGCGTGGGTGCAGCGCATGCGCCAGCCCTGCGCGATGGCGCCGTTCTACGGCTGGCTGCTGTGGCTCAACCGCGATGGCCGCACGTTCCCCGGCGCATCGCGCGACGCGCACTGCATGGTCGGCGCTGGCGGGCACCTGGTGTGGATCGAGCCAGCCCACCAGGCGGTGGTGGTGGTGCGCTGGATGGATCCGGCGCACAGCGCGGGCTTCATGCAGCGCATGAGCCAGGTGCTGGCCAGCGGCTGACCCGCGTCGCCTCAGTCGTCTTCCGGAAAGTCGCTCTCCGCAGTGGCGGGCCGGTCGAAGCCGTAGTGGTCGGCCAGGCGCGCCCACGCAGCCTCGGCCGTCTCGACGTAGTGGAACAGCCCGAGGTCTTCGGCGCTGATCATTCCGCATTCGACCAGGTGGTTGAAGTCGATCAGCTTCTCCCAGAACGCGCGCCCGAACAGCAGGATGGGGCGCGGCCTGCTCTTGCCGGTCTGCACCAGAGTCATCGTCTCGAACAGCTCGTCGAGCGTGCCGAAGCCGCCGGGGAAGCACACCAGGGCGATCGAGCGCATCACGAAGTGCATCTTGCGCAGCGCGAAGTAGTGAAACTGGAAGCACAGCTCCGGCGTGATGTACGGGTTGGGCGCCTGCTCGTGCGGCAGCACGATGTTCAGGCCGATGCTGCGCCCGCCGACGTCGTGCGCCCCGCGATTGCCCGCCTCCATGATGCCGGGGCCGCCGCCGGTCACCACGTAGATCGGCGTGTCGAGCGTGCGCGAACGCTGCGTGATGATCTGCGAGAAGCGCCGCGCCTCGTCGTAGTACTGGCTCATCTGCACCGCCATCGTCGCGCGCTGCAGCGCCGCGGCATCGCCTCTGGCCTCGGCCGCCTCGAGCTGCAGCCGCGCGACGTCGGGTGGCACGATGCGCGCGCTGCCGAACAGCACGATCGTCGACTCGATGTGCTGCTCCTGCTGGATCATCTCGGGCTTGAGCAGCTCCAGCTGCATGCGCACCGGGCGCAACTCCTCGCGCAGCAGGAAGCGCTCGTCGGTGAAGGCGAGGCGAAAGCTGCTCTCCGGCGTGTCGTAGCGCGATGCCGGTTTGGCAGCCAGCGCTTCTTGCTTGGCGCTGGGAAAGTTGGGCGCGGTGAGCTTGTGACGCTGCGTCATGGCGTGGCGGCCCTGGGGTCGTTGGGGGGCCGCAGCTTACAGCGTGCACCGCGCCGCTAGACTGCCCGCACGCGATGCAACACGCCAATTCATCACTCCGAGCGCGGAGCCGCGTCGCTTGAGCGCAAATCCGGCGCTGGGCGCGTTGCCCGAAACCGGTGACGAGCCGCGGTATGGCTGGGTCGTCGTGTGGGCCACCTTCGCCGCGCTGGCGGTGATCTTTGGCGTCGCCTATTCGTTCGCCGCGTTCTTCGAGCCGTTCGTCGCCGAGTTCAAGGCGCAGCGCGCCGACGTGTCGCTGGTGTTCGGATTGTGCGGGCTGATCTATTTCGTGCTCGGCGCATTCGGCGGCATGTTGTCCGACCGCCTGGGCCCGCGCGTCGTCGCCGGCGCCGGCATGGTGTGCATCGCGCTGGGCCTGCTCGGCGCCGCTTGGGCACGCTCGATGATCGAAGTGACGCTGGCCTACGGCATCGGCGTGGGCCTGGGCATCGCGCTGGTCTACACGCCGGCCATCGGCACCGTGCAGCCGTGGTTCACGCGGCGCCGCGGGCTGGCCGCGGGCATCGCGAGCGCGGGCATCGGCGCCGGCACGCTGGTGGTGCCGCTGCTCGCGGCCGCGGCGATCGCGGCGTGGCGCTGGCGCGGCGCCATGATGGCGCTGGCGAGCGGCACGCTGGTGCTGGGCCTGGGCGCGGCGCTGCTGCTGCGGCGCGCGCCCGCGGCCGCGAAACGCTCCGACGGCACGGTGCCCGGCACGCCGCTCGCGCAGGCGCTGGTGAGCCCCACGTTCCTGTGGCTCTATGCCATGTGCGGGCTCGGCGCCTTCAGCATGTTCACCCCATTCGCGCACCTGTCGGCGGCGGCGCGCGACCTCGGCGTGCCCGATGCGCGCGCGGTCGGCCTGGTCGGATTGATCGGCATCGGCAGCCTGACCGGGCGCTTCGCGATCGGTGCGCTGGCCGATCGGGTGGGGCGGCCCGGCACGTTGATCATCGCGCAGGCGTCGCTCGGTGCGTCGTTCATCCTGTGGGGGCTGGCCGACGGCTACCTTGCACTGGCCGTGTTCGCGCTGTGGATGGGCACCAGCTATGGCGGCATCGTCTCGCTGATGCCGGCACTGTGCATGGACCGCTTCGGCGCGCGCGCGGTGTCGTCGATCATCGGCACGCTGTACAGCGCCGCGGCGATCGGCAACCTCGCCGGTCCCTGGCTCGCCGGACGCATCTTCGATGCCAGCGGCAGCTATGCCGCAGTGACGTGGGGCTGCATGGCGCTGTCGGCGCTGGCCACGCTGTGCACCTGGCTCGCGCTGCGGCGCTGACGCGCCGCCTGCCGCTCACCGCCACGGCACCACGCTAGCGCGTCGCGCGCCTCGCTTCGGGGCGCCGCGTCGCGTGCGTGCCGGCGCGTTGCCACCGGACGGTGCCTCGCTGCCCGCGCGGCACGCGCCGACGCTTGGCCCATGCCTTGCTTGTATACCAGCCCGTACATCAGATGCCTTTTGCCGTTGCGCTTCGCAGGCGAAGGGCCGGGCCGTCTCGCGTCTGCATCGAACCAGGAGGGAGCACATGAGCTTCGCAGCAAACAACCGTCGTGATTGGGTCAAGGCCATCGGCGCCGGTGGCGTCGCCACACTGGCCGCGTCGTGGGGGCTGGGCGCGCGCGCTCAGAAGCCGCTCACCGTGGGGTTCATCTACGTCGGGCCGCGCGACGACTACGGCTACAACCAGGCGCAGGCCGAGTCGGCGGCGATCGTCAAGAAGCTCGAGGGCATCAGGGTGGTCGAAGAAGAGAACGTGCCCGAGACCGCCGCGGTGCAAAAGACGATGCAGGGCATGATCTCGCAGGACGGCGCGACGCTGCTGTTTCCCACCTCGTTCGGCTACTTCGACCCGCACATCCTGGCGGTCGCGCCCAAGAATCCCGGCGTGCGCTTCGCCCACTGCGGCGGCCTGTGGAACGAGGCCAAGCACCCCAAGAGCGTCGGCAGCTACTTCGGCTACATCGACGAGGCGCAGTACCTCAACGGCGTGATCGCCGGCCACATGACCAAGAGCAGCAAGGTCGGCTTCGTGGCTGCCAAGCCGATCCCGCAGGTGCTGCGCAACATCAACGCGTTCACGATGGGCGCGCGCTCGGTCAAGCCCGGCATCACGACGACGGTGATCTTCACCGGCGACTGGAGCATGCCGGTCAAGGAGGCCGAGGCCACCAACAGCCTGGCCGACCAGGGCGTCGATGTGTTCACGATGCACGTGGATGGGCCCAAGGTGGTGGTGGAGACCGCCGCCAAGCGCGGCAAGATGGTGTGCGGCTACCACGCCTCGCAGGCCAAGCTGGCACCCAACGCCTACCTCACCGGCGCCGAGTGGAACTGGATCACCGCCTACAAGACGATCATCGAGGCGGCGCAGACGGGCAAGCCGCATCCCAACTTCGTGCGCGGCGGCCTGAAGGACGGCTTCGTCAAGAGCTCGCCGTACGGGGCGATGGTGACCGACGCGGCCAAGAAGAACGCCGAGGACGTGCGCGCCGCGATGCTCAAGGGCGCGTTCGATATCTTCAAGGGGCCGCTGAAGGACAACACCGGCAAGGAGGTGATCGCCGCCGGCAAGGCCTTCAAGCAGACGGACCTCGAGCTCGAGTCGATGAACTACCTGGTCGAAGGCGTCGTCGGCAAGGTGTGATGCGTCTCGCTGCTGTGCGGCCCGAGGTCGCCGCTGCGATCTTTCGGCGCGCTTGACGATGCGCTCGGCGATCGAAGCCGTCGTGCTGCCGCTGCTGGCGCTGGCCGGCGCGCTGCTGCTGTTCGGCGTGTGGGTGCTGCTCGGCGGGGTCAGCGCGCTCGATGCGTGGACTTTGCTGTTCAAGGGCGCGTTCGGCGACATGTTCTCCTGGCAGAACACGCTGCAGCGCGCCGCGCCGCTGATGCTCACCGCGCTCGCAGTGGCGCTGCCGGCGCGCGCCGGGCTGGTGGTGATCGGCGGCGAGGGCGCGCTGGTGCTGGGCGCGCTCGGTTGTGCCGCGCTGCCGTACCTGTGGCCGGACTTGAGCGGCAGCGTCGGCAGCGCGCTGGTGCTGCTGGCCGGCGCACTGCTCGGCGCGCTGTGGCTTGCGCTGGCCGGCGCGCTGCGCCAGTGGCGCGGCGTCAACGAGACGATCTCGAGCCTGCTGCTCGGCTACATCGCGATCGCACTGTTCAAGCATGTGGTCGAAGGGCCGCTGCGCGATCCCTCGAGCCTGAACAAGCCGTCGACGCACGCGCTGGCCGAGAGCCTGCGCATCGGCCCGATCGCCGCCGACGGCCTGCTCGCCGACGTGCACTGGGGTCTGGTGTTCGGCGTCGTCGCGTGCCTGGCGGCCGGCGTGTGGCTGAGCTTCACCAGTTCGGGCTTCGCGCTGCGCGTGGTGGGCGGCAACGCGCGCACGGCGCGGCTGGTGGGGCTGCCCACGAGCCGGCTGGTCGTGGCTGCGTGCGCGCTCGGCGGCGCATGCGCGGGGCTCGCCGGCGCGATCGAGGTGGCGGCGGTGCACACATCGGCCAACGCGTCGGTGATCGCAGGCCTCGGCTACACCGGCATCCTGGTGTCGTTCGTCGCGCGCCACAACCCATGGGCGATTCCGCCGGTGGCGTTGCTGTTCGGCGGCTTCGCGGCCGCGGGCAGCCTGCTGCAGCGGCGGCTCGGCCTGCCCGATGCGTCGGTGCTGGTGCTGCAGGGCTTCGCGTTCGTGCTGATCCTGGCCGCCGAGGCGTTGCGTGGCCGCCTGTTCGACATGCTGTGGCCGCGCGCGCCGCGCGTGCTGCGGCCGGTGGCGGCAGGGGCGACAGCATGACGGGCAGCGCCTGGTTCGACGTGCTGCTGGCGATCCTCGGCGGTGCGGTGCGCGTGGGCACGCCGTTCCTGTTCGTGAGCCTGGGCGAATGCATCACCGAGAAGTCGGGCCGGATCAACCTCGGGCTCGAGGGCGTGCTGGTGTTCTCGGCGATGTGCGGCTTCGGGGCGTCGTATCTCAGCGGATCGCCATGGCTCGGCGTGCTCGCCGCCGGCTGCAGCGGTGCGCTGCTCGCGCTGCTGCACGGGGTGTTGTGCTCGCTGCCGCGCGTCAGCGACATCGCCACCGGCATCGCGCTGATGCTGCTCGGCTCGGGGCTGGCGTTCTACCTCGGCAAGCCGCTGATCCAGCCGCAGGCGCCGCAGATCCCGTCGATTGCGCTCGGCGCGTGGAGCGACTCGTCGCAGGTGCAGGCCGCGCTGGCGATCAACGCGCTGTTTCCGCTCGGGGTGCTGCTGGCGGTGCTGATCGCCTGGGGGCTGAAGAACACGCGCTGGGGACTGGTGGTGCGCATGGCCGGCGACTCCAGCGACGCCGCCAAGGCGCTCGGCTACTCGGCCAGCGGCGTGCGCATCGCGGCCACCACCGCGGGCGGCTTCATTGCCGGGTTAGGCGGTGCATCGCTGTCGCTCTACTACCCCGGCAGCTGGAACGAAGGGCTGTCGTCGGGACAAGGGCTGATTGCGGTGGCGCTGGTGATCTTCGCGCGCTGGAGCCCGGTGCGCTGCCTGTGGGCGGCGCTGCTGTTCGGGGGCGCCGGCGCGATCGGCCCGGCGCTGCAGTCGGTGGGCGTCAGCGGTGGCTACTACCTGTTCAATGCGATGCCGTACGTGTTGACGCTGGCGATCCTGGTGGCGACGTGCTCGCCGCGGCAGGCGCTGAAGGGCGCGCCGCTGGAGTTGGGAGTGTCGCGGTGAGTGTCTTGCGCGATGGGTGGGCGCGGCGCGGCGGGCGGTACCCGGTGCGGGCTCCTGGTGCGTCTGTCGGCCTTTCGGGCCGACTGCGCTGTGATGCTCATCGCGAGGGCGGCTGCGATGCCGCTCGCAGCGGCGCTGAACGCGCCACCACTTCATGGCTTCTCGCCGGTACGGCCCCTGCGGGTCCGGACTCCCCCTCGCGCTGCTCCGCTCCTCGCCGCCCCACGAGTCGCCCACCCCGGATACCGCCCACCACCGATGTGTTTTTCGATGCGTGCCATGGTGGTGCTGGCAAAGCCGTGGTCGGGTGTGCGTCGGCAGCGGCATGGCGCGGCGCTGAGGACCGCAGAGCGCTTGGCCGCGCGCGCACAGCGCGCGCTTCAACATCTGACTCGCGTCGACTGTTCGAGCACAGCGAACGCAGTGAGCGGAGCGAGTTTCGACGCGGGCCATGTGATCGAGTACCGCAGGGGAGTCGGCCCGCAGGGCCGACCGCTGCACACGAGCGCCGGCGCATACCCGGCCGCGGCTTTGCTCGTTTAACTCTCAGCACGCAGGAGCAATCCATATGAGCGGCCTGGGCGGACTCAACAAATCTGGCAACGGCGTCGTCGTCGGCCTCGTGCAGCTGCAACTACCCATCGTCGAAACGCCCGAGCAGCTCAAGGCACAAACCCAGCGCATCTGCGATCTCGTCGGCAAAGCACGGCGCAACCTCAACACGATGGACCTCGTCGTGTTCCCCGAGTACGCGCTGCACGGCCTGTCCATGAGCACGGCGCCGGAGCTGATGGTGTCGCTCGACGGGCCCGAGGTCGCGGCGTTCAGGGCCGCCTGTGTCGAGCACCGGATCTGGGGCTGCTTCTCGATCATGGAGCGCAATCCGAAGGGCAACCCGTACAACAGCGGGCTGATCATCGACGAGCGCGGGCAGATCCAGCTGTACTACCGCAAGCTGCACCCGTGGGTGCCGGTCGAGCCGTGGGAGCCGGGCAACCTCGGCATTCCGGTGTGCGACGGGCCGCGCGGCGTGAAGCTCGCGCTGATCATCTGCCACGACGGCATGTTCCCCGAGATGGCGCGCGAGGCGGCCTACAAGGGCGCCGAGCTGATCGTGCGCACCGCGGGCTACACCGCGCCGATCCGGCAGGCGTGGAAGGTCACCAACCAGGCCAACGCGTTCTGCAACCTCGCCTACACCGCGAGCGTGTGCCTGTGCGGCTCGGACGGCACGTTCGATTCGATGGGCGAGGGCATGTTCTGCTCGTTCGACGGCAGCGTGATGGTCGAAGGCGGCGGCCGGGTCGACGAAATCATCACCGCCGAGATCCGCCCTGACCTCGTGCGCGAGGCGCGTGTCGGGTGGGGCGTGGAGAACAACATCTATCAGCTCTATCACCGTGGCTACGTGGCGGTGAAGGGCGGCGCGATGGACTGCCCGTACACCTTCATGCACGACATGGTCGCCAGCCGCTACAGGCTGCCGTGGGAGGCCGGCGTGCAGGTGGTCGACGGCTCGTCGTGCGGTTTCGGTGCGCCGACGCGCGGCTACACCGGCGCCGACCCGCCGATCAAGAAGGTGGCGTGATGGCGACGATCGCCTCCGTGCCGTATGCCTGGCCCTACGACGGCGACCTGACGCCGCGCAACACCGCGCTGGTGATCATCGACATGCAGACCGACTTCTGCGGCATCGGTGGCTACGTCGACAAGATGGGCTACGACCTGTCGCTGACCCGCGCGCCGATCGAGCCGATCAAGGCACTCTTGGCCGAAGCGCGGCGCGTCGGCCTGCACGTGATCCACACACGCGAAGGGCATCGGCCCGACTTGTCGGACCTGCCGGCCAACAAGCGCTGGCGCTCGCGGCAGATCGGCGCCGCTGGTGTCGGAATAGGCGACCCGGGGCCGTGCGGCCGCATCCTGGTGCGCGGAGAGCCGGGCTGGGACATCATCCCCGAGCTCTATCCGATCGCCGGCGAGCCCATCATCGACAAGCCGGGCAAGGGTTCGTTCTGCGCCACCGATCTGGAGCTGATCCTGCACACGCGCGCGATCCGCAACCTGATCCTCACCGGCATCACCACCGACGTGTGCGTGCACACCACGATGCGCGAGGCCAACGACCGCGGCTTCGAGTGCGTGATGCTCACCGACTGCACCGGCGCCACCGACGCAGGCAATCACGCGGCGGCGTTCAGGATGATCCAGATGCAAGGCGGCGTGTTCGGCGCCGTCTCCGATTCGAAGCAAGTGATCGAGGCCTTGAAGGCCTTCGCAACAGCGGGAGAGGCGGCATGACGATCGTTCACCACAAGAAGCACCCGCTGGTGCAGCAACGGCGGCGCCTGCTGCATGCGGGCCTTGCCAGTGCGGCATTGATCGGGCTCACTCGCAAGTCGTTCGGCGCGGACGACAAGATCTTGATCGGCTACTGGCCGATTGCGTCGGGGCTGCCGCTGTACGTCGGCCTGGAGCGCGGCCTTTTCAAGGAAGCGGGTCTGGCCGTCGAAGGCGCCAAGTTCGCCAGCGCGCAGCAGGTGGCCGAAGCGATGATCTCGGGCCGCATCCACGGATCGGCCAACGGCACTGCATCGGCCGCGCTGGCGCTGGCCGAGATCACGAGCCCGAACCTGTTCAAGATCATCTGCAGCAACCCGAGCAACCGCAAGCTGGTGCTCGACGAGTTCGTGGTGCCGAAAGACTCGCCGGTCAAGGGCATTGCAGAGCTCGCGGGCAAGAAGGTGTGCTCCGGCCCCGGCATCCAGAACGTGACCCTGGCCAAGATCATCCTGGAGAAGAACGGCATCGCGAACCCGCAGGTCACCGAGCTGCCGATCGGCCAGCACGTGCCGGCGCTCGCCGCAGCGCAAGTCGACGCCGCCTACACGCTCGAGCCCACCGGCACCGCAGGACGCCTGAAGGGCCTGACGCGCGTGCTCGAGCCGGGCGTGATCGCGAAATACGTGCTCGGCGACCCCGACGCGCCCTGGTTCGGCGGCTCGGCCAGCATCACCACGGCGTTCATGAAGGACAAGCCCGAGCTGGCCAAGAAGTACGTCGCTGCCTACGCGAAGGCGGTCGAGTGGGTGCGCAAGAACCCGGACGAATCGCGCACGCACCTGGACGGCTTCACCGCGATCGAAGAGGCATTGGCCAAGGAGGTGCCGCTGTCGGGCTTCACGCTCTACAACGAGTTCATGCCGAGCGACGTCGACTACTTCCAGAAGTTCTTCGACGTCTTCACCGATCGCAAGATCTTCAACAAGAAGCTGGACGTGAAGTCGCTGCTGTACACCGGCTGAGTCCGCGCGGGCGAAGCGAGGAGGCAAGCATGAGCAAGGTCTTGAAGCTCGATCGGCGCTGGCTGCCGCTGCTGGGGCCGTTGCTCCTGTTTGCGCTGTGGCAGCTGCTGATCAGCGCCCAGTTCGTCAAGCCGGTGTTGCTGCCGCCGCCCGGCGCCACGCTGGCGCACATGGCCAGCGTGTTCGCCAGTGGCGCGATCTTCGGCGACCTGTGGGCCACGATCTTTCGCACGCTGTGCTCGTTCGGCATCGCCACCGTGATCGGCGTGCCGCTGGGCGTGATGCTCGGCAGCTCGGAGGCGGCTTACCGCAGCGTGGAGTTCCTGATCGATTTCTTCCGCTCCACGCCGAGTTCGGCGCTGATCCCGCTGTTCCTGCTGATCTTCGGCATCACCGACATCAACAAGATCGCGATCGCCAGCTTCGGGGCGATGCTGATCGTGCTCTTCAACAGCGCCTACGGCGTGATGAACGCGAAGAAGACGCGCGTGATGGCGGCGCAGATCATGGGCGTATCCAAGTGGCATGTGTTCAAGGACGTGATGCTGATGGAGAGCCTGGCACAGACCTTCGTCGGCCTGCGCAGCGCGGTGTCGATGGCGTTGGTGATCGTGATCGTGGCCGAGATGTTCATCGGCTCGGAGAACGGCTTGGGCCACCGCATCATCGACGCGCAGCAGGTGTTCAACGTCAAGGAGATGTACTGCTCGATTCTGGTCACCGGGGCGCTGGGCTATCTGCTGAATCTGCTGTTCCTGCTGATCGAGAAGAAGCTGATTCACTGGAGCGGAAAGGCATGAGGTGTCTTCTTGCGGTCGGCGCTCGGCGCGCCGGGCGGTGCGGGTCAGCCGCGCTCGCAAACGGCATGACGCTGGAGCATTCCGCATGAGTGGCGCACTGCCAATTTCAGTGTTGCCACCGCAGGCGGCGGCGGGCGAATCCGATTCGCTGCTCACCCTGCGCGCCGCCCCCCAGACCCACGTCACCGTGCGCGGCCTGAGCAAGAGCTTTGCCGGCAAGCCGCTGTACACCAACTTCAATCTCGATTTGCCGCGCGCCAGGATCGTCTCGATCTTCGGGCCCAACGGCTGCGGCAAGTCGACGCTGATGAACATGATCGCCGGGCTGGTGCCGCTCGATGCCGGCGAGATCCTGTTCGACGGCAAGTCGCTGAAGGACACCAAGATCGGCTACGTGTTCCAGAACTACCGCGACGCGCTGTTTCCGTGGATCACCGCCTGGGACAACATCGCCTA
>Ga0207648_10000475_pt1 | contig 44817 bp, 31 predicted proteins | sample KBSMisM32_FD_184310 | JGI IMG/M metagenome (GOLD analysis project Ga0207648, IMG submission 184310) | Miscanthus rhizosphere microbial communities from Kellogg Biological Station, Michigan, USA - KBS Miscanthus M3-2 (SPAdes) (version 2) | ecosystem: Host-associated > Plants > Roots >... | reverse complement strand
GGCTTCAGGTAAGCGGGTGAAATATTCAACTGCCTATCGCGGCATACCAGATCCATCACCTGAAAGGGATCCACGCCAAGCGCTTCGCACAGCCTGGCTGTTTCGTTCGCGAAGGTGATTTTCAGCGCGTGGAAGTTGTTGCAGCAGTATTTCATCATCTCGGCAGCGCGCACCGACGAGACATGAAAATCGCAAGGAAGGTGGCCGAACAGTTCCCTGAGCCGCAGTGCGGGCACCTCGTGGTTAGCTCCCACCACCGTGAACGGGGGATTGTCATAGTCGCGGATCGACGATCCCTCGCGCAGAAACTCGGGTTGAAAGCAGACAAAGAAGTCAGCGCCTTCGCGCTTGCCCGAGGCCGCCTCGATGATCGGGCGCAACACGTCCTCGACCGTGCCTGGCACGAGTGTGGAACGGAAGACGAAGACATGAGGGCGCTGCACGTTGCGCAGCGCGGCGCCCAGCTGTTCGGCCAGCCGGAGGATGGCGGTCTGGTCCTGGCTCCCGTTGGGGGACGATGGCGTGCCAACGCAGATCAGCGACAGGTCGCTGTTCTGCACGGCTTCCACCGTGTCCATGGTCACTCTCACGCGCCCGCTGGCGACGACCTTCGCCATCAGTTCCACCATACCCTCTTCGACGACCGGAGTCTTGCCGTCGCCGATGAGTTGCAACTTGGTGGGGTCGACGTCCACGCCAATGACATGGTGGCCTTCGCGTGCAAGGCAAGCAAGCGAGACCGCACCCACATAACCCAGACCAAAGATGCTGATATTCATGGCGTTTGTGTACGAAGCTTCTGTTGGGAGGCAAACACGCCAAGACAGCGATCAATGATCGCGTCCAGCCGCTTCATTGAGTTCGCCCATGCATGGTGCGACAACACGCGCGCTCGTGCGGCGTCGGCAAGCCGCGCGCGCTCGCGAGGATGCTCGAGGATTCCCAGGATCGCCGCGCAGGTCTCCTCGGGCGTTCCGGTCGCCAGCAAATGCGTTCCACTCACGGCATCCACCCCGCGGGCGGCAACGTGGCTGCAAACAACAGGCACACCCATGGCCATCGCCTCGAGGATCTTGTTCTGCGTGCCACGCGCGATGCGCAACGGCGCCACCGTGAGAGCAGCCCGCGTGACGTACGGGCGCACGTCCGCCACCGAACCGGTCACGGTGACGCCGGGGAGTTCACCGAGCCGCCACACTGCCGGCGACGGCGCTGCACCGACGATCTGCAGCTTCACCGTGGGTCGTTGCGCCCTCAGCCGGGGCAGCACATTCGCGCAGAAGTCGAACATGGATTGCTGGTTGGGGTAGTAATCCATGCGGCCGACGAACACGATCGTGTCGGCGTCGTACGCGGCGACCGCGGGAGCGAAGAACTCGCTGTCGACGCCGTTCGGGAACCAGTCGTTCGGCGTATCAACTGCGAGTTCTTTCAGAGTCTCCCACTCCGCGCGGGTGGTCGCAGTGCAAAAGTCGAACCGTCGCGCGAGCTGGCGTTCCTCGGCGTGCAGACGCATCCCCTCCCACCGATAGCCGGCGGACAGCGGGAATGGCTTGTACTGGGCGTATTCGAGCCACTTCTGCGAATCCATGTCGCCGAAGTCGAGGATTTTGGGGACGCCGCGCACGTTTCTGACGTAGTGCGCCGCCGACGAGCAATGCACGAAGATCAGATCGAAACGGCTTTCGGCCAGCAGGCGATTGATCGTGCGCGCCAGGCGCGCGCTGTGGAAGTACGAGGCCGACGCGGTGATGGGCGTCGGCAGCGACGCTATCATGCGCAGCATCTGCACCCGGTCGTTGACCTGTGCGAGGTGAAACTCCGCACAAAACGGGGCGATCCCCTGCGCCTCCGCGCTTTCGGTGTCCGATCGCGACAGCGAGCACACGGTCACTTCGTGCGACCGCGAGAGATGCCGGATCATGTTGAACGGGCGGATCTTGCCGCCCCGCTTCGGCGGGTACGGGAACCGATGGCAGACGTACAGTATCCTCACGCCACCGCCTCCCTGAGCTCGTCGGCGACGTCGCCTGACGAACGCTGGTCCAGGTACACGCGGCACCAGATCTCCAGGTTGAGCAGCGCGAGCAGCTTGTCGGTGCCGTCGACGCGGTTGGCCCGGTGATCGGCGATCAGCTGCGCCACCGGCTCGTGTCGCAACAGGCCGCGTGCTTCCAGGCTTGCGTGCGACAACGTGCTTTCGAGCGTTTCCGCCAGCGCACCCTTCATCCAGGCCCCGATCGGAGCACCAAATCCGCGCTTTGGGCGATGCAGGACTTCCGGAGGCAGCACGCCGGCGAGCGCCTTCTTCATCAAGGCCTTGAGTTCGCCGCCCGCGACCTTGACGCGCGCCGGTATCCGCGCGGCGAGTTCGACCAGTTCGTGATCGAGCAGTGGAACCCGGCACTCGAGCGATGCGGCCATCGTCATCTTGTCGGTCAGCAGAAGCAGGTCGTCCGGAAGCTGGGTATGCGCATCGACTGCGAACATGCGCGCCAGCGCGTCGTCGCCGCCCGTCGCCGCGAAAGCGTCGCCGATCGCATCGTGCCTGTGCGCGGGCGGATGCAACATCAGATGGCGCACCTCGTCGTCGCCGAACACCCCGACGTAGGACCGGTAACGTTCCGTGAACGGGACAGTCGACGCGCCCAGGAAGTTCTTCGCCAGGCGCGAATAGTTGAGCCACTTCGAGTGGCGGTCGCTCGGCATCAAGTCGGCGAGCCATGCGGCGCCCCGTTTCGCCGGCGTGGGCAGCCAGTTCATGTACCGCATGTAGTGTTCGCCGAGATAGCGGCGGTAGCCGCCAAACAGCTCGTCGCCGCCGACTCCGGACAGGATCACAGTCACGTCGCGGCGGGCGAACTCGGCGACCAGGTAGGTCGTCACGAATGCGCTGTCCGCGATCGGCTCGTCCATGTGCCAGAGCAGCTTCGGCAACAGATGGATAACGTCGGGACGCACGAGGATTTCGCGATGATCGGTCTCGAAGAGTCTGGCGACCTCGCGTGCATGGTCGAGTTCGTTGTAGAAGCGTTCGGCGGCCCCGCCGTCGAAGCCTATCGAGTAGGTCTTGACCGGGGCTTTGCTGTGACGGGCCATGAACGCGAGCACGGTACTCGAATCGATCCCACCAGACAGAAAAGCGCCGATCGGCACATCACTGACCATTTGCATTCGCACCGACTCTTCGATCCGCGCGCGCACGCGTTGCGCCCATTCGTCCGAGTCCAGCGCGTCGTCGGTCCCAGTCGGCGGTTGCCAATAGCTGGCGATCGTCGTGCCGGCCGGAGCCACCTTCATCACCGACGCAATCGGCAACTTGTGGACGCCCTTGAAGATCGACAACGGTGCCGGCACGTAACCGAGTTCGAGATACGCGCTCAGCGCTGCCGGATCGACCTCCCGCGTGAAACTGGGCAGCTCCAGCAGCGCCTTGGCCTCCGAGGCGAACGCGAGGCGTTTGCCGTCGCTGCACCAATAGATGGGCTTGATGCCGAGCCGGTCGCGGCCGACCAGCAGCGTCTGGCACTTTGCGTCCCACAGAGCAAAGGCGAACATCCCGTTGAGCCGATCGACGAAACGATCTCCCCACTGTGCGTAACCATGCAGGACGACCTCGGTGTCGGAGTTCGTCTTGAAGCGATGACCGCGGCCTTCCAGCTCGCGCCGCAGCTCGCGGAAGTTGTAGATCTCGCCATTGCAGACGACGACGAGCGACCCGTCGCCGTTGGCGATCGGCTGGTGCCCGCCGGCGACGTCGATGATCGACAGCCGCCGCATGCCGATCGCACAGCGACCGTCGGCGTGCGAACCTTCGTCGTCGGGGCCGCGATGCACGGTCACGCGGCCGAACCGGGCCAGCAGCGACACGGGAGCCGGCGCACCATCAAGCTGGTAGATGCCGTAGATGCCGCACATTCAGCGCGCTGCCTTCATCCGCTGCATACCGGCGATCGGCTCGTCTTCCATCACCATCAGCGCCGCCCTCCCAGGGCAACGGCGAGCAGGATTTCGTGATAACGCTGCACCACCGGTTGCCATGCGAACTCGGCCGCGTGGGCGCGCACGGCGGCGCGGTCCGGACGCGCCTCCAGAACACGCTGCAGCGCCGCGGCGAACTCATTTTCGTCACGCCGCGCCACAAGCTCGCCGGCGACCGGGGCCGTGACGATCTCGCGCACACCGCCAACCGCGCTGGCGACGACCGGCGTCCCGCAGGCCATCGCTTCCAGCAGCACGTTCGGCCACCCTTCGCGCAACGACGCCAGCGCGAGCACGTCGGCCGCGCTGTACAACGAAGCCAGTTCATCCTGGGCCATGTTGTCCACGAACCGGACGCGGGACGATATCCCGAGCCGATCGGCGAGCGCCCGCAGGCGCGCCTTCTCCGGCCCCTGTCCGACGACGACCACGTGCGCCGAATCGATGCGCCGTGCCGCCTGCAGAACCAGATCGTGGCCTTTCTCCGGAACCAGATTGCCTACCGAGGCGATCAACGGGGCGCTACCCACGTCCAGCCGGGAGCGGGTGGACTCGCGCGCGACGGCCTTGAACACGGCGAGGTCGACGCCGTTTCTGAGGACTTCAATGCGGTCGCCCGGCACGCCGATTCGTATCAGCGCATCCTTCAATGCCTGCGATACGGCGATGACCCGGCCGGCCTGCATCAGGGCCGCCACGATCCGGCGCCGGGGCGCGGGCATCTGCGCGATCAGATTGACGTCGCTGCCACGCGCCGTGACCACAAACGGGCGCCGCAGCCGGCGTGCCAGCGCCGCGGCTGCTACACCGTCCGGGTACAGGTAGTGCGCGTCGATGACCTCGCACGACCAGCCTTCTTCGGACAATTCGCGCGCGGCGCGCGCCGCGGCGGACGCCAGCGAAACAGGTTGCATCGCCATTCCGACATGCGGGATCGAAACGAAGCGCGGGTGGCGAACCGCAATACCGTAACGTTGCTCGCGTCGGGGCGTGGCCGCGTAGCTTGCATAGCGGCCGGCGATAGGCCACGTGAACGGGAACCAGGGGACCGGTGCCACCACCCGCAGGTCGATCGACGCCGATGCGCACAGCTTTCGCAGTCGCGTCTCTACGAAGATTCCGTGCCGAGCGTTCGCCGCGCTCGGAAACAGGGTTGTCATGGTGAGCACGCGCAGCGGCACGCCGACCGGCGCCCGGTCCGTCGGGGCGGAAAGGACGCGACTCGTCCCGGCGAGCTCGCTTGTGTCGGCGTTCATTGATTCAGGTTGCCATCCGGAGCTCATACACCGGCGCGCGGACTCACGACGCAAACGGTACGGCAAGATGCATCTTCCATTGATTCACCTACAGGACTTTACCAAACTAAACGACGACGGGCCGGCTCGGACAGTCCATCCTGCCTTGCAGGGCGCACCATCGCTTGAACGCGATGGTCGCATATCCGGCGCCGAGCATGTTCAGCGGAACGCCGTCGTCCCTCGGCCCGCTTACGGGGAGAGGATAGAATGGAACGTGTAAAAATTACACGAGCAAGTCTCAATGGAACGTCTTGATCCTTGAACCTCAATCGCCGGTGCGTCTTGGCGAACTCGCCCTTGTTGGCGACAAGCCACCGCATCCCACATGTAGTACTCAGCGGGGACTCCGACAGGGTGCCGGACGCGCCGACAAATGAATTCCGGTCGTCGTGACGCGCCTTGCCGGAAACCGGGAATCATAAGCGCGGCAGGCACCGCAGTTCAGCCTGGAAGGGATAGTCAGCTAGGGCCGGTCGCTTTATGATGCTTGGCTCGACAGCGGCAACACCAACGCGTGCAAGCACGCGCGTCTGCGATCACTAACAGGACGACCAAGCCATGTGCGGCATTGTGGGCATTTTCGAAACGCGGAGCCAACGGGAGATCTCGCAACGCACGCTTGCCCGGATGAACGAGTCGCAACACCATCGCGGTCCCGACGAAGGAAGCTATTTTGTCGAGCCCGGCATCGGCTTCGGGCACCGGCGTCTATCGATCATCGACGTGGCGACGGGGCAGCAGCCGCTCTTCAACGAGGACCACAGCGTCGTCGTGATCTACAACGGAGAGATCTACAACTACCAGGAGTTGATTCCGGAGCTCGTCGCACTGGGACACGTGTTCCGCACGAAGAGCGACACCGAGGTGATTGTGCATGCCTGGGAAGCGTGGGGTGAAGCATGCGTGACGCGGTTCCGCGGGATGTTCGCATTCGCATTGTGGGACCGCAATCGGCAAACCCTCTTTCTGGCGCGTGACCGGCTGGGCGTGAAGCCGCTCTTCTACGCGCTGCTGCCGGACGGCAAGCTCATTTTCGGCTCGGAGCTCAAGTCATTGGTCGCTCACGGCGAATGGTCGCGCGCGTTCGATCCCCGGGCGATCGAGGAATATTTCGCGTTAGGGTACGTACCCGAGCCGCGGACGATCTTCGCAAGTGTCGCGAAGCTCTCGCCCGGGCATACGCTGGCCATTCGGCGTGGCGCGGCGCCTGCAGTGCCGAAGGAATACTGGGACGTGCGGTTCACGCTCGACAACCCGGTGTCCGAAGCGGACGCCGCCGAGGAGCTCGTCTTTCGCCTCAAGGAGTCGGTCCGGCTGCGGATGATCTCCGAAGTGCCTCTGGGCGCATTCCTGTCCGGGGGAGTTGACTCGAGCGCCGTCGTCGCCATGATGGCAGGCGTCTCCGCCGAGCCGGTCAACACCTGCTCGATCGCGTTCTCCGATCCGGCCTTCGACGAGTCGCAATGGGCGGAGATGGTTGCCGCGCGATATGCGACACGCCATTCGGTCGATCGCGTCGAGAGCGATGACTTCGACTTGATCGACGAGTTGGCCCGACTCTATGACGAACCGTATGCGGACAGCTCCGCGATTCCCACGTACCGGGTCTGCGCGCTGGCCCGCCGCCACGTCACTGTAGCGTTGTCCGGCGATGGCGGGGACGAAAGCTTCGGCGGCTACCGCCGCTATTGGTTGCATATGGGGGAGGAGCGGATGCGCTCCGCATTATCGTTGTCGGTGCGCCGCCCCTTGTTCGGATTGCTGGGCCGCGCTTATCCCAAAGCCGATTGGGCGCCTCGGGTGTTCCGGGCGAAGTCGACGTTCGAGGCACTCGCCCGCGATTCGGTCGACGCGTATTTTCATAGCGTCTCCATCCTGCGCGATGAAATGCGGCGGGAGCTCTTCAGTCCTGCTTTCAAAGTAAGCCTTGCCGGGTACAACGCCATCAAGGTGTTCCACCACCACGCGCAACGCGTCACCGTCGACGATCCGCTCGCGCTCATTCAGTACCTCGACCTCAAGACCTATCTGGTGGGCGACATCAACACCAAGGTGGACCGAGCGAGCATGGCGCATTCGCTCGAGGTTCGCGAGCCCCTGATGGACCACCCGCTGGTCGAATGGCTGGCCTCGCTGCCATCGACGCTGAAGGTACGCGGCAGCCAGGGCAAGCGCCTGCTCAAGGAGGCGATGAAGCCGTATCTACCTGCCGACGTGCTGTATCGGCCCAAGCAAGGCTTCGCGGTTCCGCTCGCCCGCTGGTTCCGCGGCCCGTTGCGGGAGCGGGTCCACGCGGCGATTCTCGGGGATCGTCTCGCCGCCACCGGCCTTTTCAACCAGTCTTATCTCGAGCACTTGCTCGAAAGCCATACGTCCGGCGCCCGCGATTACAGCGCGCCGCTGTGGACACTATTGATGTTCGATGCCTTCCTCGCCAATGTCATGCAGGACGACGTTTCCGGGTTTCAGGAGATGGCCGTAGGATAAGCTTGCGCATGCTCCTAACCTTCGAATGAAATCGGCGACGCTATTCGGAACCTTGCCCCTTTCCCTTCCGATTGGACGCTCGCAGAATTGCTGCCAAGAACGGTGCGAGGCGCAACGCAAACGTCGAAGCATCCCAGTTGTCGTCCGATGATCATCGGGGCTGCTGAGCGTTGATGAGGTGAATCGGCGCTCCTCAATACCCTGCCGAAGAAGAACCGCATGCAACACAACGGAGCTTTGGCTTGAAGTTGATCCTTGACGACGGTACGGTCATGCTGGGATCTGCGTTCGCTGCGACGCATCCCGTTGCCGGGGAGGTCGTCTTCAACACGGCCATGTCCGGGTATGTCGAAACACTCACGGATCCATCGTACCGTGGCCAGATTCTCGTCCTCACGTATCCGATGATGGGGAACTACGGCGTGCCCGCGCCGCGCTCGGTTGACAGTCTGGATGCGCCGTACGAGTCGAACCGGATTCAGGTGCAAGCTTTGGTCGTGCAGAACTACGTCGACCAATTCAGTCATCGAAGTGCGGTGCGCTCGCTCGGACAGTGGCTTCGCAGCGAAGACGTTCCGGGGATCACCGGCATCGATACGCGGATGCTGACGCGACGGTTGCGCGAACATGGAACGATGAAAGGCTGGCTGATTCCGGCCGACATGAGCCTCGACGAGGCGAAGCGAGCGGCGGCATCCATCGAAATGCAACGCGAAGTGTTCCGCCTCGTCGCGCCGGCATTGCCGGCCCGGTACCGCGGCACGGGTCCGACGATCATGGTGGTGGACGCGGGCGCCAAGGATCATATGGTGCGCTCGCTGCTGGGGCGCGGGGCCGGCGTGCTGCGCATACCTTGGCATGCGCGGCTCGCCGACTACGTCGGGGAGGTCGAGGGCATCGTGATCGGCAATGGCCCCGGCGACCCGACCGATCTCGGCGAGCTGGTCGAGCAGGTGCGCGACCTCCTGCAATCCTTCGACGGGCCGGTCTTCGGAATCTGCCTCGGCAACCAGATCCTGGCGCTCGCCGCCGGCGGCTCGACGTACAAGCTGCCGTACGGACACCGCGGCGTCAATCAGCCGGTGCACGATCTCGTCACGCGGCGTTGCTACGTCACCAGCCAGAATCATGGCTACGCGGTGAACGACGAATCCCTTCCCGCGGATTGGGAGCCCTGGTTCGTCAATATCAACGACGGCACGAACGAGGGGATTCGCTCGCGCACACGGCCTCAGTTCGGCGTTCAATTCCATCCCGAGGCGAAGCCGGGCCCCGAAGATACGCGTTTCCTCTTCGATGATTTCCTGAGGCTCGCGAAATCGCGCCTGCGAAACTGATGGCGATGTTCGGTACCTATCTTCCCAGGAAACCGCGGCGTGCTCTCGTTCTGGGGTCGGGCGCACTGCAGATCGGCCAGGCCGGCGAGTTCGATTATTCCGGCTCCCAGGCGATCAAGGCGTTGCGGGAAGAAGGCGTGTACACAGTGCTCGTGAACCCCAACATCGCCACCATCCAGACCAGCGGCGAATTGGCGGATCGCATCTATCTGGTGGCGGTCACGCCCGAATTCGTCGAGCAGGTGATCGTGAAGGAAGACGTCGATGCCATTTTGCTCTCGTTCGGCGGGCAGACCGCGTTGAACTGTGGCCTCGAGCTGCACGACCTGGGCATCCTGAAACGGTACGGCGTAGCGGTCCTGGGAACGCCGATCGAGTCGATCCGCAATACCGAGGACCGTCAGCTCTTCGTCGATCGGCTTGCCGAAATCAATGTCAAGACCGCAAGAAGCCGGGCATGCCATTCATCGGTCGACGCGCGGGGGGCGGCACTCGACATCGGCCTGCCGGTGATGCTGCGGGGCGCCTACGCGCTCGGCGGCAAGGGCAGCGGCATCGTCGACGATGTCGACATGCTGGACGCGGCGCTGAAGCGTTCGTTTGCCAGGGGCACTCCGCAGGTCCTGGTCGAGGAGTCGCTGCGCGGCTGGAAGGAGATCGAATACGAGGTCGTGCGCGATGCGCGCGACAACTGCATCACCGTGTGCAACATGGAAAACATGGATCCGATGGGCATTCACACGGGTGAATCCATCGTAGTGGCCCCATCGCAGACGCTGAACGACGAGGAATATCAACTCTTGCGGTCGATCGCCTTGAAGACGATTCGGCATTTGCGGATCGTCGGCGAGTGCAACATCCAGTTTGCCCTCGATCCCCGCAGTCTCGACTATCGTGTCATCGAAGTAAATGCCCGCCTGTCGCGCTCGAGCGCACTCGCGAGCAAAGCTACCGGCTATCCGCTGGCGTATGTCGCGGCCAAGCTGGCCCTCGGGTATTGCCTTACAGAGATTCCGAATGGCATCACGCGTCGCACCACGGCGTTCTTCGAGCCCGCCCTCGACTATCTCGTGTGCAAGGTGCCGCGCTGGGACCTGACCAAGTTCCAGGGTGCATCGGTGGAGATTGGCAGCGAGATGAAGAGCGTGGGCGAAGTCATGGCGATCGGCCGCACCTTTCCCGAGGCGTTGCAAAAGGCTCTGCGGATGCTCGACATCGGCGTGGACGGTCTGGACGCCGATGCCTTCCGGTTCAAAGGCACTTGCGAGGAGCTCGAGATCCCGACCCCACTGCGAGCGTTTGCCATCGGCAAGGCTCTCGACTGCGGGGTGCCGGTGGCCGACATTCACGCTGCCACGAAGATCGATCCGTGGTTCCTGAACGCGATGGCGGAAATCGTGGCGACGCGCAAGGAGATTCGTGCAGCAGGCAATCCGATCGGAGCAGAGCTTCTCAGGCGCGCCAAGCAACAAGGCTTTTCGGATCGCGCCATCGAGCGCTTGCTGGATGCCGCGCCGGGATCGATTCGGCAGGCACGGACGGCGCATGGACTGCGGCCTGGATTTGCGCAGATCGACACGCTCGCGGCAGAATTCCCTGCGGACACCAACTATCTTTATTCTTCGTATCACGCGACCGTCGACGACGTGCCCTCGACGCGCCGGCGCAAGATCATGGTGCTCGGCTCGGGAGCCTATCGGATCGGATCGAGTGTGGAATTCGACTGGTGCGCCGTGAATGCAGTGAAAGCGGCGGCCGGACTCGGCTTCGAGACGATCATGGTCAACTACAACCCGGAGACCGTCAGCACCGACTATGACGTGTGCGACAAGCTCGTGTTCGATGAAATCAGCTTTGAAACCGTGCTCGATCTCTATGAGCGCGAGCAGCCCGATGGCGTGATCGTGAGCATGGGCGGGCAGATTCCCAACAATCTGGCGTTGAAGCTCCATCACGCCGGCGTGAGAGTCCTGGGGACAAGTCCGCAGAGCATCGATCGTGCGGAGGACCGGCAGAAGTTCAGCGCGCTGCTCGATGAGCTCGGCATCGATCAGCCGCCATGGTTTCATGTCACCGATGTCAACGAGGCGATCGACACCGTGGAGCGCCTGGGGGGCTTTCCGGTCCTGGTGCGTCCCAGCTATGTGCTGAGCGGGGCGGCCATGAGCGTCGCGCACGAGGGCCAGGAGCTTTTGCGCATTCTCGAGCGAGCCAAGGACGTGTCGCCCGAGCATCCGGTCGTCGTGTCGAAATTCGAGACCCACGCCCGGGAAGTGGAGATCGATGCCGTTGCCGACAACGGGCAGCTGGTGCTCTGGGCGATCAGCGAGCACATCGAGGACGCGGGCGTCCACAGCGGCGACGCCACGCTGGTCCTGCCGCCGCAGACCCTCTATGTCGCGACGATCCGGCGGATCAAGCAAATCGCCGCGCAAGTGGCGCAGGCGCTCGAGATCACCGGTCCGTTCAACATGCAATTCCTAGCCAAGCACAACGCGGTCAAGGTGATCGAGTGCAATCTGCGTGCCTCACGGAGCTTTCCGTTCGTGTCGAAGGTAACCGGCGAGAACTACGCCGGCGAAGCCACCCGGCGGATGCTGGGGCATGCGCGCGCGGTGGCGAACAACAGCCTCGATCTCGACTTCGTCGGCGTCAAGGTTCCGATGTTTTCCTTCGCCCGGCTCCATGGCGCGGACCCGATGCTCGGGGTCGAGATGGCCAGCACCGGCGAAGTCGGATGTCTCGGCCGCAACCTGCATGAAGCGCTGCTCCACGGGTTGCTCGCCACCGGATTCCGGTTTCCGAAACGCGGCGTGCTGCTCTCGCTGGGGCCGTGGGAGGACAAATTCTGGTTCACCGAAGAGGCCCGCGCCCTTGCCGACGAGCTCGGCCTTTCCATCTACGCGACCGGCGGCACGGCAAGGATGCTGCGGGACATCGGTGTCCCGTGCACGACGGTGGGGAAGCAGGATTCGGGCGCGATGAGCGCGGGCGCCGTGATCGACGAGGAACTGATCGACCTCGTGATCAACGTGCCGCGCGAGTACGACGCATACGGCCGGCCCGACGGGTACGTCATCCGGCGCCGAGCCATCGACGCGGGCGTACCGCTGATCACGGACCGGCAACTTGCCCGGGCGCTGGTGGAAGCGTTGCGTTGGCGCAGAACGCATCCGCTGGAGGTGGTCGCCTGGAACGACTATCAGGCGCCGGGCTACCGGTCGGCTTCCTGAGTGGTCAGCGTCATCATCCGTCGGCCGCGGGACCTGCCTCGCACCAGCTTTTTCCATAGCTGGCCGGAGACCGCGCGCTGCGCGCAACGTCGCAAAGCCGGCAGGCAGCGATACGACGATTCCAAGACGGTTCCGCCCGGGAAGCGCGCAAGAGCCGCGGCACTCCGGTCCCATTGACAACGAAAAAAATCCGAAAGGGAGGCCGTGGATTGAAGCACCGGGATTTCTCGAAGATCGCGTTCGTGGTGTCAGCGGCGCTGCTTGCCTTTGGGTATGGGGTCGCCGTCGGGCGGTACCAGATTTTTCCGTATGGTGCGATCAAGTTCGGATACGACGCGATCGCTCTGGTGTTCGACGAGCGCGAGATGATCGCCAAAATCAGGCCGACGAAACATCTGTTGAAGGCGCGCGAAAGCGGCAACGGCGTTGTTCGTGTCGATGAGGCTCAGATGGCACCCGGTCTTACGTTCATCTCCGGATTTTTTGACCGTGGCCTGGAGATGCGACTGATAAGGCCGGATGGCTCGATCGTGAACCGCTGGCCAGTGCGGTTCCACGACGTTTTTCCAGACACCTCGCACATCAAACCCAAATGGAAGATTCCGCAATCGGACTGGAACACCGACATTCACGGCGCCATCGCGCTTCCGGACGGGTCGGTGGTGTTCAGCTTCGAGGAGCCGGGACTGGCCAAGATGGACCGGTGCGGCGCCATTCAGTGGACCCTTCCTCGAATGACACATCATTCGGTGGACCGGGCGCACGACGGCGGGTTCTGGGTTCCAGCTCTTCGCTGGATCGAAAGTGCCTCCCCATTTCCCGCGCTGACGCCGCCCTACGAGGAGGACACCATACTCAAGGTATCGCCGGACGGAAAGGTTCTCATGGAGCTATCCGTGCTGGGACTTCTCTTCGAGAACGACCTGCAAGCGCTGTTGTTCGCGAACGGCCCCGACGGGATTGGTCTCGACAAGCTGGATGTGACCCATCTGAACGATGTCGAAGAGCTTTCACCCGAGATGGCCAAGCACTTCCCGCAGTTTGCCGCTGGCGATTTGCTGGTGTCCTTGCGCAACCTGAACCTCATCATGGTGGTGGATCCGTTGACGAGGAAGATCAAGTGGCATCGCGTGGGCCCCTGGATGGATCAACATGACCCTGATTTCCTCGCCAGCGGCAAGATAAGTGTGTTCAGCAATAACAACGATCGGACGGAGGATGGATCACGCCTCGGTGGCAGCACGATCATCGAGGTCGATCCGGTCAGCGGGGAAACCCGCGTTCGTTACGGAGGAGTTGCGAATCAGAAAATGTATACCAGGCTCAGAGGCAATCATCAGACGCTGGCGAACGGCAACACACTGATCGTGGAATCCGACGCGGGGCGCGTCTTCGAGATCAATCCGGCGGGCGATATCATCTGGAAATTCATCAATCGCTACGACGCCGACCACGTCGCGTATGTCAACGACGCCCTGCGCTATCCCCCGGACTACTTCAAGGTAGGAGACTGGTCGTGCGCCAAATGATCAGGCCCCTTTATCAAGTCTCGAGTCAGGTATGCGTAGATTGCGTCGGCCGCCACCTGGTTACCATGCGCATTCCAGTGGCCACCGGACCGGTAATAGGTTCGAAGCCAGCTTGCCTTGAAAGCGGGGGCGAGGTCGAGGTACTCGATACCGTCCTTTTGGCACACGTCGGCGAGGGCAATCTGATACGGAGCTGAGTCATCCAATTGCAGGATCTCGGCCTTAGTAGGAATGAAGAAGACGACCAGTTTGGCGCCGCGACTTTCCACTTCCTTTTTCAGCTCCGCGAGAATCCGAGACGTCAGGGTGAGATCTTTTTCCTTCTCGGGCTCGCGAATCACGTTGCCCCTGGTACGAAACAGGTTGTAGCGAAAGTAAATGTCGTGGAAGAAGTGCGAGCTCAAGACGGTGTTCTTGAGCCGCGCTCTCCAGGAATCCGGCATTCTTTCGACGGGGCGGGAATTCGCCCACTCTTCAGCCTGAGGGACTGGCACTCCCGTCAGCACCAACTCGTTCCCGACGATCGTATAGTGGGGCTTCGGCTTGTGATTGCGAAAGCCATAATTGTTGTCGTCGATATCATTCTTGTAGAACATCAGGATGACAAGCGCGAGCGGGCGGCCGTCATGCCAGCGCTTGAAGCCGAGCAGTTCCTGATCGGTGCCATAGCCCCGGTGCGCGAGATTGAACACTTCGTAGCGGGGGAGCCGATCTCTGAGTCGATTGACGAACATGTCGTCGAACCCAACCTCGAATCCCCATGTATAGGAATCCCCGAGGAAGACGACGGCGGGCTTCCTGTCGCCGGAGCCGTTGTGTTCGATATCCCTGAATCCGTCCCCGTTGTTCGCGAGCGCCACCCTGTTGTTGCCCGTGACGAACTCGGTCTTTCCCCCCGGTACGCCCTTCCATCCAAGCTCCGCGTCATACATCGACAGGTTGCCGTGCTCGGTAAGATTTTTTTCGCTATCGCTGAAAAAGGGGAAGGGATCCAGGATGCGATAACCCATTTCGATGACAAGGAAGCAAAACAGAAGGGACCCAAACAGTAACGCGATGTTCTGCGCCATCGCCTTGTACCGCCGCCTGCTGATCGTCAGTGTCATGGTCGTGGTTTAGGTCGCGCTGGTGTAGTTCATGGCGAATCCATCGGGCTGCGCGCGCTCCGCGCGGCTTCAATCAGCGCGGCATGCAGCGCGGCGGCCCGGTCGCGCAGCGCGGCGTCGATGGCGAACTCGCCGCCGCGAGGCGAGGGCGAATCATTGAATCGACTGGCCGCCGCAGGCAGCGCGCCGTCCTCGGCGATCTCCGCCCGGGCGCAGATGTCGGCGAGCACGTGCTTCGCGTCGTGGCATGCGGCCTCGTACGGGACAAGGATGACTCCTTCGCCGCGAGCGAGCACGTAATCGAAGGCGGCAATCCAATAGGCGAGCCAGTAATCGGCGCCGAGCGGGTCGCGGCCACCGATGAGTCCCTCGAGCCCGGGGAAGGCGATCGGGCGGTGCAGTGCGCCGAACTCGTAATGGCCGATGTCGGCCATGTAGCGGCGAACGAATGGCTGTTCGGCGTGCATCCGCGTGAAGTTGCGGTGCTGCCGAAGCATCGAGATCGCGTGCTCGACGGGGTTGCGGAACGGCACCACGACCGTCGCGTCGGGAAACATGCGACGAATCAGGTCGAGCCGGGCAATGTTCGCATTGTTCTTGGAGATATAGCGGCCGTCCTGCCGGCGATCGGGTCGGCGTAGCGCGATGATCTTCTTCAAATGCTGGGCGAAGAATGCTTGTGCCTCGGGCTTGCCATCGGCCGCCTGCCACAGCGCAATGCCGCCTGCCTCATACTTCTCCGGCCAAAAGGCGCGCCACAACACCTCCTCGAACGCTTCCGGGCTGTCATAGCCCACCTGCATCCCGTCGCCATGGGCGCGCTCGCGAAGCTCGGCCCGCTTGCGGAAAGCGCCCATGACGCGCGACCACAGCACGGGCGCCATGACAAACGGCATATCGCGGTAAAGGTGCGCCGCGAGCGACGGAAACTGGTGGAGCGCCTCGAGGAGGAGAGTGGTGCCGGCGCGGGGCAGCGAAGTGATGAAGATCGGCCGGCCGCTGCGAACGTCGTCGAAGTCGGCGTGGAACAGCGCGCTCTCCGCGTCCGCCGCGGTCAGTTGGACCGGCGCTGCCGCAAAGGCGATGCGATGGATCACGCGATCGAGGAACGAGTAGTTCAGTTCTAGGCCCACAGCCATATCCGGACGATATAGCCCACCACGATCACGATCGAGACGATCGCGATGACGTCCCAGCGCGACAAGAATTCGATGACCTGGTCGCTCGCCGCGACACCCGTCACATTGGCGAGCCAGATCGGCAGCAGCGACGCGCCGATGGCCACCGCGCCTCGCGCCAGGATCGAGACGAACGTTCCGATCAGCCGGAACGAGGCGCGCTGCACGGCCTTCTCGCGCGCCGAGTCGTCGAGCCCGGCATCACGCATCGCACCGAGCGCGTCCCGGACGATCGCCAGTGCGCCGGTCGCGGCCGGCACGACACCGGTAAGCCAAAATGCGACGAGAAACGTGCAGATCGACGCTGCCGCAGTCGCGACGATCATGAGGGCGGCGGCGCCTCGTCTGCTTGCGCCCCGTTTTTCTTGTCTCTCAACTTCGCCCGCAATCTTTTAATCGGGTACCAGACGAACCCAACGATCGCCAGGAGGATTGCGCCGAGGAGGGCGATGGCGGTGCCGATCACCGTGATTCCGGCGCCGGGGCCGATATAGGCCACGGCAACACCGGGCGACATCAGCAGCAATACCACCGCTACCCCTGGCGGACCCACACTGCGCATGATTACTCTCCCATCATCTGTCCGAGAGTGTTTACGACCTGGGCGCCGAAAGAGGGCCGGCAGCCTCGAACGCAACGCTAGCTTACTGCAAATGGCACATCACCCGTCGAGTCCGGGCTGTCGATGTCGTGTACAGGCACACACGGCCCGATCTGGAGCAATTCCATGCGATCAGACAACCGTGGGAGCGGAATGATTCCGGCCCGGTGTGGTCATGAGGCAAGCGGGGGTGCGGAGTCGTTGAGCACCCTGATCGATGTCTTGTACTACCATAGGCGGGACTTGGGCCATGATCCGTATACACAATACTCTTTGCCTCGCGGTAATCTGGGCCGGCTCGTTCGCCGTGCCGGCGGCGGCGGCGGAGACCATCAGCGTCAACGCGGCGGTCAGGTACCAGACGATGACCGGCTGGGAGGCGACCGCGCGGGGTTGGGAGATCAACAAGGCGGCCAACGCTTACGATCCGAGCTACCTGCAGTATGCGCCGGCGGTGGCGGCGAAGATGGTCAACGAGCTCGGCATCAACCGGCTGCAGCTGCCGCTGAAGACCGGGTGGATGAATCCGGTCGATTACTGGACGCAGTTCGCCAACGGCCAGTTGAGCTATACGCAGTGGAATAGCCACGCGTACGAGAAGATCGGCGGCGCGCCGTACCAGTTTGCCGAATTCGATTTCAATGTGGAGACGATGCTGTTGCCGATGCGGCAGCAGTTGCAGGCGCGCGGCGAAAGGCTGTACGTGAACATGATCGGGACCGATTTCAACGTGCCCGGGATGAACGGCAACTTTCATTTTTCGCAGAATCCGGCCGCCTATGCGGCCTTCGTCAAGGCCTACGCCGACCGGCTGCAGACCAAGTATGGGGTGACGCTGGACGCCTTCGAGGTGACGCTGGAACCGGAGAATACCGACCCGGCTTACCCGTGGGGCGGGGTGCAGATCGGCCAAGCGCTGGTGGCGTTGCGGGCGATGTTCAACGGGGCCGGTTATGCGAGCCTCAACCTGATCGCCCCCAGCGTGACCAATGCGGCCAACACCATTCCCTATCTGGCGGCGATCGAGTCGGTGTCGGGGGCGATGGCGGCGTTGACCACGGCGGCCTACCACCGGTACTCGTCCGGTGACTATGCGGCGATCCATAGCTACGCGCAGGCGCGAGGCAAGCAGACCGCCATGTCGGAGTGGTATCCGGCCACCATGGATACGATTTTCGACGACCTGCAGCTGGGGCAGGTGTCGTCGTGGCAAAAGTGGTCGGTGGCGGGCAAGGCCGGGGGGTCGCTCAACGGGTATTACGTTGCCGACGTGAGCAATCCGGCGGCGCCCGTGTTCAGCTTCGCTCCCAATGTCGCGCCGATGGCGCTGTTCTTTCGGTATGTCCGGTTGGGGGCGGTGCGGGTGGACGCGCAGAGTGCGACGATGCGCACGGTCGCCTTCGTCAACCCGAACGGCACCCAGGTGGTGGTGGCCAAGCGAACCGCAGGCAGCGGCACTGCGCCGGTCACGATCAGCGGGTTGGAACCAGGCGCGTACGGCGTGCGTGCGATTGCGGCTGGCACTACGCAAGCGTTCGATTTGCCGGACGTGGTGGTGGCAAGCAACGGCAGCGTGACGCTAACCGTTCCGGAAGGCTACGCCACGGTCTACGGCAAGGGCTCGGCCACGACGGTCGTCATCGAATATCACCATGCGGCGTGGGACCACTATTTTGTGACCGGCGATGCCGACGAAATCACGAAACTCGACGATGGGACATTCGTCGGCTGGACGCGAACGGGCCATCAATTCCTGGCGTATCCAACGGGGAGCTTCATCGGTTCGTCAGTTTGCCGCTTCTTCAGCACGTCGTTCGCACCGAAAAGCTCCCACTTCTACACACCGTTCGCGAGCGAATGCGCGATCGTCCAAACGAGCCCTGACTGGTCACTGGAAGGGTTCGTGTTCAACATCATGGTGCCCGATCCAGCGGGAACGTGCGTTGCGGGAACGGTGCCGGTTTACCGCGTGTACAACAATGGACAAGGCTCGGCTCCCAATCATCGCTACACGACTGACGCCAACGTTCGATTGCAAATGATTGGACAGGGATGGATCCCCGAGGGATACGGCTCGGTCGGAGTAGCCATGTGCTCGCCGGAGTTTTGACGCACTCGATCACGTGAACCCGGAGCGCAATCGCCGGTAGCTACGGTGTCCGCGAGCATCGCGGGGGCAATTCCGAACGGTGCCCCGGCTTCTGTCTTCACAACTCGTCGCAGCATGTGGTCCGGCGCAACAGCTATTGCGGGCCAACTGCGCCGTTATGCTGCTGCTACGCAGCATCATATGCCAACGTCATAGTGGCTGATCAACAACGGCGAGGGCGGCGCGCCCGATCGTGCGCGCGCAGATGATCGACCAGGGATGGACGCCCGAAGGCTACGGTGTCGCCGGGGTCCTCATGTGCTCGCCACTATAGTCAGGTGGTCCGATCGGCCCGTGGGTCGCTGATCGCGCACCCGATTGTATCGATGACGTCCCTTCACTGTGCAGTGGTTCGAGGGGGCGGCGGCGGTGCCAGGATCGGCACCAGTCGCTGGTCGACCAGGAAGCGCGCGATACGATCGCCCGCCACGGCGCGGCCCCGCTTCGTGAGATGGATGCGGTCGCGATCGAAATCCTGTGCGAGGTCCAGTACGGGGAAAAGATCGAGGTAGGGAATCCCGAGCCTGCCGGTGATCTCGGCGAGCTTTCGCTGCGGATACGTCACGTACTCGCGGTTGCGAGCGAGATAATCGGGCCGCAGCTGCTCGCCGAATGGAAACGCCACCAAAAAAACCCGGAATCCGCGCTCACGGCCGAGCGCCATCATCTCGCCCAGTTGCGTCTCGACGTCGCGCCACGGCGCTTCCTGCCACGCGGCATTGAAATCCGGCCGGTAGTCGAAGGTAAATCCCTTTCCCGCATAGACTTCGATCAGGCCATCGAACACCGATAGTTGCCTGCGCAGCCACACGAGGAGGTGACTTTGACGCGCGAGCCGATAGATCGGGCTGTCGACCGATCGCACCGCCTCGTCGGCGAACGCATATTGTTGTCCGACGATCCTTCCATTCTCGACCTTGAACTTGTGGAGAATCCGGTGAAGGTCGTTCAGCACGAACGCCACGCCTACGACGTCGGGCTCCAGCGCCATTCCGTATTGCTTGAGAAACCCAAGCTCCTGGTAGTTCGTGTAGCCCCGCACGCCCGCGTTCAGCACCTCGGTTGGCGCGAGGTGCGCGTCGGCACGAAGTACGCGCTCGACTTGTCCCGGAATGGTGTCGGCCGCGTCGTCGCCGTAGTAGATGACCGAGTCGCCGAGGATCACCACACGAAAGCGCTGCTTTGGCGTTTCCACGGCCCTACCGCGCAGCCCGTAGGCGTTCGCGTCACCGAAGTTGGGTCGCGGCCGGTAACCCAGGCTCTCGTCGTAGATCGCCCAGCTCTCGCCGGCAGCCTCCTTCGCCTGACGCATGGACTCGACGATGCGGATTCCGATCTCGCACGCCGCGAACACGATCACCACGGTGGCTGCCAGCACCGCGAGGTTTACGAGCGAGAACCTGGATCGTCGTAGGGTCATTATGACGAAGACGCCTTCACGGCTGAGGACGATGGGCGGAATCGAAGTTGACGGGTGGTTTGGCAAAACGAGCGGGTCGATGCCAGATCTCGAGATCCGGTCGGGCGGGAGATCCCGCCAGTGGCGCTTCGCCGAACCAGGTCGCCGTTCGATTTTCAGGATTTCGGCGGCATCTGCTCCTTCGGGGCGAGGAGGTCGCGCATCGCCGCGACATAAGGCCGCGCCGGTGAGCCGATGACCCTTCCGTTATCCGGCACGTCGCTGACGACGTTGGAGCAAGCCCCTACGACGGCGGCATTTCCTATGGACACGCCTGCCTTGATGAAGCAATTGGCCCCGATCCATACGCCCGTTCCAATCTTGATCGGTTTTCGCCGGTACGCCCGGGGGCTCGCATAACTCTCCTTGGTCAACATCGAATGCTCATGCGACAGCAGCACGCAATTCGGACCGATATTGGCATCGTCGCCGATATCGATGCCGCCGATGGCGTCGATCAGCACATTCCGGTTCGTGCAGAAGTTCTTGCCGATGGACAGTGCGTGACCGTTGACGATCGTGCATCCCTGGCTGATCCAGCAAAAGCCTGCAAGCCGCTTGGTCGTGCACTTCAAGAACAGGTATCTCAGAAAGACGCCTTCGTACCCGGGCAGGCTTCTGAGAATCCACCACAGATACTCTTCCGCCACGCGCACGACGAATTGCCTGGCGCTGTAGCCCGACAGGATATGCTTAACGTTCGGAGTCACTATTTGCCTGTGGTCCGAGTTGGGCCACTGCCGCGACGATCAGCCTTACGCTCAACATCTCGACGATTCGCTCGTCCGTAAAGCGGATTCCGAATTCCTGTTCCAGCGCCAGGACCAGGTTCATCTGCTTCAGGGAATCCCACGATTCGATGTTGTCCGGCGACGAATCGTCGTCGATGCTGGCAACCGGACGCCCCAGCACCTCGCTCACGCCGCGCAGGACGCGTTCTCGCGTGCTCATTGGCTGCCGACCTTTGCGCGGTATTGGAATTGCGTGTCGATCCGATGGAAATACGGCGGTTCCAGACCATCGAATGATGTGAGGTCGAGCTCGAAGTAGTGAAGCTCGGGGTTTCCGGCGACACGGCGGAAGGCGTGGTTCGGGTAAAAATCCTTCACCTGCTCGTTCTTTGCGGTGGGTCGATACTCGCCGACCGCCACCGTGCAGCCCCTTGATCTTGCCCTTTTCATACACTGCACGAGCAGCGCGTCTTCGATTCCCCTTCCCAGCACGCGGCAGGAAAGGAGGAAGCTGTCGATCAGCGCGCGGTCGCGCTCATACCTGAGGATGCACACCCCCGTGAGACCCGACTCGCCGAAGCGGTCTTGCAACCGGCAGTGGATCACGTCGGCCGATGCGCTCTCGCTCAACGCGTGGATCTCGGCGTCGGAGTACCGGCGCGTGGTCAGCGAAAACTGGTTCGTTTTCTGAGTGAGCTGCGCAACCCGGGAAACCGTGAATTCGTCGACGTTGCGTATTTCCAGAATCATTTCGAGCGATGCATAGAAGCTGGTCAAGTCCCGGCTCTGCGCCTGCAGCTCCTTGCGTGCTTCCTCGGCCTTGTACATGGTCCCCCGGTGTCGGTCCTCTTGCGACAGGGTGGGGGCATCGAACCAGCCACCGGCCGCAAGGATATCGCGGTACTCGACGGCCCGGCTCGAGGGCAACTGGACGACCTCCACCTGCGGGAGACATTGACGGACCTGATCTGCCTCGAATTGGCTGTCGTCGACGAAGACAACGCTTTCCAACCCCAGATTCAAGTCCTCGGCAATCCGCGTAAGGTTCGTGACCTTGTCGTCCCAGTTGATTCTCGCGGTTGCGATATGCTCCTTGCGAAGCAGCATGTCCGGGTGTTGCGCGAACACCTCCCACACGTCGGCCTCGTTGTTCTTGCTGCATAGCGCGAGGACGACGCCCCTGCGATGAAGATTGAGGATCTCCTGCTGGAACTCATGATAAGCAGATCCCGGATAGGTCTTGCCAAGCTTGATGCCCGCCAACCCTTCTTCGCCGATGATTCCACCCCAGAGCACGTTGTCGCAATCGAGAACCAGACATTTCCTGTTCTTGCCCTTCAGCGGACGAATGTACTTGAACATCTCGCCGCCGATTTCTTCAAGGGCTTCGCGGGAGTAGGGAGCCTTCCCCAGATGCCAATAGCGCAGATCGTAGAAGCTCCTGGCACCGACTCTCGCGAGGCAGGCGTTGAGGTTCAGCAGATAGGCATTCCTGTGGTCGCTCAGCGCATCGCCGAGAAACCGGTTGAGCTGGTCGATCGTGGCGGTCTGCCCGTGCGCCTGCTGATAGTCGAAGATGCCCAGCGACGGATGGGGCGGGAGTTCAAAGCTGTTCCACAGAATCATGGCGTTCGTTTTTTGCCGGATCCCTACCAGCACCCTCGACACGAATTCCCTGATTCGATCTGCCTCCTCCTCGATCCGGCCCACGGTCAACCCGGCAAAGTTCCGCGCCAGGTCCCACGAAAGGGTTTCCAGTTTCAGGAAGACGGCGACGCAGTCGGTCTGCGCGTCGAGAATGCCTTTGTGGCCTCCCACTGCCTCCTGGAACACGTTGTCGTAATCACTGAACTCGCAGCGCGCATTGCATCCCATCCGATAGGCGAAATAGCGAAGATACGGTTCGATGGGCTCGACCACGACATTGCGCAGCACGGCGATGCGCAATGGCGGCAACGCCGCCAAATCGCGGGAGTTCAATTCGCCCTGAATCTGGGAGTAGGTCAGTCGCATCGCCCGTTCCCGCGAACCTTTAGGATTGCGAAGCCGGCCAATGGCTACTTGCAGGTCTGTCGCAGAATTTCATCCGCGATCGCGTCCGCCAGCAGCGCGTTGCCCCGCGGCGTGAGATGGACCCATGTGTATAGCTCTTCACGCTCATTGTCGAGCCGTTGGATTCCGTCGACGAACGGCACCTGTTCGGCGCGCGCCCACTTCCGCAGTGCGTCCATCGTATCGGAGTGGCCGAGAAAAAAGAGCTCCTGCAATGTCAACGTCCCTTCGTCGGCGAGCTTGGCTTCGATCCGGCGACGCTCGTCGGCGAAGGTCACGCCGTGAATGCTCTCGCGCGGAACGATGAACGACTTGGCCTGCTGGCTCACCGCGACGAATTTCCCCCCTGCCTTTTCCGTGGCATCGCGAATCGCCTGCAGATTGGCCAGGAAGCCACTGGTTCTTTGGGCGGACCGGTACGCTGCTACCTGCGCGGGCGTCGATCGCTGCGATGTCTGAACCATATTGTCGATGAACAGCAGCGACATCGACCAGTCGCGGGCCCAACGGTAGACCGGAACGAGCGTGCGGTAAACCTTGGCGATGTGGCCTTCCGTATGCGACGTATTGCGAATGCTCTCGACCGACAGCACCCCCGGAGTCGTGGCGCTATCGTTGTAGCCCTCGTAGAACGTGACGACATCCGGCTGCAACGGGACGCCCTCGGCGATGAACAAGTCATGGATCATCTGCGAGGTCAGGTGCGGTATGCCGAGATTGATCACCTCGTACTTCTGCTGCGCTTTGCAACGTTCGTTGAGGCGAGCCTGCAGCTGGCTCGGATAGGTCTCGTTGTCGTTGGATCCGTAGCCGAATGTTGACGACGCCCCCAGGGCGACAACGCGCATTACACCCGGTGCCTTCGCAGTCTCGAAATCGGGCGCTCGAAAGCCGTGGCTGTTGATTTGATAGGCCAGCCGCTCGCCCTTCTCGTTGGTGTCGGTCTTGGTCTCGCCGGGAAAATACTTCGAGTAGCCCGAACGCACATCCGCGCGGCCCCCAGGAGTTCGTGGACCCTGCCACTCCGTTTCCTTGCGCTTCGCTACGCTGATTTCCTGGCGGAACAGCGGAGTCCCGTACAGCAGGACTCGGGGACCCAATTGAGTGGCCATGAAAAGGCGAAACGCGATCTCCACGGCGAGTGCCAGCAGCACGGTCAGCAAGAGCACGCGGACAACTCGACGCGACCAGCCGACCAGGGGCCGGCTGTCGGCGGCTAGATCATTGGATCGTTCGGCCATGATCGAGCGATTTTAACCGCATGCGCAAACCAGGATCGCCTGCATCCGTGCCGTCTAGCGACGTCCGGCGACGATGGACTGCGAACGCTCATCGTCGGCCGAGTCCCTCGCGTCCCGGGGTTTCACCTGAAGCCGGCTTTGGAGCGCCCATAGCTCGCGCTGAATCATATTACCCTGCTTGAGGACGATGCCGACCACGAAGAGACTCCCGGCCACGATGAACAAGAGCAGGGCAACGATGGCCGAAAATGCCGAAACTTCCTTGCTGAGGTACTGGACGACGGCGGCGGCGAAGAACAGGAGTCCGACAAGAAACACGAGGAAGCTCAGCGCCCAGACATAGCGAACCGGGTTTGCCAGCAAGCTGAACAAGCTGTGCGAGACAATTAGCCGATTGACTCGACTCGAGCTCTTCCGCTTCCGCCGCTCTCCGGCCTGCTTGTAATCCTTCCATTCCAGGACCGCGGGGATCTCGTGAATCCGGTAGCCGAGCGCGGTGGCCTTCAGGATCACCTCCAGGTGAAACTCCTTGCCAGGCTCGTGCAATGGGAGGGACATGATCGCGTCTCGGCGATATGCGCGCGTCATCCCCGTATTCATCGTCGCGACATTCGACATGCACGCGCGGATCACCCTGTTGCCGAAACGGCTGAGCAGAACGCGCTTCACAGGCACGTTTCGGTACCCGCCTCCGGGCAGGTGGGGGCTGGCCACAACGATGTCCGCCTCGGGGCAGGCGTGCATCGCCGCAAGCAGGTCGTGAACGATACTCTCGCCCCACGACAGGTCGATTTCCGTGGTGACGATGATCGCACCGCGCGCCTCGTTGATGCCGGTCAGCAGTGCCGCACCACGACCCTTGTTGCGCGAGTAGCCGAGAACACGCACGCGCGGATATTCTGCAGCGACGCGGCGGGCGATATCGTCGGAATCATCCGTGGAGCCATCGTTGACAACCAGAAGCTCCCAGTCGCAATCAAGCCGCTCCAGATTCGCGGCCAGATTGCGGATGGAATGCTCGATGATCGCCGATTCGTTGTAGAAAGGACAAACCACACTGACGTTCGGGCCGCGCGTCATGCCGTCAGTTGCGTCCATACCGCACCTCGCCGATCGAATGCCGTGCGGAACTCTCGTTCTGGCACCTTGGATGTACCCATCCATTCCAGATCAACAGCGCGGAAATGCCGTAGCAGGGAGACCACGGCTTCTACCCGCGGTGTCGTTTCATCTAGCCGTGCAAAATTCCGCATATTCTGGCCACCCGCCTCTGGAAAAGCAATGTCAGTGCATGGAAATGCAGCTGGCGGTGAATCTTCCCTGGTTAAGGGTGACGCTGATCACCACGGCCGCGGCTCGCCGGCCTGTCGTTCATTCCACACCTCGCCGGTCTACCGCCATCCGGAACCATAATTCGAGCATCATCAGGCTGAAGACCTGCTTCAGATAAACGAACTCGCCGGCGTGCAGCGATTGGCGCAGTTTTTGAATCGCCTCCGGCCGAAAGAGTCCACGGTTGCGCACGGAGTCATCCGAAAGCGTGTCGGCCATCATATTTTGAAACGCCGGCGCGCGAAAATGCTGCTCGAGGGGGACATAGAAAGGCATCTTGCGGCGCGCCGTTACCGCAGCCGGCAGCATCCGCGCCGCGTACTTCCGCAAAAGTACCTTGGTCTCTCCGCGATGGACTTTAAGTCGCGGCGGCACCCGCATGACGTACTCGATCAGCTCATGGTCCAGGAACGGGACGCGTGCCTCGATACCGTGCGCCATCGACATCTTGTCCTGCTTGGTAAGGATGTCATCGGCGAGCCAGTGATCGAATTGAAGGTGTAGCGCATGATTCAGGAACGGGACGCGCGTGTCGGTGCGGGCATGACGGTTCGGCGCAGGCGCATTCGATCGCAGGGCCTGCGCAAAATGCGCCGAATACAGCGACGGCGTGTCCCGCTCGTCGAACAAGGAAATGAGATGGCGATAGGCCTGCGGCAATGCACTCAACCCGGTAAGGGGGACAAAGTCGAGCACTTTCTGCTTGCCGCGCTGGCCAAGCGCGGCAGGGTAGTCGAACGCCAGGTTGTACGCGCCGGCGGGGATCAGGTTCATCAGTCCCGGCAATATGTTCCGGCGAAGCCACGCGGGAACCAGGCTCGCCATCTGGTGACCCCGCAGGAGTGCCTTGTGGAAGACATAACCGCCGAGGATTTCGTCGGCGCCTTCGCCTGATAACACCACCGTCACGCTTTTCTTGGCCTCGCGCGAAAGCTGAAACATCGGAATCACGATCGGATCACCCAACGGTTCGTCGAGATGCCAGGCGATCTTCGGGAGCAGCTCGATGTCCGAGGCACGGCAGGCAACTTCCGTGTGCTGGCAGCCGAGAATGCGCGCGGTCTCCGCCGCCTGCGCCAGTTCGTCGTGCTCATAGTCGAAACCGACGGTAAACGTGCGAATCGGCTCCGAAACGAGCTTCGTCATGGCGGCGACGATCGTGCTCGAATCCAGTCCGCCGCTGAGATACGCGCCCAGCGGTACTTCGGAGATGAGCCGCCGCCGGATGCTCGTTTCGAACCGTTCCGCGAACCCCTCGACGTACTCCACGTCGGAATGAGGGAAAGGGCCGGAGTACAGCTCCGGCTCCCAATAACGCGTCAGCGTCAGCCTCCCGTTGCGAACCATGCCATAGTGCCCGGCCGGAAACTTGCGCAGCTCGCGGAACATCCCGCCTGGTCCTGGCACATAGCGCAGTGCCAGGTAGTCGTGCACCGCCTGGTAGTCAAGGGTCGTGCGTACGTCGTCGCAGCGAAGAATGGCCTTGAACTCCGAGGCGAAGAGAAATTTTCCCGGCAATTCGACGTAATAGAGCGGCTTGATGCCCACTCGATCGCGCGCGATGAAAAGCTCGCCTTTGCGCTTGTCGTAGATGACGACGGCGAACATCCCGACCAGCCGCTTCACGCACTCGGGTCCCATTTCCTCGTAGAGGTGCAGGATGACTTCCGCGTCGGACTTGGTGCGGAAACGATGCCCGCGCGCTTGCAGCTCGTCGCGCAGCTCGCGGAAGTTGTAGAACTCGCCGTTCTGGATCACTGCCAGCGAGGCGTCTTCGTTCTCGATCGGCTGCTGTCCACCCGCGACATCGATGATGCTGAGGCGCGCATGCCCGAGGCCCACGTCCTCGTGGCGGAGATACCCGAAGCTATCGGGTCCGCGGTGCCGCAACGAGGTGGTCATCGCCTCGAGCAATCCTTCAGCGCGAAATCCGGTGTAGCCGCAAATGCCGCACATTGATCGGGCCCTAGTCGAACCGGATGGTGCGCGTCAGTACCGGCTGATCGGAAATCCGGCGAGGGTCAAGCCGCTCCGATCGCTCGGCATCGAATCCGAGGTCGTCCAATTCGTGTCTGACGAAATACCGCGACGATCCCATGTGCATCGTCGTGAACGAAGGCACCCAGCGGATTTCCTCCAGATTCGCGAGGCCCGCGCCACCCAGATGGTCGCGAACGGTCACATGTCTGTCGTGAAACTCGATCGTGCGCCGCAACTCGATACCGACCGGCTTCTTGCGGTAGATCAACACATCGACGAGACGCTGCTTGAGCCACCGGGCAAGCGCCGCAGACCGGCCGAGCGTGAGGCTGAACACGCGAAACCCGAGAAACAGCCATGGCCGCATGACGGGACGCGAGAGGCGAACGAACGAAGACGCGAGCGTGAGCTCGTGAGGTTCCGATTCGACGGGTCGCGCCGGATCGAAGTGCTGTGACGTGACGCACGTTCCATTGCGCTGCTGGCCGATATAGCCGCAGTCGTTGTAGACCAGGCGACCCGTGCGCCGGTCGAACAGCTTGACGACACCGCCCTTGCTCGCCCCGACATAGGCCACGTATTCGTTGCGCCGAAATCGGGCGATGCCTGCGCTTGCAAACCACAGGAAACTGTCCTCCTTTCCGGGTTCCTCGGGTACCGCCGCCGCGTGACCAGGGCCACGACATGCCCGCAACGCGAAGACCAGATTGTTAAGCATAGGAAAGAGATTGTAGGCGTCTACAGCGAACACGCCCGCCGCCAGCCCACCGCCAACGGCCGGCCGCATGGTCTGCGCGATCCATGCCGCCGCCTTGTCGCTGGCGGCCAGCATTTCGAACGCCGCCGGATAGTAGGTCTGCGTGTTCCGACTGCCGTACTCGCCTCCCAGGCTTCGGTCCGGATGAATGAACAATCCCTGGAAATGCAGGGCGCGCGCGAGCGATTCGGCAAGGCGCGGCTGCGGGTCCAGTTCCAGCAGGCGCGCGAGATAGAAAGTGCCGTGGGTCTGATAGCCGAAGTCGGCACCTCCGTATTCTTCGTACCAGCCTTCCGCGGATTGATGCTCGAGAACGCGATTCAAGAAATAGACGCTTCGCTGCCTGCACCGGCCATCTCCGGTCAACACGAATATGTGCTGCAGCGCGGCGCTTGCGGCCGCCAGGTGATTGGACAGAAATCCATGCGTCTCGTCGTTCTTGACGAGCCAACCACCGGCGCGACGCAGGGTTTCGTGAACGGCGTTCCTGGTTTCGCTGGCGAGATCCTCGCCAAGAAAGTGGAGTGCCTCGCCGACGTAGAACGCTGTAAAGGCCGTTGCGGCCAATGAACGCTCGTTGGGGTACGCCTCATCGAAGCTGCCATCGGCGTGCTGGAGGGAGGTCCAGTATTGCAGCGCCATGTGAATCCAGTCGAGCAGATTCCTGTTGCGATGATACGAATTGCCGGCGAACTCCGTCGTGTACACGAAACTCAGGACGCAGACTGCCTCCTGGAAACGGGCTCCCGGAAAGTCCGTGAATTTCCACGCCCAGAAGGTCCGGTCGCAACAACCTGAGGTGGGACTGTAACGCTCCCGGTCCATCCGGCTTAGTACGCGTGGCATCTGCTCGAGTATCGCTGCCTGATAGGGCTCGACTGCCGATGAATGGGTCACGCGAGGCTCACGTGTGGCCAACATGCCGAGGCACGGGGTCGGCGGGCGGCAGGTAGCCAACGGGTTCGCCCAAGTCCAGGCTCGCATGGACGAGAAACGTGGTTTGCGTGACGGCGATCAGCGTCTCGGCGTCGATCGGCATTGGCCCGCCACCGGAGAGTGCGGCGACAAAGCTCTTGATTTCCTCACTGTGTCCTTTGGCCTGGTTCAGCAACCGATGGTTCTCGGACCTGTTGCGGCGATGCAGCGACAGCGACCGGTAGTTGTCGAGAATCGCCGTATGCTGCCCGCAGAAGACTTCGACGTACTCCTTCCGGACGCCGGGGTCACCATTGGCGAGGTAGTGAATCGCTCCGATCGAGCCGTCGGTCATCCGGAGCGTTATCGAGACCGAGTCGCGGGCGAGCGTGCGCGGCCCGTTGGCCGGCAGCGCCTCGGCGAATATGCGTTGCGGTCGAGCGCCGGTGAGATAGCAGATGAAATCGACGAAGTGGCACACCTCTCCAAGAATGCGGCCACCGCCTTCCTTCGCGTCGAACACCCAGCTGTCGGCCGGAAAGCTGCCTGCATTGACGCGATAGCTGATGAACATCGGTTCCACCCGGGCGGCAAAGAATGCCTTGCATTTCACCGCCAGCGGCGAAAACCGGCGATTGTAGCCAACCAGCAATCGCGGTGACGCCGAGGCCGCAATCGCCGCTTGCACCTGCAGCAACGAATCGAGCGTGATCGCCAGCGGCTTTTCCACGAACACCGCCTTACCAGCGCGAATGGCTTGTGCCGTCAGCGGACCATGCTGATCGTGACGGGTCGCGATCAGAATGGCATCGATTTCGGGATCGGCGATCACCTCCGCCGCATCGCTGGTACAAAACTTCGCGCCGTAGCGCTGTCCGACTTCTCGAGCCGTGAGACCCGATGCGGTCGAGACGGCGTGAATCTGCAATTGCTTGCACGCTGCCAGGGCCGGCAGCAGCACGGCCTTGGCGAACTGCCCCGCACCGATCACCCCCAGGCGAATCGGGCGGTCGAGCCTGGGTGCCTTTCCAGCGGGCAGGGCAATCCGGGTGGGCAGCTCCGCCGGGCCGTCGTATTCGAGAAGCATGGCGATCGCGCGTTCGTCTGTTTCGCCGGTCACTACGCGATACGCCGCTTCTGCGTCGGCAATTGCAAAGCGGTGGGTGACCAGGGGTGCAACGTCGATGCTGCCGCGCGCGACGAAGTCGAGGAACGATTGCATGTTCCGCTGCTCGGTCCACCGTACGTAGGGGAGCGGGTAGTCGACACCGCGAATTTCATACGCTGGATCGTAGCGGCCCGGTCCGTACGATCGGCTGACGATGAGCTCGATCTCCTTTTCGAAGAACGCGCGGCGTTCGATTTCCATTCCCACATCGCCCACGACCACGACGCGGCCCTTGAGCCTGGACAGCGCACCGGCGCGCCGCAACGGATCATTCGATTTCGTGGCCGCGCAGATAAGAACCGCGTCGGCGCCGTGGCCGCCACTGAGCCCACCGACCATGGCGTCCAATTGAGCGTCCGGAATCGCATGATGCGCTCCCAGCCGCGCCGCCAGCTCCAGTTTGGAATGATCAAGATCGGTTGCGATGACCGTGGCCCCAGCGCAGCGTACGAGTTGCGCGGCAATTTGGCCGACGAGGCCAAGTCCCATCACGACGACCTTGTCGCCCAAGTGCAGGTTCGCCAGGCGCACACCCTGCATCGCAATCGCACCGATCGTGACGAAGCACGCGGCGTCATAGGTCGCGCCTGCGGGCAGCTTGACTGCCAGGTTGCGCGGCACATAGTCGATTTCCGCGTGATTGGCGAAGTTGAGGCCCGCGCACGCGACGCGGTCACCGGTGGCAAATTCCATCGCCTCCTCGCCCACGGCGAGGACTTCGCCGGCGCAGGAGTAACCCAGAGGTATCGGCGAATCCATCAAGTTGCGGACCACCTTGAAGGTGTTCCAGAGCCCTTCCTGCTTTGCCTTGTTCAGCACCTTGGCAACGAGGTCGGGTCGTTGCCTGGCCTTTCCTATCATTCCCTTGCTGGCAAGCTCGAGCACGGCACGCTCGGTGCCGAGACTGATCAGCGAGCGCCGCACGCGAACCAGAACGCCCTCCGGCCGCAGCGTCGGGGGTGGAACCTCCTCCACGCGCATCCTTCCGGTCTTCAAGTTTTGCGTTACCGCTTTCATCCGCTATTCCGATCCTCGAATCGACCCGGAACGATAGCGTATAAGATTTGCCCCCTATCGGGGCGATTAGCTCCACGACGGGCGGCGAACCTGTCGCTGCGTCCGGATGGCGTGTAGACCGGGGCGCGCCACCCCTTGTCAAATACGACTTGCCCAGAACAATTCCGTCGTGAGTATCAAACGCTCGTCATGGGCCCGCGAACGCAGGTGCGCTCCTTTGCCCTCGGTCGGCATCAGGTGCCATCGCGAGGTGGCCCGACTCCGTCTCCCGCGTGGAAGCGAGAACCCGCCCATCGCCGAGCGTCGGGCACAGGGTTGCCCGACGTGACGATTCTCTCGACGAAGTACCGCGGTCGACGCTTCGTCTCCATGTAGATCTTGGCCACGTACTCCCCAAGGATTCCGACGCTGAGCAATTGAATTCCGCTCATCAGGTAGATTGGCAGCGTCAGCGAAGCCCAGCCGGGAACCGACTGGTCGGTAAAAAGGCGAATCCACAGTACCCAGGCCGAAAGCGCCAGGCTGACAACGAAGATGAACAATCCAAGCGCCGCAATCATGCGCAGGGGGACAGTCGAAAACGAAGTGATGCCGTCAACCGCAAGAGCCAGCATCTTGCGAAGCGAGTATTTGGATTCGCCCGCGAACCGCTCGCGCCGATCGTAGTAGGCGATTGCGGACGGGAAACCGATGGTCGGCACGATGCCTCGAAGGAAGAGATTGACTTCGCCGTAGTCCTTCAGCGCATCAATGGCTCGCCGGCTCATCAGACGGCAGTCGGCATGATTGAAAACGACGTTCGCACCCATGGCGGCCAGGACACGGTAGTAGCCTTCCGCCGTAACGCGCTTGAACCATGAGTCATTCGGCCGCCGGTTCCGCACGCCATAGACCACGTCATAGCCGTTGAGGTAGTGGGAGACCATCTCGGGCAGTACACCGATGTCGTCCTGCAGATCCGCATCGACCGTCACGATGGCGTCGCCCGCGGCATGGAACAAGCCCGCCAGCACGGCATTCTGGTGGCCGTTGTTTCGCGACAGCTTGATTCCGTACACACAGCGCTCGGTCGCTGCAAACTGCTCGATCAGCGCCCACGTCCGATCGCGGCTGCCGTCGTCAACGAAGTAGAGCTGGCTTTCTTCGGTAATGCGACCTTCGCGTACCAGGCTGGCGCGGGTGAGCAGAAGCTGGCGCAGGGTCTCGGGCAATACGCTTTCTTCGTTGTAGCAAGGCACGACGACCGCAAGGGCGGGAGGATCGTTAGTCATCATGGTCGAGAGCCTGATCAGGGGATCGGTAGGTCCAGATGCGATTGGCCGAGAAATTCCACACCAATACCGCAATCGTTGCAAAGATCTGCACGAGAAGGTAGTTCAGCTCGAATACCGTGACGCCGACATACATCAGCACGGTGTTGAGCGCCAAACCGGCCGACGAGACAATCACGAACCTGATCGCAGCGACGCGATGTGCCTGATTGCTGAGAAACGTGAAGTGGTAGTTCAACCAATAGTTCGCGATTGCACTGAACGCATAACCTATCGCCGATGCCGCAACGGCATCGAAGTGCGCGGCCTCGACGAGCGTGACAAGAATAAGGTATTGCAGCGCAGTTGCAAGGAGGCCGACACCGCAGAAGCGCAGGAATTGAACGAGCATCTCGATGCCTCATGGACATGCGCAACCGCCGCTCACCATCGCGGAATGGTCCGCAAGCGAAGCCACGGAGCAGGGCACGGCCCTGGATCCTGCCGCGATGATACTGCGGCCGGTGATCGTGGCAGGCAGCAGGGAAAGGCTGCGGTAGTGGCCATTCCTCCCCGCTCGACCGACAGGTGCGGAACACGGCATACTGTCGGCGGCCTCCCTCCGGGGCCTCATGTTTTGTTGGCATTCCGACAGGCTGCACCACACGCCGCCTTTGAGCCGCCCAGCGCCTTGCATAATCAGAGTCCGAAGGTAGGAACCCAACGATGAATGTCGTCGTGGTCCTTCCGACCTACAATGAGCGCGAGAACATCACTCCGCTCATCGATGATCTACAGCGGGAGTTCACCCAGATGCGCCACGCGATGAGCATTCTGGTCGTGGACGACGCGTCCCCCGATGGCACTGCGGAGGTGGTTCGTGCAGTGCAAGCGCGTTATGCCAACGTCCACCTGATCTCGGGCGCGAAGAATGGCCTGGGATCTGCGTACATTCGCGGCTTCCGGCATGCAATCAAGGCGTTGGAGCCGGACGTCGTGTTCCAGATGGATGCCGATTTCTCGCACAAGCCGGAAGATTTGCCCAGGCTGATGGCGCAAATCGATGATGGCGCGGACTTCGTCATCGGCAGCCGCTATGTGAAAGGAGGCCGGATCGCCGCCGATTGGGGCCTCTGGCGCAAACTGAATTCCCGCGTCGGTAATCTGGTTGCGCGTTACGTGGCGGGCATCTATCGCGTGCGTGACTGCACGGCAGGGTTCAGGGCGATCCGGGTTTCCGTGCTGGAGCGAATCGACCTGAACGCGCTTCGCGTCCAGGGTTATGCCTTCATGGTTGCACTGCTTCACGCCGCCGCGATGTCGCGCGCGCGGATCGTCGAGGTCCCGGTGGAATTCGTGGAGCGAAGGCATGGGACGTCGAAGCTTGGCTTGTCGGACATCATCGAATTCATTGTGAACGCATGGTGGATCCGGCTGCAGAGCTCCAGGTTGCTCGTGAAGTTTCTGATCGTGGGCGCCTCCGGGGTCGCGGTCAATCTGGGTCTGTTCAGCCTGCTTCTCCAGTTAGGAGTGAACAAGTATCTAGCTTCGCCGATCGCGATCGAGATATCGATCATTTCGAACTTCCTGCTCAACAACTATTGGACTTTTCGGTGGAGGAAGGTCAGGGACCGGCTGAGGGTGCGGGGTCTGAAGTTCAACGTGGTTTCGTTGCTTTCCCTTGGGGTCAGCTATACCACTTTTGTCGCGCTGTCTTTTGCCTTTCCCCAAGGGACTCCGCAGGTTCATCAGTTCATTGGCATCGTCCCGGCCACGTTAGTGAACTACTTGCTGAATTCCTACTGGACGTTCAAGGACGATGCCGGCTAGATGGCGCGCGGTCGAACGATCGGGGAAACGGCCTGATCCACGTCGTCCGGAACCGCATGGCGGTCAACGGCGACAAGATACAGATGCCATCGCCTGGCGATCGACGCTTCCAGGCCCGGTGCACCGAGGCATCGAATGACGGGGCGAGCAATCATCCAATCGGTCGCCCGATATAGCAGGCCGGCCGCGGCAATCCTGCTTTTCCTGGCTGTCGTGGTGCTGTTGGCAACGCCGGTTATCACGGTTCCAGTGCTGATTCCAAAGAACTATAACGAGGGGTGGAATGCCTTTCAGGCGCTTCGAGCCATGGGCGACGGTTCGCTGTATCCGGATCGCTCGGCCCTTGTCACGAACAACTATCCGCCTCTGTCTTTTTACGTCGTCGGCGCACTGGGCTCGCTCAATGGCGACAATATCATCGCCGGGCGGCTGATTGCCTTGTTCAGTTTTGTGACCGTCGCCGTTGTCATCTACGCCATTACCCGAAACATTTCCGGATCCCGCTACGCCGGTCTGATCGGCAGCCTCGTGTTCGCGGGCTACCTGGCAGGACTGCACCCCGGATACATCGGCATGAACGATCCTCAATGGCTTGCGCAGGCCATCATGATCATGGCGCTCATGCTGGCGCTTTCAAATGCCAAGTCCATCTCCCATGCTTATCTATGGCTGGTCGTTCTGATCGCGCTGGCTTCGGGGATGACCAAACACAACCTGGTAGCGTTTCCGCTCGCCATGACAATCTGGCTGCTGTTGCACGACCGCCGCGGACTCTATGTGTGGATTGCTGTGTCCTCGCTGGTGCTCGTTGCGTCATTTGGCGCTCTCTACGTCGCGTACGGGCCGGAGTTTTTTCAGAATATTTTCGGGTTTCACAGGACTTATTCGCCTGACGACATCACCCGCCAGCTGAAGCGGTGGGCGATCCCGCTGCTGCCGCTGATCGGCGCGTTCGTCGCGTTCGTGTTCCTCGAGCCCCCAGGCCGCAGCAAGCATCTCCTTGTGATCTACACCGTTGTCGCCGCCGCGTGGGGCACCTACGCGCTGGGCGGAGCGGGTGTCAACATGAACGTGATGTACGACATGATGATCGGCCTGTCGATCGTCGCCGGCCTGGCCGTCCATAGAATTGGTGAGCGGTTCGGGCACGTTTGCCCTCGCGGGCTGGTCGAAGCCGCGGCCGCCGTGCTCGTCGCGGGGGGAATGCTGGCAGCCGTTCCGCGTCAGGTTCTTGCAATGCCCGCGACGCTTGCCGACCTTCATTCACACGAGAGCCGCGTGGCGTCGGATGTTAAATACATCGCGTCAATCGAAGGCCCGGTCGCGTGCGAAAGTCTCGCGCTTTGCTATTGGGCCCACAAGCCATTCGAATTCGACATGTTTGCCGTTGGGCAGAAACTCGAGAGCGGGGTACTGCGCAAGGATGCCTTCAACGGCGTTATCGAAGCGCACTACTTCAAGTCCATTCAAATGTACGGCCGCACGACGAACCGATTGCCCGAATTTGCGATGGAGTCAATTCGAAGAAATTACGATCTCGCTCCAAAGAGCGGAGACCAGACATTCCTGCTGCCCCGCACGTCGCCCGCTCGACGGGATTGACGCCCGAGTCCTCCCCACCTATTTCTCGCGTTGCAACAGCGTTAGATAGCGCCCATGCCGGAGCACAACGACGTGCTGCGTAAGTCGGTCGCTGACCGTGGCATTGCATTCGGCACGACATAGCGCCCAGATCCGGGGGGCGTCTTCCACCGGCGCTGCAAACCGTTGAAAGACCGGCCACGCGGGAAGCACCACGAACGGAATGTCCAGCCCGGCTCGGCGGAGCTCCCAATAGCCTTGGAAATCGATCTGGTTGGCAATCACCACGACGTCCCCAGGCTGGCGATCCCGGAGGATCCTCGCCACCGCGTCGCGCAAAGGCGATTCGCGCAAGTCCTGTCGCAACGGAAGAACGACCGCCAGCAGCACCGCGGGCAGTATCAGCGCTCGCAGGAGGAGCTTGCCTGGCGTTCCTCCCTGCTCCGAGACGACGACCACCCATAACCAGTACACCGGCACCGAGCCCAGCAGGAATCTGGTATGAAAAGCGGGCCCCATGAGCAGCGAAATGCCGGCAAGCAGGATGGCCGGTCCGAAGCAAAGTACCGTTAGCGGGCCAAGCCAGTGCCAATCCAGAGGCTCGTTGCGGCGATTCAGGAATGCCAACGCGATCAACAGCACATTCACGGCTGCAGCCCCGAGAACGAGGAATTTCATTCCCGGCAGCCCATCCCACCAATCGGGGGTAACAGCGTTGGATCCCGAAGGGATCGCGGTAAGAAAGTGAAACGGCACGATCGAAACTGCACTGACCAGGCTTGGGTCGACCCACTTCAGGTTCCCGCTCAATCCACGGCTGGCATAGACGGGAAACACATAGATGACCCAGGCGCAGAAGATGAGCGCCGGAATGACCGCTGCCAGCATCAGCGCCCGCGCCTTGCGCGGTGGTCCCACCCACCACGCAAGCAGCACAAAGGAGGCAAGCAGGAGTACGCAGAAAAAATGTGTCAGCACGGCCAGACTCATCACCATCGTCCAGACCCCGAGCCTGGCAGGTGTCGGCCGGCATCGCCACGCATCCCATGTCCAGATCGAAACTATGGTCAGCAGGACGACCAGGCCGTAGCTTCGCACCAGGTGCGGTACGCTGAACACGTGCAGGTAGACCGTCAGGAGAAGGAGCGATGCCAGCCGCCAGCTTTTGGTAACGCGCGCCGCGAGCACAGGAAACAAACAGATTGCCAGCAGATTGATTGGCACTGGCAAAGCCTTCGCGGAAAAGTCCGAGAGGCCGAAGAGCCCGACCCACAGCCTTTCGAGCACATAGAACACTGGCGGGTGAATGAGATCGGCCCGGATGCCGGCGATCTGCTCGGCCCAGGGTCGTTCGGCATACATCAGCGCCCAGATCTCGTCGGGGATCAGTGTTCGATCCCACGCCAGCCAACAGAATGCGAGGTAAACAATCGCCATGAGGGCAGCCCATGACGTGATCGCGTTGGGCGACGCTGGAGCCTCTGGCGTTGATCCTCGGCCAACAAGCTTGTCTGTTGATGCGACTGGCGTGTTCATCGAAGAATTGCCTTTTCCAACAGACTTTGTCCCTCGATTCAATGCAGCGCCGGAAGTTCGATGCGCGGTGAATCCCGCAACCGAGGTACAACGTCGCTTCGGGCAAAGATTCGAACCGGTGGGTTGACCGGGGAGGCGACGAGCATCGGCCGCGTCCACAGTGCCGGCGTTTGTATGGCAAGCACCTCCTGATAACCCAGCGATCCGTCATTCAATCCCTGGATCGTGGAATCGAGGATGCTGACTTCGTGGTCCGGCTCGGTGATCAGTTGTGGAATGGACACGAGAAACGCGGGCGGCGACGTGGCCGGTTTTCGATTCTTGTACGCATAGGTCCACTGGCCCGGTGCTGCGACGGCGACGGTGCCCGCTGGCAGCCGCGGCAGCTTGAAGGGAACGCCGAAATAGGCGACGTCATCGCCGGGTGCTACGTTTCGCGCGAGCCAGTCGCCAGCTTCGTATCGGCTGTCGTGGAGCATCTGGTAAGTGAGGTCTGCGCCGCGCAGCCCGCCCCATGCGATCCCGGCCACGGCGACACCGATTGCGCCCGCCCGCAGCACGCCCGGCTTCCTTGCGGTCGCGGCGATGGCAAGGCCGGCAAACAGGCAGAGAACGAAGTCCATTGGCAGCAGATAGCGCGGCAGCACGAGACGCACCGGCACGAGAACCCCAAGCGCGAGGCAGAGCGACGGCACGGTAAGCAATGCGAAAAGACGTCGACTGGTCCGCGCCACCCATGCGGCACCGGCCAATGCCAGAACGAATATCGGGAGGCCGACCGCTGCCAGCATCTGGGAACCTGCATTCCGCGCGAGCTCCAGGTAACCGTCGAATGTCGCGGGCGTGCTGTGATACACAGCGGCCAGCGCGAGAACCGGTTGCGGAATATTCGGATCGGGCACTCGGGTGATATACCGCACGTGCTTGTCGAAAAACCAATGGGGGAGGAGGGCGATGCCGCTCAGCACGAGATATGCCACGACGGCGGCGCCCAGACCGAGTGCTGGTCCGCGCCACCAGCCGCTCCAGTCAGCGCTTCGGCGCCGATCAAGCAATGCAGCCGTGACAACGACCAGGCCGAGTCCGAAAAAGAACGCGTACTGTTGATCCTTGGTGGCCGTGCCGATACCGGCGCAGAGTCCGATGGCGATCGCGCGCCTTGGGGTGAGTCCCTCGCGAAGGGCGTTCACCGCAAATACGATTGCGAGCGCGGTCCAGAACAAGGCGGCGACATCCACGTTGCTAGTCCGCGCGTAATAAAGCATCGGACCTGTCGTCGCGACCGCGCCAGCCGCCACCCAGCCTGCCGCGTTGCCGGCCAGCCGGCACGCGGCGACAAATGCGGCGGCGACGGTGCCTGCCGCCATCAGCAAGCTCGGCAGACGGTGCAAAAGCATGAGCACGCCGACCGATAACTGCTGCTGAGGCAAGCCAAGCTTGTCCACGATGCTCGGAAACAAATGCGGGAGATAGTAGGGCCAGACAAAGATCGCCTGCACGAGGAACTGCGCGAGTGGGTACTGCGGCGTAATCTCATTCCTCGGATATCCGACGATGAGAAGAATGGCATCCACTGCGCCCCAAGGTCCGATTTCGTCGGTGCCCCAGGCACTCATCCGCCCCGTCACGTTATTGACGGGCAGTCCCCACCAGAGTCCTGGCAAGAACCATAGGGTGGCGACGGAAAAGACAAGCACGGTACGGCGATGATGCTGGAGCCATGCCATCATCGGTTCCCCATGGTCGGGCAATCAGACCTTGCTGCGGCGACGTTCATTTTTTTCGCCATCGCATTCCGATGTCCCCATCATTGGTCGCATCTCTTGACAGCGTTCGCTCACCCATCGCGGCCGATTCAAGTGTGCCGTTATTAGAACACCCTCGCTGTCGGCGGCGCAATTCCGAACGCGCCTCTTGCCTGCCTTCAGAGATGATTGGACGGCAGATCAACTGCACGACTGGCCTGATCGCGTTGCTGTTCTTCTTGTGCTGGCATCGAAGTCTCGATGAGCGCTCGGGTATCGATGACCAGGTCAGCCGTATTCACGATGCGGTAATGCTGGCGAACCAGATCCAGCATCCGTGCGCACCGGCGTAACTTCTCTTCCCGGCTCAAGAACGACAGCGTATAGATCTTCGCCTTCCACCCCGGCAACTCGGCGGTTGGCAGAGGGTCCGCAAAATCGGTCAGGTGAAACAACAGGACAAGGGGTGCCTTCGTGCGCCGGACGCGGCGAATTCCCATCCGGAAATATCCGTTGCCCAGAATCAGGCTGTAGCTTGGGTGAAACGGGACGGGGAGCGGCGCGTAGGCGGGCATCGGCAACTCGAGGAGTCGTCGCGACCCACTGACAAAGTGAGGAGAACAGGAAATGGTGTCCAGGCCCACTCGCTTCGCCGTTCGCGAATCCGGGAAGAGCGAGGAATCGTAGTGGTACCCGGCGGGTTCCAGCAAACCCAGTGAGCGGGCATCCATGGAGAATCCTGGCGCCCGGAAGCCTAGTACGGGCACCCCCAGCGACTGCTCGAGGATGTCGCGACTTTCGCAAATCTCCTTCCGCTGGTCCTCCGGCCCAAGCCGGCGGAGATCCCGATGGGTGGTTGTGTGCGAGCCTATTTCGTGCCGATGGCCCACAGCCTCGCATAGAAGCTCTTTCTTCGCTGCGTCACGGATGTCTTGCGCGATCGTGAACAGCGTGGCGCGAACCCGGTACCGTGCCAGGAATTCGAACGCGTTGCGCAGGCCCGATTCGAAGATTGCATCGCGCTGGCCTGCGAACGCCCAGCCGTGAACCCGGCAGATGTCGGCGTAACCGTCGAGATCGACGTGCACGACGCACGCCGGATCGACCTCGCGGTCGGCCGTTGCGCGCCCTTCGTTGCTCGTGCCCATCATCAGCAGAACCAACGATTGAGCGAGTGACCCACGATGCGGGTCCACGGCAACGGAAGCTTCCGCCAAATCCGCTTCCGGACGCCATCCGGGTCATAGTATCGGGCAACGTCGGGGACGGAACCGCGCACGGGCAACGAATAGAGCACGGCAGGACGGCCCAGCGCCCCCCATCCTTCCTTGAACGCGATCAAGCCGGCCTGGCTGCGGGAAGACGATCCCCAGTTCAGACGTGCGAAACCCGCCTGCAATCCATACTCGATGGCCGCGCCGTAGAGCGCCGCATAGGCCCTCCGCGGAACGGCTTCCGGCAGGCAGGCCGCGAACTTGCTCACGAGATTCCGTCCCCAGCAGAACAACTGCAGGCCTCCGACGCAACTGCCATCGACGAACGCGAGGAATATCTTCACGTGCTCCGTCGGATGCAGCCTTTCATACAGCAGATCGAAGTAACGAACGCCGTACGGCGGAGTCCCGAACGCACGGAATACCTCCAGATAGACGCGATAGAAATCCGCAAATTCCTGCCGTGTGCCCGCGAGCCTGATTTCGACGCCACGGTTCCTGGCCTTGCGCAGAGCCTTCACGTGGTCCTCGGCCACGCGTTGCCACACCGATGACTTCCCATCCAGCTCCATCTCCGAAATGACGACCGGCTCGCTCCTGATCAATCCGAGATCGTCGAGGACCGGTCGCGGCCGGTCGGAGCGGAACTCCAGGAATCCGACACGAAGACGCCGAGCCTCGGCAATTGCGTGTTCGTAAAGGGCGCGTTCCGATTCGTCATCGAGCGCCAGCGCACCGCCCGAGCTGACGTCGTACGGCAACGACAGGAGCTTCGAACCAAGAAAGGCGTTGCGGACGAGGAAGAGCGGAAGTATTCCGCTTACTGCTCCGGCACGCTCCGCGAGCAGATACAGCGGTTCGTGATTGAAGCAGGACGTGATGAAATCGCGCCAGAGCGGCGTGTGATAGAGGTTGGCCTCGGGACGCGTCGTAAGAAACCCGGTCCATTGCCGCTCGTCGCTGGCGTTGAGCTGTCTCACGCCAACGCTTTTTCGGTCAGCGGACAAAGGCACGCGCGACTCCGGATTTTCGTCGATACGCAATGTCATGGTTCCGCGGCATCGCGAACCAGCGCCACGATGGCCTGTCGGTGGTCGCTCGTAATCTCGAGCTCCGTGGGCAGTCCGACCAGTTCGCTTGCCATCCGGTCCGCTTGCGGACACATGCCCGTTTCGTAACCGAGGTCTGCCGCATCCGCCGCATGTTCCAGCGGAAAGATCGGTGTGCGGAGAGGCCATGCGATCAATTCAATCTTGCGCTCGCGGGCCCTGTGCAGCAATTCGTCCTTCCTGCGCACCCGCACGGGAAAGTAGTAGAGCACGGACTCATCTGCCGCAGCAGGGATCAGGAGCTCGGGGCTGCTTTGCAGCGACCTCGCGTAATCCTCCACGCATCGATGGCCATGCGCGGCAACGGACGACATGCGCGCGACCCACGCGAGACCCTGGCGCACACGGAAGGCGGATGGTTTCCGCGCGACCGCCTCGATCTGCGCCGCGATTGCGATCGTTATGGAAGGATGGCGCTGACCGGCAAGGTAGCGGCGGGAGAGCCCATAGAGAAGCCAATAGCGCGAAGGACGAAGCACGTGGCGATGGAGCCATACTTCCGCCCGCAGACGCAGGCGGCTGCCCAGGCTCTCCGCGGGCAGCTTGTCGCGAAGGCAGCGTATCTCGTCCGCCAGCGCGCCGTCATTCGTCACCGCGAGCCCGCCGCCGCCGGCAGGCAATGGCTTGCGCAGATTGTTGCTGTAGATGACGACGCCTCCGTCCTGCCCGGGCGGCGCCGGCCCGTGCGCGACCGGCAGGCATTGCGCGCAATCTTCGATCAATGGCAATCCCGCGCTTCGAGCCAGCGCCCTGACTTCGCGAACCCCTGCGGAGATTCCGTACGTATGCTGAAAAAGAATCGCACCAGTGGCCGGTGTCAACGCCCGCTTGGCGGTTTCGGCACCGAGATTCAAGGTATTGGGATCGATATCGGCGTATACCGGACGCAGGCCAAGCCCGAGCAAGACCAGCGGCACCACCTCGCATGTAAGTGGCGATAGCACCACCTCACGCCCTGGCTTCAGATGAAGCGCCGAAAGCGTGGACCACAACGCCGAGCGCCCGTAGGAAAAGGCAATGGCGTGCCGCATTCGCGTCGAGGCGGCAATCGCCGATTCGTATTCGTGCAGCAACGCGTCGTCGATACGCCGTGAAAGCGCGGAGTCGGTCGAAGAAACCATGGTGCGCGTTTCCGTGCTAGCCGAATTCATGCCGCTTTGGGCCGCAAGCCGGCCATGTAGAAGCCAAGGCCAAGCAGACAAAGCGGAAGCATCCCGACGCGCCAGATAATCATTATCGCGGCGCCGCCCTGCAATCCCGCCTGCGCAAACAGAAGATCGAACGCCGCCTCTCCGACGCCCAAGCCACCCGGCGTGATCGTCACGGTGTTGGCAAACATCCCCAGCATGGAAAGGAACGCCGGAACCGGGAACAGGGATCGTGGATACAATGACCAACCGAGAGCGGTAAACACCGCCGCACCTGCAAGATTGCCCGCGAAAGACAGCAAGAGCGCACGGAGGAGCGCGCCCTTGTGATCGCCGTAGCGGAAAAAGGACTCCGCGATCCTTTCCAGGTGGCGGCGCAGCGGCAAGGCGTGCAGCGTCCTCGCGAACCCGCGCCGTAGCGAGGGAGCCGTGGACAGGCAAAGCGCGACAAAGATCAGGATTACGGCGATCATGGCCGCGGCAATGAAGAACAGCGTCCAGATCACCGGCGAATCATGGACGAGCGGCCAACACGCGGCGCCAAGCAGCGTGACCAACAACAGCATCGAAAGCAATCCCACCAGCCGATCCACGAAAATCGCCGTCGCGAGCTCCCAGCCCTTGCCACTGTGGGCGCCGCGAAGATAGAAGAGCTTGGACAGGTCGCCGGTCGCGCCGCCCGGGATACAGAAGTTGAGCGCAAACGCGGCTGTCACCAACCGAGCCGCGTCGCCGAACGCCACGGAAACGGCCTGCGCTCGCAGCAAGGTCGTCAGTCGCAGTGCTTCGACGAATGCGCCCACCAGCGAAAACGCGATCACCGCCAGCAATATGCCCGGCGAAGAGAGCAAGGGGAACGCAAGGTTCCAGCCGTCCGTCTTGCTGGCCACCAGCCAAAAGAGGCTTGCCCCGAGGAGCACGCGAGCGATCATCAACAGTTTTTTGCCTGCAATTTTCATGCACCGTTGCTAACCGTTCGCTTGGTCACTCTGGGTCGCAGGACGCGGCTCCACCACATCACCGCTCCCAGGACGAACAGCAGCGCCGGAGCAAGACCGATGCAAGCCCACAGGAGCTTGATGCCGAATCCGTCGAAGCTGCCGCGATGCAGCGGCACGACCCAGGAACGCACGAAGTCGGCAGCAGTGCGGTTGGCGAGGTCCCACTGGACAAGCAGTCGCCCGCTGTACTGATCGAAGTACACGTAGCGGTGCCCGGTGGCGTCCCAATCCCAGGCGTGACGGCCGAGATCATCGCCAATCGGGGCGAGGACGACCTGGATGGGTGCATTGGGCCCCATCGGCGGGAACAGCGCCCAAAGCGTTTTATCCGGTGATCGCGCGTTGGCCTCGGCGATCAATTGCGCAAGATTGGGTCTGGCCGACTTTCCTTCGAGCCCGGGATCAGACCATGCAACCGGGTGATCCGTGCGCACCGATACCAACGCGAGTGCCCGGTAGAACGGCGGCCCGTAATAGTAAAGGGCGCCCGTGGTGGCAAACATCACGAGGAAGACGAAGGTCCAGATGCCGACGGCGCCGTGCAGCCGTCGCGTGACCACTTGCCAGTTCTCGTGCGTGTTCACCCCAAGCGCGTGCCACCAGCGGGTGATGCCAGGCCACCAGACGAGCAGCCCGGTGGCGAACAGCACCAATGCGGCCAGGCCAAGCGTGCAGGTGACGCGGCGGCCCACGTTCCCGGAAACCAGGTTCGCGTGAACGTCCCAAACGAAGGGCATGAATCCTTCTCGCGGCAATTCACCGAGAATTGCCCCCGTCGCGGGATGCGCAAAGACCGTGCGAAACCCGCCTGTCTCCTCGAGGCTGACCAGATAGGTGTCCCGTCGTGTCGTA
>Ga0207648_10000473_pt1 | contig 44906 bp, 45 predicted proteins | sample KBSMisM32_FD_184310 | JGI IMG/M metagenome (GOLD analysis project Ga0207648, IMG submission 184310) | Miscanthus rhizosphere microbial communities from Kellogg Biological Station, Michigan, USA - KBS Miscanthus M3-2 (SPAdes) (version 2) | ecosystem: Host-associated > Plants > Roots >... | reverse complement strand
AAGGTTCCGCCGGCTTCCTCGACGATCACCATCACCGCGGCGAGGTCGTACGGGGCCAGACCGATGGCGTCGACGGCGAGGTCGATCGCACCCTCCGCAACCAACATGTGCTGCCAGAAATCACCGAAGCCGCGGGCCCGGTACGCGGCCTGCGCAAGGGCGACGAGCGCGTCCGTCCTGCCGGCGTCATCCCACTCGTGGGAGAACGTGATGCTGACCTGCGCCTCGTCGAGGTTGGCGACTGTCGACACCCGGCACTGCCGTTCGCCGGCGAACGCCCCGAGGCCACGCGCCGCTGACCACCGGCGACCGATCGCCGGTGCCGACACCACGCCCACGACCGGGCCGGCGTCGACGTGTGTCAAGGCGACCAGGGTGGCCCACACGGGGATGCCACGCACGAAGTTCGATGTGCCGTCGATCGGGTCGATGATCCATCGCCACGGCGACGACGCGTCGCCGACGAGGCCGTGCTCCTCACCGAACAACCCGTCAGCAGGTCGCCGCGCAGCGACGTTGGCAGCGATCACCGACTCGGCCTCGCGGTCGGCCTCGGTGACCTCGGTGCGATTGGCCTTCCAGTCGAGGTTGAACGATCGTTGCTCGTAGTACGGCAAGGTGATGCCGTCGGCGATCTCGGCCAGTTCCATCGCGAACGACAAGTCGGCGGACAGGTCGCGGTCGAGGTTCATCGCGGAAACTCGGGTGGGCGCCGCTCGCGCAGAGCGGCCACCCCCTCGGCGGATTCCGGGCCCAGGAAGTTGAGCATCTCGTAGGCCAGCGACGCTTCGAAGTTGGGCAGCGCTTGGCGCAGCCAGTGATTGAGCGCCCGCTTGGTCAACAGCGTGGCCTGGCGGGGGCCGAGTGCCAGTCGGTCGGCGATCGCCAGCGCCTCGGGAAGCACCTCGTCGGCAGGAACCGCCTTCGACACGAGCCCGATGCGTTCGGCTTCGCGTCCATCGATGAACTCGCTCGTGAGCAGGTAGTACTTGGCTTTGGCCATCCCGCACAACAACGGCCAGATCGACACGGCGTGATCGCCCGCGGCCACACCGATGCGAAGGTGCCCGTCGGTGAGCCTCGTGTCCTCGTCGATGATCGAGATGTCGGCCAGCAGCGCGACCGCGAGACCGGCGCCGACCGCGACGCCGTTGATGGCGCTGATGATCGGTGTGTCGCACTCGATCATCGTCCGCACGATGTCGCCCGCTTCGCGCATCACGCTGATCGTGCGCTCGTAGTCACCGACTTGACCGGCGATCCAGTCGAGATCGCCGCCTGCGCTGAAGGCCTTGCCCTCGCCCGTGACCACCACGGCGCGCACTTCGGGAGTGGCATGGATGTCGGCGAAGATCGTCGACAGTTCGGCGTGCATACCGGCGTCGGTTGCGTTCAGCTTTCCCGGATTCGACAAGGTGATCAGCATCACGCCGTTCGGTCGGTGCTCGATCTGCAGACGCGAGTATCGATCGAACCGTGCGGTGGTCGGCACGGTCTACTCCGGGTCGACAGCGCAGCGTCGAACAGTCGCGACGATGCCGTCGGCGTCGAGGCCGAGTTGCGCCAGAATGCGGTCGGGCTTGCCTTGCGGGATGAATCGCGTCGGCAGGCCCAGCACCTCGACCACGACCTCGTTGGCGATCTCGTGAACCTGATCGGCGATGGTCATGCCAATCCCGCCGTCACGGATGCCGTCCTCGCACGTCACCACCAATCGGTGATCCGCGGCGTCGGCGATCATCGTCGGGTCGAGCGGCGCACACGACCTGACGTCCCACAACGTTGCGTCGACACCGCGTTCGGCGAGTAGATCGACGGCCTGCCGGGCGAACGTCACGAGCTTGCCGATCGCGAGAATGCACACCGACCCGTCGCCCCGATGGAGGCGTCGGGCCTGCAAGCCGACCCCGACCTCGTGCTCGGCGACTTGGGGCGCCTTGCCGTTCGGATAGCGGATTGCCACCGGACCTTCGGAGACGATCTCGAGCGCGTCGTGCAGCATCGCCTGCAGCTCCTGCGCGCTCGACGGGGCGAGCACCCGCATACCGGGCACCTTCGACAGCAGCGCGAGGTCGTACACACCGTGATGACTCGGCCCGTTGTCGCCGGTGATGCCGGCTCGGTCGAGGCAGAACACGACCGGCATGCGATGCAGGGCGACGTCGTAGACGATCTGGTCCCACGCCCGATTGAGGAAGGTGCTGTAGATCGCGACGACCGGGCGCAGGCCGCCCATCGCCATACCCGCGGCACCGGTGACCGCGTGCTGCTCGGCGATGCCGACGTCGAAGAACCGCTCGGGGAACCGTGCCTGGAACGGCAGCAGCCCTGTCGGGCCGGCCATCGCCGCGGTGATGGCGACGACGCGGGCGTCGGCGTCGGCCTCCTTGATGATCGCCTCGGCGAACGCCTGCGTGTACCCCGACGGGATCGCCGGCGGTGGGCCGATCGCCGGGTCGAAGACCGGTGCATCGTGCAGGTGCTTCTCGTCGTCGTCCTCTGCGGGGAGGTAGCCGCGGCCCTTCTGGGTGACGATGTGCACGAGGATCGGTCCGTCGGCCGACAACTCGAGCGCGTTGTGGAAGGCGCGCTCCATTTCCTCGATGTCGTGGCCGTCGAACGGGCCGACGTAGCGAACGCCGAGCGCCTCGAAGAAGGAAGGGGGCTGGAGGAATTCGCGGACAGCGGCCTTGAACGCGTCGACGCTCTTCTCGGCCTGCGGGCCCACGTAGGGCAGTTCGCGGAGGAACTGCTCCAGCTTGCGCTGGCGCTTCACGTACACCGGGTTCAAACGGATGTTGGTGAGGCTGTGCGACAGTCGGTCGGTGATGCGCGACGGCAGGCTGGGGTGATCGGCCATCGATCGGTCGAGCGGGGTCGGCGTGGCCGTGAGGTTGGAGATCGTCGGCGCATAGCTGCGGCCGTTGTCGTTGAGGACGATGATCACGCGCTGCTGTGAATGGCCGATGTTGTTGAGGGCCTCGTATGCCAGGCCACCGGTCATCGATCCATCGCCGATGACGGCCACGATGTGGCGCCGCGGGTCGGTGCCGGCGTCGCGGGCGACCGCCAATCCGTAGGCGTACGACAGGATCGTCGAGGCGTGGCTGTTCTCGACGAAGTCGTGCGCGCTCTCCTCCCGACACGGGTAGCCGGAGAGCCCACCCGCCTGGCGGAGCTGATCGAACCGGGCCTGTCGGCCGGTGACGATCTTGTGGATGTACGCCTGGTGACCGGTGTCCCACAGGATCGCGTCGTTGGGCGAATCGAAGACGCGGTGCAGCGCCAGCGTCAACTCGACCGCGCCGAGATTGGACCCGAGATGTCCACCGGTTTCGGCGACGGACTGAACCACGAAGTCACGGATCTCGCCGGCCAACTCGTCGAGGTCGGCGTAGCTCAGAGCGCGCAGGTCGGCGGGCTCCCGGATCTCGTTCAGGGACATGTCGGACACGAACGATACCGCCCTCCGCGGAGGCCCTGGTAGTCGGGGTTCCGACTAGAGCGGTCGGCCGACCTCGTGGCGTAGTGTCAACCGCGGAGGTCGAAGGTGACTGTTGACATCGTCGGGCGAGTCGGGCAACGCGCCCAACTTTCGCGATGGCTCGCTGCAGCGATCAGCGGTCAACCGAGCGTCGTCGTCATCGACGGCGCGCCGGGCGTGGGCAAGTCGACCCTCGTCGAGTGGTTGGTCGGCCAAGCCGCCCAACAGCGCGTCGCCCATCGCGTCGTCACCGTTCCCGAGAGCGGCGACATCACGCCGGATCTCCAGCTCGGTGTCGCCGGCATTGACGACCAGTTGCGCAGCGGTGCGCCGCAGTTGTTGGTCATCGACGACGCCCACTGGCTCGACGAGACCGGAAGCCATCATGTCGAACACCTGGCGTTCCTGCTGGGAACCGCGTCGGTCACGGGCCAGCCGGCGCGGATGTGTCTCGTGCTGGTCGTGCGTGGCGACGCAACGGCGTTGCCACTCGTGACTCGCCTGATCGACGAGCCGGTGATGCGGCGTCTCACGATCTCGGCGCTCGACGATCGCGAGACGCGTGAGCTGGCCCGCCGAATCACCCCGGGGCTCACCGATCAACGAACCATCGCCCGCCTCGCTGAGTTGAGCGGCGGCAACCCGCTGACACTCGGCGCGCTCGCGGATTCCATCTCGGTCGGTGAAGTGCTTCCGTCGCCCGCATCGACGACGGGAACGATCCCGGTGGAGGTTGCGTGGCGAGCCCGGTTGGCCACCTTGAGCGACGACGCACTGCGTACATCCGTCGTCATAGCCCTGGCCGAGCAATTGGTCGGCGGTGGTCCGTCCGATGCGGGTCTGCTCGCCGGCAAGGGCGAGGCACTCGATGAACTGGTCGCGATCGGGGCCGTGCGGCGATCGAACGGAGGTGTGGTGTTCACGCATCCTCTGCTCCGCACAACGGCGCTCGATCTCGCCGACTCCGAGCTGATCGAACAAGTTGCCGCCCATACGCTGGATCAACTCGAACGCATTGGAGATCACCCGGGGAACGCGGGAACATTTGTGCGGCTTTCGGCCGCGGCGGGGCGTGCCGGCACCGAGAACCATCGCCAATTCGTGAAGGCTGCGTTCGACGAGGCCATCGACCGCACATCGTGGTCCGCTGCAGGTGACCTCGCGGAGTACATGGTCGCAACGGCGATCGACTTGAATGACCGAGCGTTGTGGCTCGAGCGTCTTGGCAAGGCCCGGTTCAACGAACTCGACCGCGACGAGGCTACGAGCAGGTTGATCGACGCCGCCGATGCGTACCAGCAATGCCTTACGACAGCGATCGACGAGGCCGCCGCCATCGGGTATCGACGGTCTCGGGCCGAGTGCTTGCTGCTGGCGTTGCGAACCGACTTCACGAGGGGTGGGCCTCGTCGACATCCTGAGATCGATGAGATTGTCGGCGCGCAGATCCACGACGCCGACATCGACATCGGTCGGCGAGCGAGATCGGCCTCGATCCTGGCCGAGGTCTCATTGACGACTCCGCAGCACGACATCCGCCAAAAGCTCGTCGACACCGCCGAGTCGATGATCGAACAGGCTACGAGAGAAGGGCTGGACGATCCGCTGGCCGGGTTCATGGTGCATTTCGCGGGAGGGATGCATCGGCTGGCGACGCTCGATCTAGATGGCGCGGCAGCGGCCTTCACAAGCGCCGAACTGATGTCGCTGAAGCAACCCGACCCGTTCTGGACCGGTGGCAGCCTCGCCCGCCGCGCCGTCGTGGCCATGTGCGCAGGCGCACCGATGGAAACTGTCAGCGACGCAACAATCTCCATCGAGCGGTCGGCTCGAAGCTCCAACTGGGCCGAACACGGCTCGGCCCTTGCGATTCGAGCCGTGGCCAACACCAGGCTCGGCCGATTTGCGGACGCCGACAACGACACGGAATCGACCATCCTCAGCGCTCGACGCGCCGATTCGACCGACGCGCTCCTCGCCCCTCTGCCGGCAGCCATGTGGCGGCGCGCGGTGCGGGGCGACGACCCCGGCGTCGCCGCGATCGTTGCGGTGGCTCGTCAGCATCAGATGGTCATGCCGTACCCCGAGTTCGTCGCGATGGCTTTGCTCAGCGGTGTCGATGCGGCGCTCGAGCAACTGACACCGCGCTGGTCGCTGCCGAAGCGGGGATTACAGGCACGCAACCTCGGCTTCCACGTCGCTCAGCTCGACGCGTCGATTCTCGCGGGAGAGCTCGAGACGGTCGACGGCTTGTTCGGCGAGTTCCAGGCCGCCTATCACCGCGGGATCCGAGCCAGCTACGACTGGCCGCTCGCGATCGCATTGTTGCTGGCGTGCGCCGCGATCGAGCTGGGCGACAGATCAGCCGAGATGTGGCTCGACCTCGCCGACGAAGGCGCCGGACGTGCAGGTTCGGTGCTCGAACAGGCACTCCTCAGGGTTGAGCGCGCTCGCTACTCATTCATGGCCGGCAATGGCGGCCAGGCCGAACTCGATCAGTCTCGTGCAGCGCTCGAGACGCTCGACGCGCTCGGTGCACCGTTGCTGGCTCGGTTGCACCGCGAGCGCCTCACGGCGGTCGCCGGCCGCGTCGGCATGCCGTCGGGCAGGACCCGAACCGTGATGTTCACCGACATCGTCGATTCGACCCGCCTGATGGCAAGTGCCGGGAATGCGGCATGGGCGGTGATCCTCGGAGAGCACCATCGCATCGTGCGATCCGTCGTCGGCAGGTTCCGGGGTTCGATCATGACGGCCACGGGCGACGGGTTCGCGGCGTGGTTCGAGACCCCTGATGACGCAGTCGACGCAGCGCGCGCTCTGCATCCGGCCATCGAGCACGCCGCGTTGGACGTGGCGGGCGGCTCGGTCACGGTCAGGGTCGGCCTTGCGAGCGGCTCGGTGTTCGATCTCGGTGGCGATGCGTCGGGTCTCGCCGTGGCCGAGGCGGCTCGGGTCATGTCGACTGCCACCGCCGGCCAGACCCACCTGTCGCGTTCGGTGATCGACCACGGCTTCCACATCGACGCCTGCCGTTCACTGGGGATGCACACGCTGAAGGGGTTGCCCAACCCCATCGAGGTGTTCGCACTGGAATCGCCGACCTCGACGTAGCAGTATCACGGGCAGCCCTGATCGACTCTTGTACGCGACCGCTCACCGAGAGGAGCCCTGCTGTGGGCCTGATGCCATACCACCTGGAGAAGGGACACTTTCTCCTGCTGCTCGAAGACACCTTGAACGAAGGCATCGAGGCGGTGGTCGACAACAACAGCGCCATCACCTTTCCGGGACTGACGCGGCGCTACTCGATGCTCGAGTACATGCGCGGCGTCGTGGCGCGACCATGCGACCCGGTGCTCGGTGAGTCCGAGATCGGGAGCTCGTTGATGTGGCCGGGATGGATGACCGACGCCGACGTCGGGTTCGGTGCGTTCAAGGCAGTTGCGAAGGAATGGTTCGGCTACCGGATCCGACCCGACGGCACGCTCGACACGAAACCTCAGCCGAACAAGCCGACGGGCATGTGGGACGGGTACCAGGGCAACGTCGAACGGATCATGGCCAACGTGTTCATCCGGGCGATCGAGGTCTCGCTCGGGATGGATCACGGTGACCCGTTGCCCAGCGCGGCACCGCCGCGCAGCTGGCCGATCTACTTCTTCTTCAAATGCCAGCAACCGTTCTTCGAGGGTTGGGTCACGTGGCAGTGCCACAGCCTCAACCGCCGGGCGGCCGGCCAGGTGACGGTGATGTTCGCGACGCCGGGCCACAATCATCCCGTCTCGGACCATCCCGTGCCGATCGACAACAACCACGACAACGTGGACGATCTCATTCCGACCTTGCGAAGCGACGGCGAGTTTCTGGAGGAGCCGGTTACCGCGTACGCCCACGACACGCTCGGCGAGCCGCACCAGGGCGTGTGGGTGATCACGCACCGAGATCACAAGCGGCTCAACGTCTTCGATACCTCGGTGCCATCGGCGTACCTCGAATGGGGCCCGCCGCTACTGCCGATCATCGCTCCCGAGGACTTCCGCGAGGTCGTCACCGTTCAACCGGCCGCTCTGAGCGGCGGGATCAACGCCGAAAAGCCGAGGTACATCGCGCCATGACCGAAAAAGAACGCTCATTCGACCTCGGCACCGCAAGCGAGGCCGTGCAGAAGGACATCGCCGGCGTGCTCGGAGCTTTCCTGGACGGGAAGTTCGAGAGGGAGGACATCGGTACGTCGACGTGGCGGAGTGACGACAGCGAGTTCTTCGCGATCCGTTGGCGCTTCGTGGGCAAGCACGTCGGGTTCATCAACGGATTCGGTCACACGAGGATCGCGCCGACGCAGAACAACGTGTCGGTGTCGGGCCTGACGTTGGTGCAGAACAGGAAGCCGGGGCAGGTCGTCACCGATCTCGACGAGGTCCTGAAGTCGGGGACCCTCGTTTTCCATCGCTTCATCGACTGGTTGGCGGTGTTCGCTCAGATCGGTGTGTTGCACCTCGGCAGGCCGATGCCGATCGACGACATCCGCTTCATCCCACCCCAACGGAGTCTCAGCCGTTTGCCCGGCTACAACGACGAGCATCCCGACACCTGAACCAACTGCCGGCTGACCCCTTCTGGAACACTGGGTCGATGATCACCCAGAGAGTCGAGGGCCACGCCGGCCAGCAGGCGATCGCCGCAATGATGGCGTTCGGAACCGACGTCATGTTCACGTTGAACGGCGGTCACATCTGGCCGTTGTACGAGGCCGCGCGCGATCAGGGAATGCGTGTCGTCGACACCCGACACGAGCAGACGGCGACGTTCGCCGCGGAGGGCTGGGCGAAGCTGACCCGCCGACCCGGCCTCGCCGCGCTCACCGCCGGCCCCGGCATCACCAACGGCATGTCCGCCATCACGACCGCGCATTTCAACGGTTCGCCACTCGTCGTACTTGGTGGCAGGGCTCCGGAGGCGAGATGGGGTTCGGGATCGCTGCAGGAGTTGGATCACGTGCCGTTGGTCGCACCTGTCACCAAGTCGGCAGCGACCGTGCGGCACGCGAACCTGGCCGGTGAGATGGTCCACGCCGCGGCCCACCTTTCCATGCAACCCCACCGCGGCCCGACGTTCCTCGACTTCCCGCTCGACGTGTTCGGGCCGTCGGAGGGTGAGTTCGAGTTCAGCGACGAGACGCTGGGTCGTGGCGACGACCCTGATCCACATGCCATCCGCGAACTCGCCGAGTTGATCGGCGCCGCAGACCGTCCGGCGTTCATCGTCGGCAGCGACGTGTATTGGGCCGGAGCCGCCGGCGAGTTGCGCGCGGTGGCCGAGTCGATGAGGGTGCCCTGCTTCTTCAATGGCCTCGGCCGCGGCTTGCTGCCGGCCGATCACGAGCTGGCCTTCTTGCGAACTCGCGGGGTGCTCAAGAAGCGCGCCGATCTCGTCGTCGTGTTGGGCACACCGCTCGACTTCCGGCTGGGGTTCGGCCGTTTCGGCTCGGCCCGCGTCGCCCACGTCGTCGACGCCGAATCGCAAGCGGCGCGACACGTCGATGTCACGACGGTTGTCGGAGATCTCGTCGAGGTGCTCCGCGAGCTGGCATCACACGGTGTCGCTCGCGGGCAACACGACGCGTGGATCGCCGAGTTGACCGATGCCGAAGCGTCCGCCCGCCAGGCCGATGCGCAGCTGTTGACCGCGGACGACGATCCGATCCGGCCATCACGGATCTACGGCGAGTTGGCCAAGCGTCTGGCTCGCGACGCTGTCGTGATCTGCGACGGCGGCGACTTCGCGTCGTACGCGGGCAAGTTCGTCGAGGTGTTCGAGCCCGGATGCTGGCTCGACACGGGGCCCTACGGATGCCTCGGCAACGGACCGGGCTACGCGATCGCCGCGAGGGTGGCCCGCCCGTCGAGCCAGATCGTGTTGATGCTCGGCGACGGTGCCGCGGGCTTCAGCCTGATGGATGTCGACTCGATGGTGCGACACGGCCTGCCGGTCGTCATCGTCGTCGGCAACAACGGCATGTGGGGCCTGGAGAAACACCCGATGAAGATGATCTACGGGTGGGACCTGGCGTGCGATCTGCAGCCGGCCTGCCGCTACGACGAGGTCGTGCGGGCGTTGGGCGGCGCCGGTGAACTGGTCTCCGATCCCCAGCAGATCGGCCCGGCGCTCGATCGGGCCTTCGCCTCCGGCGTGCCCTATCTCGTCAACGTCGTCACTGAGCCGAGCGACGTCTACCCGCGCAGTTCGAATCTCGGCTGATCGCTGCGTCACTAAAATCGGGACGTGGAGAGTCGCAATGCCGAGCGCGTCAGACTGAAGGCTGAGCGCGACAAGCTGAAGCCGACAGATCGCAAGGGGCTCGCCGACGCCTGGGCCATGATCGAGGACTTCTGGGCTGGAAGCGTCGCCCGGGCGCGCAAGCTGCCCGAACCCCTCCTTCACGAGCAGGTCGACGGTGAGTGGAGCTTCGTCCAAACGCAGCGTCACCTCGTGCTCGTCACGGACTGCTGGCTACGGCGGTTGGTGAAAGGGATCGCCCAGCCGTACCACCCGTGGGGAATCGGCGGATCGTGGCTCACCAGTCCTCGCCGCTGGGGCCTCGACCCGGAAGCCGACCCGTCGCTCGATCAGGTGCTCGCGGTGCGACGAGAACGTATGGACGAGGTGCGCGAAACGATCGCCGGCGCGAAGCCGAAGGAGTTGGCGCGGAACTGTGTCCCTCCCGCCACTCCCGGACACCCGCGCGACGCGTACACCATGCTGCACGGCCTGCACGTGATCCTCAAGGAGGAGTGGCAGCACCACCGGTACGCGGTCCGCGACCTTCAGGTGCTGGAGGAGCGGCCCCGCTGATCGCGTTGTGAGCGGGTCAGGTGCAGACGGATCCGGCGGCGGGCACAACCGTTCCGTCGGCGGTGAGGTCCATCAAGACGGAGGGGGAGTGGAGGAGACCCGCAGCCACCAACGCCGTCTCGGTCACCGGCGTGTCGGGGTTGAGCAACGTGAAGTTCTCGACCGCCTTTTGGATGTTGGCCCGCTCCAGCGTGCACGCCGCCGCGTTGCCGTTGTCGACATCGGTCTTGGCCTGCTCGGCCACATGAGCCGGATTGCAAGCGGTCAGTGCCACCACGGGCAACATCACCACGCACATCGTCGACCACCGACCCATTCTCATGCCCTCTGTATCGGTCGATTTCGGCGGGTATTGAGGGGAGATTGTCTCGGTAGGCTCGGCCCCCAACGAACGCTGTGACGACTGGAGCAAGCATGTCTGTACAGGATGTAGTCGAGCCCGATCTGCTCGAGCGGGTGCTCGGCGCGGCGATGCGAACCGGCGGCGAGTTCGCCGAGGTCTTCATCGAGGACAAGCGTTCGACGATGGCCGGGCTCGACGACGGGCGCATCGAACAGGTCACCAGCGGCCGCGATCGCGGCGCCGGCATCCGGGTCATCAAGGGCGACACAACGGGGTTCGCGCATACCGCCGATCTCAGCGAGGCCGGGCTACGCGCAGCGGCCGAGGCGGCTGCGGCCGCCGCCAGCCAGGGCACCGGTGGGGCCAACGTCGTGGCCCTCACCCGCCAGCCGGAACATCGCGTCAGTCCGGTCGAGCGCTACAACGACGAGGTGTCCAAGACGGAGAAGGTGGCGCTGCTGCAACGCATCGACGACGCGGCGCGATCGAGTGGAGCCGCCATCGTGCAGGTCAGCGCCGGCTACGGCGACGCCCGGAAGCGCATCATGATCGCCAACACGCACGGCTTGTTGGCCACCGACGAGCAGGTTCGCCAGAACGTGCGCATCAGCGTGGTTGCCAACGGCGATGCCGGCATGCAGACCGGCTTCCAGAGCGCCGGGCACACGTTCGGGTTCGAGATGTTCGACAAGATCGACGTCGAAGAGCTGGCCCGCGATGCGGCCCGACAGGCGTTGGTGAAGCTGACGGCGCGGCCCGCTCCCAGCGGCACGATGCCGGTGGTGATCAAGCGCGGTAGTGGCGGCGTGCTGTTCCACGAAGCGTGCGGGCACGGCCTCGAGGCCGACCTCATCGCCAAGGGCGGCAGTGTGTTCCGGGGCAAGACCGGCGAGCTGGTCGCGTCGCCGCTCGTGACACTTGTCGACGACGGAACGATGAGTGGTGAGTGGGGTGCCATCGGCATCGACGACGAGGGCCACCCGAGCCAATACAACGTGCTCATCGAGGACGGCGTCCTCACCGACTACATGTGGGACTACCTGAGGGCCCGCAAGGAAGGTCGCGAGCAGTCCGGCAACGGTCGCCGTCAGAGCTACATGCACCTCCCGATGGTGCGCATGACCAACACGTTCGTGCTCGACGGCAACGAGGATCCCGACGACATCCTGCGCAACACCGAACACGGCGTGTTCATCGCCCAACTCGGTGGCGGCCAGGTCAACACGGCCACCGGCGACTTCGTGTTCGGCATGACCGAGGCGTACCTCATCGAGGACGGCGAGATCACCGAGCCGTTGCGCGACGGCAACCTGCTCGGCAACGGGCCGCAGGTGCTGCGCGACATCGACCTGTTGGGCAACGACTTCGCGATGGGCAACCCCGGTACGTGCGGGAAGGATGGCCAGGGCGTGCCCGTGGGCGATGGTCAACCCACACTGCGCGTGAAGGCGCTGACCATCGGCGGTACCGCAGCATGAGCGGCGGTGTCGACGAACTGCAGGCGATCGCCGATCGGGTGGTGGCGATGGCTCAGCCGGGCGAGCACGTCGAGGCTTTCGTGTCGCGCGATGCCGAGACCGACGTGCGGATCTACGAAGGCGAGGTCGAGCACTTCGTCGCGGCCCAGACGGAAGGTGTCGGTATCCGTGTGATCCGCGACGGCCGCACCGGCTTCGCCTACGCCGGTGTGCTCGACGAGTCGGCAGTCGCCGAGGTGTTGGCCGAAGCTCGCGACAACGTGCAGTTCGGTACCCCCGACGAATGGGCGGGGCTCGCCGAGTTCGACGGCGTCGACGTCATCGAGCAGGAGCTGTGGAGCGACGCGCTCGCCGACTACTCGACCGATCGCAAGATCGAGCTCGCCAAGGAGTTGGAGCGGTTGACGCTCGCCACGGACCCCCGCATCCGCGTCGACGACGCCAACTACGCCGACGTCGCCTCCGAGTCCGCTGTGGCAACCACAACGGGCATTCGCCGAACCGGTCGCGAGAACGGGTGCTACGTCGTCGTCAGCACGATGGCCGATGACGCCGACGAAACCCAGACCGGGTTCGGGTTCAGCGTCGGGCGGTCACCCGACGAGTTCGATCTCGCCAAGGCCGCGCAGGAGGCCAGCGACCGGGCGACACGGCTGCTCGGCGCCACGAAGCCGAAGACCAAGCGCACCACGGTCGTTCTCGATCCCTACATCACGGCCAGCTTCCTCGGTGTCATCTCCAGCACCCTCAATGGCGAGAGCGTGGCCAAGGGTCGCAGCCTGTTCAAGGATCGTCTGGGCGAAGGTGTGGCCAACTCGATCGTGACGCTGGTCGACGATCCCACGAATCCGAAGGCCTACACAGCGACCGAGCTCGACGGCGAGGGTCTGGCTGCCCGCCGCAACGTGTTGATCGACGGTGGTGTGCTGCAGCAGTTCGTGCACTCGTCGTACTCCGCTCGCCGCGTCGGCACGCGCAGCACCGGCAACGCCATCCGCGGCGGGTTCAAGGGGACTCCAGGCGTCGGTTGTCTCGCGCTGCAGTTGCTGCCGGGAACGCGTGATCAGCAGGCGTTGATCGCCGACATCGATGACGGCGTGCTGGTGCAATCGGTCAGCGGTCTCCATTCCGGCGTCAACGCGATCAGCGGCGACTTCTCGGTCGGCGCGTCGGGTCTCCAGATCACGAAGGGTCAGGTGGCCGGCCCGATCCGCGAGTTCACCATCGCATCGACGCTGCAGCGCATGCTGCACGACGTCGTCGAGATCGGCAACGACGTCGACTGGCTGCCGATGCGGGCGGCCGGCGTCAGCCTGGTGATCCGCGACGTCACCTTGAGCGGCGCGTAGTCACGTCATTCCCACGGGTTGGCGTCGTAGCGCCTCCGCCATCGAGCGACAGACCATGCCGTGCGACGCGGCGAGACTTGAATCGAGCACGACGTTGGTCGGGCGCACCGACCCGGACAACGCGCTCGATCCGGTCTTCAGTCGATTGGGATCGAGGCCCATCCAGATCGCGAAGTTGACCGCCATCTGGGCGCGGCTGACGGCTTCCGGCCCGGCAACGTTGAGTGGTCCGCGGAACTCGGGGCGCGAAGCCAACCAACTCACCGCTCGGGCAACGTCGGCGGCATGGGCGGGGCAGCGGTACTCGTCCGTGAAGAAGGTCATCGGCTGGTGACCGAGGATCGCCCGGTCGACGTCGAGCTGGATCTTGGCCGGACGACGCGTTCCGTACAGCAGCGAGGTGCGCACGATCACGGCGCCCGGGCACTCCGCCAGGACTGCACGCTCCGCTTCGAGCTTCATCACGCCGTAGTCCGTGATCGGAAACGGCGCGTCGTACTCGCGATACGGCTCCGGTCGCCCCGGGAAGATCGCGTCGCTGCTGACGTGGACGAGGCGGGCACCGCAGGCGCTCGCCGCCTCCGCCACGTTGCGACTGCCCTCGACGATCGCCGTCCGGTCGCCCTTGCGGTAGGCGAGATGGACGATCGCTGTCGGCCTCCAGCTGCAGAATTCTTCCAGCACCCGCTCGCGGTTGCGGATGTCGATCATCGTCGACGGCGGAGCAACCAGTTGCCAGTCGTCCGCTTCCGAGGCGATGCCGAGATGCTGACCGAGAAAACCGGAACCACCGGTCATCAGCATGAACCGCCGCCGCCTGTGTGACCAACGCACACGGCGAGCCTACGGGGTACCGTTGCCGCTCGTGCCCGCACCTTCGGCCTCAGCCGTCGCTCGTCATCCACATCTCGCAGAACCGTTGCCGGCGGGTTGGGTTCGTGTCGACATGCACAGCCACACGATGTGGAGCGGCGACTCGACGACCACACCCGACGAGATCGCCGCGGCGGTTGCCGATTCGGGGATCGACGTGTTGTGCATCACCGATCACAACGCCATCAAAGGCGCGGTCGATCTGGTCGACCGGTTGCCGTGCCGCGTGATCGTCGGCGAGGAGTTGCGTACGCACGCCGGAGAGGTCATTGGTCTGTTCCTCGGCGAACGCATTCCGGTCGGGTTGCAACCGGAGGAAGCGGCGCGGGCCATCCGCGCCCAGGGCGGAATCGTGTACATCCCGCATCCGTACGACCCGATGCGGCGCAATCTGAGCGAACCCGCGCTCGAGGCGCTGGTCGACGCCGGCCTCGTCGACGCCATCGAGGTGATCAACGCCAAGACGTCACTGCGCAGTCTCAACGAGCGGGCGGCGGCCATCGCGAACCAGCGCGGCCTCGCGGCCGGCGCGGGCAGCGACGCCCACGTCCCCGATGCGATCGGCGCGGCGTTCGTCGAGATGCCCGACTTCGACGGTGCGAGCGACTTCATCGACAAGCTGCGCCGCGGTCGACCAGTTGGTCACTACTGGGATCAGCCGCGACCCTGGTCAGCGCGAGTGCTGCCGAGCACCACCGTCGAGTAGACATCGCCGGTGCCAATTCTCCACGCCGTCGTTCTCGGACTCGTGCAGGGTCTGTCGGAGTTCCTCCCGATCTCCTCGAGCGGTCATCTCTTGCTCGTGCCGTGGCTCTTCGATTGGCACGACTTCGACAGTTCGTCGATCGAGAAGGCGTTCGACGTCGCGCTGCACCTCGGCACGCTCATCGCGGTCGTCGTGTACTTCCGCCGCGAGCTCGTCGTCTACGTGCGTGAGGGTGTTCGGCTACTGATTCACCGCGAACGGCCGGTCAACCCGGACGGCAGGCTGGCCTGGCTGCTGGTGCTGTCGTCACTTCCCGCGGCGCTCGCCGGAGCGTTGTTCGAGAAGACCATCGACGACAAGTTGGGCAAGCCCGGTCTGATCGCCGTGTCGATGATCGTGTTCGGCTTGCTGCTGGCGGTCGCCGACCGCCGACCCGGCGATCGCACACTGCCGGACTTCGGGCGCGGCGACGCGCTGAAGGTCGGCGCGGCGCAGGTCCTGGCCCTCAATCCCGGAACCTCTCGATCCGGCATCACCATCACTGCCGCCCGGTTCCTCGGCTTCAACCGCGACACCGCCGCGCGGGCCAGCTTTCTGATGGCGATCCCCGTCACTGCGGGCGCCGTTCTGTACAAGGGCCTGAAGCTGGCCAAGGACGGCATCCCGCCGGGGCTCGGAGTGCCGATGCTCGTCGGCATCGCCACCGCCGGAATCGCCGGCTGGGTGGCGGTGTGGGGCACCCTGCGCTGGATCCGCACGCGCAGCTTCATGCCCTTCGTGATCTATCGGTGCGCGCTCGGTGTCGCGATCCTGATCATCCTCGCCACCGGCTGGCGCTGATCCCCGAGGCGGTCCGACACTCTCGTTTCTGTGAGGACAAGAACGTGCAGCCCGTTCATGCGCTCACAGGAACCCGCGACGCGGGTTGCTGCAACGCTCTGCGAATGCTCGAGACCACCATCTGCTGTTGCTCGACGATCTGCGCATACGTGAACTGGAGTGGAAGGTAACCGCCGAGCACGAGCTCGTTGAACCGTGCGGCATCAACGGCCAACTGTGCGCCCGAGCGATGCCAGCGGTATCCGAGGGCCTCGACGACGACCCTTGTACCGGGAAAGTGGAAGTCGACGCGGACCAGTCGATCGCCCCGACGGGCGAGGGCGACTTGTGTCGATGGCTTGGGAAGTCCGGCACGATCGAGCAGTCGGAGCACTTCGCGTTCGAGCCAGCTCTGGCCACCTCGCGTAATCTCCTGTCCTTCGATCACGGCGAGCAACGCCGCCGGACCTTGCCGGCCGGATCGCCGCAGCGCGTTGAGCCGACCATGCAGGAAGTCCTCGCTCGTGCCACCGTCGCGCATCGCCGAGTCGAGGGCCGCCGTGAGAACCTGCCGGCTTGTCGAACGAGCGATGTCGATCAGAGTTCGTGTGGCAGACAGCACCGGTATGTCGTGAACGCGACCACGGTCGATGAGTGGCAGGTCGAGGGTCGTGTGGATCACGTGTCCGATTCGGCGGACGTTGCGGTCTCGCGTCGTCAGGATGTGAAACGGTGGCCGGAGGTCAAAGCCATCGAACGCGCGCAATGCAGCGGCGGTGTTGCCGCTGGCCCAGCAGGGCTCTCCAATGTCGGCGACCAGATCGGCAAGCGCAACCAGCTGGCGTTGTTGATGAACGAAGTTCATTTCGATTCTCTCCCGTTTTAGGGGTTCTGTGAGGACAAGAACTTGCAGTTGGTTTGTGTCCTCACAGAGATGTTGAGTAGATGGTCAGGGAGTGAGGGCGATGGTGACGGCGTCGGCTTGGAGCGCGCTCGCCATCGCCGGTGCGGCGTCGGCGGTAATCGCGACCATCGCGTCGGAGTCGCCGACGTCGACGATTACGCCGTCGGAGATGAGGCGATCGGATGTGTACACGTTCACGTGGGCACCAACAGAGAAGTGGGCGATCGCTTGCGGTACCGCGAACGCCACCCAACCGTCGGGGATCAATCCGGCTGCGCCGTCGAGGGCGACATCGGCCGTCGTGACGATCTCGCCGGCGGTGATGTGCTGAGTCGCGATTGCACCGACCGGGCTCGCGTCGACGGCGCCGACCGGAACCACGGCCGCCGGCACGTCGCGGCGTTCCGCGGCGATCGGCTGCCCCGGATCGACCTCTCCCGTCGCCGTCCATACCGTGTGTGGGGTTCCCCACGATCGCCGCGCCGCATCAACTCGCGCCATGCCGTGGACGACGCCGATCGCGACGATCGCGGCGAGCATCGCGACGGCCAACCAGTACATCCATGGATGGCGGGCGACGATCGAGCGGACCCGAGCAAGGATGTGCACTTGACCTCCCGGACATCACACGGTGACGTGGGGGAAGCCGCCGGCGACTGTATCGGCGTATCGGCGATCGCGCCGCCCGTGACGGACGGAGTCAGTCGGAAGTGCCAGCAGCCTTGGAGCTCGACGAGGACGAGGTGGTCGACGAACTCGCCGCCGAGTCCGACTTCGTGCTCGACGAGTCGGAGGACGACGATGATGACGACGACTCGGACCCGGACGTCGACGACGAAGCGGCCTTCGACTTGCCGCCACCGCGGCTGTCGGTCTTGTAGAACCCACCGCCTTTGAACGTCACACCGACGGGCGTGAACACCTTCTTGACCTGCATCTTCTCTCCGGTCGTCGGGTGTTCGGCGTGGGTCAGGGCGTCGTCGGTGAACGCCTGCTGGACCTCGATCGTTTCGCCGGTGTCGATGAACTTGTAGACGTAGGTAGGCATGTCGGCTCCGCCGGGACTTAGCAGTCGAAGTGTTCGACTGCTAATGCTAGCGGGCCGACCTCGCGCCATAACATCCCCAGGATGCTGGTTCGCACCGCCGTCATTCCCGCCGCCGGACTCGGCACTCGATTTCTGCCGGCCACGAAGGCGGTACCCAAAGAGCTGCTGCCGATCATCGACACTCCGGCGCTGCAGTTGATCATCGACGAAGCCGTCGGCGCCGGCATCGAACACGTCGTGATCGTGACCAACCGCAACAAGCCGGCCATCGAGGCCTACTTCGAGCCGTCCGACGACGTGCTCGCCAAGCTGAGGTCGACCGGCCGCGACGCGATGGCCGACCGGCTCGAGTCGATCGCCCGTGACGTGCGCGTCAGCTTCGTCTATCAAGATGAGGCGCTGGGCCTCGGCCACGCGGTCGGGTGCGCGGCGGAGGCCGTCGGCGACGAGCCGTTCGCAGTTCTGCTGCCCGACGAGTTGATGGGCGACTCGGCCTTGCTCGACCAGATGGCCCGGCTGTGCGAGAGCTCGGGTGGTGGCGTCGTCGGCCTCAAGAGAGTGCCACGCGAAAGCGTCGGGTCGTATGGCGTGATCGAGCCGAAGGGCGAGCTCGATGGCGACGGTGTCGTCGGCGTGCGCACGCTCGTCGAGAAACCCCCGATCGAGGACGCCCCCAGTGATCTCATCGTCATCGGCCGGTACGTGCTGACGCCTGACGTCTTCGAAGAGCTCGAGCGTGTGCAGCCCGGCACCGGCGGCGAGATCCAGTTGACCGACGCACTGCGTGTGCAGGCGGCAAAGGGCCCGTTCCACGGCGTGTTGAGCCGCACCGATCGCTACGACACGGGCACACCGATCGGATGGCTCACCGCGGTCGTCGATCTCGCGCTCAACGATCCCGTGATCGGCGAAGATTTCGGCGCCTACCTCCGCACGCGCGTCAACTGAGCCGGCGGAACCTGCCCGGGAGGTCCAGCAGCAGGCCGTGTTCGTCGACGTCGAACTCCGTGCTGTCCTCGCCGCGCCCGAACCGCCAGCGATGCGTGTCGAGGCGTGTGTAGCGATGTGCCGCGACCTGTACGGCGAGCGTCTCGACGTCGACCGTCACCACCCGCAGATCCGCGCTGTCACCGACCAGTAGGGGCAGCCGGCGGATCGGCAACGAGTGGGTGAAGGGCGTGCACGCCAGGTCGATGTCGTAGCAGCCGTCGAGTTCGACGCGGTGCGCGCCGTTCATCTCGCCCCACCGCGCCGTGCCGTCGGTGGCCAGCCACAGGTCGGGATCGTCGAGGTCGCGGAACAGCAGGAACTGGCGAACCTGCCAGGTCGCCGACAGCCGAACCACGTACTGCACGCGCTCCCGGCTGACCTGCCCGCTCACCGTCCAGCCCTCGTTCTCCCAGCGCAGATCGGTGACCTCGACGTCGTCGCTGTCCCACGCAGCCCACTTCACCGTGCGTCCGCTGGCAGGCAGCGCGGTGTAGTTGCTCACTGGCGACACGGTACCGTTCGATCCGTGATCAGCGAACTCGAGGCCGGCACCTACGTGCTCGAACGCTGTGCAGTCGGCGATGTCGTCGAGGCCTCGATCGCCGACGCCGTCGGGCACGTGCTGGCCGCTCCGGTGGTGGCCGCCGAGGACGTTCCACCGTTCGCCAATTCCGCGGTCGACGGCTACGCGGTGAAGGCCGCGGATGTCGCGGCTACACCGACGCGTCTGCGAGTCGTCGCCGAGGTCGCCGCAGGTTGGTCGACGGAGCGCGAGGTCGGTGCGGGTGAGGCCATCCGCATCATGACGGGTGCACCCATGCCGGCTGGAGCCGACGCCGTGGTGATGGTCGAAGACACCGAGCGCGATGGCGACGAGGTCGTGATCAACGCGTCGGTCCGCGCCGGCTCGTCGGTGCGAGCAGTGGGCGAGGACGTGCCCACGGGAACGCAGGTGTTCCCTTCCGGCACGGTCGTGCGACCCGCAGTCGCCGGTGTGCTGGCCAGTCTCAACGCTCGCCGGGTCCGCGTGTTCCGCACTCCACGTGTGGCGGTGCTGTCGACGGGCGACGAGTTGGTGAACGACGGTTCGCCGTTGCAGCCGGGTCAGATACGCGAGAGCAACAAGACCATGCTGTTGCCACTCGTCGCCGAGGCAGGGTGTGACGCGATCGATCTCGGAGTTGTCCGCGACGACGAAGCCGCGCTCGAGTCGGTGTTGCGCGATGCCGCCGCGGAGTACGACGCGATCGTCACCAGCGGCGGCGTCAGCATGGGCGAGTACGACGTCGTGAAGGCGGTGCTGTCGCGCATCGCCGACATGCGTTGGATGCAGATCGCGATCAAGCCTGCCAAGCCGTTCGCGTTCGGGCTTCTCGCGGCAGGCGACCGCCGGACCCCGGTGTTCGGCCTTCCCGGCAACCCCGTCAGCTCGTTCGTCAGCTTCGAGTTGTTCGCTCGCCCGGCGCTGCGCAAGATGTCGGGTCACTCGCAACTGGAACGTACGCACGTCGAGGCAATCGCCGACGAGGGTTTGCGCCGGCGGCCCGACGGCAAGACTCATTACATGCGCGTAGCTGGACGTTTCGCTGACGACGGTCGATACCACGTGGTGTCGGTCGGCGCCCAGGGCAGCCATCAATTGGCAGCGACGTCGATGGCCGATGCCATCGCCATCGTTCCGGACGGAGACGGGATCCCGCCCGGCGACCCCGTCACCACGATGCTCCTGTCGATAGCCTGACCGCCATGGATCTGGTCGATCCCTTCGGACGAACCATTCGTGACCTGCGCATCTCGGTCACCGACCGCTGCAACTTCCGCTGCACCTATTGCATGCCGGAAGAGGGCATGGTGTGGCTACCGCGCAGCGAGGTGCTGACGTTCGAGGAGATCGAGCGGCTGGCACGCATCTTCGTCGAACGCTTCGAAGTCGACGGCCTCCGCTTGACCGGTGGCGAGCCGACCGTGCGCGCTCACCTCCCCGTCCTCGTCGAGAAGCTGGCCAAGCTGCGGGTCCCGAGCGCCTCGACGTCGAAGTTCGCCGCCCGGGCACCCGAGATCTCGGTGACGACGAACGGTGCCACGTTCCGCCTCGTCGCCGAGGAGCTGCGCCGCGCTGGGCTCGACCGCGTCAACATCAGCCTCGACACGCTGCGCGCCGATCGGTTCATCGAGATGACGCGCCGCGACGAATTGGCCCGAGTCCTCGACGGGATCGAGGCCGCCAAAGAAGCCGGCTTCGCGCCGGTCAAGATCAATGCGGTCGTGCAGCGCGGCGTCAACGACGACGAGATCGTCGACCTTGCGACGTTCGGTCGCGAACGCGACGTCGAAGTGCGGTTCATCGAATACATGCCCCTCGACGCCAGCGGCCACTGGGTCAACGAGCAGGTCGTGACACAAGACGAGATCGTCGCCGCGATCGACGGGGTCTACCCGCTCGAGCGCATGCCGGCCCGCGGCGCAGCGCCGGCCGATCGCTGGCGCTATCTCGACGGGCACGGGACCGTCGGTGTGATCCCCTCGGTCTCCAAGCCGTTCTGCGGCGACTGCGACCGCGTCCGCATCACCGCGGACGGCCAGTTCCGTACCTGCCTTTTCGCGACAACCGAGTTCGATTTGCGAAAGTTGATGCGAAGTGGTGCCGATGATGATGCCGTGGCAGCAGAGATCCAACGCGCAGTCGGCACGAAGTGGGCAGGGCACCAGATCAACCAGGTGTCGTTCACGCGGCCTCAGCGAACGATGAGCCAGATCGGCGGCTGACCGTTGCGACACTGGCCCGTTGCGGCCGCTGTAGTAATCGCGTTGGGAACCGCTGCCGCGGTATCGGCCGCACCGATCACAACGGTCGGCGGTGCCACCGCGAGTGCGCCGGCGAAACGGCTGACGCCGCCCGGGCCGCATCTCGGCGGGTGCCCGATCTTTCCGGCGTCGAACGCGTGGAACCAGGAGATCGCGTCGGCGCCGGTGCATCCGCTGAGCGCCCAGATCATCAATCACATCCAGGCGATCGGTGCGACACATCTTCATCCCGATTTCGGTGAGACGCCGACGTTCGGGATTCCGTTCGCTGTCGTGCCGCAGGACCAGCCCTTGGTGCCCATCACGTTCGACGCCTATGGCGACGAGAGCGATCCCGGCCCCTATCCGATTCCCCCGAACGCTCCGGTCGAGGCCGGCAGCGACGGTCACGTGCTGGTTCTGCAGCAGGGCACGTGTCAGCTGTACGAGCTCTTCGTCGGGCGGCGCAACGGCGCGGGCTGGATCGCGGCCTCAGGGGCGCGGTTCGATCTGTTGACCGGAGCGCTGCGGCCACTCGGGTGGACCAGCGCGGACGCGGCCGGGTTGCCGATCCTCCCCGGTCTCGTCCGCCACGACGAGGTCGCCGCCGGTGTCATCGACCACGCGATTCGGGTCACGTTCTCGCAGACCCAACGCGGTTACGTCCTGCCGGCGACGCACTTCGCCTCGAGCAGCTCCGACCCCACCCTGCCCGCGATGGGAATGCGCCTTCGGCTGCGCGCCGACTTCGACGTCACCACGTTGACGGGTCAGGCCAAGGTGATCGCCGCGGCGATGCAGCGCTACGGACTGATCGTCGCCGACAACGGCAGCAACTGGTTCTTCCAGGGTGCGCCCGATCCCGGCTGGAACGACGACGATCTGAACCAGTTGAAATCGATCCCCGGCACGGCCTTCGAGGTCGTCGACACGGGGGCTGTCCAGGGCGGTTGAGCGCCTGTGTCGTTCGGGGCTGTCCCGCAGTCACTAGTGTTGATGCCTAGATGAGCGATCTCGCCTTCTCCCATCTCGACCCTCTGGGTCGGGCCCGTATGGTCGATGTCACACCGAAGGACCCGACACACCGGCGCGCCGTCGCCCGATGCAAGGTGTTCATGGCAGCCGAGACCACGGCGGCCATCGCCAACCGCGAAGTCAACAAGGGCGACGTGTTGGCTGTCGCCCGGGTCGCCGGCATCCAAGCTGCGAAGCGCACCAGCGACGTCATCCCGTTGTGCCACCCGCTGCTCGTCGGGTCGGTGCACATCAACTTCGAGCTCGGCGACGACCATGTCGGCGTCGAGGCGCAGGTCGACACGGTCGACCGAACCGGCGTGGAGATGGAGGCCTTGCACGCGTGCGCGGTCGCCGCACTGACGATCTACGACATGTGCAAATCGGCCGACAGGGGCATGGTGATCGGTGAACTCGCGCTGTGGGAGAAGACCGGGGGCCGATCCGGAACGTACCGCAGAGCTGATAACGTGTCGGCCGCTGTTACGAATGTAGTAGATTCGTAATGAAGCGATCCCCTCGGTTAATGTCGTGTTCACCGAGGGACTTGCCACTCAGAAAGATCGTGAACAGATGTCTGACAAGGGAATCGCGTAATACATGAGCAAAATCGTGCTCCTGGCCGTCCTCGCCGCTTGGGCGGCAGTTTTGATCCCACCGCTACTGCGGTCGAGAGTCGAAAATCGGCCAAATTCCTCGGTCACCGACTTCCGCCGCCAACTGTCCACCTTGCAGCGTGCTGTGCCGACGCGCACGATGGTGCCGATGCGCTCGATGGGCCGTCCGTTGGCCCCGTCGCCGCTGTCGCGTCCCGTCGCTCCCGGCCGTCCCGGCCAGATGCATCGTGCCGCGTCGCCTTCGGTTGCCGGCCAGCGCATGCACGCCGCGACACTCGATCGCACCGGTCAACACCGGCAGTCGCATCTGCACCGCGTCAGCCAGCGTGAGTTGGTTCGTCGGCGTCGCGCCAACATCTTCTTCATGCTCGTTCTGGCCACCGGGATCACCGCGTTCCTCGCGGCCACGACCAAGGCCAACACGATGGTCTACGCGTTCGCGTTCTCGTTCATCTCGCTGTGCGGCTACTGCTACAAATTGGTGCAGATCCGCTCGCTCGAGGTCGATCGCGACGCCGAGACCAACTGGTTCAACGCCGCCTGAATCCTCCGTGGCCGTTTGCGGCCGCGACGCTAGACTCGGGTTCTCCAACGGGGGTGTAGCTCAGTTGGCAGAGCGCAACAATCGCACTGTTGAGGCCAGGGGTTCAATTCCCCTCACCTCCACCCGTCACACAGCAACGTAGAGCCTCTTTCCGACAAGATCGGAAGGAGGCTCTCTTTTTTTTTGCAACCCCGCGAGCTTTGAACAATTTGATAATCTTGTCAAATGCCACAACAGTGGAAGCAGTTGTCGGGTACGTCTGTACCGCTCTCGGAGGTGAAGGCGGAGTTGTTTCGAGCCTTGGCCCATCCGGCGCGTGTGCGGGTGCTCGAGATCCTCGTCGAGGGTGAACGTTCGGTCGGAGAGTTGCAGCCCTTGGTCGGTATTGAGATGTCGCATCTCTCGCAGCAACTCGGTGTGCTCCGCCGAGCCGGGCTCGTGACGACGCGCAGGGAAGGGTCGAGTGTGTTCTACGCGACCCGCGACCCGCTGGTCGGCGAACTGCTGCTGGTGGCCAAGCGGTTCTTGCTGACGACGCTGACGGAGACGAGGGAGCTTCTCACCAGTCTCGCCAAGTCTGTGAGGGGCTGATCGGGATGGGAGTCGTCCGCCGGATGCTTCCCCAGCGGGGCGACTACGCCGGCCTGCGCAGCTCGTGGCGCACTGATCTGATCGCTGGTCTGACGGTGGGAGTCGTGGCCCTTCCGCTCGCGCTCGCGTTCGGCATCACGACGGGGCTCGGTGCCCGCGCCGGTTTGATCACGGCGATCATCGCCGGAGTCGTCGCGGCCGTCTTCGGCGGGTCGAACGTGCAGGTGTCCGGCCCGACCGGAGCGATGACGGTCGTGCTCGTGCCGTTGGTCGCCCGCTACGGCGTCGACGCGGTATACGTGGTCGGGGTGATGGCCGGCGTGATCGTCGTCATTTCCGCCTTTGCGGGAGTCGGACGGCTGCTGGCCTACATCCCGTGGCCGGTGATCGAAGGTTTCACAGTCGGAATCGCCACCATCATCTTCCTCCAACAGGTGCCAGCGGCTCTTGGTGTTCCCAAGCCGCACGGAGAGAACACCGCGGCGATCGCGTTCCGGGCGGTTCGTGAGGCGGTCGCGGGCGACGGTTCGGCGGCGACCATTGCGATCGCCTCGCTGGTCGCGATCGTGATGATCTTCCTGCCGTTGCTGCGGCGATCGCTGCCGGTGTCGTTGATCGCCGTCGTCGTGGCGACGGCCGTGGCTCAACTGACCCACCTCGACATATCCCGAATCGGCAAGCTGCCCGATTCGCTCCCCGGGCCGACCTTTCCCAGCATCACGCTCGGCAAGCTCAGCGACCTGTTCAGCCCTGCGCTGGCGGTCGCCGCTCTCGCGGCGATCGAGAGCCTGCTGTCGGCAAAGGTCGCCGACGGAATGGCGGACACGATTCGGCACGACCCCGACCGCGAACTGTTCGGCCAGGGGCTCGCCAACATCGCCTCCCCGTTGTTCGGCGGAATGCCCGCTACCGGAGCGATCGCCCGAACGGCCGTCAACGTCCGTGCCGGGGCGCGGACTCGGGTTGCCGCGGCGACACACGCATTGGTCCTCGTCGCCGTTGTGTTCTTCGGCGGATCGCTGGTCGCCGAGATCCCGCTCGCCGCCCTGGCGGGAGTGTTGATGGTCACCGCGGTTCGAATGGTGGAGGCACACAACGTCCGCGCCGTTCTCCGGGCAACGCACGGCGACGCCGCCGTGCTCGTGATCACTGCCGCGATCACGATTGCCTTCGATCTCATCCTCGCTGTCGAAGTGGGTATCGCCATCGCGGCGATCCTCGCCCTGCGAAACGTGGCCCGGGCGGCGGCGGCGATTCCCGAGCCAGTCGATGTGGTGATCAACACCGACGACGAACAGCGCCTGCTGCACGAGCACATCGTGACCTATCGCCTCGACGGAGCACTTTTCTTCGGCGCCGCGCAACGGTTCCTGACCGAACTCACCACAGTCGCCGACGTTCGAGTCGTGATCCTGCGTCTTCCCGATGTTCAAGTGCTCGACGCCACGGGCGCCCACGCGCTCGGCGAGATCGTCGCCGAACTCGAGGCGCGCCGCATCACCGTTCTCATCAAAGGCCCGCGCCCGCAACACCTCCGTACCCTTCGAGCCGTTGGAACACTGGATCGCCTCGCCGACCAACGGCATCTCTTCGACGACCTCGACGCCGCGCTCGACCATGCCCGACTTCACGTTCGCAGGGTGTTGTCGACGCCGGAGGCTTCACAAGTCCGCGGCTCCCGCGCGTCGAACGTCACTCCATGATCGGGAGAGCGTTCACCAGTGCACGACTGAGCGGATCGTTGAGCCCAGCTTCACTCGTCGAGGATCTTGTCGGCCTTGCGGTCGATTCGCTCGAGTTCCTCCTGGGTGAGGTTCCCAGCCTTCTTCTGCTGGGCGGCGCGGGACTTGGCGTTGCGGGCATGCGCCTTGTCGGGCATCGGGTAGTTGCCCGACTCCTTCTTGTCGTCCTTCGTCCGCGCCTTCTCGGGCAACCCGAAGTCCTTGGTGGGAATCTTTTCGCGCTTCTTCGCTGACAGATCGGCCATGTCTCTTACTCCTTCGGTCGGTCAGCCGACGCGTACCCGTTCAGCGCGAAATGAATCCTCCTCAGCCCTTGGTGAACGTCCAGTTGCCATCGGCCGCGACCTCGATCAGGACGGGTCCGACGCTGATCGGGTTGCGGCCCGAATACGGCCCGATCTCGTTGACGACGACGCCGGTGAGTTCGCCGGTCTTGGCGTCGCCCAGCGTCACCTGGAAGTTGCTCGCACCATCATGGGTGATCGCGAAGACCGCCGCCGGTCCGTTGTACAGCACGACGGACTTGCCTTTGCCGTTGAAGCTGTCGCCGACCACGGGCACGCTGGCCACGTCGAGCAACTGGAGCGTCCAATTGCCGTCTGCGGTCACCTGCAGGAACTGGCCGCCGCTGGAGATGTCCATGACGACCGTTGCGTCGGTAACGGGTCCGATCTCGTTGAACGGGAAGTCGATCGGCTGCAGTCCTTGATCCAACAACTCGACCTGGAAGTTGCTCTGCCCGTCGTGTGAAGCGCGCAGGATGAACCGGGTGTTGCCGGCACCGATGTCGACGACGTCGTTACCGGTTCCGTTGAACACGATCGGCTCGGGCGGCAGGGTGGTCGTTGGCGGGGTAGTCGTCGTCGTGGTCGGCGCCGCGGTCGTCGTGGTGGCGGCGGTCGTCGCCGGTTCGGTGGCGGGCACCGTGGTCACGACTGTCGCGGGAGTGGTCGTCGCCGGAGTGGTCGTCGTCGCCACGGAGGTTTCGCCGGCGACGGACGTCTCTGCGACGGGCGTCGTCTCCGAACTCTCGCTCTCGGAGCCGGTGTTGGCGGCAATGGCTATGACCGCAGCGATCAGCAGCGCGGCGATCAGCACCCACGCCCACATCGGCAGGCCGAGCCACTTGCGACTCCAGAACGAGGGTGGCTGCGGCGGTACCGCGGGCGGCACCACCTCGGCCGCGGGCTGCACGACAGTGGGTTGCATGACGGTCGGTTGCACGACGGTCGGTTGTTCGGCTGTCGGCGGACCCATTGGCGGTACGTCTGGCGGAGGAGGAGGCGGTGGAGGTGGAGGTGTGCCGGGCGGTCCGGGCTGTGATGGACCCGGCGGATCGGGCGGTGGTGGCTCCGACGGTGGTGGCTCCGACGGCGGTGGCGGTGGGGGATTGAAGTCGCTCACGGTGATCTCCCCTCACTGAGCAAGTTCATCCATCGTGACCCGACCACACCGTTCGGAAATGACCCGCAACGGGTGAAACCCACGATGGGATGGGCGGGACGTCGAAATGCGACGATGACCGCCATGGCCATCGATTTCACCCTGTCCCCTGCGCTGGAGGACATCCGGCTCCGCGTGCGCACCTTCATCACCGACGTCGTCAAGCCTGGGGAGGCCAAGATGGGCGCCCACGGGGAGATGGATCGAAAGGAGTACCTCTCGCTGCTGATCGGCATGCGCCAGGCGGCCAAGGACGCAGGACTGTGGCTGCCGCAGATGCCCAAGGAGTGGGGCGGGATGGGCCTCGGCCATGTCGAGTTGGCGATGGTGCAAGCGGAGGCCGCCAAGACCTCGTACGGCCCGTTCGTGCTCAACTGCCAGGCGCCCGACGAAGGCAACATGCACACCCTCCTGCACTGGGCAACGCCCGAGCAGAAGGAGAAGTATCTCCGCCCCCTGTGCGACGGCGTCAAGATGAGTTGCTTCGCGATGACCGAGCCCGAGGTGGCCGGAAGTGATCCGACGCTGATCAAGACAACCGCGATCCAAGACGGCGACGAATGGGTCATCAACGGCCACAAGTGGTTCATCTCCAACGCGCGGCGCGCTGCGTTCGCGATCCTTCTCGCCCGTACTGAGGACAACCCCGATCTACCGCAGGCCGCCAACACTGCATTCATCGTCGACATCCCGTCGCAGGGTTGGAATCGCGTCCGAGAAGTCGAGACGATGCACGGCGGTAGCGGCCACAGCGAGATCGTCATCGAGGACCTCCGCGTGCCGAACAGCAACATGCTCGGCGGGCGCGGGCAGGGTCATCTGCTCGGTCAGTACCGTCTCGGGCCGGCGCGGCTCGCGCACTGCATGCGGTGGATCGCCCAGGCCGAGACCGCCCTCGACATGATGGTCGACCGCTCGTTGTATCGCTACGCGCACGGGTCGGTGCTCGCCGAGAAGCAGGGCATCCAGTGGATGATCGCCGATTCGACGATGGAGCTGTATCAGGCCAAGTTGATGGTGCTGCACGCCGCCTATCGCATCGACCAAGGCCTCGACTTCAAGTCAGAGGTCTCGATGGCCAAGCACTTCGTGGCCAACATGCTGGGTCGCGTCATCGACCGCTCGATCCAGGTGCACGGCGCGCTGGGGTACTCGACCGACACACCGCTGGCCAGCATGTACCAGCACGCCCGTTGGGCGCGTTTCGCAGACGGTGCGGACGAGGTGCATCAGATGCGCATCGCCCAGCGAACCATCGCCGCGTACCGCGACACGGGTTCCACGCGAACCGCTACTGGCGACCTACCGGTGTAGTCCGGTCACCCCAACAATCCACTGACCGTGACCGGGACGAGGCCGGCGCTGTGCAGCGCGTCGACGATCTGCGGTAGGGCGTCGATCGTGTCACGGTGGCCGAAGTGCAAGCTGACGATGGCGCCGGGATGCAACTGCCCGACGACGCGAGAGACCACAGCGTCCGCGCCGGGTTCGGTGTAGTCGAGCGAGTCGATGTCGTAGCCGACCGAAACGGGATATCCCGCTGCGCCGGCCTCTTCGAGGATGAGATCGGTCGGCACGTCGGTGCCCGACGGCCTGAACCACTTGCCGATCGAGCCGATGAACGGGATCAGTGCTTGGCCGCCACCGACGATCTCATCGCGCACCTCCACCCTCGACAACTTCAGCATCGACTTGTGGCTCTTGGTGTGGTTGCCGAGCTCATGCCCCTCGTCCACAGCGCGGTGCCCGAGCGCCGGATTGGCGGACAGCCAGTCACCGATGGCGAACAGCGTCGACGTGATCCCGAGTGTCTTCATCCGGTCGAGCAATTCACCCACGAGCGACGGATCGCCACCGAGATGGAACGTCAGGGCGACGTTGTTGGCGGACGTCGGTCCGTGGCTGACATACGTCGCCGGACCGCCAGATTGCGTCGTGGAGACGACGACTTCAGAAGGTGGTGTCGTCGCGCTGGTCGTCGGCGGCGCGGCGGACGACGACGGTGTTGGCGCAGACGTCGTGGCCGCCGCGCCGGGTGCTGTCGTAGTTGTCGGCGGCGTCGGCGGTGTCGAACCAGGAGTCGCACGTGTAGTGGCGCACCCGGTGACGACGACTGCGCCGGCGACGAAGGCTCCGCCACGGGCGAGCAGTTCGCGGCGCCCGATGAGCTTCGGCGCAGGATCGTCGCTCATCGGTAGTTGCCCGTGTGGCCGAGCGAGTATCGCCCGGGTTGAGGGAACACGGCCAACCCGTGTGGCCCGGGTGGCACGGGAATCGTCGCGATGAGAATGCCCGATGTCGTGTCGAAGACGTACACAACGGAGTCGTATCGGCCGGACAGCCACAACCGCTTGCCGTCGGCCGACACTCCACCCATGTCGGGCGATCCACCGTTGGGCATCAGCCACGTCGCCACGACCGTGTCGGTCTTCGGGTCGATCACGCTGACGGATCCGTCATACGGTTTCGACTTTCGCCGAACGTCGTGTTCCGTTCGCCCACGATTGGTCACGTACATCACAGACGCATCGCGGCTCGGGTAGATCCCGTGTGCGCCGACGCCCGTCTCGATCGAGCCGGTCACCGCCGTGCCGTCCGCGTTCACGATCCACACACATCCGTGGTCCATGTCGGCCACGTAGAACTTGGTCCCGTCGGGAGCCAGTCGGACGTCTTGTGGCATCGACCCTGGCGGAAGCGCCACCTTTCCGAGGACGGCTCCGGTTGCGGTGTCGACCTTGAGCAGTTCACCGGAGAACTCGCAGGTCGCGAGGAACCATGTTTCGTCTGCCGACCAGTCGGCATGGTTCACCCCCTTGCACGGCGCATCGACCGAGTGACGAAGCTTCCAAGTCGATCGGTCGTAGAAGTCGATCCGATTCAAACGCTCGGCCATCACGATCGCGGTCGACCCGTCGGGCGTGAAGTACAGGTTGTACGGGGCAGCGACCTGGATCGACGCGCCCTTGTCGCCGGTCGTCGGGTCGATCTCGACGAGTCGGTTCGAGTCGCTGACGGTCGCGTAGAGCTTGGTGAGGTCCCACGACGCCACCACGTGTTGAACGAGTCGCCCGACCTTGTAGGTCTTGACGATCTGCATGGTGGCTTGGTCGATCACGGTCACCGAACCATCGTCGTTGCTCGGCACGTAGACGTAGTTCTTGGCATCTCTGACGGCCGGGCTCATCTGACCGACTCCGGTGTGCGAATACACGCCCGCCGAGGCAGCCGTTGTCGGCGTGGCCGAGGCCGCCGAGGTGGTCTCCGGTTCGTCCGCGCCGGAGGCGGAAGATTCGTGTTCGTCCGTGACCGCCGGCCGTGTCGCCGGCGGAGAGACACTCGGGGGCGACGAGGTCGACAGGTTCTCCCCCGATGCGGACGAGCATGCCGCCGTGACCGCGGTGCTGCCACACGTCAGCACGCCAACGAGAATCCAACGACGCCATCGGTGGCGCCGCCGCATCGTTGCCATCTCCCCGACCGTAGGCCGCCGAACCCGCTGGCGGTCGTCGCAACGGTAATTCGTGGGTAAATCGTCAGCGATTTGCCGGTGTGGGCGCCGGCACCTGCCAGTCAGCCGGCATCTTGGAGAAGTCGAAGAACGGCTCCTCGTCGTGAGCGGCGACGGCATCTTCGATCTGGTCGTAGAAGCCCTTGCCGGTCTCTTCGGCGAACGTGATGTGGACTTCGTCGGCGTCGCTGATCGTCGGGCGCTGCACGTACTCGGGGAACGTCGCCTCGGCGGCGTCGCCCTCGGAATAGCCACGGGCGAACATCTGCTTGAGGATGCCGAACCCGTCGTTGCGAACCAACGTGCCACCGCGAGCGGAGCCGCCGAGCTCGCGCATGTGCGACTGGAACTTCTCGAGGTCGTAGGTGTCGTAGGCGACGTGTTGACACGCGTGGTCGCCGTGGCGGTCGACGAACTTGGTGACTTGCGACTTCTTGGCGCGGTCGATGCCTTCGATGAGGGCCACGCCGAAGTCGCCGTAGTCGATGCACCAGATCTTCATGCTGCTGTCGGGATCGCCGGGACGAACGTCGTCGATGCGATTGATGAGGGTGCCGCCCTCGACTTCGATGTGGAACCACGCCCACTTCTCGATGGTGCCGGCGGCGCACGCGTAGGTGATGTGATCGACCTTCTTGATGTACGACATAGAGCCATTGAACCAAGATGATCAATACTGATCAAGATGTGCAGTCATTATGCTCAGATTACGATGTCTAATTGACCAGATTGATCGAAAAGAATTCGTCGACGAACCAGGAGCCGTACAAAATGGACGATCGCCCGATGACGCTCGATTCACTCGACCGTCGTCTCATCGGCAGACTACGCGCCGAGCCGCATTCGACCGTGTCCGACCTCGCCCAAGTCCTCGGCTGCGCCCGCGGAACGGTGCTGACCCGTCTACGCCGCCTCGAGGAGCGCAAGGTAGTGGTCGGCTACGGCCCCGACATCGATCCGACGGCCGCAGGACTCGGTGTGCTCGCCTTCACGACGTTGGCGATCTCGCAGGGTTCGCACAACCGCATCGTGGCCCATCTTCGAGCCATCCCCGAGATCCTCGAGATCCACACGGTGACGGGGTCGGGCGACCTGCTGATCCGGATCGTGGCCCGCAGCAACGACCACCTCCACTCGGTGCTGCAGCGCATCGTGTCGTCGCCCGATGTCAATCGCACCGAGACGCAGCTTGCATTGAGCAGCACGGTGTTGCGCACCGTCGCCGACCTCGTGGCCGAAGGCGCCGAGCGCGCCTAGTCCTCGATGTTGAACACGGCGCGGAAACGATCGAGGTTCTCGACCGAAGGGCGCAGCGGGTCGTAGTCGGGCTCGGGCAGCGGCTGCACGACATCCCAGTGCTCGGCCATCATCCCGTCCGAGTCGAAGCGCAAGAAGTCGGCGATCACGACGGCCGGCAGCAGCTTGTGAAGGATCACGAAGTCGCCACTGGCGAAGAGGTGGATCGGTCGCCACTCCCGTCGCCCCGGTCGCTTCCACGCCACCTCGTGCAAGTAGTGGCGCAGGCCCTCGCGACCCTGTCCGATCCCCGGTGTGTGTTGGATGTAGTTCTCCGACACGTACCGTTCGACGAGCGACAGATCGTCGCCGTGCATGCAGTCGCTCATGAAGTGCAGTGCGACCCGCTCGTTGGGTGTGAGGTCGGTGCGTGTGCGGGGATCCCAGGGATTGTCGAACATCGGCGCTGAGTCTCCCAGAGGTACGGTGTCGCAGCCGATTTGGGAGGGGACGCGTGAGGGCTGCGGTGGCGATGGGCATCGACGAGGACGACCCGTTGTCGAAGTTGACGCTGCGCGACGACTGGACGCAACCGATCGCGCCGGAGGGCCACAGCCTCGTCCGCGTCGCGACAACGTCGATCAACATGCACGATCTGTGGTCGATGCGCGGCGTCGGGGTCCGTGCCGATCAGTTCCCGATGGTGCTCGGTTGCGACATCGCCGGGTGGGACCCTGACGGCAACGAGGTCGTCGTGTCGGGCTCGTTCGGCAATCCCGATGCCGGGCACGGTGACGAGTCGTTCGACCCGGGCCGAGCGTTGGTCTCCGAGAGGTTCCCCGGGGCATTCGCGGAATACACGATCGTCCCGAATCGGAACATGGTGCCGAAGCCGGCGTTCCTGACGATGACCGAAGCGGGCTGCATCACCGTCGCGTGGACAACCGCATTCCGGATGCTGTTCACGCGAGGACACGCCGAAGCGGGGGAGACGGTCTTGATCCAGGGTGCCGGTGGCGGCGTGGCAACCGCAGCGGCCGCACTGGCCCGCGCCGCCGGATTGCGAGTGATCGTCACCAGTCGATCGACGGCCAAGCGCGAGCGCGCACTGGCGCTCGGTGCTCACCGCGCAGTCGAGACAGGAACCCGCCTCGACGAGCCGGTCGACATCGTCATCGAAACAGTCGGCGAAGCGACGTGGAAGCACAGCCTGCGCAGCGTGCGACCCGGCGGTCGGATCATTGTCTCGGGAGCGACCACTGGCAGCGATCCCAGCGCTGACCTGGCACGCGTCTTCTATCGGCAGATCTCGATCGTGGGCGTCAGCGGGGCCAGTCGAGTCGAGACGGAGCAGTTGCTGCGGTTCATGGAGGCTGCCGACCTCCATCCGGTCGTCGACTCGGTCTTTCCGCTCGACGACATCCATGCCGCGTTCGGACGTGCGCAACAGCCGGACCTGTATGGCAAAGTGATCGTTCGAGTGAGCGAATCGTGAACCACCTCCTGCCGACGCTCGATGGCGAGTTCGGCGACCATCCCGCGGCGGTGACGGTCGCGGGGGAGTCGGTCAGTTGGGCGCAGCTTCGTCGGCGCGCGGGTGCGGTCGCCCAGCAACTGACCGGCATGTCGGCGGTCGCCCTGCGCGCCGCGAACACGCTCGACACGGTCGTCGGCGTCGTGGCCGGCCTCATGGCGGGTGTGCCGGTGGTACCGATACCCGCGGATGCCGGGCCGATGGAACGCGGACACATGCTCCGCGATTCGCGGGCCGCGGCGACGATCGGTGACCCGGATTGGGACGATGTCGCCCTGCCGAAGATCCCCGTCGAGGGCGAGGCCGACTGGTCGGGCGACGAGCCGCCCGCCGATTCGACGGGTCTGATCATGTACACGTCGGGCACCACGGGATTGCCGAAGGGCGTGGTGTTGTCGCGTCGCGCCTTGGGCGCCGATCTCGATGGCCTTGCCGACGCCTGGCAGTGGACGCCCGACGACACGCTGGCGCACGGCCTGCCGTTGTTCCACGTGCACGGTCTGGTGCTGGGTGTTCTGGGACCGCTTCGTGTCGGATCCCGCCTCGTCCACACCGGCAGGCCCACTCCGCAGGCCTACGCCGCCGCCGATGCAACGATGTACTTCGGTGTGCCGACGGTGTGGTCGCGCGTCTGTGCCGAGCCGTCGATGGCGACTGCCTTGCGCGGCGCGCGACTCGTCGTGTCGGGCAGTGCACCGCTTCCCGTGGCCGTGTTCGAACAGATGCAGGTACTGATCGGCCAAGCGCCGGTGGAGCGGTACGGGATGACCGAGACGCTGATCACCGTGTCGACGAGAGCCGACGGCGAGCGTCGCCCGGGTTGGGTCGGTCTTCCGATCAAGGGTGTCGAAAGCCGGTTCGTCGACGACGCGGGCCAGCCGCTGACGCCCGACGGATCGTCGATCGGCGAACTGGAGATCCGGGGCACGACGATGTTCGACGAGTACCTCAACCGCCCCGACGCCACCGCGGAGTCGTTCGACGGCGACTGGTTCCGCACCGGTGACGCAGTCGTGATCGACGATGGTGGCTTCCATCGCATCGTCGGACGGCAATCGATCGACATCATCAAGACCGGTGGATTCAAGGTCGGCGCGGGCGAGGTCGAAGCAGCACTCATGACGCATCCAGCGGTCGTCGAGTGCGCCGTGGTCGGGGCCAGCGATGCAGACCTCGGCCAGCGGATCGTGGCCTACGTGGTCGCCTCCGACGTCGACGGCACGATCCTCATCGAACATGTCGCCGCGTTGCTGTCGGTCCACAAGCGGCCTCGCGAGGTCCGCATCGTCGATGCCCTGCCGCGCAACGCGATGGGCAAGGTGCAGAAGAAGCTGCTGTCCTGATCGACGATGGTCAGACGAGGCGCGTGACGAGGTCGCCGATTCCCTCGATCGTGCTCGTCAGGACGTCGCCCGGATGCAGGAAGCGCGGTGGCTTGCGGGCGTAACCGACTCCCTCGGGGGTGCCGGTGAAGATGATGTCGCCGGGCAGGAGCGGGCACAGGTTCGAGAGGTACTCGATCAGGAACGGCACGTCGAAGATCAACATCGACGTGCGCGAGCTCTGCAGGGTCTCCCCGGCCAACGAGTCGTGGATCGCCAGGTCGTGCGGGTTGTCGAACTCGTCGAGTGTGACCAGCCAGGGGCCGGTCGGGCCGTAGCCGTACCGCGACTTGCCCAAGCTCCACTGTGGCGCCGGCCCTTTGCGTTGCAGCACGCGATCCGACAGGTCCTGACCGATCGTGTAGCCCGCCACGTACGACATCGCATCGGACGCGGCGACCCGGTACGCCCGTCGCGAGATCGCGACGACGAGCTCGATCTCCCAGTCGGTGTCGACCGGCAGCTCGACGTCGTGTGACGGCCCGACGATGCAGCTCGGCCACTTCGTGAACACCGTCGGTTCCTCGGGCACGGTGAAGACGCCCTCCTCGGCGTGGGCCCGGTAGTTGAGACCGATGGCGAACACCTGGCCCGGGCGCGGCACCGGCGCTTCGACCTGCCCGAGATCGACGTCGCCGGAGCCGCGGGCGTTGATCGATGCCCCCCAGTCGACGAGGGCTTGCCAGTCGTCGAACATCCGCTGCGGGTCGGGCGAGAACCGGTTGTCGCTGGCGGCGGCCACATCGACGGCCTTGCCGTCGACGAACGTGTTGAGGCGACCGGCGATGTTGCACAAGCGCATGAATGGACAGCATATGCACGGACTGTGTGCAGCTCATCTGTCGACCATTCGGCGCGTGGCAGTACTGTCGCCACGATGCGCGTCGGCGTCGACCTCCCTTACTTCGCACACCCGGTCGAGATCCGCGACTACGTACAAGCGGCCGAAGGCCTCGGCTACTCGCACATCGGGTTCTCGGAACACATCGTCTCGTCGAGCGCGGAGACGTTCCCACCCGGGCTGTCCTTCGACGAGCCGTGGCACGAGTCGTTCACGTTGCTCGCGTTCCTCGCGGCGATCACGGAACGGGTTGAGTTGAACACCGGTATGACGCTGCTGACATTGCGTCCCGCCGCACTTGCCGCCAAGCAGGCTGCGGAAGTCGACCTGTTGAGTGGAGGCCGGTTGCGCCTCGGAGTGAGCGTCGGGTGGCAGCACCGCGAGATGGAGGCCGTCGGCGTCGACCCTTCGACGCGGGGCAAGCGCATCGAGGAACAGATCGAAGCGATGCGGTTGCTCTGGACACAACCGCTCGTCACGTATCACGGCACGCACGTGGTGCTGGACGAGGTGGCGCTGCACCCGCGCCCGTCCAGGTCGATCCCCATCTGGATGGGTGGCGGCAACTTCGACACGGGGGGCATGCCTCGCGACGTCACCATCAAACGCGCCGCGCGCCTCGCCGACGGTTTCAAGATGATGGCGCCGCTGGGGACGAACCTCGACCGCATGTTGCAGCTCGTCGATCGGCTGCGCGAAGAGGTCGCTGCTGCCGGCCGCGATCCCGACACGTTCGGGTTGGAAGGCCGACTGGTCACCCACGTCACGCCCGTCGAACAGTGGGCCGCCACGGTTGCCGCAGTCCGTTCCGCCGGCGCCTCGCACTTCGGCATCGCCAACCGAATCGTCGCCGGCTCCGTCGCCGACCAGATCGCCTTGATCACGCGTGTTGCCGACACGACCCGCGCCGAGTGGGGCGACCCGTGAAGATCACCGACGTGTCGGTGGTCGTCCACGAACGGCCACTGCCGCCGGGTATGCCGCTGCCGCCGATGCGCATGGGTGTGCTGCGGATCCGCACCGACGAGGGCATCGAGGGCAACACGTTCATCAGCCCGCCGGGGCCCGACATCACGGATCAGATCGTCTCACTGGTCAAGCCGTTGCTGATCGGGCGCGACCCGCTCGACATCGGGGCGATCTGGCACGAGCTGTGGGACAAGCGCAGGAGCATGCACTCGACGGTGCAGGGCCATGTCGATGTCGCCCTGTGGGACATCGCCGGCAAGGCTGCGGACCTTCCCGTCCACCGCCTGCTCGGCACCGTCCGTCAGGAATTGCCGGCGTACATCTCGTCGTGGGTGCACCACGATTCGGCGACGTACGCCGAAGAAGCCGTTGCGTACAAGGAGCAGGGCTTCACCGCGTACAAGCTGCACCCGCCGACGCAGCGTCGCATGCTGCGCGGTGAACGCGGCGTCACGATCGCCGACGACATCGATGCGTGCCAGTTGGTGCGCGATCGCGTCGGCGAGCAGTACCGGTTGATGTTGGACTCGGCGTGGGCATACAGCTATCCGGAGGCGGTCAGCGTCGGCCGAGCGATCGAAGATCTCGACTACTACTGGTACGAAGACCCGCTGCCCACCGGCGACATCCACGGCTACCGGCGCCTCAAGCAACAGCTGTCGATCCCGATCATGGCGACCGAGATGACCGAGGGCGGGCTCTACGCGCTGGCGCCGTGGTTGGTCAACGAGGCCACCGACTTCCTTCGCGGTGACGTCGTGGTCAAAGGCGGCATCACCGGGATGATGAAGATCGCCCACCTCGCCGAGGCGTTCCACATGAACTGCGAGTTGCACGACGCGTACAACGCGCTCAACAACGTCGCCACGTTGCACGTCGCCATGGCCATCCGCAACTGCGAGTACTTCGAAGTGATCGTCATCCACCCGCCCGGGCAGTACGACACTGCCCACTTCAGCTACGGGTTGACGGAGCCGATCCGGATCGACGCGTCCGGCAACGCCCACGCTCCCGATCGTCCCGGCCTCGGCTACGACATCGATTGGGAGCTGATCTCGGCAACGCAGCTGGCCGAAATCAACTGAGCCCAATTCAACTGATTACACATTCGCTATCGACAGTACAAATTGGTACGAGTATTGTGGGATCCGCATGAAGCTCGAGTTTTTCCACACCATGAACTACTGCGGACCGGATCACGGCGCCTCCTGGCCGGCGCCGCCGCGAATCTGCGACAACGACTTCGTCGCGTCAACGATCGAGAACGGGTTGGTCGAGTGCGGCGCGGCACTCGACGCCGGCTTCGACCGGCTGAACTTCGCCGAGCACCACTACTCGCCCAAGCAGCTCACCCCGAACCCGATCGTCTTCGCGGCTGTTGCCGGCCGTCGATTTCCTGACGCACAGATCGGCGTCTTCGGCACCGACCTGCCGATCAACAACCCGGTGCGCATCGCCGAGGAGTACTCGATGCTCGACAACCTCCTCGGCGGGCGTCTGCGCATCGGCATGCTCCGCGGCACGCCGAACGAGTACCTCACCTACGGCACGAACCCGTGGGAGTCGCGTGAGCGGTACGAGGAAGGCATCTTGTTGTTGAAGGCGTGCTTCACCGAGCCCGAGCCGTTCGGTTGGGAGGGCCGCTACTACCGCTTCCGCAACATCGCCGTGTGGCCGCGCCGCCTGCAGGACCCGCACCCGAGCATCATGATCTCCGGCAACAGCAGAGACGGTGCGGTCTTCGCCGGCAAGCACCGGCTCGACCTCGGCTTCTCGTACATCGATCCGGCGAAGTGCGCCGAGCACGTCGCTGTGTACCGCGAGGCCGCCGCCGCGGCCGGCTGGGAACCGACGCCGGACAACCTGCAGTACCGCCACTTCATGTACGTGGCCAACACCGACGACGAGGCACGCGAGACGATGGCGGCCCTCGGTGCGGGCGGCGGGCTCGCAGCGCTGTTCCCCGGCGCCTCACCGGACCTCATGCAGACGATGGGCCAGATCGGCGCGGCGCTCGCCGGCGTGCCGCAGCACGTCGTCGTCGACCCGTCGATGGCCCCGCCGCTCAGCATGAGCCCTCCGCTCTACGGAAGTCCCGACACCGTGCTGGGGCTGATCAACGACATCCACGACGTGCTCGGCATGGGACGGTTGGAAGTGTCGCTCGGAACGATCAACCCCCTGCCTCACGAGTCGATGCTGTCGAGCCTCAAGCTGATCGGCGAAGAAGTCGTGCCGGTCCTTCATGGAATGGGGGTGTCATGACCGGAACCGAAACTGCGCCGGCGGTGAAGGCCGAGCCAGGGGCCATGTTCACGGAGGGCTTCGTCGAGACCGCCGGATTCCACGTCCGGTATCTGTCGGCAGGTGATGGTCCCGCCGTGCTGTACCTGCCCGGCGCCGGCGGTCCCGTCATGACCTACGCGCTCGACGAGCTCGCCGAGCGATACCGGGTGATCGTCGTGGAGTACCCGGGGTGGGGTGCCCAGCCGAACGACGTCGCCGACTTCGACGGGCTCGCCGCGCAGGTCGCTGACATCGCCACCGCGCTCGGCCTCGACCGGTTCCATCTCATGGGCACCTCGTTCGGCGGCGCGTGCGCGCTGCACTTCGCCGCGGCACATCCCGAACGAGTGGAGTCGCTGGTGCTCGAGGCCCCCGCCAAGTTCCGCGAGGCGTCGGTGCATCCCTCCACCCTGTCGCCGGAGGAGTTCGTCACCGCGTTCCGCTCGCATCCCGAGCGAGTTCCGCACATGAGCCCGCCCGATCCCGCATTCATGGAGCGCGTCTGGCCGACGGTCGAACGGTTGATGGGCGACGGCGCCGACGACGGCCTGCTGGCGCGCCTCGCAGACCTGCCGACGCGCACGCTGATCGTGTTCGGCCGAGACGACGGCATCATCAATCCGATCAACGGCCGCACGTTGCGGCGCACTCTGCGCAACTCGTCGCTGCAGTACGTCTTCGACGCAGCACACGACGTGCAGAGCGATCGCCCCGAGGCGTTCGTCGACGTCGTCGGCGAGTTCCTCGATCGCGGCATGCGGTTCTTGATCAACTACGACGACGGATTGATCAATCCCTAGTAGCTACCGTGGCGCGATGAGTCCTGGACGTAGTCGAGTCCACCTCCCGAACGTCGACGTGGCCAGTGACGCCGACGTGGAGGCCGCCGCCCGCTTCCATGAGTTCGGCGAGCTGGACATGCCGCGCTTCCAGGTCGGGTTCCCGCCGCAGCACCTACTGCTGACGCTGCTCGGCGACTACTGGTCGAAACGGTGCGAACCTCTGCCCTCGGCCGCCCTGGTCGACCTGCTGGCCGAATTCGACGTCAACCCGTCGGGGGCCCGCGCCGCGCTGAGCCGCTTGTCGATCCGCGGGTTGCTGGTCGGCACCAAGGACGGTCGCAACACCTTCTACAGAGTGGCCGACGGGTTCCGCCACCTGCTGCCGTACGGGCCCATCCACACGCGCGCCTTCGGCAAACCGAGGCCGGACTGGGACGGCATGTGGACGATGGTCGCCTTCACGGTGCCCGAGGATCAACGGCGCCTGCGCCCGATGCTGCGCGGTCGTCTGCAGTCGCTCGGCTTCGCCCCGCTCTACGACGGCTTGTGGGTGTCGCCGCACGCCCCCGACAAGGAGCTCGACATCGCCCTGGAGATCGCCCCCGCCAAATCGTGCACGGTGATCCGGGCGACGGAACTGGACGACGGCCAGCGCCTGCGGGTGTCGTCGGCATGGGACCTCACCGAGCTCGGCGACTCGTACGACGAGTTCATCCGGACGTTCCGGCCGATGCTGCGACGCCTCGAGCACGGTCAGGTCAGCCCCACAGAGGCGCTCGTCAGCCGCACCCGGGCGACGTACCGCTGGTTCGTCTTCGCAGTCACCGACCCCGATCTGCCGCAGACACTGCTGCCGAACCGGTGGCCGCGGGCGGCGGCGCACGATCTTTTCGTCGCTCTAGTCGACGGTTTGGCGAGCCTGGCGGTGGAACGGGTGCGGGACATCGTCTCCAAATACGACCCCGAGCTGGGAAGACTGGTGCAACTTCGGCCACCCGAACTCGCCCCTTGACAGCGTGACATCATTGTGACATCATAATGATGTCATCGAAAGGAACGAATGATGTCACCCTTCTTCAGCAGTCCAGAATTCATCGAGTCACTCCGGGTCGACCGGGAGCGCCGTCTCCGCCAGACAACCCGCCCCCGTCGCGAACGCGGCCTGTTCGACGGTTTTCGTCGCAATCGCTGACCCGGCATGCAGGTCCAACCGATCATCAACGCCGTGCAGGCGGCGCTTGCCGCGCAGGGTTCCCTGGCCGGCGGCGACGTCGCCGTCGAGGAGGCGATCGAGCACCTCTCGGCGGCGTTGGCGCCGGCCATTCGCCAAGCGGCGATGGAACTCGCCGAGCAGGCGGCGTGCGAGGTGCGCGCCCAACTTCCAGACCGCACCGTCGATCTCGTCCTGTCCGACGGCGATCCCGCACTGCGCATCGCCGACGCCGCGGTCACCACTGAGCCGACTTCCAACGAGGACCTCGACGCCAGGATCACGCTGCGCGTGCCGCCCTCGCTCAAGAGCCTCATCGAGGACGCCGCCGAGACCGCCGGGGCGTCCGTCAACAGCTGGGTGCTCGACGCCCTGTCGCGCCGGGCGCGTAAACCCGCCCAACCGCACGGGTTCCGCATGACACACAGCTTCGACCTGTAGAAAGACGCCATGATCCGCAATGAACGGTGGGAGGTCGGCGAGCGACCCTCGATCGACCTGCGAGTGCCAGTCGGCGTCATGGAGGTCTGCGCCGACAACGCCGGCGTCGTGTCGTTGATGATCGACGCCTCCGACGCCGACGACTTCGAGATCTTCAAGACCGGCGATCGGATCTCGGTGCGACATCCGTCGCGTTGGGGCAGGCGTGGTCGCCACACGAGGGTCGTCGCCCTGGTCCCGCCCGGCAGCGATCTCGAGCTCAGCTCGGCGTCGGGCGACATCCGTCTCACCGGTCGATTCGGTGCCGTTCGTCTGCACACCGCCAGCGGCGGCATGGACATGGGCGACGCCGATCGGCTCGATGTCACCACCGCATCGGGACTGCTGTCGTGCGGTGAGGTCGACGGACAAGCGACGATCTCTTCGGTGTCGGGTGAGGTGACCATCCGCCGCGTCGGAGGCGGACTCGACGTCACGATCACGTCGGGCGACCTGCGAGTCGACCGGTGCGACGGCGACATCAGCGTCAACACCACCAGCGGCGACGTGCGCGTCGGCCGGTGCTGCGGCAACGAGATCGCAGTCCGATCGATCTCCGGTGATGTTCGCGTTGGCCTGCCGAGCGGGATTCGCGTCGAAGCCGAGATCTCGACCCTCAGCGGCCGGGCCAGCCTGCCCGAGCCGGCCCCCAGCGGCGGCGAAGGAGAACGCCGTCCCGTGCGCCTCCAGCTCAAGACGGTCTCCGGCGACATCCGCGTCGAGCGCACCCCCTGAGGAGACTTTCCTAGACTCGCCGGGCATGGATCGGCGTTGTCTCTCGGCGGCGATCGCCCTGGTGCTGGCCGCCCCGTTCGTCGGTGCGCCGGTGTCGGCGGCACCGATCGGCCCGGCGACGGGCACTCGGCCGGCGAGTCGCGACATCTCGTTCGCCCCGGACGCGCAATGCGACCTCACCACCGTGCACGCGCTCGCGGCGCGCCACCCGCAATCGCGTCAGTTCGTGATCGTCGAGGCGGACCAGGCGACGTCGACCACCGGCACGTTGCAGATCGTCGCCCGCTCGACCACCGGCGAGTGGCGCTGTCAGCAGCCGCCGGTCGCGGCCAGGCTCGGCAAGAGCGGGGTGCGTCCACTGGCGGAGCGTCGCTCGGGTGACGGGACGACGCCCGCCGGCGTGTTCCCGCTCGGCACGATGCGGGCGTGGGACGGCGAGCGCTTCCAGTTCTTCGGCAACCGTCCCGACCCCGGAGTGCGCGGGTTGTATCGCGACGTGCGCCAGGAGGACTGTTGGGGTGCGACACCTCAATCGCCCATCTACCAGCAACTGGTCGACCGTCCCCGCTGCACGTCGCCGGATGAGTGGTTGACGAGCATCGGCGACGTGTACGAGTTCGCCGCGGTGATCGGGGCCAACCTCGACCCGGTCTCCGGCGACGCCCCTGGCGAGCCGGCGTTGGCCGCGGCGATCTTCCTGCACCGCAACTCCTACACCGCTGCCGGAGTGTCGAAACCGACGAGCGGCTGCGTCTCGCTGGCCGACGACGATCTCCGATTCGCGCTGCGATTGATCGACCCCGGCCTCGATGTCCAGTTCGCGATCGGCGATCTCGCGTATCTCCGTCAGTAGACGTGGATCGAGCCGGTGACAGTCGACACACCGGACTACATTGACCCCACGCACGAGAGAGGTTGAATCAGATGCCGTTCAGCACGATGCAGGACTATCCGTTGACGCTTCGGCCGATCCTCGAACACGGCCGCACCATCCACGCCACCAGCAAGGTCATCACCTTCACCGGCGACGGCTACGTCGAGTCCACGTTCGCCGAGGTCGCCGACCGTGCGGACCAACTCGCCGCCGCACTCAGCCGGTTGGGCGTGCAGCAGGGCGATCGCGTCGGCACGTTCATGTGGAACAACCAGACGCACCTCGAGGCCTACCTCGCCGTGCCGTGCATGGGCGCTGTCCTGCACACCCTCAACATTCGTCTGTTCCCCGACCAATTGGCGTACGTCATCAATCACGCCGAGGACCGAGTGATCATCGTCGACGCGTCGATCATCCCACTGCTGGCCAAGGTCCGCGACCAGTTGACCACGGTCGAACACATCATCGTCAAAGGCTCCGGCGACACATCGGCGCTGGGCGACACGCTGGACTACGACACGCTGCTGGACGCCGAGAAACCCGGCTACGACTACCCCGAGCTCGACGAGCGGACGGGCATGGCGATGTGCTACACGAGCGGCACGACGGGCAATCCGAAGGGCGTGATGTACAGCCATCGGAGCACCTTCCTGCATTCGATGATGGTGACGTCGACCGCCAACATCGCCCTCGCCGAGTCCGACCGGATGCTGGTCATCGTGCCGATGTTCCACGCCAACGCGTGGGGAACTCCATATGCGGCGTGGATGATCGGGGCGGACCTCGTCTTCCCGCAGCAGTTCTTGCAGGCCGCGCCGTTGAGCCGGATCATCGAGGAGACTCGGCCGACGTTGACCGGCGCCGTGCCGACCGTGTTGACCGACCTGTTGAACAACGGTAAAGAGGCCGACCTGTCGTCGTTGCGATTGGTGATGTGCGGTGGCTCCGCGGTCCCGCGGGCGCTGATCCAGGGCTACTTCGACGTGTTCGGCGTCCCGATCGTGCAGGGTTGGGGCATGACCGAGACCAGTCCGGTGTGCGCGATCGGGCACCCGCCGAAGGAGATGGGCGACGACGACGAGGTCACCTGGCGTACTCGAACCGGACGCATCCTGCCCGGTGTCGAGTTGCGCATCACCGACGACAGCGGCGCCGTAGTTCCGTGGGACGGCGAGTCGCTCGGCGAGATCGAGGTGCGCGGACCGTGGATCACCGCCGAGTACTACCACGTCGACGATCCCGCCAAGTTCCACGATGGATGGCTACGAACCGGCGACGTCGCGTCCGTAACGCCGCGCGGCTACGTGATGATCAGCGACCGGGCAAAAGACGTCATCAAGTCGGGCGGCGAGTGGGTCTCATCCGTCGATCTGGAGAACACGCTGATGGGTCACGACGAGATCGCCGAGGCAGCCGTCATCGGCGTGCCCGACGATCGGTGGGACGAGCGCCCGTTGGCCTGCATCGTCGCGGCCGACCGCG